>Ga0209006_10003930_pt1 | contig 13536 bp, 9 predicted proteins | sample JacPin_JW_Ref_O2_FD_188567 | JGI IMG/M metagenome (GOLD analysis project Ga0209006, IMG submission 188567) | Forest soil microbial communities from Algoma, Ontario, Canada - Jack Pine, Ontario site 1_JW_Ref_O2 (SPAdes) (version 2) | ecosystem: Environmental > Terrestrial > Soil > Boreal... | reverse complement strand
CCTCATCCATGCCCGATCTTCCCCTGGTCCGGTTACGCTAGTGTAGCGGCACAGCCGGGTTGCAACCTGCTGATCTTTCCATCGGCCATATCCCACCCCCCATCGTGAGCGGCTGCAGAGATCGGCCGTGACTGTCCACGGCGTGGCCTAACATCGCCGCCGCCGCTTTTGAGCGCATCCTTATGGACACGTGTGCCGAGTTGTCCTACGCTATTCCGACAATAAGAGTGCGATCGCAGCTCAGGGCGGGAAATCCAAAACGATGAATGCGCGTGTTCAATCAAGCATTTCAATCCCGCGCGTCACGGCAATTGTCACAGTGGGTGTCATCGGCGCGATCGTAACAATCGTTATGCCAGGAATACTGGCGGCTCTGATTGCCAGTCGCGGACTGAGTGTCGCGCAAGCGGCCATGATCACATCCGTCGAAATGGTCGGCATGGCAATCGCAACGGTTACCACCGCGCCGTTGCTCGCAACGGTCGATCGTCGCGCATTACTGATCGCAGCACTCGCAATCGCCGCCACCGGCGATCTGGGGGCCGCAGGCACGAGCGGCTACGTATCGCTGCTGTCGTTCAGATTCGTTGCCGGTTTTGGCGAGGGCGCACTGATCGCGTCAATGTCGGCGGCGATCGCAGCGACCGGCCAGCCGGACCGGTTGTTCGCACTTTTCATGACTGTAAATCTGCTGGTTTCGATGGGATTGTTGCGCGCATTTCCGGTGCTGGCAAAGACTTGGGGAGCGGCCGGAGTTTACGGCGCCTTGCTGCTGCTAACACTGGCGGGTGTGTTTTGCATACCGGCATTTCCGCGCCGCGCCGTTGCTGCGCCGGCCGCGCACGGCGGAATACGGGGCATTTTGAAACTACTGCGCGAGCCGCCGGTTGCTTTGGGCGTGTTTGCGTGCCTGATCCTTTTCGTTGGCGTCGGCATGGTATGGCCGCTGATGGGTCAGTTGGGAGCGTCTTATGGAATGCCGCTCGAGAAGGTTGACGCCGCTCTGGGTAATTCCGCCTTAGTGGGCGTCTTCTCGGGGCTATTTACATTCTGGCTCGGTACTCGAGTGGGCCGTCGTGTCCCCCTAATAGTGGGATCGTGCGGCTTGCTTGCAACCACTGCTGCCTTAGCTCTTAGCGGGGCTGCATCGTGGTTTGATTTTGCAACGATCGTCTTCATGTTTTCATGGGTCATAGCGACGGCCTACTACCTGGGCACCCTCGCTCACGTCGATGTCACGGGCCGAGCTGCAACTTTAGGTCTGGCAATGCAGCAGGCCGGGCTTGTTGTTGGACCAGCGCTTGCCGCCGCGCTTGTGCAGGGTAATCGGTTTCATTCCGCGCTTTGGAGTAGCTGCGGCACGTTTGCTCTGGCACTCATCACTGTATCGGCTGCGGATAGACTCGCGGTTTCCTACAGGCAACGCACTGCCTGATGCGCCGAGGAACTGTCATGCCGCACTGGAGCGCGCTTTCCGGGCAGACGATCTCGTCGAGCGCGCCATTTTCGGCGGCGCGGTAGTCCCGCGCAACCGGAACGAGGGTGCACCGGCGATGTGAGCGGGGCGCTGCTGTGCTGCGTCCGGGCCGACAGACAACTGACGCATCAAGTGTGAAGCGGCAGCCTCAGCCATTTCGGTTACCGGAAAATCGATGGTCGTAATTCCTGGATTTACCAATGAGTACCAGGACGGATCTCCAAAACCAATGAGCGATATGTCGCGTGGGATTTCCAGGCCTGAATGGCGCAGCGCTTTCAGCGCCCCGAGTGTCTGCGCGCCCGAGCCGAGAATCAGCGCAGTTGGCGGTTCTACGCGATGCAGCAGGTCGATCACTGCGCTTCGAGCAAAGTCCGCGAGCGGTGGACCCAGCCGCCGAAGCGATGCATCCGAAGCTACATTAAAACCAAGGTGCGCCTTCATGAAGCCTGTCAGACGTTCGGCGCCGGTACTCTTGTCACACTCCATGCCGACATAGGCGATGCGCCGATGACCGAGTGCCAGCAGATGTTCAGCGGCGATAAAGATGCCACGCTGCCCGTCAGTGGTTACCGACGGCGCCGACAGACGCGGATGACGACGCGAATACTGCACTACCGGGATGCCTCGAAGCAGTGCCACGGTCTTATCCATAATGCCCGGCGTCGGCGTCATGATGATTCCGAGTGCTCGCGCCTCGCGCAATGCCAAAACGTGTTTGTACTCTGCGATCGGGTCGTCTTCCGATACCGCAAGCATCACCTGCATCCCTTCCTTCAGGCAGCGCTGGGAAAGAGTCTGGGTTGCCGCCGCGAACAACTCGTTCTGAAACTCGGGCAATATCAGTCCGACCAATGACCCCTTATCGCTGCGCAGGCTGCGGGCTGCGGCATTGGAAACGTAACCCAGGTCTTCTACCGCGCGGCGTACCCTCTGCTTGGTCTCCGCGCTCGTATAGCGGTAATCGCCCAAGGCTCGCGAGACGGTCGAGTGTGAGATGTTCAGATAGCCGGCGATCTCCTTGATCGTGACGCGGCCAGTGAGAGGCGGATGAGAAGTTGACTTGGGCATGCTGCGGTCGATGGCCGGTTCCCGTGATGGGCAAATAGTATCTGATATACAGCGCAAGCAGCTGATCGACCGGGTCGAACGATCCGATGCGTCTGTTAGCGATAACGTCCCGAAGCCGAAGGCTGCCCGCCGCCGTCCCCGTTTAGGCCCGCTTGAACTCTTCGGCACACGTGTCCATAATGTTGCCGCTCTGCACACGTTATCAGGTGACGGCGATTAGCTACGGGTCCGTCCATAAGGGGATCGGCGGTGCTCGATTAATGGCGATTCAACGGCGCGCCATGCACTGCCAGAACAAATAAGAGAGGGCATTGTTGTGACTAAAACGCGCTTAATTCTGACGCTGGCCATCTCGTTAGGCTGCTTATCCGGCAACCAATTCACTTACGCGCAGCAGGTCAGCGGGGCACAAGCGGCGAGCCCCGCTCCCGCTGACCAGGGTGAATCATTGCAGGAGGTCGTGGTTACGGCGGAGCGCCGCAGCGAAAAACTGCAGGACGTCCCGATCGCAGTAGCAGTCCTGGGTGCCGACACAGCCCAAAAACTGGGTAACAGTGACACGTTGTCTTTGTCCACTTTGGTGCCCTCGCTGCAGACTTCACTGCAGGTAACCGGCATGACCATGTATCTGCGCGGCGTTGGAACCATGGCGACGCCAGGCCAGGAAAACGCTGTAGCGACCTATGTTGACGACGTTTACATGACCGGGTTCGCAAGCAATGTCATCGGTTTCAACAACATCGATCATGTGGAGGTCCTGAACGGGCCACAAGGAACGCTGTTCGGTCGTAACGCCACCGGCGGCGTCGTTCGCGTCATCACCAAGGACCCGTCGCAGACGCCGGCTTTGGACGTGCAGGTCGGGTTTGGAAACTACCGGACCTTTACCACCAACGTGTACGGCACCACCGGCCTCGGGCAGGATCTGGCGATTGATTTCGCGTATTTCTCGAAGCAGCAGAATTCGGGATTTGGGCACGACTTACTCACAAATCAGGACATCTACCTCGGCAGTGAGTACGGGATACGATCGAAGCTGAAGTGGACACCGGGGGAAAAGACCTCGGTGATCCTTGAGGCCGATCACTATTACAACGGCTTTGACTACGGCGTCGAGCCGAGTGTGGTACCTGGCACGCTGTCGCAGGCGAATGGTACGTTCGTCGGCAACTACAACAACCAGATCATCAACCTGTATTCCGGCGGCGCCAGCGCAAATTCCGATCACGTCGATGGCACGACGCTCACTGTCGAGCACGAATTCAGCTGGGTGACGGTGCGAGATATTCTCGCGGCGCGCCGTGCCTACTCAAACTTTTTGTACGACCAGTACCTGGGCCCACTTGATCTGGGCTCAATCCAGAACAATCCGGACATGGAGCAGTACACCGAGGAATTACATCTGGCCTCGCCGGAGGGAATTCATTGGGGCGGGCACGAGCTTCATTGGCAAGGTGGCATATTCCTCATCCATTTGAACGAGGATCTCAATCCGCTGAGAGTGAGCGGGACCACGCTCGACAGCCAATACGAGGCGTACAACAAGACCTACACGAACTCCTACGCCGGATTCCTGGACGGCACTTTCGGCATAACCAGCACAACCAATCTAACCTTGGGGGCCCGCTACACGGACGACCGGGTTAAGGAGCGGTCTTACACGGTATTGACGGGAGATTTCGCCAGCAACGGAGTTATCTCGCAGAGCCCATCGACGTACGAGCAAACAAGCGCAGGCAAGCTCACTTACCGGGCCATTCTTGATCATCATTTCACCGAGGATGTCATGGGCTACGCCTCGGTTTCCCGCGGGTTCAAGAGCGGTGGCTACTCGCTCTTCTCCTCGGGCGCGCCGGCGACGCTTCCAGAGGTCCTGGACGCGTACGCGGTCGGTGAGAAATCAGAATGGTTTAATCATCGGCTTCAGGCGAATGCAGAGGCCTATTACTACGACTACTCGAATCAGATCGTGTCGATTGTGGTGGACGGCGGCGGAGTCAACCTGAACGCTGCGAAGTCGCGCATCTATGGGCTTGATCTCAATTTCGTTGCGACGCCGATTACCAATCTGTCCCTCAGCGCCAATTTCGGCTATTTGCATGGCCGTTATCTGAGTTTTCCGGGGGCGCCGATCGATCTGCAACTACCGGCGACCTGTACACCGGAACCGATGCGCCTGCCAGGACCGCTGGTACCAGGGTCGGTTCAGTGTTCGGTCGATGCCGCCGGCATGCCGACGATATTTTCCCCCACCTATTCTGGGAATATCACCGCCGACTACCTATTCTATAAAGGCGCGCTTGGCAGCTTGAATTGGACCGGTAATTATTTCCGTACTTCTCAGTTCAACTGGAACGCCCCGGGCCAATATCCGCAGCAGGGCTATGGGCTACTCGACACATCGTTAACCTGGAAGACACCATCTGAGAAGTATGACGTGCAGCTGTGGTGCACCAACTGCCAGAACACCTACCACGATCTGTTTATCGCTCCCGGGACTGGAGGCGAGCAGCGGGCAGCCGCGCCACCGCGCGAGTTCGGGCTCAGGCTTGGTCTTCGCCTCTGACGGCATCGCTATTGGGAATTCATTTTCCTCGGGGGACTTATGGCCAGAGTTAAATTATTCGGTGTCGGTGTGCGCAAACCGCATTTATCTCCCGAGGATTTTCACGACTACTGGCGACACCCACATGGTACCTGGGGTCTCCACATGACTACTCTGCGCGGCTATGTGCAAAGCCATCAAATTCACACTGACCTGCTTGGTCCGGAGCAGGCCCGCTTCGAACTTGTTGCCGAATTGTGGTTCGACAACGAAGCGGATATCAGCAACTTCAGAACCGAGCCCGTGCTGGTCAAATATCTGTTGGAGGACGAACCCAACTTTACCGACATGACGCAGAACATCATGATCGCAACGGAAGAAGAGGTGCTGACCTCAGGACCTCCGCCGGGTGCAAAGCTCAACCCCGGCGATGATATGTGGTCGCCGCAAAATCGGCCGCTGTCGGTGAAGCTGCTGCATTTCATCGGACAAGACGGTCCTACTGACTGGGCGAAGCCGAACGACGCCGCTTTGAGCAGAGATCTCGGCGCACTGCGCCACGTACGTTGCCATCCGATCAAGCGGCATCCGGGCGGCGCGCCGAGGCTATTGGGGGTGCAGGAACTGTGGTGGCCCACGGTGCGCGCATTTCGCACAGGCGCACTGGCAGCCCCGCGGTCGCTGGCCGCGCTGATCGGAGATTCAGGACGATCGGTCACAATGCTGGTGCAGGCGGAGCGATTCTTTTGAGACCGCTGCGACGGATTGCATGAGCCGCTCGACGGAATTCTCGGCCGTTGTGATCACGGCTATATCGCTGACGTTCGTTGCACTGGCCGGGCAGGCGGGCGGCGCCGACGCTAATTGGTACTCGCCGGGCGGCACTCACGACGAAAGCAACTTCAGCGGCCTCGATCAGGTCAACACAAGCACCGTCTCGCGGCTTGGTTTGGCGTGGTCGCTCGACCTACCGGGCGAAGTGTCGCTCGAGGCAACGCCACTGGAGATCGACGGCACCCTGTATTTCACTGGCAGCGGGTCCAACGTTTACGCCGTCGACGCGCGCAGCGGGAAGATTCGCTGGACGTATGATCCTGAGACCTGGAAGTTTCGTGCCGAGTCCATGAAACTGGTCTGGGCAGTCCACCGAGGCGTTGCCTACTCGCACGGCAAAGTGTTCGTCGGTACGCGCGATGGCAGACTTATTGCGCTGGATGCGAAATCCGGTGCCGTCATCTGGGTAGCCAAAACGGTTGCCGACGACTCCCAAAAGACAATTACCGGATCGCCTTGGATCGTTAAAGGCAAGGTAATCATCGGTAACGGCGGCGCGGACTTCAGCGCCCGCGGCGACGTCACCGCATATGACGAGAATACCGGCAAATTGATCTGGCGCTTCTACACCGTGCCGGGCGACCCGGCAAAGAGGTATGAGGTCGCGCCGTCCGAATACGGCGCTATGAAAATGGCGGCGAAAACCTGGGGCCAGGATTGGTGGAAGCGAGGTGGCGGCGGCGGCACGGTCTGGGACAACATGACCTTCGACCCGGAACTCAACCGGCTCTACATCGGAACCGGAAACGGCGGCCCGTGGAACCCGCGGCTTCGCAGTCCAGGTGGCGGCGACAACCTGTTTCTGGCGTCAATCGTGGCCCTGGATGCCGATACCGGTAAATACATCTGGCACTATCAGACGACGCCGAACGACATCTGGGACTTTGATGCGACTCAGGATCTGGTGCTGGCGAATCTGACAGTCGACGGAAAACCGCGCAAAGTCCTGATGCAAGCAAACAAGAACGGGTTCTTCTACGTTATTGATCGACTGTCAGGCAAATTGCTATCGGCTGGAAAGGTCGGCAAGGTTACCTGGGCCGATCACATTGATCTTCAGACTGGTCGCCCGGTTGAGAGCTCTGGACGCTACGAGCAAGGGCTAGTGAAAGTCTGGCCCAGCGCTTTGGGAAGCCACAATTGGCAGAACATGTCATTCAGTCCGCGAACCGGGCTGGTCTACATTCCGTACATTCAATTGGGTATGAAGATCAGCGACGATCAGCTTCCATGGCCGGAGTCGAAGGACAACCCGCCGTTTCAACAGGGCGGGGCACGCACCAGCCTGCTTGTAGAGGACAGCGAGGACGGAAAAGGCGCACTCATTGCCTGGGATCCAGTGGCGCAACGTGCGCGTTGGAAAGTGCAGCACGCGGCCCTCTGGAACGGGGGAGTCATGTCGACCGCCGGGAGTCTGGTGTTTCAAGGCACCGCGGGAGGCGATTTTTCCGCTTATGACGCAGCAACCGGAGTCCGGCTCTGGTCGTTCAGTGCCGGCCTTGGGATCATCGCCAGCCCAAGCACCTACGCGGTCGATGGCAAACAATATATTGCTCTGCTTGTCGGCTACGGCGGACCGGTAGCGGCGCTGAGCCATCTGACCAATTGTGGCTGGAAGTTTGGCGTTCAGCCGCGACGCCTGCTGGTGTTCGCGCTGGATCGCCATGCCAGCATGGCCCCCTCGCCGCCAGCCGATTTCTCAGTCCATGCCCTCGATGACCCGGACCTCGAGATCGACCCGAAACGAGTCGAAGCCGGCATGCCGATCTATCAGAACAATTGCACCTACTGTCATGGACGCCTGCTGGTATCCCCCGGCACTCCCGCGCCCGATCTGCGCGAATCGACAATCGCTCTCAAGTGGGACAGTTTTCGGGCAACGGTCAAGGATGGCGCGCTGCTGTCGCAGCTCATGCCGAAATTCGACGCATTTTCGGATGATGACGTGCGCAACATTTTTCTGTATATCCGGTCCGATGCCCGTGAGGTCCTCAAAGGCGGTCAGCCGCGGCCCACCGGGCAATGCACTGATCCATAGCGCCTGTTGTTCGCAGACATATACGTGATGGGCGCGTCAGTCCACTAATGTGTCGTGAGAGGCGGCATCTGGGGCGCTTCAGCATTGTGAGCCGCCCGCGCGCCGGCGCGAATATACATGTAGAGCGCTCGCAGCTGCGCATCGTCCAGCTCTTGGAAGCGCGGCATGAGACGGGGCAGCAAGCCTTCATGGACCACCGACTTAAAGCTTTCCCACTGCAGCGCCACTTGCGACTCCCGCAAGTCAGGGGCCGGAGCTCCTGCCGATGCAAGTAGCCGCCCGTGACACCCGGAGCAACGGGTTTCATATTCCAACTGGCCAGTGCGGGCGGCCGCGTCGTCGATAGCGAGAGCAGGGTCATCGACAGCGTGCACGGTGTAATCGCGCGCGGCCGTGACCGGCAGCGCCGCTCTGCCATCGAGCGCAAACGTCAGCAGCCGGCGTGGCTGAGCGCCAAACTTCCAGCCGCGATCGAGCAGGTCGCTGACCAGCGGGGTTGCTCCGCCCCAGCCGACCAGTATCGAAATGTACTGCTTGCCTGCGATCGAGTAGGAAATCGGGGAGGCGATGATGCCGCTGCCGGCATCAAAGGCCCAGCGTTGCACTCCGCTGAGTGCATCGTGGGCCAGCAGCTGCCCGTCCGCAGTGCCTTGAAATACCAGCCCACCGGCCGTAGACAGCACCCCGCCGTTCCATAACGCAGCGCGCGGTATACGCCAGCGCTCGCGCTGCGCCACCGGATCCCAGGCCAGAAGCGCGCCGGTGTTATCTTGGGAATCCCGAACCAGCAATTGCAGGTAAACACCGCTGTACTTGCCAGACGGTTCCGCCGATGTGGGGCGCTGCTCGCGGCCATCGGTGTAGCGGGCACCTAACTGCATGTAGGGGATGTAGACCAGGCCCGAGTCCGGGTTATACGACATGCCTTGCCAGTTGTGTGTACCCCAGGGGCTAGGCCAGATTTCCACGGGCCCGTTCTGATAGCGGATGTTGTCCGCTTCCACCGGTCGGCCGGACTGCAGATCAATGTGGTCGGCCCAGGTGACCTTGCCGGTTTTCTCCGCGGAGATCAGTTTTCCGGTGAAGCGATCGATGACGTAGAAGAAGCCGTTAGTCGGGCTCTGCATCAGTACCTTGCGTACTTTGCCGGCAATCTTCAGCTCCGCCGTGATCATGTTGGCGGTGTTCTTGTAGTCCCAGGATTCGCCTGGATTGGCTTGATAGTGCCAGATGTAATGGCCGGTATCAGCATCGAGCGCCACGATTGAAGCGACGAACAGGTTATCGCCCCCGCCCGGGCTTCGAATCCGCGGATTCCAAAGGCCGGCATTGCCCACACCGATGTAGATGCGGTTCAACTCCGGATCGTAGGTCATGTTGTCCCATACGGTGCCGCCGCCGCCGCCAATTTTCCACCACTGCTTGCCCCAGGTCTTGGCGGCCATCTTCATCGCCGCATACTCCGAGGGATCTGCTTCGTAGCCCTTGGACGGATCACCCGGCACGGTATAAAAGCGCCAGCGCTGCTTGCCGGTATTTTCATCGTAGGCGGTGACGTAGCCACGCGCCCCGAAGTCGGCCCCGCCATTGCCAATCAGTACTTTGCCCTTGATCGTCCAGGGCGCTCCGGTGATCGTCAGCAGGGAGTCATCGGCCACTGTCTTGACGCTCCAGAGCACGGCGCCGGTGGCAGCATTGAGGGCGATGAGCCGTCCGTCCTGGGTGCCTACGAACACCTTGCCGTGCGAGTAGGCCACACCGCGGTTGATGCCCCAGATAAGCTTCAGATGTTCAGGCCTGTATCGCCACACTTCTGGATCGTACTTCCAGAGCAGGTGGCCGCTGAGCGCATCCACTGCATACACATCCGAGCTGCTACCTGTGAAGTAGAGTTTGCCGTCAATCGCCAGCGGCGTGGCCTCCAGTGACACGTTGCCCTCCAAATCCAGGGACCAGGCCAGCCCGAGCCGGCCGATAGTCTCCGAGTTGATCTGATCGAGCCGGCTGTAGTTGGCCTCATCGTGCTCGCCGCCGTGCGAGTACCAGTTGGTATCTGCCGATTGTGCATTGGAGGCGCCTGTCGCCATGATCGCAGCCGCGGCCAGCAGACCTGCAAACCCGTACCAACAAGTACTCATCGGCAACTACCTATGCTGCGGTGGACGGGCATCCTGCGCGGAATCGAAGTACTCATCGACGCGGGTGATTTTATCACCGCGCACAGCCACGACCATGCAGACCGGTACAGCAAAGCTTTGGCCGCCGACCTTGATACCTTGTGCCACATGCTGCTGCACATACCCGCCATCGAAGTAAGCGCGCCGAATGTCTGTGTATTGGAACGACTTGAACAGCTTCGGGTGATTTGCAATAGCCGCGATGTTGTCCGCACGCGATTGGTCGGCGTTGTTGTAGTTGTGCCATACGACCGCCTCCGGGGCATAAATCGCCTCGAGCGCCGCGCGATCAGAGCTTTCGATGGCAGTGACGAATCGGCGTGCAAGCCGTTCCATTGATTCGATGTCCATCGCACAGCGCCCCGTTGACTGCGAGGCAAGCGCCTGGATGCTGCCCCGTGATCTTATTGGCTTATATTGCCTTTTATCCGCACACGTGTCCATAGCGGCGGCGCGGGCAGGGCAGGCGCCGCGATCAGCTTAGCTAACGCTCAGGAGGCGGATCCTGTCGCAGAAAGATTTGCTGCATTCGAGTGGTCTGCAACCAGGCCCACTCCCGCAACATAAAGAACCGATTCCGAAATTCCGTCTATGCCCAAAGCCTTCTCGATCAGGGAATCCTTCAGCGCAGCCGTGCTGAACGGAGCCAGTCCGATCCGTGTTGCGGTGAGGCAGAATGTCTGACACAGATGACCGGTCTCGAGCAGAACAATCCGATACGCCCGGGCTGTGCCGTATTTCCACATGGTCCTGGCGAACACCGCTGTCATGATGAAGAGCGCCGCCGCCCCGGCAAAATACGGCTGATCGGCGCAAAAGGAAGCGGCCATGCGCGAATCGACTTTTGCAGGCAGTCTTGCCAGGCGGTTGTCCCTGGCCTGGTAGTGATAGATGCCTCTGTTGAGGCCATCCACCCGGAGCGCCAGCAGATAGACTTCGATCGGCTGCCTGGCACCGCCGGAAGGGCTTGTTTTGTATGGCAGCCTTCCGAATACATTCGCCTCGATGTAGCCCTGGACTCCCCACGTCGTCTGGAGCAGTTGCGACACCTTCTGCAAAGACACGGCTCCTTTGCCGAACTCTCTGTGCGTCCTCCTAGCGTGCAGTGTCTTGTAGAAGGTGTCTGTGCCGATCTCGTGCAACGGCAGCCGGATTGAATGGGTGCCTCGAATCGTCTTGAACTGGGCCGGTGCCGGAGTTGGCGGGAGTGCCTTAATTTTCTCCCGAATGGGCCAATCCCAGGGAATGTATGGGGTGTCCTTGGTCATGAAGTGAAAACCGCCTTCGGGAAGCCACGGCCCCCAGGACGATTTCACCAGCCTGTCCCGCTTCCAGTCAGCCGAGCCGTACTCGAGCAGCAGTTGAGCATCGATCAACTCGAGTATCGCCGTTGCAACGCTCTTCGGGCTGTAGCAGCGAAACTCGACCAGCGCATCTTCGATTGTTGCCGGAGTGAAGAAGAAACCGATTACGTCCAGCGCTATCGGATTCGCCGAAAAGGTCCTGCGGGTAAGGTAATTGGCGATCCGCAGCCTGCCGCCGTTCCAATATGCGAACTGGCAGGAGGCGCTGTTGAACTTCATGGATCCTGGTCCACCACACCAGTTCCGCAACGCGGATGCTTACTTGAAAGTATGGATAAACGACGTTATCAGCTTCAGCTTCTGGTCCAGTTCCTTCAGGCCGGTCGCCATTTGCACCGCGGTAACGGTTCCCGCGCGATCGCGCTTCAGCAGTTTGGCGACCTCGGTTCGAGCTTTCTTTGATAGCTTGCGCAGCTCTTTCTCTTTGACGCGTTTAGCCGATGCTTTTTTCCTGGTGGCTTTCTTGGTTGCCATGGTGATCTCTCCTTAGATCAGATTGAAACGACAAAGCTAAAGTGAAATCTTAAAGGCTGGACACGTGCGCGGTACTCTGGCCGTCCAGGCCCATGCGGCTCAGCATGGCCTGGAATCTCGGGTCAGGGTGCAGATTGCGAAGCAGGGGATCCGCTTTGAGCCCGGGCACTTCGGCATTGTGTTGTTGATAGGCGCGATCGAGCCAGTTGAAGGCATCATCGATCTCTCCGCGGTATGCGTGCACCTGGGCGAGTCCATAGGCGTCGATCGAAGCGAATTTCTCGGTCAGCGAATTCAACGCTGCATCCGACTCGGTGCGCCTTCCCATCGCAGAGTACACCATCGCCAGCCCGCCCAGTCTATAGGTCTCGTTAGGCTCCCTCTGTATCGCCTCGAGCGCTGGGGCGAATTGGCCAAGATACAGCTGAGCGATGCCGACCGAGCTGTTGACCCCGCCGAATTCTGGATGCAGTTGCAGTAGCCGCAAGCGGGTTTCCAGGCATTGCTGCAGTCGGTTGGCAGCACATAGTGCGATACCGAAAGAGTCCAGGGTGTACGGGTCGAGCGGATTGCGCTCCAGGTCTTCCTGGTACAACTCGACCGCCTTGTCGACCATTCCGAAGGTGAGCGCAATGTCGCCGAATGCGCTGGTCAGCAAATCAAATCGGGGGTCGATTTCGCGCATGCGTTCCGCGTCAGCCTGTGCCGCCGCCCAATTCCAGGTGATGCTCATTTCGAATCCGCCCCGCGTGTAATACGCCCATACGAGATTCGGGTCGAGCCGCATAGCGCGGTCAAGCGCATCGAGAATTCGCCGATTCTGCTCCTCCGATGCCGGCCCTTGCAGGATTTCCTCGCTGAAATAAGCGCTCGCCAGACGTGCCCACGCCAGCGCGTCATCGGGTTTGATATCGATTGCCTGACGGTAGAGCTGGGCGGCCTTTCTGACATCGCTCAGGGTCTTGCGTGCCTTGAAATAATTTCCTTCCAGAACGAGGTTATAGGCCCGGACATCGGGCTCCCGGCTTGCTGCCTGCGGACTATTGAGCAAAGCCACGTGCAAGGCCTCGGAAACCTTATCCCCTATCTCGTCCTGCACCTTGAAAATATCGACCAGGTTCCGATCGTATGTCTGCGACCACAGGTGCGCTCCGTCTGACGCGCGAATCAATTCGGCGGTAATGCGCAGTTGCTGACCCGCCTTGCGAACGCTGCCTTCCAGCACGTACGTCACTCCGAGCTTGTGAGCGATGGAGCGTACGTCTTCGTTCTTACCCTTGAACTGGAACGAGGAAGTACGGGCGATGACTCTCAGGTCCGAACTGTGCACGAGGTGGTCTATCAGTTCCTCAGACAGTCCGTCCGAGAAATATTCCTGATCCTTATTCTCACTCATGTCGAGAAATGGAAGAACGGCGATCGACTTGTCTTCCACCACTACGCTCATATCGGAATCGGAGGCGGCAGTGGTGGGCGCGACGATCGGAGCTGCGTCACGTGAGCGTGTCAGGGCAAACCCAAGCGCAGTCGCAAGCAGGGCGCTTGCCGCGGCGATC
>Ga0209006_10003929_pt1 | contig 13537 bp, 10 predicted proteins | sample JacPin_JW_Ref_O2_FD_188567 | JGI IMG/M metagenome (GOLD analysis project Ga0209006, IMG submission 188567) | Forest soil microbial communities from Algoma, Ontario, Canada - Jack Pine, Ontario site 1_JW_Ref_O2 (SPAdes) (version 2) | ecosystem: Environmental > Terrestrial > Soil > Boreal... | reverse complement strand
CGCGGCGGTGAGCTTCGGGAGCAACAGGTTGGTGAGCAGGAACGGCGCCAGGTGATTTACGGCGAAGGTGAGATCGTAGCCCTCGGCGCTGCGCGCACGGCCGCCACTCATCATGCCGGCGTTGTTCACCAGGACATCCAGGCGCGGCAGGCTCGCGTTGAGCTCACCGGCCAGCTGCCGTACGTCGGCGAGCCGGGCGAAGTCCGCCTGCACCGCACGCACCTTGGAGTTTGCGGTGGTGCGCGCCAGTTCCTGTGCCACCGCGCGGGCGCCGATCAGGTCGCGCCCGTGTACCAACACGGTCGCCCCGGCGCCCGCCAGTGCCTTGGCGGTCTCCAGGCCGATGCCATTCGTAGCCCCGGTGACGAGGCAGACCTTGTCGTTCATACTTCATCATAGGATGACTTGAGCGGAGACTGCACATGAAGCGCCTCCAACGCCTGCTGCTCATGCTGGCCTGCTGCGCGGTGCTGGCCGATGTGAGCGCCGCTGCCCCCGCGCCGCCGCCGGAATTCACCCACGAGCGCGCCTCTGACTGGCTCAACTCGGATCCGCTGACGCTCGCCGCCCTCAAAGGCAAGGTGGTGCTGGTCGAGTTCTGGGCGTTCGACTGCGTCAACTGCCTCAACTCCCGCGCCTGGGTCGAATCCGTGCTGCGCGACAAGGCGCCCGCGGGACTGGTGATCGTAAGTGTGCACACCCCAGAGCTCGACGAGGAGAAGTCTCCCAACAACGTCCGCAAGGCCGTCGAGCGACTCAAGATCCACAATCCGGTCATGATCGACGGTGACGCCTCCTACTGGCGCGCGCTGCATGCCCAGTACTGGCCGACGTTCTACCTCATCGGCCGCGACGGGCTGCTGTATGGCAGTGTGCCCGGGGAGATGCACGTGGGGGATGAGCGCGCCAAGAAGGTCGAGGTTGCCCTGGACCAGCTGCTCGCCGCGAGGGCCCCCTGAACGGTCTGGGCAGCGCATTTCTCCTGACCTTCGCAGGACTGTTCCCGATCGTTAACCCGATCGAGTCGGCGCCGTTTTTCTTCTCCCTGACCGCGAGCCTGACGCCTGCAGAACGCACGGTCATGGCCCGCAAGGTCGCCATCAACGGCTTTGCGCTGCTGCTCGGGTCGATGCTCATCGGTCCGTACCTGCTGGAGTTCTTCGGTATCCAGCTGCCGGTGGTGCGCATCGCCGGCGGCTTCGTGGTTACCGCACTCGGCTGGAAGCTTCTGACCCAGGAGGACTACTCCGATCATGCGGACGCCGCCGAACTGCCGGCACGCACGCGCCGAAAAACCGGCAGCTTCTACCCGCTGACGATGCCGCTGACCGTGGGCCCGGGTTCGATGTCGGTGGCGATCACCATCGGCAGCCGCAAGACCCCAGGGCTGCCACCGCTGTCGGAGATTGCCTCCCACTACAGCGGGGCGCTGCTGGGCATCATCGGCATTGCCATCACCATCTATCTTGCCTATCGCTTCGCGGCCTCCATGGCGAAGTTCCTGGGCGATACCGGGCTTGAGGTACTGGTGCGGCTGTCGGCCTTCATCCTCATGTGCATCGGCATCGAGATCATCTGGAATGGCTGGAGTGCCTTGAGCGCGACGGCGTCGTAGTCGCGCGCATCAGGCGGAGCTGATCTCCTGCGCGGCGCGCTGGCCGGACTGCACCGCGCCTTCCATGAAACACAGGGTCGAGGTGTGTTCGCCGGCGAAGTGGATGCGCCCGTCCGGCAGCTGCAGCTGCGTGAACATGCTGTTCATCTCTCCCGGGGCGAAGTAGGCCCAGGCGCCGAGCGCGTATGGCTCGCTGTCCCAGCACACCGAACTGGCGCCGGCACTGTTGGCGCTCAGTTCCGGAAATACCTGGCTGAGATTCTCGATGCCCAGGCGCGCGCGCTCGGGCGCACTCATGGCGGCCAGACGCCGGCTCGCCGCGGCGGTGGCCTCGGTACCGAGGATGCCGGCGCTGCCGCCCTGCCCGGCTGAGAAGTCGCGCACCGCACCCACTGGCAGGTCAGTGTTCGCGGAGCCATCGAGCCCCGCCTGCCGCCAGAAGCGCGTCTTCGTGTGCACGAAGATGCGGGTCGCGGACTCGTAGCGCAGGCCGCTGATGAGCGCGCGCTTGTGGCGCGCGAATGCGTCGCCGAGTTCCAGGCGCCGCAGTACCGAGAACGGCAGCGCCAGTACCACCCGATCGACGCTCAGCTGCTCGACCGCATCCCCATGCGCGATCGCCAGCCGCACCTGCGAGCGGTCCTGGGCGATGCCGCGCAACTCGGCGCGGTAGTGCAGGCGCGGCCCCAGCCGCTCGGCGAAGGCGCGTGGCAGCTGCTCGTTGCCGCCGCTCAGGCACAGCCGGTTGCGGCTCAGGGCGAGGAATCTCCTCCACAGCACCACCTGCAGCGCCGAGACGTGCTCGAGGGCGCCGCCCACGGGCGCGCGCGCCATGAGCAGCACTGCCGCATCACTCGCACCCTGCTTGCGCGCCAGGTCCGCCAGCGTGTGCTCATCCAGGGCGCGCGCGGCACGGTTCATGGCGCGGGTATCGAAGGGCTGCGCGAGCGGGCGCGCCGCGGGCTGCGCGTATTTCTCCCACAGGCCCTGCATTCCGAGCCGCCGCTCCTCGGGCGACAACGCATAGGGCCAGTCGGGCTGCCGGCCGCGGGCCACCGCGTAGCGCCTGCCACCGACGAAGAAGATCTCCGGAGACGCGGCCGCCGCGGGGTCGGTGAGCGCGGCGACCGGCAAGCCGAACTGCGCGATGTACTGGTTGAGCAGGGTATAACCCTCGCCAAACTCCAGCGCCCCTTCTTCCACGTACAGGCCATCGCCGAAGGCGTCGCGGCGTGTGCGCACGCGTCCGCCCGGCCGTTCGAGCGCCTCGAAGACACTCACCGTGTGGCCGGCGCGCATGAGTTCATAGGCGGCAACCAGCCCGGCGAGTCCGGCGCCGACCACCGCCACGCGCTGCGGCCTGGTGGCCGCCCGGGCGCGCCACGCCCAGGGGAGCGCGGTAGCGAGCACCGCGGACTGCAGAAGACGCCGGCGACTGATGCGTTGCATGCCTGTCCTGCGCGCCGCAGCGCGCATTGCTGAAACGAAAAGCGGGTTAACCCGGGCCGTACGGGCGGCGTCGCTGGCGCACCGCGCTTGTCCTTGTTATGGCACTGCGGACCTTACATCCCTGCTCGGACCTCTGGCAACGCCGACACGCGCCCGACGGGGGCGCCCGCAGCGCACACAAAAAGTGCAATCGCCCCCGGCCCGGGCGCCACGCGGCGGTCGTGCGAAATGACGCTGCCGCCACCCTCGCAACCTTGGTCTAATATCCTCAATGCCCGTCCCTTACGATGAGATGCTGGACCAGGCCGGCGTGCCGCGCGGGCACTGCCGGCAGTACTACGAGTGGCTGCGCGAACAGCCCCCGGAGCACCTGGCGCGCAAGCGCACCGAGGCGGACGCGCTGTTTCACCGCGTCGGCATCACCTTCGCCGTCTACGGCGAGAACGAGGGTACCGAGCGGCTGATTCCCTTCGACATCGTGCCGCGCATCATGCCGGCCCCGGAGTGGCTGCGCCTCGAGCAGGGTCTGAAGCAGCGCGTGCGCGCCCTGAACGCCTTCCTGGCCGACGTGTACCACGAGCAGCGCATCCTCAAGGCACAGCTGGTGCCCCCGGAACAGATCCTGTGCAACCCGCAATACCGCCCGGAGATGCAGGGCGTGAAGGTGCCCGGTGGCATCTATGCGCATATCTCCGGGGTCGACATCGTGCGGGACCACGAGGGCAACTTCTGCGTGCTGGAGGACAATCTGCGCGTGCCCTCGGGCGTCTCCTATATGCTCGAGAACCGCAAGATGATGATGCGGCTCTTCCCGGAGCTGTTCGCGCGGGACGCAATCGAGCCGGTGGAGCACTACCCGGACGTACTGCACGAGAACCTCAAGAGCGTGGCCCCGGTCGGGGTGACGGATCCGACAGTGGTGCTGCTCACGCCCGGCGCCTACAACAGTGCGTATTTCGAGCACGCCTTCCTCGCCCAGCAGATGGGCATCGAGCTGGTCGAGGGGCAGGATCTGTTCGTCCGCGATGCAGTGCTCTACATGCGCACCACGCGCGGCCCGGAGCGCGTGGATGTGGTCTACCGGCGCCTCGACGATGATTTCCTCGACCCGCTGTCGTTCCGCCCCGACTCAACCCTCGGCGTGCCTGGCCTGCTGACCGCCTACCGTGCCGGCCACGTCACGATCGCCAACGCCATCGGCACCGGAATCGCCGACGACAAGTCGATCTACCCCTACGTGCCGGACATGGTGCGCTTCTATCTCGACGAGGAACCGCTGCTCGCCAACGTGCCGACCTGGGTGCTGCGGCGCGAGGCGGAGCGCGAGTACGTGCTGGCGAACCTTAAGGACCTGGTGGTGAAGGAGGTGCACGGCGCGGGCGGCTACGGCATGCTGATCGGACCGGCGGCGACGCGCGCGCAGCTCGATGACTTCCGCGTTCGCATCCGCACCCACCCGGAGCGCTACATCGCACAGCCGACGCTCGCGCTGTCGACCTCTCCTACCATGGTGGCGCAGGGACTCGCCCCGCGGCACATTGACCTGCGGCCCTTCGTGCTCTCCGGCCGCGAGGTCACGGTGGTACCCGGCGGCCTCACGCGCGTGGCGCTGACCGCCGGTTCCCTGATCGTCAACTCCTCCCAGGGCGGGGGCACCAAGGACACCTGGGTGCTCGGGGCCCCCCCGGGGCCGGGCGAGGCGCAGCCCTGATGCTGAGCCGCACGGCGGACCACCTTTACTGGATGTCGCGCTACCTGGAGCGCGCCGTCAACCTCGCGCGCATGATCGACGCGCACCAGCGCCTGGCGCTGCTGCCGCGCGTGCCGGAGGCCGTGCGCCAGGGCTGGCAGGCGACGCTCGTGTCGCTCGGCGCCGCGGGCGCCTACCAGGAGCGCCACGGTGCCGTGACGCCGCGCGCGGCGTTCAACTTCCTCGCCTTCGACCGCGAGCACCCGGGCAGCATCCTGCAGTGCCTGCGCGCCGCGCGCGAGAACGCGCGCGCGGTGCGCGGCACCATCACCTCCGACATGTGGGAGACGCTGAACGAGACCTACCTCGACTCGGCCGCGTTCAACTCCTCCATGCCCGAGGCCGCGCGCGGGGACTTCCTCGAGTGGGTGAAGTACCGCGCGCACCTGACGCGCGGCATCACCTCCGGCACGCTGCTGCGCGACGAGGCGGCCCACTTCACCCACATCGGCACCTTCCTCGAGCGCGCCGACAACACGACGCGCATGCTCGAGGCGCGCTGGCGCGATCCGGGCGGCCGCGGCGAGCGGCTGATCGAGGAGGCCTCGGAGTGGGCGGTGCTGCTGCGCGCCATGTCGGCGTTCGAAGTGTTCCGGCGACTGTACCGCGACAGCGTCACGCCCCAGCGCGTCACGCAGATGCTGCTGATGCGCGATGACCTGCCCCAGGGCGTGCATCGCTGCCTGGACGAACTGCAGGCGAATCTCGCCGCGGTGGCCAACGAGCAGTCGAAGGAGACGCTGCGCCGGGTGGGGGAGCTGCATTCGCAGTTCCATTTCGGGCGCTTCGAGGAGTTATGCGCGGAGGGCGTCACGACGTTCCTCGATCGCTTCCAGGGGCGCCTGAAGGACCTGGGCGAGCGCATCGCCAACGATTTCCTCGTACCCTCCGGATCCTTCTGAGTCGCGCCCGGCTCGTGTCCGCACAAGGTGCCCCGACGAACATGACGACTTCTGCAAATGCTGGCGCGCGCGGCGCGCGGCTCACGGCGCAGGTCCTGTGGCTTGTGTGCGCCGCGGCGGCCCTGCAGGCGCGACCGGCAGCGGCCGGCTACCTGGACCCGGCCGTGGCGCTGCACATCGAGGCCTGGCTGCCAGGTGCGCCCGCCGATGACTCGATGGCAAAGGCTGCGGACGTCGAGACCTACTTTCGCACCCGCTCACTCATCGGCACGGCGCGCGCGGAAGAAGCGCACGCCGATGACGTGCCGCCCGCAGAGCCGCTCAAGGTCGCGCCGCGCTTCACCTACCTGCTCGGCATCACCGTAAGCCCGGCCAACGCACCGAACTTCCTGCACCTCATGAGCCAGGTACGCAGCGACGCCGAACTGCTGCTCGCACCCGTCAAGAAGAATGTCGGCAGCGGCGGCCGCCACCGTCCGTTCGTCGAGTATCCGCAGCTGCCGCGGTGCGAGATCACCTTCGCAGGCCTCGCCGAGTCCGGCTCGTACCCTTCCGGCCACGCGACGCTCGGCTGGCTGTGGGGGTCGCTGCTCGCGGAGATCGCGCCGCAGTACGCCGACGCGCTGCTGGCGCGCGGTATTGCCTTCGGCGACAGCCGCGTGGTGTGCGGCTTCCATTACCCTTCCGACGTGGTCGCAGGCAGGCTGGCGGCCGCGGCGCTGCTCGCGCGTCTGCACGCGGACCCGGCGTTCCTGAAGGATCTCGGCGCCGCCCGCAAAGAGATCACCGCGCTGCTGGCCAAGCGCGCCCCCGCCAAGCCCTGAGCACACAGACCATGCAGCTACACATCGTTCACCGCACCACTTACCGCTACGAGGAGCCGGTCAAGTACACGGCTCAGACGCTGCGCCTGACGCCACGGCGCGAGGGCAGTCAGCGCATCCTCTCCTGGAACCTGCGGGCCCCCGGGCGGCGCACCGAACAGACCGACGCCCACGGCAATCTCACGCATCTGCTGACGCTCGAGGAGCCGCACCGCGAGATCAGTCTCGAGGTGCGCGGCATCGTGGAGATGACCGGGGATGAGGAGTTCGTGAGTTTCGACGGCACGCTCTCGCCACTTGCCTATCTTGCGCCGACGCCGCTCACGCAGCCGAGTGCGGAGATGATCGCGCTCGCGCACTCGCACATCACGCGCAGCGGTTCGCTGCGCGAGCGGCTCTACAGCCTCGCCGGGGGCGTCTACGAGCGCGTGCGCTACACTCCCGGCACCACCAGCGTGGAGGATTCCGCCGCCGTGGTATTCACGCGCGGGCAGGGGGTATGCCAGGACCAGGCCCATGTGTTCGTATCCTGCTGCCGGGCCGCGGGGATCCCGGCGCGCTACGTCAGCGGCTACCTCTGCAGCGTGGACGGCGCGGAGTCCGCCAGCCACGCCTGGGTGGATGCGTGGCTTGAGGACGCGCAGGGCTGGCTCGGTATCGATGTGACGCACCTGGAGCCCATGGGGCCGAAACACTGCCGGCTCGCAGTGGGGCGTGACTACCTGGATGCGGCACCGGTGCGTGGCGTGCGGCGCGGTGGCGGCCGCGAGGTCATGGACGTCAGTGTCGCGGCCATCACCGCCGGTGAACAGTAACTGCAAGGAGATCGGGATCTCATGACCTATTGTGTCGCCATGCTGCTGGATACCGGCATGGTGTTTCTCTCCGACTCACGCACCAGCGCCGGGGTCGACCAGATCAGCACCTTCCGCAAGACCACGGTGTTCCAGAAGCCCGGAGAGCGGGTGCTGGTGATCCAGAGCGCCGGCAACCTCGCCATCACCCAGGCGGTGACCACGGTGCTGCGGGAGAACCTGGAGACTGCCGACTCCGGGACCAACCTGTTCAACTGCCGCAATATGTTCGAGGCGGCGCGCTGCATCGGGGATGCGCTGCGCGATGCACACCGTCGCGACAGCGAGACCCTCAAGGACTTCGGCGTCGACTTCAACGCCAGCCTGATCGTCGGTGGCCAGATCAAGGGCGAGATGCCGCGTCTGTTCAGCATTTACTCGGCGGGCAACTTCATCGAGGCGACCGCCGAGACCAGCTACTTCCAGATCGGCGAGTCGAAGTATGGCAAGCCGATCATCGATCGCGTCGTGCGCCGCAGCAGCAGCCTGAACGAGGCCGCCAAGGCGGCACTGGTGTCGATGGATTCCACCATCCGCTCCAACCTCTCGGTAGGACTGCCGCTTGACCTGGTGCTCCTGAAGCGCGACCAGTACGAGGTCGCCCGTCACGTCAGCATCGATGACGAAAACGCCTACTTCGCCAGCATCCGCAAGAGGTGGAGCGAGGCTCTGCGCGAGGTGTTCGTGCAGCTGCCCGAACCCGACTGGCTGCGCAGTCGCCAGCACCTTTAGGAACTGCGCGCCCACGGCGCGCGTGTCAGCCGGACAGCAGCTCGAGCACCGCCGCGCGCGCGGCCGGGGAGTGCACCGGCAGCGCGAGCACGTCGCCAGGCCGTGCCCACTCGAGCGCGTAGTGCACCGCCTCCATCTCGCTCATGCGCACCGGCAGTGAGGCCTCCGGCAGGCCCTCCCGCAGGAGCGCCGCGTGAATGAGGCGCGGTATCTCCCCCGGGGCACGCCCGCGCAGGAACGCCTCATCCTCCTTGATGACGACCAGCTCCGGATGGAACTCCGCGGTCACCCGCGCCAGCGCCTCGATATCCCGGTCCTGACGGTTGCCGGCCTGTCCCATGATGGTCGCGACACGCCCTCCCGGTGTGCGCAGGTGCTCGGCGACCCGCAGCAGGCCGCGCATCCCTTCGGGGTTGTGGGCGTAGTCGATGAGGATCCGCACGCCGGCGCGCTCGAAGCGCATCATGCGACCCAGGTTGTCGCTGGCCGCAGCGCCGAAGCGCGCGAATACCTCAGCGATGACGGTCGCCGGGATATTGAGCGCCGCGGCGGCAAGCGCGGCGGCCGCGAGATTCTGCACGTTGTAACTGGCGCTGCCCTCGACCGTGAGTGGCATGGCCGCCACGGCGCCGAGGTCGTGCTCGCGCCCGGCGCGGTGTAGGCACAGGCGCCCGCCGCGCACCCCGCACGTCGCTCCGCCCTGTACCCGATGCGCCCGCAGCGCCGGATCATCGGCGTCGAGCGCGAACCAACCCAGAGCGGGCGCGCGCCCGAAGCGCCGCGCCAGCAGGGGTGCTTTGGCACTGAGCTGTGCGTCGTCGGCGTTGAGCACCAGCAGGCCATCCGGCGGCAGCACACCAGCGACCACCAGCTTCACGTCAGCAAGGCCGGCGAGGTCATCGATGCCGTACTCCCCGAAGTGGTCGGCGCTCACGTTGGTGACGACGGCTACCCGGGCGGCACTGAGCGCAAGTCCGCGGCGCAGGATGCCGCCACGTGCAGTTTCGATGATCGCCGCAGCCGCGCCGCGCTCGCGCAGCACGCGCCGTGCGCCTTCGGGCCCGGAGTAGTCGCCGCTGACTGTGACGCTGCCTTCAAAAAACACGCCATCGGTGCAGCAGAATGCGCTCGGCCAGCCGTGGGCGCGCGCGCAGGCGGCCAGCAGGCGCACCGTCGTCGTCTTGCCGTTCGAGCCCGTCACGATCGCCGTCGGGATGTCGTGCAAGTCACTCCACGGCAGCGCGGCAGGCGCGGGCAGCGTCGCGAGCGGAAAGTCCCTCGAACCCTGGCCCGCACCGAGAGTCAGGGCAGCCTCATCGAGCACGTAGGGCAGGCCGCGCTCGCCGGCGGCGCCGATCAGGGCCATCGCCCGCGGCTGCCCCTCGCGCGCGGCGAGCTTCACGAAGCGCGCAAGGGCGGCGCGCTCCTCCAGCACCGGCGCGATCACCTGCCCGGGATCGGGCGCGTCCACCAGAATCTCGGCCAGCAGTGCCGCCTCGAAGCGGCCGCCAAGCTGGGCGTCGCCTGCCGCGACCGTCGCACACAGCGCCCACTCATTGACCTCCGTGGCCGTGAACAGCTGGTCAACCGGGGCGGCAAGCGCCAGCGACACGCCGCTGGCATGCGGCCGCGCCACCAGCGGCGCCGCATGCCAGCCAAGGTGCGCGCGAGCGCGCTCGACGCGCGCGCGCCAGCCCGCCAGCAGCAGCTCATCAACCTCGATACCACAGGTCTCGAGCTGCGCCCCGGGGGTGGGAAAAAAAAGATTGGCACCCGTCAGACGCCGTGAGGCGTCGAACGGGAGTCCGGTCTCGGTGTTCAGTCTTCCGCCTCCGGCGCGTAGCGCACGCCGCGCTCATCGCGGATCAGTCCCTCGAGGCTGAAGGCCGGCGGCGGCGGTTCGCCGCTCTTCGCCGGGGCGGTGCCGAAACCCGCGTCAGTCGCAAACGCCTGCGCCGGCGCACTGCCGGCGCTTGCGCCGGCAGGACGGAACTTGGTGACCTGCTTCCAGGAGCGCACCAGGGCGTCGGCGAATATCAGCAGTAGGTCACCCGGCTGGCCCATGTTGAGTGCCGCATTGATGGCTTCCTGCTCATCGGGGATGACCGAGATCGCCTGCGGCGTGACACCCGCAGCCTTGAGCGCGGCGGCCTGGATGCGCGGCACTTCATCGGGGGCGCGATCGCGCAGGCTGTCGTCGCGGCGGCAGATGTAGTGGTCGAAGCGACCGGCGACCGCGTTGGCGATCGCCACTAGGTCCTCATCCCGGCGGTCGCCGGGACCGGCCAGTACCACGATGCGTCGCCCGGTCACGTCCAGGCGCTGTGCCAGGTCTGCAAGCGCCGCCACCGCGTGGGCATTGTGGCCGTAGTCGAACAGCACCTTGAACGGGTGCTCGTTGAAGATGTTCATGCGCCCGGGCGCCTGGAAGAACGTCGCATCGAAGGTACGCAGCCCCTGGCGGATGGCATCCAGCTTGATGCCGAGCGAGAACGCCATGGCGGCCGCGAACATCGCGTTCTGCACGTTGTGGGTGGCACGGCCCTCGAGGGTCGCCGGGATCAGGTGCGTCCACAGCAGCGGGATGTGGCTGCTCTTGTCGTAGAGCGCAATCATCTGTCCGTTGACGCCGCCTTCCAGGGCGCAGGCCCGGCCGCCGGCGCGGATATGTTCCCGCACCAGCGAGTGTTGCGGATTCATCGTGACGTAGCAGATGTTCTTCGCCTCGGTGTAGCCGGACATCTTCACTACCAGGGCATCATCGGCGTTCAGCACCGCGCAGTCGGTGGCCACCTCGACCACGATGCGCTTGACCTCGGCGAGCTGCTCCAGGGTGTCGATGCCCTTGAGCCCGAGGTGGTCGGGCTGCACGTTGAGCACCGCGCCGACATTGACCTCCTTTACTCCCATGCCGGCGCGCAGCAGCCCGCCGCGTGCCGTCTCAAGCACGGCCAGATCGATCTGCGGGTCGGCGAGCACCATGCGTGCGGACACCGGGCCGGTCATATCGCCCGGGACCGTGCGCTGACCGTCGATGTAGACCCCGTCGGTCGTGGTGAGCCCCGGGGTAAACCCCGCCATCTTGGTGATGTGCGCCAGCATGCGCGCGGTGGTGGTCTTGCCGTTGGTGCCGGTAACGGCGGCGATCGGCACGCGCGCCGGCGTGCCGGCCGGGAACAGCATATCGATGACCGGGGCGGCGACGTCGCGCGGGGTCCCCTCGCTCGGGGCGACGTGCATGCGGAAGCCAGGCGCCGCATTCACCTCGCAGATGCCGCCGCCGATGGTGCGGTAGCTCTCGGTGATGTTCTTCGACAGGAAGTCGACGCCACCCACATCGAGACCGATGGCGCGTACGGCACGCTCGGCCATCTCGCGGTTGTCCGGATGAATGACGTCCGTCACATCCGTGGCCGTGCCGCCAGTGGACAGGTTGGCTGTGGAGCGCAGGTACACCACCTCGCCCTTGGGTGGCACGCTGTGGGCGGTCAGCTGCGCGCGCTCGAGCATCTGCTGCGCCTGCGCATCCAGCTCCAGCCGCGTCAGCACCTTCTCGTGCCCGACGCCGCGGCGCGGGTCCTGGTTGACGCTCTCGATCAGCTGCTCGATGGTGTGCTCGCCGTCACCGACGACGTGCCCCGGGGTGCGCCGCGTCGCGGCCACGAGCTCTCCGTTGACGACCAGCAGGCGGTGATCGTCGCCCTCCAGGAAGGTCTCAACGATCACCGAGCGCGAGTGTTCGCGCGCCACATGGAAACCGTGCGCGACCTCCGTATCCGTCGTCAGGCGGATCGAAATGCCGCGCCCGTGGTTGCCGTTGTAGGGCTTGGTGACCACCGGGAAGCCGATGCGGCGCGCCGCGCGCACGGCCTGAGTTTCACTCTGCACCAACTCCTGCTGCGGCACGGGGAGCCCGAGACCTGCGAGGATCTTGTTGGTCTCCTCCTTGTCACTGGCGAGCTCGACCGAGATGTGCGGGGTGCGGCCGGTAACGGTAGCCTGGATGCGCTGCTGGTACTTGCCGTGGCCGAGCTGCACCAGGGACTGGTCATTCAGCCGCAGCCAGGGAATGTCACGGTGCTCGGCCGCGCGCACCAGCGAGGCCGTCGATGGCCCGAGCGCCCGTCGCTGTGCGAAGCGGATGAACTGGTCACGGGCCTCCGGCCAGCTCCACCCCTCCGGTACCGTGTCCGCAGGCTGCAGCGCCGGCGGCAGCAGCGAGCACAGCAGCCGCAGCCCGAGTTCGCCCGCGGCGATCCCCTCGTCGCGCTGCGCGTACTCGTAGACGACCGTATAGACCCCGGGTGGCCCCGCGCTGCGCGTCTTGCCGAAGGTCACTTCCTCGCCGGCAATGTTCTGCAGCTCGATGGCGACGTGCTCGAGCACGTGACCGAGCCAGGTGCCGTCGCCCTCGCGCATGCGCCGCAGGAACCCGCCGGGCTCGCGATACGAGCAGCCGTGCTCGGCAAGCCCCGGAAGGGCTGCGGCGAGTGCATCGACGAAGTCGCTGCCGAGGCGCCCCGTTGGCCACGCCTCGAGCGCCCCGAGATCCAGTTCCAGGCGTATGACCGGGAAGCGCGCGTACAGGGAGGGACCGACGTAGACGGATCGATCAAGAATGCGCATGGGCGTTGCTCATCTAATAGTTGTTCGGGCAACTTGACGCGCCAGAGTCTGCCGGCGGTCGCTACTCCTTCGAAGTCATGAGCGCACCCGGGGAGGCCAGGTGCGTATCGAGGTTGTACGTAGCCCCGGCGACCAGCAGGTGTACCCGCATGCCGAGCATGCACACCGCCTGCCCGTCCTGCACCCTGTCGATGGAGGAATAGGTGACCTCGGAGCCATCCAGCACGGTGACCCCGCCACTGCCCTCAACCTCGAGGGTTTCATCCGGCCCGATGAAGGCGGCGGTATCCTCGTCCAGCCCGATGCCGATCGCGAACGGATTATAGGCCAGCGCGGTGAGCAGACGTCCGAGGCGATCGCGCTGCCGGAAATGCTGGTCGATGATGAAGCGGTTGGTGAGCCCCAGGCCCGGGGCGAGACGTACGCTGCCGGCGATCATCGCCGAGCCCTCATCCCCCGAGGCGATCATGTGCTCACTGAGGATGCTGGCGCCGGCACTGGTGCCGCCGACGGTGACGCCGGCGGCGTTGCGGGCCCGGATCACTTTGGCAACCGGGGTGCCACCGAGAAGTGTCGTGAGGCGCAGCTGGTTGCCGCCCGTGAAGAAGATGCCGGTCCCGCTGTCACCGTTCGTGGGGGTGGCGTTGTTGTCCAGAAACAGGTTTCCCGAAATCATGGTCGACCCGCCGGAGCCGGTGGAGACCCTGGCCGACGTGCCGGACGGGCCGCCCGCCCGCTTCACCTGGCGCCGCGCGATGCGGCGGGTGGTCAAGGCCGACGGGCCC
>Ga0209006_10003928_pt1 | contig 13537 bp, 7 predicted proteins | sample JacPin_JW_Ref_O2_FD_188567 | JGI IMG/M metagenome (GOLD analysis project Ga0209006, IMG submission 188567) | Forest soil microbial communities from Algoma, Ontario, Canada - Jack Pine, Ontario site 1_JW_Ref_O2 (SPAdes) (version 2) | ecosystem: Environmental > Terrestrial > Soil > Boreal... | reverse complement strand
CGTCGTATCCCAGCAGCGGCTGTAAACCAAGCCACGTCACGTTCTTGAATGTCACCTGAGCGTCTACCGGATAGTTATCGGCCAATTGCACGCTGCCGTGGCCTTCGATAGCGGCGCCCGCGATGCCCGCATTAAGCGTGAGGTTGGTGCGGCCGGCCGAGCTATTGGCCGCGAGCGTGAGATCGCCAAGGTTCTTGCCGTTTACGGCCAAGCCAGTGGTTTTGAGATTGCCGCTGAGGTCCGTGAGCAGGATACGGGGTCCGGCGGCACGAACCTGGGCCGCGCCGGAAGCATTCACCTGCAATGTTCCTCCCAGACCTGGCCGTTGTTGAACCAGCGTTTTGACGCGCGCGAGATCAATGCTGTTGGTATCCAGGCGGAATTTCAGATTGCCGGATTCCAGGTTTCCGGCGGGGTGATCATAGTGGGCGCTTAGATCCAGATGAGAGGGTCCGGACACCAGTTCAAACTGCGGTACGTCGATGCTTTGGGGTTCGTAGTTCACGCGCACATGGACGCGATTCACGGCATCGTCGTAAATGGTCCCGTTGGCGAGAGTCAAGTCCGCGCTGCCTTGCGGATTGGCGATGGTCCCCGTGAAATTGGCGGTTCCGGAGAGCAGCCCTTTCAGCGGGATATCGTTGCGATTGGCGATGGCCAGCAGCCGCTGAACCGGCAAGTTGCCGAGCATGGCGCGCGCCGTAGTCGGATAGTCGCGCGTAAGCTGGGTGCTACCGTCCACTTTGATGTTCGATCCCGCGAAGTTCGAGGTGAGGTTGTAATTCACCGTTTGGCCGCTGGTGTTGGCGGTGGCGGCAAGATCGCCGTAGCTCTGGCCCTGCCACTGGAGTCCACGCGCGGATGCGTTGCCGTTAACACTGGTGAGTTGAAACTGTCCCGACAAGTTGCCAGTAACGCTCGCGTGGACCTGAATTGTGCCAGCGGTGTTCGGCTGTTGCTTCTGCAGTTCGTTGAGCTGCGCTAAATCGATCTGATCGCTTTGCACCTCGGCACGCAGTTGGCCCATAGTGAAGCTATCGCGCGGATGTTGGAATTGGCCCGTCAGATTTACGCGCGCAGGGCCCAGTTGCGCGTAGGCGCTCTGCACGGTGACTAACTGGTCGGTCAGATTCACTTGCGCTTCTGCTCGATCGAATCGCTGACCTTGGACCACGCCGTTCGTTACAACCAGCGATCCCGAGCCCATCGGATTACCGAGCGTGCCGTTCACGCTGACGTTGGCGTTAAGTTGTCCTGAATAGCCGTCGCTGGGCTGGCCGGCCAGCGCGAGCAGATCGGCCAAGTCGCCATTCTGGATGGAACCGTTGATGGCGATCTGCGCGCTCGGCAGCGGCTTCCAATCGCGCAGGCCAAGCGTTCCAGAGAAGCGAGCCTGCATCATGTTGCGGACCAGGCTGCCGTTTTGAATCGCGACCTCGCGCTTTGCCGCGGAGGCATCGGCATTGAAGCTATCGAATTCGCGGCCCGAGACGCTGAAGCGGTTGGCCGTCAGGTGCCCGGAAATATTGGGCACGGTGAGGCTGCCTGTAATCTTGCCGGTGAAGCCGGCCTGGCCGCCGCCGTGCAGCGCGACCGGGGGGTGGGAATCCGGCGGAAGTACGGCGAACAGATCATCCAGATTGGTAGTGGTCAGCGCGACGTTCAGTTGCTTAGCTACCGAACCATCCACGCTAAGCCGGGAATGCGGCAAGATGAGCAATGATTTTTGAATCGATACGTCATCCCTGGCACCCGAGTAAGTAGCGGTCAAGTTGCCCGATAATGGAATCCCTTGGCGTCCGGCGGCGATAGAAAGCTGGGCCTGCGCCGTGAAACCGCGCAGGCCGCTGTTTAGATTGCCCGCGATTTTGATGGGACCGGATATCACGCCGTCATAAGGCAACCGGGTCTGCCCCGCGGCACGAGTCGCGCTTGCGAGATCCAAGTGTTTCAGATCGCCGCGCAATTCGTAGACGCTGGCGTCTTTGAGCGAAGCATCGCCTGTGAATTCGCTGCCGAGGGCCGCTGCTCGCAGGCCGGTGAGTGTCAAATTGTTTTGGGAATCGAGCGCGGCGGTCCCATTCAAAGTCGCGATGTCATGGGGAAGAGCAGGCTGATTTAGCAGCTTGCCCAATTCACCCAATGCCAGACGGCTGTTGAACGCGAGACCTTTATTCAAGCTTCCCGACGCCTGGATATTCGACTGCCCCAGCGACAGCCGCAACCCCGTAACTTCGATCTCGCTGTTGGCCAAGCTGGCGTTGGCATCCAGATCGATCACCGGCGGAGATTTCGCCGCCTGGATAGATAGATCCGAGAGTGCGATATGCCCGCTGGCATGCGCCGACATTTTCAGATTCTTGAGGTCCTGAATTGACGCATCGATGGTGATCGCGGAGGCCGGCGAGAAAATGTTTGCGTCACGCACCTCGATTCGATTGCGCGAGAGTAGCACTGGCACGTTCACCGTGAAACTCACCGGAGTGTTTCGTCCAGCAAGGACATAAGTGGGCTGCAGCGAGACCTGTCCGCGATACTCCTGGCTCAGAATGTTGTACGAAAGCTGCGCGCGCAAATTGTTCCCGCGGATGTTCAGCGCGTGCTTCTGCTCGGCCAGCGCGACCAATCCATTGGTCAGTTCAAAACGTCCGATCGCGAGATCCACTACGGTTTCGAGCGGCGGCGTGCTGGAAGCCGATTTGGGTGAAGGGATATTGGTGTGGCCGTCGGGATAAACAATCACGTTGGCTGAGGGATGATCAATGCCTAGATAAGTGATGTCCCACAGATGATGGAGGCTGGTGAAAAGGCGGAGGTCCAACTGGACTCGCGCCGCGCGAAGCAGGGGGTCCGCGCCTGCCGGCTCAGTTCCATGAATCACGAAATCCGTGGCTACCGCGGTTAAATGCCTCCCATCGAAGTGGAAAGTTCCGATCTCGGCTTTTCCTCCCGTACTGTCCTCGGTGGACGCGATGATGGTCCGTTTGAGGTAGTCCTGGAACCAGGCAGAGCGCACAATCAGGATGGCCGCGATCCCGAGCACCACAATCAGCGCGCCCAGCGCGATGGCGGCATTGCGAATGATTCTGGCCGGCCGGCTCATTCGAATGCTCCCTGCTTGAACTCCACCCGTTCGCTCTTGCGCGCCTGATCCAGCCATTCATTGAAGCTTTGGTTGATGCGCTCGCCTTCCAGCATGGTCCGGATCTTGGGCTCCAGCGCTTCCAGGCTGTTGTCCTTCGGATACTGCTTGCGCAGTTCCACGTAACGCTCGTCGTAATAATCGCGAACCTCGCTATCGGTAACTACCACCCCACCGCGAAAGCGCTCATCGATAAACTGCAGCACGGTGATCTGCCACAGCAGTTGTTCGCTCAACTCGGATTCCGTCAAGCCGTAGCGTTGCAAGGCTTCGTGGATCTGCGGTTCGGAGCCGTTGAAACGGTCGCGACGAAGCTCGGCTTCGAGCTGGGTGCCTTCGGATTCAGGCGGACGCCGATAACCCCCGCTCACCATTTCATCGCGGATGATCTGCTGCGTGATCAACCGCTCCGCGGATTCCCGCTTGATGCTTGGACTGAAGTTGAGCGGCACGCGATTGAGAAAGTCGGTAAGCCGGATGTCGCGATCGATGTCGCTTAATTTGATGACATGGGTGCCTGCGATCACCGCAATTCGATCCAGAACCGCCGGGGCTGCCGAAAGAAGCGACGATAAAGACAAAATACAGACCACTACCCACTCCCTGACGGTCGCGGCTCGGTAACCACGGTTCGCATGGGTAAGCAAGTAGGTTCTTTGCGGCATCATGCTAAAAAGTTTGCCCAATCGAAAAGAAAAACTGGAAATGGCTGATGCTCTGCGGCGTGCTCTGGCAGTAGCTGGGCAGTTGGGACGTAGGAATGTTCGGGTTGCAATTCAATATTTGAGCCGGCGTTCCCGAGAATCCCACATAGGCCGGGGGATTGATGCTGTAAGCCAAGTCCACGCGGACCGGCCCCACGGGTGTGCGATAGCGGAGTCCGAATCCCACATCATGGACCATATAGTTGAAATCCTGCGGATTGTTTTGATGGAAGCGAAAGGAAATGTCACCCAAACTGGAGTAGACGTTCCCCATGTCGTGGAACAACACGCCCTGTATATTTTGTCCGAGGAAGGGAAAGCGCAGCTCTATGTTATTGATGAAGAGAGCGTTGCCCCCTAACGGAAATCCGGTAGGTTCCGACGAGGGGCCGCCCGGCACCAGCGGCGCGCCAATATCGCGGGGCCCGGCCTGGTTAAACGGAAAGGCGCGCAATGAGTCCGCGCCGCCGGCGTAGAAACGTTCCGGCAGCGGCACGGATTCCTCAGCGTCAATGCCGGCTGGCGGGTCGAAGGGCAGAATGACTCCGAATTGCGTCTGCCGCGCGAGCACCCAATTCTTTCCCAGTGGATAATATGTGGCGTTCCGCAGAAGCATCCGGCCGAAACTGCGCTGGGAGCCGAAATACTTGGCGCTCAAAGTGAAGCTGGCCGTATTGTACATGCCGTGATGGGGATTAGCGGGATTATCGCGCCGGTCCTGAATCAAGTTGGCCGACAGCGTTCCCAGCCGCACCGACTGCAGGAACTGTGAAACCAGCAGAACTGGGATAACGATGTCGCTGACGTTGTCTATCCGATAGGCAGCCTGAAAAAGTCCCGTAAAGGACTTGGAAAATTTCTTCGAAAGCTGTACGGATGCCTCTTCGCGCCGGGCGGCAAATGTGCGTACGTCCAGCGTATCGTCGTAGAGCAATGTATAGGTGAGGTTTTGTCCCTCCACGCCAAACAATCTCGGTTGCAAATAGGTGAGCGAGATGCGCTTTTGGATGGACGAGTACACACCTTGCAAGCTCACGGTGTGTCCCAGCCCAAGGAAATTCATGCGGCTGACCGTGACCGATCCTTCCGGGCTAACGCCGGTGGTTCCTCCGGGCGCCGCCAGGCTGGTGCTGTTCGGCACGCCGAATTGCGCCAGTTGAAGTCCGAACCCGATGGTGAAGGTATAGCGGTTGGCTTCGTCGAAATGATAGAGCAGATATTTATGGTCCGTGTCGCCGTCAGGATTTTCGATGGCGGTATCCACGTTGGCGAAAACGCCCAGATCATACAGTGATTTTTGTATGTTGGTTTGGGCGGTGGGCGATAGCGGATCGCCCGCCTTCAGCGTGATGGCGCGGTCCACCAAACTTTGGCGCGTGGTGGTGAGCCCCGACGTCAACACATCGCGAACATACTCGCGGTCGCCTTCTACGATGTCGTAAACCACGTTCACATGTCCGGGCTCCACGGTTCGCCAGGACGCCTTGAAGGCCACCTTGGGAAAGCCGCGAGTGTAGTAGAAGGTGAGCACCGTTTCACGGTCGTTCGCGATGTTTACCTCCGAGAACGGCTGACCGGTGGAAGAGGCCAGGCTGGGAAGCTCGGCCGGTTTGAATTGAGTAGCGCCCTGGATGGTCAGATCGTCCACCACCCATTGCGTGCCTTCGTTAATATGCATGGTCACACCGATACTTCCCGGTTGGCCGTGCTCGTCTTTGTTTACTTCGGACGTAACCTTCGCATCGCGAAATCCATTGGACTGGTACAGGCTGGCGATGCTCTGCTCATCCCTGCGCTGGAACGCTTCGCTATAACGCCCGTGACGGAGAATCAGAAACCCAGCCGGCTGCATGAACATCCGCTCGCGAATGGAGGGCGTATCAAAATAGCGATTGCCGACGACGGTCACTTTCACCAGTTTGTAGCGCATGCCGCGCGAAATGGCGTACTCCACGGTCTCCTGGTCGTCGTGAACCGGCTGAACCATATAATCGACGCTGACATCGTAAAAACCCTGGCTCTGAAAATATTCCTGCAGATTGCGCTTGCCGGTTTCGAGCAGATCGTCGTCCACGGCGCGTTCCTGAAACACGGGAACGTATCTCTTCAGCACGCGGCGCGAGACCTTGGTTTCCACAGCCGTCACCTTCACGATGGGCCCGGCGTCGATATCCAGGTCGGGACGCACGCGCCGGCGGCTGGCGTCGTAATTCAGGTTTTTCAGTTCTACGCGCGCCATGAGCCGGTCCTTGCCGCCATATTTGTTTAGAACGCCTTGCACGCCGCTGCGGGTACGCGAGCTGCTGACATGACGCCACCAATGGATGATCGGAAGGCGCCAGCCCGTGGCGCGCAGAATAGTGGCGTCGGGCAGCTTGGTCATACCCGTAATGGTGGGCGTATCGTATCTGGCTCGCTTGCCTTCGTGGACCTTAAACGTCAGGAAGATTTGCTGCGCATCGTCTCCGCGCTCCATCAGGGGAGTGACCGTCGCCTCATAAAATCCGTTGGTCTGGAGCAGGCGCTGGATGCGGTCTACCGCTTGGGTGACATCGCCGTCCTGGAAAGTTGCACCCAGCGAAAGTTGCGCGGCGCTGTCCACCTGGGCTCGATTGGGCGACTCCACCACCTTTCCTTCCACCGTGATTCCGCCCAGAAAATGGGCATTCTGGGTGACAAAGCGAACGATCACGCCCTGGCCGGAAGGTTCGGCTTCCGCCACGATGTCGTCAAAACGGCCGCTGGCGAATAGTCCATCAATGGTGTGCGCAACATCGGCTGAGCGCAGCGGTTGGCCTATTTTGACTTCTTGGACGCGTGCCAGGTCCGCCGGGTCCAGCGGCTGGCCGTTGGGGAATTGAACATCGACGATCGGCCGCCCTTCGAAAGCCCTGGTCTGCGCCGTTGCCGGGAAAGTAGGAAGAAAAACGAAAAAGCAAGCAAGGACACACGTCCTCGCCGCCAGCCGGAGCGAGCGCCGCACCTATATTGGACCCTTGGTTGCTATTTTCGTTACGCTCACGATTGCGATCGCACTCCCCCCTCTTGGTTGATCGTAGCGCGCGGCGGACCGGGAGGTGCGGGTGGTGCGCCGCTGTGGGAGCCGTAGTTGCGTGTGTACACTTTGGTGAATTCCGCTCCCAGAAAGAATAGTTGGGCGGAATAATAAACCCAAACCAGGACAATGACCACCGTCCAGGCCGCGCCATACGTGGATTCAAATCCCACACGCCCCAGGTAGATGGCCAGCGCCTGCTTGCCGATGGTAAATAATAATGACGTGACGGAAGCCCCAATCAGTACGTCGCTCCATCGCAGGCGTATGTCGGGAAGCAGTTTGTAGATGGCTCCAAAAAGCAGCGTCACTACGATGAAGGATGCCACAAAAGCCCCCAGATGTAGCACCCATGGCGGGGTGGGGAGGAGTGGACTGAAGAACTCTCCGATGGTGGTGATGAAAACGCTGGCGACCAGCGAGACCAGCAGCAGGCATCCGGCCGCGGTCACCACCACAGCGGAATAGAATCGCTGTTTCACGAAGGCCATGACATTTCCCAGCCAGCTGCCGGCATCGGGATCTGGAATGCCCCAAATCAGGTTCAGCGCGGAGTGCAGCTCTACCACCACCGACGACGCTCCCACCACCAGCGTGGCAATGCTGAGAATGGTGGCGATCAGCCCGCTGGAAGGTCGATGGGCGCCTCGAATGACGGCTTGAATGGCCTGCGCGGCGTCACCGCCCACCAGCGTTTGAATTTCCCAGGCGAGCTGGCCTTGGACGGCCTTTTCTCCGAAAACGCGATCGGCCACCGCAATGGATATAACCAGGAGCGGCGCCGACGAGAGAATGGTGTAGTAGGCAAGCGAAGCTGCCAGCCGCGGAGCATCGTCGCGCGACCAATGGTCGAATATGTCGCCGGTGAGAGCGACAACCCGCTGGTAGAGTGACGGCATGCTTATATAAGTGACGCTTCGGGGATGGTTTTCCGAACTTACCTTTTCTATAGACGCATGACGTGGCGCACGCACTCTTGCGTGCCGCGTTCACACTCCTGTGAACGCCTGTCCTCGATAGCGTTTCGATCGCAACGGGGCGGCACGCAGGAGTGCGCAGTGCCACTGACTGGCCAAGCCACATGCCGTGCCAATGGCTCGCCAATTTCGAAGGCTAGCGTTCACACGAGTGTGAACGCGGCACGCAGAAGTGCGTGCGCCACAATGGATTCAACACGTTGCAGGAGCCTATTTACCGTCCACGGAGAACGCCAGCAGCACGTTGCCCGGCTTTCCTCCCACGAATCCGTAACCGCAATCGGTAATCACCAGGCCGTCGGCGATGGCTGGGCCGCCGCCATTGAACGATCCGCCTTGCGACGCCACGTGATTGACCGTTTCAAAATCATGCAGGGCATCGAAGTCCCAGACAATTTCGCCCGTCTTTGTCGAGTATGCGCGAAAGTGCCCGCCCCAGGATCCGGAAAATGCGAGGCCTGGCATCGCCGACACCGCGGACACCTGCGCTTTATTACCTGCGCCGTCGGGCGCCGGCGTGCTCCACAGCTTTTCGCCGGTATCGATCCGCAGCGCGTACATGCCGGGAAGGCCTTTTTCACGCCGGTTCAGGTCGGAAACCGCAGTGTAGATCGTATGATCGTCCAGCGCCCCGCCCCATTGGATGCCGCCCTGCGGGCCTCCGGAGCCGATCCGGGTCTTCCACACGATCTTGCCCCGCTGATCCACATCCATTCCATAAACCACCCCGGACTTTTGGGTCGCGACCAAAATTTGTTTGCCGCCGCCCAGCGTTCGCAGCACCGACGAACTGCCGAAGTCGATATCCTCGCCCGGATTCTCCGGACAATTCTCGCCTTTCGGGCAGCCCATCATCCAGTTGTCGCCTGGCGTGGCTTGTTGGGACCAAAGCAAACTGCCGGTGGCCAGATCGAACGCGAGAACGGAATCGCTGGTCGGGATCGAAACGCCGGTATACGAATTACCCGTCCCCACGTAAACCCGGTTGCGCTTCTCATCGATCGTCGGGGAATTCCAGACGCCCGCGCCCGCCGGGCCATAGAGCTTCGTGCCCACCGAGGTGCTCTTGTAAACTTTCGGCGGATCGGGAATCGAGTAGGATTTCCAAACCTTGCGGCCGGTTTCGGCATCCAGCGCCGTCACACTGCCGCGAAACGTGCAGCACTCATATTGCGGCGATCCGCCATCCAGCTCCTCCGACGACGCCATGGGAACATAGAGCCTTCCCTTGTAATAGGTGGGCGACCCGCTGATCCGCGCGGCCGGATGATCGTCGACCTTCACCTTCCAAAGCAGCTGGCCGGTTTTTGCGTCCACAGCGTGGGCCCAGGCGTGATAGTCGCCAAAATAGGCGATCCAGCGGGAAGATTTGGGCGATCGAACGATGTTGATGGCCGATCGAACGATGCCGCCGGCGTCGTAGGTCCAGTAAACGCACCCGGTGGCGGCGTCCAGCGAATACACCGTGCCGCCGTTGCTTCCAACAAAAACCCGGCCGCCTACGATGACTGGCTGCCCGGCCGCTTGCGTGTCATCGGGAAATCCAAACGCCCATTTCACTTTGAGCCGTGGCGCGTCTTCCGCCTGGAAGCCGGGTTTCGGTTGATATCGGGCGTTCGAAAAATTGACGCCCCATCCATTCCAATCGTCTGCCCCGGGGGCAAACGGTTTCGGATTGCCCACGCAGCGGCCCGCCGCGGGATCCGCCGCAGCCGCCGAAAAGTTCTTGCCCGTGACATACAGCGCCACGGAGCGAATTTCGCTGGTGGACAGTGCCGAGCCTTGCATCGTCATCTTGCCTCGCAGCAGGGCGGTCATCACTTGTTCCGGCGTCAGGTTGCCCAGTTCGGCGCGTGTGGGCGTCCGCGAGCCCGTTACCGGCTGATGGCAAGCGGCGCAGTGGCTCTCAAACACCGCCGCGCCGTCAGGGGTCGCCGCAGATGCCGCCATAGCAACTGCAGCCAGGAAGAGTAATCGCATAGGATCTCCGCGGCAGTGTATCATAGCTGAACAATGCCCCGGTACGACGATCTTGCCAGGTTGGCCGCAACGGTTCTAATGGCTTCAGCGGGTCTAGCCCAGACGCCCGCGCCTCCGGGCGACGTGGTGGGCGTGGGAGGGTTCAGCCACATCGTCGAAAACGTGGAAAAATCCGTGGCGTTTTATCGCGACGTTCTCGGCCTGGAAATGCCCAATCCACCGCGTCCCTTCGATAGCACGCCCTGGATCGTCGATATGGGCAACACGCCCGGCGCGCAATCGCGGCCCGCCATCCTGCACATTCCCGGTTCGAAGCTGGGCGTGGAGTTGATCGATTACAAAGACATCGACCGCAAGGCCGTTCATCCGCATTTTCAGGACCCGGGCGCGGCCAGCCTGATCCTAACCGTGCGCGATATGGATGCGATGATGGCCAAGCTGAAAGCGGCGCATGCTCACATCAATAGCAAGGGTGGCGAGCCGGCGGCTCTCAAGGGCGCTAATGGCGGCACCGGCCACGTGGTGTTCGTGCAGGATCCCGATGGCTTTTTCGTTGAAATTTCACAGCGCGACCCGGCGCCTGCTACCACTGCCCCGGATTCCAGCAACATCATTGGCGGTGCGTTCGAGATCATCGTCGCGGATCTGGATCAGACCTTGCACATCTACCGCGACGTCTTGGGATTCCAAACGCTGCCGCCCACGGCGTGGGACGGCACCAAACTCATGATGGACACCGCTGGCACGCCCGGCGCGCAGTTTCGCAGAAGCTCGGCCACCATCCCCGGCACGTCCGTCATGATGGCTTTCATGGAATTTAAAGATATCGATCGCACGCCGCTGCGCACCCGCATCCAGGATCCAGGCACCGCGATTCTACAGGTGGGCGTGCGCGATATCGATGCCACGGTGAAAGCGCTGAAGGCGGCGGGAGTCACGGTGATTTCGAAGAATGGCGAACCGGTTTTGAACGGCACGTCGCGTTTTTGCATGCTGCGCGATCCCAACAATCTGTACCTGGAGCTGTTCCAACGCGGCCCCCAAACGCGGTAGACCTCAACGCGTTGCGATTCAAAACCGTCAACTAATGTACTTATGCGCGGAGCCTCGAATTTCGCTCTGACGGCGATGCTCGCCTCTGCGGCGCTATGTCAGGAATTCGAGGCGGTTTCCGTGAAGCCGAACAAATCGATCAACTACAGTTCGAGCTTCACAACCGATCCGGGCAGGCTCACGGCGATGAACGTCAGCCTCAAGGGCTTGATCGTGAGGGCCTACGGGGTGCAAGATTTCCAGGTGGAGGGACCGGATTGGATCAGCTCCGAGCGATTCGATGTCTCTGCGACTTTTCCCCCGGCGCTGCCCAAAGACAAGGAAAAAAGCGATGCGGCATTTCAGGCCATGATGCAGGCTATGCTGGCGGATCGCTTCCAACTGATGGTCCATCGGGAGCAGAAGACTCGTCCCGTTTACGGGTTGATGGTGGGCAAGAGCGGCATCAAATTCAAGAAGGCGCCGGAATCGGACTGCGGCTCACACAGCCGAAACCTCAGCAGCAACCACTTCGTTGGCACCTGCGTTTCAATGGACTCCTTCGCAGCATTTCTGGCGACGCGGCGAAGGGACCTGCCGGTGGACCTCCCGGTGCTGGATATGACGGGCCTGAACGGTTTCTATAATCTGACGTTGGATTGGGTTCGGGAGCCAGCGGTGGGCGATAGCCAGGCCGGGGTGACGCTGCTAGTGGCGCTACAGGAACAATTGGGTCTGAAGCTGGAGACGCGCAGCGCGCCAATTGAGATTGTTGTCGTGGACCACGCTCAGAGGGCGCCGTCCGAGAACTGAGATCCCCAATCCCAGCCCCCCAGCGGTACCCTAAAGAGAGCACAAAAAATGATCGCCAGCCAACCTTCAGTCGAAACAGTATCGTTTTATATCAACGGCCAATGGGAGAGCGCCGGAAACCGCAAGCTCGCCCCGGTGACGAACCCCGCAACGGGCTCTGAAATTGCGCAAGTCGCGTACGCCACCGCCGAGGACGTGGATCGCACCGTCCAAGCCGCGCACGCCGCTTATCTCAAGTGGCGCGACGTGCCGGTAGTGGAGCGGATGCAGCCGCTGTATCGCTACAAAACGCTGCTCGAAAAGCACCACGGCGAGCTGGCGGCGACGCTGACCACCGAAAATGGAAAAACCATCGACGATGCGCGGGCCGAAGTGCGCCGCGGCATCCAGATGGTGGAAGTGGCATGCGGCATGCCCAGCCTTATGATGGGCGATTCGTTGAACGACGTTTCGAGCGGAATCGACAGCCATACCATTCGACAGCCTCTCGGTGTTTGTGCCGGCATCACTCCGTTCAATTTCCCGGCGATGGTGCCGATGTGGATGTGGCCGTTCGCCATCGCGGCGGGCAACGCGTTCATCCTGAAGCCGTCCGAAAAAGTTCCCATGACGCCTACGCTGGCTGCCAAGTTGCTGCACGAAGCGGGCGTGCCCGCGGGCGTTTTCAATCTGATTCATGGCGACAAGGTGGCGGTGGACGCGCTGCTGCATCATCCGCTGGTTCGCGCCATTTCGTTCGTCGGCTCTACGCCTGTGGCCAAGTACATCTACAAAACCGCCGCCGAGGAAGGGAAGCGCGTGCAGGCCCTGGGCGGTGCGAAGAACCATCTGGTGGTGATGCCGGATGCCCACATGCCGAAGACGGTGGAAAACATTATCAGCTCCGCATTTGGCGCCGCGGGCGAGCGCTGCCTGGCGGGTAGTGTGTTGGTTCCGGTGGGCGACGCCGCCGAGCCGCTGCTGAAGCTTCTGGTGGAGAAGGTCAACGAGATGCGCGTCGGCGATGGCATCCAAGAAGGCGTCGGCATGGGACCGCTGGTTACGAAGGAACACCGCGACCGCGTGGCCGGGTACATCGATAAAGGTGTGGAGGAAGGCGCGAAGCCGATCCTGGACGGACGATCGTCGAAACCCAAAGGCGGCGGCTTCTTCCTGGGGCCGACGATTTTTGACGGCGTCAAGCCGGAAATGACCATCGCGAAGGACGAGATCTTCGGACCGGTGCTTTCGGTGATTCGCGTGAAGACGCTGGACGAGGCGATCACGCTGGTGAACAGCTCGCCGTTTGGCAACGCCACCTCCATCTTTACCGGCAGCGGAAAAGCGGCGCGGGATTATTCGGCGCGCGTGGAGGCCGGTATGGTGGGGATCAATGTTGGCGTGGCCGCACCCATGGCATTTTTCCCATTCGCGGGCTGGAAAAACTCGTTCTTCGGCGATCTTCACGCGCACGGCAAAGACGCAGTCATGTTCTACACCGAGCAAAAAGTAATGATGACCCGGTGGTTTTGAATAATCCGGATCGACAGCCGATTCACGTTGTTTACGGCGGCGCCCAGCTGTTCAAGGCCGAGACCCCCGTGCGGCTGGGCACGCTCGCGCTGGAGCTGATTCGCAACTACACTCCCGACGCGCCATCCTTCGCCGAATGCGTGGGATTGCCGCCGGGCGATTTGGCGAATTCCGTCTTCGAACGCACCGTCGCCAAGCTCCAACGCGAGCCGGTGGAAGATTTTCGAATCGATTTCGAAGACGGGTACGGCTATCGCTCCAATGCCGAAGAAGACGGGCACGCGGTGTCCACGGCGCAGTTCCTGTCGCGCGGGGCGGGGAA
>Ga0209006_10003927_pt1 | contig 13537 bp, 9 predicted proteins | sample JacPin_JW_Ref_O2_FD_188567 | JGI IMG/M metagenome (GOLD analysis project Ga0209006, IMG submission 188567) | Forest soil microbial communities from Algoma, Ontario, Canada - Jack Pine, Ontario site 1_JW_Ref_O2 (SPAdes) (version 2) | ecosystem: Environmental > Terrestrial > Soil > Boreal... | reverse complement strand
CCGGGTACTTGCTGGCCAGGTAGCGCTCCATCCGATGCGGTTTCAGATCCGCTTCCTTCCACACCCGCCGCACCAGTTCCTTGCCCACGCCGATCACGCCAGCCATCTTGCGCAAGCTCCAGAGCGTGCTTTCATCCGGCGGCGTCTCCTGTGTTTTGGCCAGAATGCGGGCGCGCAGTGCGGGCGTAAGCTTCTGGGGCGGCTGGCCGGGATGCAACGTGGTCAGCCCCATCGCTCCCTCGCTCAAGTACCGGCTCTTCCACAGGCTGATCGTCGGCGCGGTGGTTTTCAGGGCAGTCATCACTTGGCGATAGCTCGCGCCATCGGCTAACATCAAGACGATGCGCATTCGCTGCGCCACGCTGGCGCGCAGATTACGTTTTCGCAAATAGCCTTCCAGTTCCATCCGCTGCGCTTGGTTGAGAGAAAGAGTCGGTGTCAACGCCACGATTGTATGGCGTCGCCAATATGCTAAGGTAACTCGCGGACAGCCCACTAGTGGCCTGTCACAGGGAAATCCGTTAGCGTCCCCTCCCTGACGGTCGGGGTTCGGTGCAATGGCGCGGCTGATTTGAGGTCGGTTGCGCGCGATCATAGCGAAACCGAGCCCCGACTGTAAAGGAGGGGACATATTAACGATGGCGAGAAAGTATGCAAAACACGCCCGCTGGGGCCTCGGCAACCCAGCGGGCGGGACAGTCTCAAGGGAGACCGTTGTAGAGGGAGTCGATTGTTAGTCGCCCCCGACACTGGTTGTGGTGTTCGTATTCCGCCGCGCGGACTGGCCCACCTGTCCTGGCTCGGATTTAAATTCGAAGCCGACGTTGTCACCGGGATAAAACCATGTGCGCAGTGCCCGTGGCTGCCCCTCAGCTCCGTCATAGAATTTGAATTCGCTGCTACCTGTGGGATCGAGCCTATATGCTGGATACGCGAGGACGGTCGTGATGAGGTGGTTCTCCGCGGCGTTAAAGATCTCAACTGTGCGCTGGTCCGACGAACCGAGAAGCTTTATCACGTACGATCCCGCAGGTAGCGCGGTTCCCTGGACCTCAATTGACTGATCAATTGTGATCCTGGTTTTCCGGTCCCAGTCATCGGCCTTCAGCGTGGGAACGAGCGCGCTACCCAGAAAGCTCAATGACAGGGCGGCGGTCATTCCCAAATGGTTCTTCATAATCTTGCTCCTTGATACATTTTGTTGTCTCTCATTCTCCTGCTGGTATGGATGGTTCAACGCGGCAGCCGGTTCGAACGATGTTGTAAGTGAATTGCGAACTCTTAGTGAAGGCAGTCGGCAGTTGGCGATGCTTCCAGTGACCCCAAAGATATTCGACGGCATCCTGTCGACCGTTCGAAACAAATGGAGAAACCGCTCTGCCGCCCAAGTAGCAGGTGCCTTCCGGTCCGAGTGGCGTGCGATAGGTCGCCAAAATTGCTGTGCTTCAGGTACGCAATATGGCGTATCAGGGGTGAGAAGAGACTATGGCAAGTATTGTCGTATGCACTGAACCCGCCAGTCGGCAGAGAAGACACGGTTCGGGGAGTGGCACGATCACCTGGCGGGGCCGGTCGGCGCGCAATGTCAAGGGACCCACTCGAGGGGGGTCATTGGCCTCGAACGGCAACGCTCCGGTAAGCATCTGGTACTAGCAAGCGCCATATAGGCGAGGGTAACGGCAAAATCTCCGGCGGCGCATGCGCATGCCGTAATCGGTAACAACGGTACTCCACACGGCGGCCATCTACTCGAAGCACATATCCGTTCGACCTGAGAGGCCATACTTACAGAGAGCCCGATCCATCTTCAAAAAACAATTGATCCGCATCTAGATGGCGAACTTCTTCGAGGGTCTGCTCATGACATCTCTTTGTTGGTGAGGTGCTCGTATTGATTGTGCATACCTACCAACGTCCAGCATGGGCGCCGCCATCCACGTGGAGTACCTCTCCGGTCACTTGATCTGCACATGCGAGGTACAGAACTGCGTCGACAATATCTTTTACTTCAGTGATCGTCTTCAGTGGCTGCCTTGTCGTGAGAGATTCCTTGGGAACATCCTTGTGCAATGTTGTGTCTACGACCCCGGGGGCTACTGCGTTGAAGCGGATGCCTTCTTTCGCGTACTCGATTGCGAGACTCCGGGTCACAGTATTCAAGCCCCCTTTCGTCATCATCGATACCGAGGCATTTATGCCGGCGACTGGCTGATCCGCAAGCGCCGCTGTGATGCTTACAACGCTCCCTGATTTCTGTTCCAGCATCTGCTTCACAGTGAGCTGAGTCATGTACAGGAATCCGAGCAGGTTGATCGAGACCAGGGCATTGAAGTCGTCGGTGGTAAAGTCGATGAACGGCTTGGCGCGGTAGATTCCGGCGTTATTCACCAGTACGTCGACAGTTCCGAAGTGCTCCATCGCACCTTCGACAACTTTGGCAGCGGTTTCCGGTTTCCCGATATCGCCATCGACGAGAACCAGGCTGGTTGAGGCGGTCAATAATCGGCTGGCGTTAAGAGACGTTGCGACGACGTTATAACCCTTCTTCAGGAACCCGTCGACCAAACCGGCACCTATACCACCCGACGCTCCCGTGATGATTGCTGTCTTCCTATCTGACATACATACTCCGTTGTTCTAGAAGCCCAGGTCGCTCAATCCGGGGTGGTCTTCGGGACGGCGCCCGAGCACCCAGTGATATTTGCGATCCGATTGCAGAATGGGAAGGTCGTTGATTGAAGCAAACCGTGAGGCCATTAGGCCGTCATCATTGAACTCCCAGTTCTCATTGCCATAGGCACGATACCATTGACCCGAGTCGTCGTGCCACTCGTAAGCAAAGCGTACTGCGATCCTGTTTCCGGTAAACGCCCACAGTTCCTTGATGAGCCTGTAGTCCAGCTCCCGGGCCCATTTGCGAGAGAGGAAAGCTATAATTTCGGCTCGCCCGTTGACGAACTCTGAGCGGTTCCTCCATCGTGAATCGATCGCGTATGCCAGAGCCACTCTCCCCGCGTCCCGAGTGTTCCAGGCGTCTTCGGCGAGGCGCACTTTTTGAATGGCGCTCTCGCGCGTGAACGGAGGCAAGGGAGGACGGGTTTTCATCGTTTCAGTTTGAGTTGTCATGATTTCTTCCCTCCTTGTTGGCACGAGCCAGTGCCGCCTCACATTAGTTAGCAAAGGCGCGAATGGTGCTGCTTACTTCTGCGTCTTCATGAATTCACCCACCAGCACCGCAATTTGATCCGCATTAGTATCAAGCGCGAAGTGTCCTGCGGCAAGAACGTGCACTTGAGCGTTCGACACATCCCGGCGATAGGCTTCCGACTCCGAGAGCTCGAACGAGAGGTCATACTTCCCCCAGATTACCAATAGGCGCGGCTGCTTCTCGCGCATCCATGCCTGCCATTTCGGGTAGGCCTCCAAGTTGGTGCGATAGTCGTAAAACAGATCGCTTTGAATGTCGGCCTGTCCGGGCTGATTGAGGAACGCAATCTCGTCCGTCCACAGATCAGGATCGTAACGATCGACGTTCGGATCGTTCCCGACATGGCGCGTCCGCGTAGTCGGCAGCGACAGGAGATTTGTGCGAAGCGCGCTTTCGTTGGCCGCGCGGTCAGCCCAAAAAGCCCGCCGTGCCTTCCAATTCGCTCCCAGGCCTTCGTTGTGTGCGACAGCGTCCTGGACGATGAGAGATTCGATTCGCTCCGGATGGGCCAGAGTCATGCGAAAACCAACGGGGCCACCGTAGTCCTGCATGTAAAGCGTGAAGCGCTTGAGTCCGAGAGCTTCGGTGAAGTGATTCATGATCTCGGCGTAGTGATCGAACGTGTACGCGAACTTCCTAGGGTCTGGCCAGTCACTGTGTCCGAAGCCCGGGTAGTCGGGTGCAACCAAGTGGAAGCGATCGGAGAGACGGCTCAGGAGCGGCTCGAACATGCGCGACGAAGAGGGCAGGCCGTGCAGCAAAAGAAGAGTCGGCGCATCTTTCGGGCCAGCCTCTCGGTAGAAAATGGAGAGTCCGTCCACCTGGATCGTGCGATAAAGAGTGGGATACCCCATGGGATGCTCCGTTCCGTGGGCTTGGGCCAGCAATTCAAATGATGCGAGCATTACAGAAACTAACAGTTTCATGTGTGATCCTCAGTTCTAACCCGCCACCAGTTCCGCGGATCGGGCCTTGAGTGGCGGGCCGAGGTAAGGGAATGAAGCGAGCAGGTCCTTGTGGGACCCTACGTTATCTTGCGTCACCTTTCCATTGGAGCCGGGCGTCCCCATGGGGAAAGCCATAGTCCGAACCGGAGTAATGATGCGACATAAATATCTTCTCCTCTCGGCAGCCTTCACATCGTTAGAACGACGCGGAACTCTGCCTTTCCACTTAGCATGCGCGCATAAGCCTCCGCCACTTTTTCAAGTGGATAAGTTTCGATCATCGGACGCACGCCGGTCAATTCAGCGAAACGCAGTGCGTCGTCGGAATCGGCTGCTGTTCCCGCGGCCCAGCCTTGAATACTTCGACTTCCAGAAATGAGCTGTACCGGGGTGACCTCAATGGGATCAAATGCCACACCGATCACAATGAGCTTGCCATTGGGCCCCAGACCGTCGATCAACTCGGACATCGCTTTGGAGCTCGGGGCTGTCCCGAGAATTACCTGTGCACCACCCAATTTCTGCAATGCCTGTGCCGCATTTGTCGCTTTGCTATCGATGTAGAGGCTCGCTCCGAGCTTCTTTGCGAGAGCCGCATTCTCGGAACCGCGCCCGATCGCCGCGACCTTGTAACCAAACTTGTTCGCGAACTGAATACCGAGGTGCCCGAGGCCGCCGACTCCCTGCACAGCAACAAGGTCACCAGGCATGGCTCCGCTGTGGCGCAGCGCGTTGAAGGTGGTAATTCCAGCACAAAGCAACGGCGCGGCTTCGGTGTCACTTAGCGTTTCCGGTATGTGTACCAGTGCTTCTATCGGAGCCACCATATATTGCTGGTACCCACCGTCATAACTGATGCCCGGGATTTTCAGATTCCGGCAATTGCGAAAATCTCCGCGCCGGCAGGAGGGACACGTGCCGTCCTGTCCGCCGTGCCAGCCGACACCAACGCGCTGCCCCTTCTTCCACTCGGAAACACCACTACCCAGTTCATCGACGATGCCCGCGACTTCATGCCCCGGTACACGTGGATACTGAATCCCGGGCCACTGGCCTTCCTTTGTGAGCACGTCGCTGTGGCACACGCCGCAGGCCTGCACTTTAATGCGCACCTGTCCTACACCCGGCTTTGGAATTTCACGTTCGACGATTTCGAAATCCGCTCCCGGTTTGCTAATCTGGGCCGCTTTCATTTGAGCGATTCCGTTTTTTGTGGTTGCCATAATACCTCCTATGCGTTCTCAAGTTGACGGACGTTGTTATTCGGCGGGCCCCGATATCGGGAGTGTCTCTTGCCCCGCCACCTCGAAAATCAGTTCCAGCTCGACCGGTACGCCCAGGGGAAGGCTAGCCACTCCATAAACCAAGCGGCTTGGGTTCATCTCCTTTCCGAAAACGTCCTGCAGCAACTCCGAAGCCCCGTCAGCCACTTTCGGCTGATCGCGAACATCGCCTATGGTTGCAACCGACACTCCGAGCCTTACAATCCGGGTCACTTTGTCGAGTGATCCCAAATGCTGCCGAGCGACAGCGAGAGCATTGAGCGCCGCGAGATGAGCCGCTTTGCGCCCCGCTTCCACATCAAGCTCCGCTCCCACGCGCCCAACAAACTTTGCGCCTCGGCCTTCAGTGGGAAGCATCCCGGTCAAAAAAAGCAGATTGCCCGTCTGTACCGCTTCCGCGTAGATGCCGAACGGCTGAGGGGGCGCAGGGAGATCGATCCCAAGTTCCTTCAACCGTTGCTCGGCGCCGGCTGGCCGGGAGCCTTTCCCGGTCACCTTTTTTTCTTTCAGAGTTGAATTCATGTATGCTCCCCTGGAGAGATTGCTTACTCCTCAAAAGTTCGCGACAGCCCTTAAGCTTTCCCTCCGAAGTGAGCCGACGGCAGCTCTTTCGAACGAGAGAGGCTCAGTAGTGTGTTTCTGCTGGACGGATCGCACCCGGGATGCACGGCGTGTTTCAATTCCAAGCTTTCGCATCTTGTGAACCAATGTGGTACGCGGCAAGCCGAGCCGTGTAGCGGCGCCATCCTGTCCCCCGACCAGCCAATCTGTTTGGTTCAATACTTCCAGGATATGCTCGCGATCTGCTTCGGCGAGGGTACGTGTCGCGGCGGCCGACGGTTGTCTGGTCATTTGTTTCAATTCCGCCAGTGCTGGACGTAGCACGGAATCGGGCGCAAGGACTACAGCGCGTTCTATGACATTCTGCAGTTCACGAATGTTGCCGGGCCAGTCGTGCGCTTTGAGAATTTCCATCGCTTCTTCTGGAATCGAATCGATCGGTTTGTTGAGACGCGCCGAGAGTTTCTTTACGAAATACTCTACCAACAGTGGAATGTCCTCGGCGCGTTCCCGCAGCGGAGGAAGGAAGATTGGAATTACATTTAACCGATAGTATAGGTCTGCTCGAAACCGCTTATTGGCCACAAGCTGTGAGAGATCCTGATTGGTTGCCGCCACAACGCGTACGTCCACGCGAATCGTTTGGCTGTTGCCCAACCTCTCGAACTCTTGTTCCTGCAAGGCGCGTAGGATTTTGGGCTGTAACTCCAGCGGCAAATCCCCAATTTCGTCGAGGAAGAGTGTGCCTTTGTCCGCCACTTGGAATCGCCCTTTGGTTTGCGCACACGCTCCTGTGAACGCGCCCCTTTCGTGGCCGAAGAGTTCACTCTCGAGCAAAGGTCCGGGAATCGCGGCGCAGTTCAGTTTTACAAACGGCCCCCGGTTTCGCAGACTTTGGTTGTGAATGGAGCGTGCGAAAACCTCCTTCCCCGTGCCAGTTTCTCCTTGAATTAACGTCGTAGAGTCGGTCTTCGCGACAATGTGAACCAGATTCAAGACGTGTTGAATTGCGAGACTATCGCCTACGATCTCCTCCTCAATAAAGCCGTCTGATTTGATATACACAGGACGATCCCCCTTTTCTTGACATCCAGGACCCTTACCTCTTCAACAACTCCCTTTAACCGTTCTGCGGCGAGTCGGGAATATCGGGACGCCTGATGCGTCAATGGCCAAGTTCGCCGAAAGCACGACTGCAAATCCGCGATTCGTTCGCTTCCATCTCTATTTTCGATTAAGCCAGACCAGTCGGGCCGAAACAATTGGACGAAGGTATCGGTGATACTTTGGTATCATTCGACCCAACGCGTGGCGTTCCGGGTCCACCCGGGGCGTGAATGCAGCCAGACCAATACCAAAGTCTGATAGATGTTGGACTTGGAGAAGTGCACGCTATCCATGAGGGCTGTCGACAGGTTTGCCGCGGTTACAAAGCTGCAAAAACAGGCAGAGCGCGTCCCCTAGGCGCTCAACGCGGCCCTTCGAGTGAACTGAGCAATTCGCCGCGCGGTCTCCCACCGGAGGTATAAAATAAAACAGCGTACGCATTTAGCCACAAATTGGGGTTGTCACGTATGTCGCAAGCCGTTCCAATCGTCTTTGTGGTTGACGACGACGTGTCAGTGCGTGAATCACTGGAATTGTTGATCCGCTGCGAAGGCTGGCAGCCGGAGACATTTGCGTCCGCACAAGAATTTCTTGCCCGCCCGCGATCCCCGGTTCCGAGTTGCCTTGTGCTTGACGTTTCTCTTCCGGGTCTCAGCGGTCTCGACCTGCAGCAGCACGTCGCCGTTGAACGGCCTGACATGCCGATCATCTTCATCACGGGCTATGGCGATGTGCCGATGACGGTCCAGGCGATGAAGGCGGGAGCCGTCGAGTTCCTCACCAAGCCGTTCAGCGATGACGTGCTGTTGAGCGCCATCCGGCAAGCCATCGCGCGCAGCGAAACTGCCCTTGGTCACGAGGCCGAGATGCGAACACTCCGGGACCGTTACGCTTCACTCAGCGGTCGCGAACGGCAGGTGATGGCCTTAGTGGTCGCGGGCCTGTTGAATAAACAGGTCGGTAGCGATCTCGGCATCAGCGAAATCACCGTGAAGGCACACCGGGGCCGGACTATGCAAAAAATGAAGGCCGACTCCCTGGCCGACTTGGTGAATATGGCTGCTCGGCTGGGCCTCGCACGTGCGCCGAAAGCCCTATGATCCTCCCTGAGCCGAAGGATGACTGCTAAAATTTCGTCGACGCTTTATCCGGCTGACGTTGGAGCGGTCGAACACCAACCCCACTCGCAGCCAGCGCGCGCGGATCCTGGAGGTGCGCGCCCATGACGTGCTGGAACAGGCCTGGAATTCCGCCTTCCTGGTCCCAGCCGGCGCAGATTTCGTCCACGGTGTGCAAGCCGAGCATGCGATAACTTTCCGTTTGCGACTCGTCGAAGAACTGATCTGCGGTGCTTTGATGGGGGAACTCCTGGTGGCTGGTCCGATAGCTGGCGACGTCGGGAGGTTCATTTCCGCGCATCATGGGCTTGATGTAGAGTAGATATCCGTCTTCCTCGGTATGGTCCAAGAGGCTGTAGCGAATCCGCGCGACGGCGTAGCGTTTGGTTTGCTGCCCCAGAGACTGGAAGGAGCCATCCGTGAAATCGATGGGGATCTTCATGTCTATGCGGATCTTGCGCAAAGCGTTCCCCAGGTCTCCGCAGGTCAACCTCGGATCGCAGGCCGCATCGCACACCACGATGTAACGGCACCGCCTCCGCACCATTTCATAGACTCCGAGATTCTCGAAATGCCCGCCGTCCGACAGATACACGTACTGGCTGGTGTTATTGGTGAGACCGAAGGCTTCCCGAACAATGGATGCGATCGCCGAAGTCGGCCCATCCTGACGCCAGGTCTTCGAGCCCGCCTCGCCGGGATTCCCCAGCCAGGAGCCGAGGCGGGCGTTGAACAGCGTCATAATGAACCCGATTACCGGCGACGAGTGATATCCCATGTTGGGGCTGGCAGCGGCTCCCGAAATCGTAATGGCAGTGCCGAGAGAAATTCCGTCGGCCCCTCCGTAGTTAATGCTGGGACGATAGCCGAGGTCGGAGCTGCCGCAATGCAGCGGCGTTATTGTGAAGGACTCGGCTTTCCGCTGTTGCCATGCCAGCCTTTGACTGCCTACCAGATTCAGCGTGACGTTGATCACGTGCAGCGGCTTCAATCTCGGGTCCAGCTTGTGAATCGGGAGGTTGTCGCTTTGTGCGAATCCAGTGAAATCGTTTTCGTCCCGGCACGGATTGGAAGCGCCCAGGTATGCCCGGATCAACCGGTCCCGATACATCCCTTGCAGGGAGAACTTATTAATGTTGATGAACCGCGCCATCAGCCACCCGAACGCCAGAAACGCGAGCCCCAAGGCGAGGTTCGCTTCCCAGCGGGTTCCATTCAACAGAGCCTCGTGTTCCCACCAGGCGCAGTTCGGACATTGCGTGAGGACCTCGGACTGCTTGACCGGATCCCATTTCCAGTGCCCGCCCAACTGCGACACCATGAGGATCCAGTTGGTCAGGATCACCAACCCCACCACGAACGCCCCCGCGAAGACCGGGGCAGCCAGTTTCATGACCAGGGACATGAGCATGGAGGGCGGAGGGGCTTCGCTGCTCTCAGCGCTCGCGTTTTCTGATTTGGTCCGGGAACTCGAACCCATTAGGGCGCTGGTCCAGCCCGCAGCCGCGCCGACCGCCGCGAGCGCCGATTTTCCCCAGACGGGCAGCGTGATCGCCCACGAGGGCAGAATCAGCACCAAGGTGCAGGCAGCTGTCCACCACACCACCAGCAGCAACACCCACGCGCCGGCGCGCGATAGCCACTCGCGGTCTTTATCCTCCAGGACACGACTCGTAAACCCAACGAAAAGCGACGCGGCAAGAGTCAACGCCAGCAGCAGAAGTGGCGCCGCCACAGTAGTATACAGAGGCCAACTGGTGCTGGGGTAGACCTTGTCCGTAAGCAGCCACGCCGCGGAACCCGCGCTCCAACTGGTCAGCAGGACCGCCGCGGAGACAGGCACGAACAGGCGGACTCGTTCCCGGAGACTTTTACCGCAAAAGATGAGGTACACCATCCACCCGGCAAACGCGGCCGCCATCACGCCGAGCGTCAAGGCTCCGTATCCGATCTCCTCCGAGGATTCCGTGCCGGCTCTGGTTAAATCGCCGCCTGTGAACCAGGAATCATTGGTGATAAACGCGACAGTGGCAAGAACCAAAGGTAATAAAACATATTTCAGAAAATCGATTTCGGAATGATTTTTCCCACCCACCCCAGGCAAATACCTCAGGATATTAAAAATTACTAACGCAAAAAGAAACGCGCTGATTGCCGGAATGATTTTCGACAGCCGCTCCGGATTGAGCCACGGAGATCCGCCGTAAACAACGAAAAACGTTTCTCCCAGCCTCGCGAGCGATAACAGCAGCCGCGGCGCCATGAGCACGGCCAGCAGCAAAGGCACGAAGACCAACCAATTCAAGAACATGTTGCGCGCAACCGTCGCCACCAGCGTCCAGGTGTCCGCCGAGAACAGGCCAAACCTCGGCGATAGGAAATTGTTGTAATCCCGGAGGTGCTGAATAGGATCAATGCTGTCCTTGGACAGCCCGGGAGCGTCCCTGCAAAGTTGCGGAATCACCTTCCCCAGGCCGTCGGCGTGCTGTTTCCAGGAGCTGAGCCAACCTCCGATATATCCTCCGCCGGAAACCGTGGAGAGGTAGTCGAAGGCGTCGAGGACGCCTCGCTCCGACAGCCCTTGGATCACGCCGAGGGCGAACGTCGCGCTGCGGATGCCGCCGCCGGATAGGCAGAGAGCCGTGAGAGGCGCCTTCGGCTGATCATCCGCCCCATCGGGACGCAGGACCATGTATTCTTCACTTAAGACTTCGGCCACAGAAAGTGGCTCAGGCTCAACCATACGGGAAACTATGGGCCAAATTCAGATCGGAGTCAAGTTATTTACCCGGAGAATCCTTGTAAAGATGATTAATGGCAGCTATTGAAAACGCATTCCCCCGCCTATTTTTGATGTCCTTTTCGTCCACCCCAACCGTCCTTCTGGCTTCTTCGAGGAAGTGGCCCGCGCTCATCTGGTGCGCAATTGTGCTCTATGGATATTATGCGCCATTAATGACCTTAAATTGCCGTTTGGGGGCTCCAACGGAGCCTTAACTGACCATAATTCACCTTAATTTGTGCCCAGAATCGCTTCGACAATCCCCCGACCGCGGGTTCATCGGCGAACCACCCGGGAGCCAGATCGCTGTGCTGATGCAGTTGGCACTGAGGTGACATTCTGAGACTGCCGAATCGTTAGCGGGGGATCCAATTCGCGTTACCATCTTTGTGGTAAGCCAATCATGAAGGCATTATTCAAGGTGTTCTTACCCTCGGGTCTCATTGCCGTGGTCTGTCTATCTCTGACTGCGCAGGCACCGTATGAATCGTCGATCGTTGCCTCAGATGTGGCCATCCGGTTACCAGCGAACAGTGGTGCCGCAGCGGTGTGGCAGAGTCTTAAGAAGCTCCACACTCGCGCCAGCCTCATCATGATCACAGCGCATCCGGATGACGAAGACGGAGGCATGCTCACTTATGAGTCGCGCGGGCAGGGCGCCAGAGTCGCATTGTTGACGCTGAATCGGGGAGAAGGCGGCGCGAACGTCATGTCATCCGATTATTTCGATGCGCTCGGCCTGGTGCGGACCGAGGAGTTGCTCGCCGCCGACCGGTATTACGGAGTCGATCAATATTGGACACGCGTGGTTGACTATGGCTTCTCTAAGACGCTGGACGAGTCTCTATCGAAGTGGACTCGCGATCGGGTGCTATACGATGTAGTGCGAGTAGTCCGGATGGTCCGGCCGCTGGTGATCACTTCAGTCTTTGTTGGCGGACCGTCGGATGGTCACGGCAATCACCAGACCGCCGGATTGATGGCTAAAGAAGTGTATCGTCTCGCGGGTGATCCCGCGATTTTTCCAGAACAGATCAAGGCTGGTCTGAAGCCATGGACTCCTTTGAAGGACTACGCGCGTGCACCATATTCGCGCCGGGGCAGTGCGAGCCCACTGGCGGTGAATCTCGAAGTTCCGGAAGGCGATTACGATCCGTCTCTTGGTTTGAGTTATTCCCAGTTCTCGCGCGAGGGGCTGGGGTATCAGAAATCGCAGAATGGCGGTAGCGGTATTCCCGCCGCCGGTCCGATGATGAGCGCTTACCATCGATTCGATTCCCGTGTTGCGGCCGAGAACAAGGAGCAATCGTTTTTCGACGGCATTGACACATCGCTGGCCGGAATCGCGAGTCTGGCGAAACAGGGCGAGACCACCTTCCTGGTAGACGGACTGAAGCAGATCAATGCAGACGTGGAACGAGCGATAGATCGCTTCTCAGCCGCACAGCCGGGCAAGGTCGCGCCGCTGCTTGCTAGTGGACTTAAGAACACCATCTCTCTGCTCGACCGCCTGTCGCGAAGCGCTCTATCCGAAGAGGCCAAGTACGACATCTCGCACGAGTTGAATATCAAGCGCGCACAGTTCAATGACGCGCTAGCCGAAGCGCTGGGAATTGCGGTCCGCGCCACGGTTGCCACCGAAGCGGAACCGGATCCCAGGACAGCCATGTTTATGGGTGAACCGGATACGTTCCGCATCGCGATTCCCGGTCAGACCTTCGGAGTGAAGGTCCAAATTGTCAACCAGAGTTCGGAGCCGGTATCTCTACAGCGAGTGTCTCTCAAACCGGTCGAAGCGACGGGGTGGTCAATCGCCGCTGCGAAGCCGGCCGCGGGAGCGCTATCGCCGAATCAATTAGTGACTGCTACATTTCGTGCTGCTGTCGCCGCAGATGCTGGTTACACGAGACCTTACTTCTCGCGTCCGAGTATCGAGCAACCCTACTACGATATCCTCGACGAACGCTATTTGAGTTTGCCGCGCTCGCCGTATCCACTGTCGGCGTCGGTGGAGATGACTTATGATGGGGCTCCTATCGAAGTCGACCAGGTGGTGCAAACGGTCAAGCGAGTAACCGGCTCGGGTCAGGTACTGGAACCGCTGGTGGTGGGTCCGGCCATCTCAGTTGCGATCTCTCCGCGCGCCGGAATCGTTCCTATCTATGTGAAATCTTTTCCAATTACAGCGGTGGTCCATAGCAATGTTAAAGGGCCTGCCAAGGGCGCAGTGAGGCTGGAATTGCCATCGGGCTGGCGATCAACACCGGAGGCGGCGGAATTCTCCGCGGCGCAGGAAGGTGAGGATCATACCATCGCATTTCAGGTTACACCCACTAATCTGGCTGAGAAATCATACGAGGTTACCGCAGTAGTAGATTACTTAGGAAAGTCTTACCGAGAAGGCTACCAGGTGACTGGGTACAACGGTTTCCGTCCCTCTTTTCTCTATACGTCCTCAACCTGTCGGACAACTGGGGTAGACGTTAAAGTAGCCCCTGGACTGAAGGTCGGCTACATTACGGGCAGTGGCG
>Ga0209006_10003926_pt1 | contig 13541 bp, 10 predicted proteins | sample JacPin_JW_Ref_O2_FD_188567 | JGI IMG/M metagenome (GOLD analysis project Ga0209006, IMG submission 188567) | Forest soil microbial communities from Algoma, Ontario, Canada - Jack Pine, Ontario site 1_JW_Ref_O2 (SPAdes) (version 2) | ecosystem: Environmental > Terrestrial > Soil > Boreal... | reverse complement strand
ATCGCGCCGCAGGCGAAAATCATTCTGGTCGAAGCGAACTCCTACGCGCTGTCCGATCTTCTGGTCGGCGTCGATCTCGCCGTTAGTAAAGGCGCTTCGGTCGTATCGATGAGCTGGACCACGCCAGAATTTGCATCCGAACGCACGATGGACTCGCACTTCCTCGCGACGGGCGTCACGTTCCTTGCTGCCTCCGGTGATTCCGGCGCCGCCGTGAATTACCCGGCCGCCTCACCGTACGTGATTTCTGTGGGCGGCACTTCGCTGACGCTGAATTCGCAGGACAACTACCAAAGCGAATCCTCCTGGACCGGCAGCGGCGGCCAGGTGACCGGCAAAGATACGACTGCCAGCATCGATACGAACAATGTCGCGCCCGGCAGCTATGCGGTGACGGCGAATGTTGCCGACCCGAAGGGAACGAAGAACAACACAGCGAGCTGCTCGGCGAACTACACCGTGAAGCCGCTGCCTCCGAAGAATCCGCCGACGATTTCGTTGTCCGCCAGCCCGAGCGACCTGCCGGCGGGCGGCACTGTGAATCTATCGGCTAACTGCACCAGCCCGGATAGCGTTCCCGTGTCAGTTGCTAACTGGACATCTTCAGCGGGCACGGTTTCCGGCAACGGAACCTCGGGATCGCTGATCACCGCCGGAGTTCCTGCCGGTCCGTTAACGGTGACCGCGACTTGTACCGACTCGCGCGGCCTGACTGGGCAGGGTTCGACTCAGGTCACGATCGAGAATCCACCGCCGCCGCCACCTGTTGTGGACAAGGCGTTGGAAGCTCGTTTGGCGCTGCACAGCGTTTACTTCCCGACGAATGTGCCGCCGCCGAGCCATCCGGACGCGCCCATGGTTGCCAGCCAGCAGAAAATCCTGATGACAATGGCGACCGACTTCAAGAAGTATCTTGAAGTCAAGCCGGACGCTCACCTCGTCCTCGAAGGTCACGCAGATTTGCGCGGGACCGACGCTTATAACCAGGCACTCTCCGAGCGGCGTGTTGCCCGGGTGAAGAGCTACCTGGTTGAGCAGGGCGTTCCCGAAGCCAATGTTGAGACCGTGGCTTTCGGCAAACAACAGAACCTGACCCTGGAACAAGTAAAGGATTCGATCACCAACAACTCCGATTTGACCAAGGAAGAACGCGCCCGGGCACTGGCCAGGATTGCCGTTATCAAGCTGGCCAGCAACCGCCGCGTGGACGTAACTCTCAAGTCCGCTGGTCAAACCGAAAATTCGGTGAAGGCGTTCCCGTTCAATTCCTCTGACGCGCTGAGTCTGATCGGCGGCAGAGAGAGCGAGCGGAAAGCCGCGAAACCGGCACCGAAGAAACCTGCGAAAAAGCAGTAGCAGGTGAATCGGTAGTTACTCATGAGAAAGCGGAGAGCAGGCGACTGCTCTCCGCTTTTGCTTGTTGGCTGTTGTTGTTGCGCGTGCCCGGTTCGGTTTTTGATTCAGGTTTTGCCCGGCTGTGGAAAAAACTGCTCGAACTCCCCGAAAGTGCCGTTCTCAAGTCATTGATTCCATGAAAACATCTCTGGTATTCGGATTGCCACTTCAAGCGCTAGCTGGCAGAGGCGAAGATGTCTCTTATGTGGGGGTTGTTAAGGCCGAAAGTGCGGGCGTGGCCGTTTCTATTGGCCGTGCTTGCCCTTACCTTTTCCGCTAGCTCCTGTTCCCGCCCGGTCGGCCTGCGACCCGAAGATTCGGCGCAAGCCGATCAACGTGAGGCGCCCTTTCAAGACTCTGCGAGCGCCTCGGACGCGTCCACCGAGAATGCCCCGGCCAGTTCCGCTAAGGGCATAAAGGCGGAGTCGGCTCCGCCGTTCCGGGATGCGCAGGATTTGCCGGCAGGGACGTTGATTACGGTGCGCCTCAAGAATGACTTATCTTCCGACTACACGGGGGAAAGCCTTACTTTTGGGGCGGTTGTCGACGAGCCCGTACAGGTGGAGGGCAACGTGGTGTTGGCTCAGGGTGCCGGGGTCGCCGGAAGGGTGGAATCGACCCGTACTTCCCTGGTAAAGCGCAACCGCGGGTACATACGGTTGACGCTCGATGCGATCGATTTTGAAGGTCGAAAGCTCCCGGTGCAGACCTCCAGCCTCTTCGTGCATGGGATTCTTACCCGCGCAGCGAACGGCAAGAGCGATAATCCCTCGCAAGCTGTTCATTTGGAGAGCGGTAGAAGGCTTACATTTCGACTGATCGAGCCGGTGTCGTTCCTGCCCATTCCGGCCTCCGGTCACTGACTCCGAGTAGTTCTGGCGGAGTTTTCCACAGAAATAATTCCCAATTTAGTGACGGTTGTCCTAAGAACGGCCGAAATATTTCTCTATAGTGCGTTCGGAAGTGAACCATAGGGAAAATAGGAAACCAGCTGATTCCTGTTTCGGGAAAACGAAAGTACGATCCGACCAGCCGTCAGGTTCCTTCCGGGAACGATTCCGTTCAGAGTATCTGTATGAGCGCCGCCGCTGAATTTCCGTGGATGCAGTCCGATGCCGGGCAGGAGGGAAATGCCGATTTGCGCCTCCTGTTTGAGCGTGCCGGATTGGGAGCGGCCAGATTTGAACCGTCGGGCAAGGTCATCGCGCTGAATTCCGCCTTGGAACGGCTGCTGGGCGCCAGTTCCAGAGTGGGGCAGGATCGATCGCTTTGTTTCGGCGATGTCGTTCCGCTTGAGGCCTCGCATGAGATGCAGCGTCTTCTTGGGGAACTGTTTGCCGGGAAGCGCGAGAGTTTCTTCGTTGACACACAGATCGCCGAAACACAGATCGGCGAAAGAAAGATCGGCGAAAGAAAGACAGCCGGATCGCGCGGTCGAACCGTGCGCTGGACCGCATGGCGGGTCGCCGGCGCTGAAGGTGAGGCTGATTTTGCCTTGGCTCTTGCCCAGGATGCCAGTGCCGTTGGTGCGGCGCGCGAAGCGGAGATTGCTGACCGTGCGGCCACCACTTCGGCTGGCGTTGACGCAACCGGTCTCGCCCGCGAAGAGGAAGTTTCCCGCATTAAGCAGCGCCTGCAGCATGCCGAAAAGCTGGAAGCGATGGGCCGGCTGGCCGGGGGTGTGGCGCACGACTTCAATAACGTGCTGACGGGGGTTGTGATGTACTGCGATCTGCTGCTGGCCAGCCTCGACAGCGGGCATCCGGTTCGCAAGTACGCCGAAGAGATTCGCAGCGCCGGGGTACAGGCGACTGGGCTGGTGCAGCAGTTGATGGCGATATCCAGGCCACGGAGTTCTGATCCGGGTCTGATCTCGCTCAATGAGACGATCAGCGGGATGCGATCGCTGCTGGGCCGGCTAATCGGCGAGAACATCGTCTTGAGATTTCAACTGGAGCCTGGCCTGGGCCGGATCAAGATGGACCTGGCACAGGCGCAGCAAGTCCTGCTCAATCTTGTGCTCAACGCGCGGGATGCCATGCCCGGCGGGGGCGAAATCACGATTGAAACCAGCCACTGCCGGATCCAGATCGTTGGCGGGTCCAGCTGCCGCCCTTCCCATCTCGTTGCATCCGGCGATAGCGCTGCCGAAGCGCTGCCATGCGCGCTGTTCGTCGTCGGCGACACCGGCAGCGGAATGGACGCCGAGACGAGGGCACATCTGTTTGAGACTTTCTACACCACCAAGCCCGACGGCCGGGGCACCGGACTAGGGTTGGCCACCGTTCACAAGATCGTGACCAGCAACGGTGGATTAATTCACGTTGCCAGCGCACCGGGGCGCGGCACACGAATCAGCATTCTTTTGCCGCTGGCTCCGGAAGAAGACTCCCAGAACGTCAACTCCCAGAGCACACAGTCCCAGGCAAGCAACCAGGTTCAAGCGAAAACGAACGAGGGGGCACTTCCATAGATCGAAGAGGAATAAAACGCCATGACGTCTGCCACTTTAACTCCGATGTTCACTACGCCGCAGTTGCAACCTGCGAATTTTCTCAACCTTCTCATCGTCGATGACGAGAGACAAATCCGCGAAGCCTGCCGTGAAGTCGCGCAATCGCTGGGCTTCAGCACGGTTGTCGCTGACTCCGCAGAGCACGCGTACCGGCTTCTCGACAGCCAGAACATAGATGTCGCATTGCTCGACCTGCGCCTGCCCGGAGCCGGGGGACTGGATGCGTTGCGCCGTATCAAAGAGCGGCGCCCCGAAGCGATTATTGTTGTCGTGACCGGCTACGGCACGGTGCAGTCGGCCGTGCAGGCCATGAAGCACGGCGCCTATGACTATGTGACCAAGCCGTTCAGTGTCGATGAACTGAAGATGCTGCTGGAACGCGTCGCCAGCCACCTGAAGTTGAAGTCCGAGAATCGCATGCTGCGCGAGAAGGTCCGATCGAAGCAGGGATTCGGCGGCATCGTGGGGCGGGCTCCGGAGATGGAAAAGCTTTACCGCATCATCTCCAAGGCGGCCAATAGTGCCCATCCGGTACTGATCCTGGGCGAAAGCGGCACGGGCAAAGAGATCGTGGCGCGATCCATTCATTACACCGGCCCGTTTCGCGACAAACCGTTCATTCCAGTCGATTGCGGCTCGCTGGTGCCGACTCTGATTGAGAGCGAACTATTTGGTTACGTCAAAGGCGCGTTCACGGGAGCGAACCAGTCCAAGGATGGATTGCTGGCCATTGCCGAAGGTGGAACCGTTTTCCTCGATGAAGTGGGCGAGCTTCCGGTCGATCTGCAGGCCAAGATGCTGCGAGCCATTCAGGAAAAGGAAATTCGTCCGGTGGGCAGCACGCGGCGAGTGCCGATCAATGTGCGCATTCTGGCGGCCACGAATCGCGATCTGGAACAGGCGGTGATGCAGGGGGCTTTCCGGCGCGATCTGTATTTCCGGCTCAATGTACTCAGCCTGCGCATTCCGGCGCTGCGCGAGCGCCGGCAGGACATCCCATTGCTGATTGCGCACTTTCTTGATCGGATGGCGCGATCGTCGGCGCAAGAAAAGCTGTTGAGCGACGAAGCGCTCAAGGCGATGCTGGCCTATGACTGGCCGGGAAACGTGCGCGAACTGGAAAACTGCCTGGAACGTACCTACGCCTTCACCAGCGGTCCGCTGATTCATACCACTGATTTGCCGCGCGAGATTGCCAAGCTGCCCGGAACTGACTCTGTCATCGGAGACAACGGAAGCCGCGCGAAAATTATTCCGATGGCAGAGTTGGAGAAGTTGACCATTCTGAACGCGATCGCCGAACTCAATGGCGACAAATTGCAGGCGGCGCGGTTGTTGGGAATCGGGAAGACGACGCTGTATCGCAAGCTGAAGGACTACGCGACGGGAGCCGCGCTGACGTAGAGGTGGGTCGGTCGAAAGTTCGATTTTCCTGATTTCGAACCGTGCGGTGCCAGAGCGTTCTTTATTGGGTGACATTGGTGCCGCGGAGTGAAGTTAAACCTTGTATTTTCAGCGCCCGGCGGCGTGGAGTGACACGTGCAATGTGAAAGGTATGATTCTACTTACGACACCATCAGCGCGCGGCCAACAGTGCGCTGACTCCGTGCAAGTGGCGACCGGCGAGGAAACTCACTGGGCGCAAAACGCGCAGGAGGCCGCTGCCCGACTGCGCGAACAAACCTACAGCGCCGCGGTCATCGACCAATTTCTGCTCGAAAGCGAACCGGAAGAAGGCGAGCAGATGATCGAACATCTGGGGACTGCGTTTCCGGTCTACGTCAACTTTGGCGTGACTGGAATGGACCGCCTGGTGCGGGAGGTCCGATCGGCGCTCCATCGCCGCAAGCGGGAAGAGACTGCCGCGCGTCGCGCCGTTGCGTCGCAGATGCGCAGCGGGATGTGCGAGACTTTGACCGCTCTGCTTCTTTCCTGCGAGTTGGCGATGTCTGTGCCCGGCGTGCCCGATCCGGCAGCCCAAAAAATCCGCGATATTGACAATCTGGCGCGGGAGCTGAGGACGCAACTGCAGGTGAGCTAGTTCGTTGATGATCGAGAGACGGTGCGACGGTATAGCATGATAGGCATGCAGCTTGCCGTGAACCCCCCGATTCTGCCGATGCTCTCTAAGCGAATCGACGCATTGCCGGCGGAGGGAGAATGGATTTTCGAGCCCAAGTGGGATGGATTTCGCGCGCTGATTTTTCGCGACGGCGACGAGATCCTGCTCCAGAGTCGTGATGAAAAATCGCTGAACAGGTACTTTCCGGAATTATTTGTGCCGCTGAAGGCGAACTTGCCGTCGCAGTGTGTGCTCGACGGCGAAATTGTCATCGCGAATCGCGGCGCCCTCGACTTCGATGCGCTACAGCTGCGCATTCATCCCGCGGCTTCGCGTGTGAAGCTGCTGTCGGAGAGCACGCCGGCGTCTGTTGTTTTCTTCGACCTGCTGTGCAACGGCGATCGCGATTTGCGTGGGGAGCCCTTCCAACACCGCCGCAAAGAACTCGAGTCGCTGCTGGCGTCGGCAGCGCCGCCGATCCATTTGACGCCGGCGACTTCCGATGCAAAAGTCGCCGGAGATTGGTTTCGGCGCTTCGAGGGTGCTGGCCTCGACGGCGTGATGGCGAAGCCGTTTTCTCTTCCGTACGAATCAGACAAGCGGCTCATGTTCAAGGTGAAGCATGAGCGCGATTGCGATTGCGTTGTGGCCGGCTTTCGCTGGCATAAAAAAGGGGAAGGCACGCTGGTCGGCTCGTTGCTGCTTGGTCTTTTTGACGACTCGGGAGTATTGCAGCATGTTGGCGTGTGCGCCAGCTTCACTACGGAGAAGCGGCAGAAGCTGGTGGAATTTCTGGAACCTTATCGGCGGGACGCGCTTGCGAATCATCCCTGGAAGCGCTGGTCTGAGCATGACGACGCAACGGGCGAAGCCGGACGCCGGATGCCGGGAGGCCAGAGCCGCTGGAGTCAGGGGAAAGACTTGTCGTGGGAGCCGCTCCGTCCTGAACTTGTGGTGGAAGTCGCCTATGAGCACATGCAGGGAATGCGCTTCCGTCATATGTCGCAGTTTCGCAGGTGGCGCACCGACAAGAAGCCTAGCGACTGTACTTATGCCCAGTTGGAAGTTGTTCCTCCGCAGGAGTTGATGGAGATTTTTTCCGGCGGGCGGTGAGGGCGTTCAGGCGTCTTTCGCTGGGCCGCGCTTTTTCGAAACGGATTTCTTCTTCGTTTCGAGCGTCGTCGAATCGATCGCCTTCGCATCAGACTTCATCGCAGCCCAACGCTCGCGCCACTCACGCGTCGGATCGTCATCAGGATCAGGAGTTTCCGGCGCGGGCCGGAGCTCTTCGGGGACGTGGCGCAGGTTGACCCGGATGCGCGTCCAGGTCGACGATCTGCCGCGCATGGAGTCGACCAGCGCGTCATCGACCGCTAGCAGCTTGGCCACCTCCGGATACCTGGACTTCCATCGTTCGAGTCCTGCCAGCGCGGCTTCTTTGTCCGGAGAGTTCGCGATCACAACAAAAGGCATTTTCGTTCGCGGCTTTTTGGGCGAAGTGCCAGCACTCTTCCGTGCCCGCGATGGCGCAACCCGCGGCGCTTCGCCTTCCATCTTGCGGAAATGAGGAGGCCAGGGTGCGTCGCCGAGGCCGTCGGCTTCATCGTTTGCCGCGAGTTCGAGCAATTTGTCGAGCGATCCCGGGGCGTCGTCCATATTGGCGTGCGGATCACCTTGCTCGGCGAAACGCTTCGGAACGGTGAGCACGTTGAAGTCGGCGGCCTCGCAATCAGGAACTTCGTGCCAATGCAACGGCGTTGAGACGCGGGCGTCGGGCAGCGGGCGGACTGAATAGGCAGAGCAGGTTGTGCGATCTTTCGCGTTCTGGTTGTAGTCGAGAAACACGCCGTGGCGTTCTTCTTTCCACCACTTCGAACTAGCTAGAGCAGGCGCGCGGCGCTCGACGGCCCGCGACAGCGCGAGGGCAGCGCGGCGAACTTCGCTGAATCCCCAGCGCGGATGAATTCTCACGTTGACGTGCATCCCGCGGGAGCCGCTGGTTTTGGGCCAACCACGAAGGTCCAGCTCTTCGAGGAGCGACTTCACCTCCAGCGCGACATTGCGTACGTCTGGCCAACCAACGCCCGGCCCCGGATCGAGATCGATGCGAAGTTCGTTCGGGTGATCGAGATCGCCAGAGCACACGGGATGAGGATGGAGCTCGATGCAGCCCAGATTCACGATCCAGGCTAGGCCAGCCGCATCCTCGACTACGAGTTCTTCGGCGGTGCGTCCGGAAGGGAAGGACAAAGTTACAGTTCGCAGCCATGCGGGCCGCTCGGTGGGCGCGCGTTTCTGATAAAAGGCTTCGCCTTCGGCTCCGTTGACGAAGCGTTTGAGAACCAGCGGTCGGTCGCGGATTCCAGCGAGTGCTCCGGGCGCGACGGACAGATAGTAGCGCACGATATCGAGTTTTGAGAGCTTGGTCTCCCGAGAGAAATAGGGCTTGTCGGGGTTGGTCACGCGGACTTCGCGGCCCTCGACCGAAAGCAGTTCGCTGGCTGGTTCCTTTGCCACAAAACAAGGCTACACGGTCCAGTCCTGGCTCGCGGTCGAACTGTGAAAAATTCTTTTTTCCCGCGGACTCATTCCCCACTAGAATGTTGCGATTGGCAGGTGGGATGCCCAGTCTGGCGGCATCCCGTGATTTCCGGGAGGTTCTGTGCACGTCCTGGTTGCAGCCGACACGCTGTCGGGTTCGTGGACTTACACGCGCGAGCTGGTCACAGGGCTGGTCACGCGCGGCGTACAGGTCACGCTCGTCAGCCTGGGCGAGATTCCGTTCCCCGATCAGACTTCGTGGATGGATCATCTGCACGGCCTCGACTACCGGCCAACCGCGTTTCGCCTGGAGTGGATGCAGGAGGCCGAGACAGATCTGCCGGAATCGTCTGCGTTTCTGACGGCGCTGATTCGTGAAATCCGGCCGGATCTTCTGCACTTTAATCAATTCTGTTACGGTGATCTTCCCGTGGACGTGCCTCGCGTCGTGATGGCGCACGGCGATCTGCTTACATGGCGGGAAGCGGTGCAGGATCGAACTACGCGACCGGTCCCGATGCGCTGGTATCGAGAGCGAGTGCAGCGCGGCATTGCGGCGGCCGATGTGGTTGTGTCGCCTTCGGCATGGATGCTCGAGCGCATACGCGTTTGCTATGGAGAACCGCGGCGGACGGAAGTTATTTATCCGGGGCGCAATCCGATTTTCTTTAATCCGTATGTGAGCAAGGACGATTGCGTGCTTGCTGTGGGCCGCCTCGTCGATGCCGGCAAGCAAGTGACGCTGCTCACGCAGCACCCGCATCCGATTCCGGTGTGCATCGTTGGCGCGGAGCAAACCGTGCCCATGCCGCGGATTCCGATTCGCGCCGATGTGAAAGTAGCGATTGAAAAAACTTCTGTCGCGGTGCGTGGTCCGCAGACCGAAGCGCAACTGCGTGCGCTATACAGCCGGGCGTCGATTTACGCGGCCACGGCGCGCTACGAGCCGCTCGGCATGCCCGCGCTCGAAGCCGCATTTTCCCGCTGCGCAATCGTTGCCAACGACATTCCGAGCTTTCGCGAGACCTGGGGAGATGCGGCGCTCTACTTCCGGACCAATGATGCCGCGAGCCTGGCCTCAAGCATTCGACGGCTCACCGAAGACCGCGCCATGCGCCATGCCTACGCGGAACTGGCATATACACGCGCCCGCGAACGCTACACCACCAAGCGCATGATTGACGAGTATCTGCAGGTTTACCGCAGTCTGGCGTCGGCACGAATTCAAGCCGCGTAAGATCATGCCGCCCGAGATCGGATGCGCCATCCAACCCAGTAAAATTGAGCCGGATCGTTCGAATGCCCGAGAGTGGGCCGAGACAGTAGTGGCCCGCCGGCAGAAAGAGCGGCATGATGCAGATTCCAGTTTTGATGCGTAGCCCCAATCGCGACATTCGTTATTTCCATTGGTGGTACGGTCGCCGGGGTGCTTATCGCCTGGAAATTATTGAGGCCCAAGTCAAAGTAGCCCACTACCTGCGAGACAGTAGCCATCTCCCAGTGGTATTCTTCTGAGCTTACTAGAAACCCGTAAGGTTTAGTTTTTCAAACCAGGATCTCAAAGCAAGAGGAGCACTTATGGCACAGGTCAAGATCACTGTTCGCCCCAATGGTCCATTTCGCGTCGAGGCAGCTGAAGGGGCTGTAGAACTGGTCGATGTAAACGGTACCCCGTACGATCTCACCGGCAAAACTGCATTTTCGCTTTGCCGCTGCGGAGGATCGGTCAACAAGCCGTTCTGCGACGGTACGCACAGCAAGATCGGATTTCAGGGCGCAGAACTAGCGGTGAAGAAGGCCCACAGCAGTTCGTAGTCTCGGTTCATAGCTTCTCAGTAGTTGCGGCCTCGCAGTTACACGCTTCATTGCGGAGGAGCATGTGCACGACTCACGCGATCGGGAACTAGGAATGCATCGCCGCATCACGCGCCGCGATTTCCTCGACGGCGTCGCCATGACCGCGGGTGCGGCAGTGATGCCCTGGCATCTTTTGGCGGCGGACGAAGCCGTCTCTCCCGAGAAATCTCCCGGCTACTATCCGCCCGCGCTCAGCGGCATGAGAGGGAGCCATCCCGGATCGTTCGACGCGGCTCATAGCCTGCGCGACGGCACTTTTTGGGATTCGGTCGGCAAGCCTCAAGACACCGGCGAAACTTACGACCTTATCATTGTCGGTGGCGGCATTAGTGGTCTGGCTGCCGCTCACTTCTACCGCAAGGCGGCTGGCGCGAATGCGCGCATCCTGATTCTCGACAACCACGACGATTTCGGCGGACACGCCAAACGCAACGAATTCCGCGTGAACAACGCTTTCCGCCTGGGTTTTGGCGGAACGTACTCGATCGAAAGTCCGGCTCCCTACAGCGCCGTAGCCAAGGCGGTGATTGAAGAACTCGGCATCGATGTGCCGGCCTATTCGAAGTACTTCGACAAAAATCTTTACCACTCGCTGGGGTTGCGGCCCAGAATGTTTTTCGACAAAGAGACATTCGGAGTGGACAAACTTGTCGCGAGCCCGAGCCCGCGCGCTGGTGGTGAAAGCGAAGACTCTGATACATCGTCGTCGAAAGTGCCCAAGAAGTTTCTCGCCGAAGCGCCGATCGCCGATCAGGCCAAGCGCGATCTGCAACGTCTATACGATGAACCGAAAGACTATTATCCCGGACTGAGTTCAGATGAGAAGAAAGCGAAGCTCGCTCGCATCAACTACGCGAACTATCTGAAAGACGTCGCCGGAGTTCATCAAGATATTGTGAAGGTCTATCAGACGACGCCGCACGGTTTGTTCGGAGTAGGCATTGACGCTGTTTCGGCGCAGGATGCGTGGGGATTCGATATGCCGGGATTTGCCGGCTTGAAGCTGGATCCGGCGCCGGGCAAGGGAATGAATCGTGACGCGATTCCCAACGAAGAGGCGGAGAAATATTTTTTTCATTTCCCCGACGGGAACGCGACTATCGCGCGGTTGCTTGTGCGCAAGCTGATTCCCGATGCGATTCCGGGAAATTCGCTGGCAGATGTCATCCTTGCGAAAGCAAACTACGCGAAGCTCGACGAGACTGGTTCGTTGGTCCGCATTCGGCTGAACAGCACGGCCGTGCGCGTGAAACATCTGGGAGATGCGGCCAGCGCGAAAGAGGTCGAAGTAAGTTACGCCCGCGGAGGCAAGGTTTACACCGCGAAAGCGAAGAACTCGATTCTAGCCTGCTGGCATGTTGTGATTCCCTACCTCTGCGAGGAATTGCCCGCGAAGCAGAAAGAAGCACTGTCTTCGGCGCAGAAAGTTCCGCTCCTCTACACGAACGTCGCGTTGCACAACTGGACGTCATTTCAGAAACTCGGGGTGAATGCCGTTTACGCGCCCGGGATGTACCACAGCGGAATGAATCTCGACCTGCCGGTCAGCATTGGCGGATACGAGTGTGTGCGCAAGCCGGAAGAGCCGATCGTCGTGCATATGATGAAGGCAGCGTGCCATCCGGGACTCCCGGCGCGCGAGCAGCATCGTATGGGCCGCATGGAATTGTTCAGCACAACTTTCGAGGACATGGAGCGCAAGATCCGCGATCAGCTGGCGCGCACGCTGGGTCCGGGAGGATTTGATCCAGCACGGGATATTGCAGCGATCACCGTCAATCGCTGGGCGCATGGATATGCGTACGAGTACAACTCTTTGTTCGATTCCTTCTGGCTGGAGGGCGGCGTGACTCCGTGTGAAGTTGCTCGAACTCCCTACGGACGAATTGCCATCGCGAACGCCGATGCCGGGGCCTACGCGTACACGGATGAAGCCATCAATCAGGCTTATCGTGCTGTCGGAGAGATCACAAAGGGCTGATTTGTTCGCTGGTCGATTGCGTTATCAACGTGAATTCTTCAATTGCGCGGCGCGATTGTTCGCGTCCTGAGCCTGCTGAGTCATGCCTTTCGCCTGATAGGCTTCAGCCAACGCGGTTTCGAGATCGGGATGGTCTCCGTTGATCTCTTTTTCCTTGAGATAGGCCGCGATAGCGTCGTCGTAGTTCTTTAGTTCAGCGTATGACTCCCCCATTTCAAAGTAGACGCCGCGAGTTCGCGGACTGAGATCGGCGGCAGTCTTGAACTCTTGAATGGCAACCTGATGGTTTTGCTCGGCCGCCAACGCGAGACCCATGAAGAGATGGGCATCCGCATTTTTCGGCTGTAATTCAATCACCCGCTTGAACTCACCTTCTGCCTCGGGAAAACTTTCCTGATTCAAATAGGCCTGACCCAGAGCAAAATGCGCGAGCGAGGAATTCGGTTGCTGACGAACCTGAGCCTGCAGTCGCGCCAGTCCTTGATCAGACTGGCCGTCTGCCATCGATGCTATGACGCGCTGCATGCCGATTGGTCCGCCGCGCCAACGAAGAACTCCCAGTGCTCCCGCGATCACAACCAATGCGCCGACAGCGACCACACCAGCTCGCTTCGGTAGAGCATCTTGCTGCGGCGCGACGACGGCGATCAGCGCACCGAGAATCGCCCCACTGACGAGTCCGCCGATGTGGCAGGCGTTGTCGATGCCACCCAGGAAATTTCCGAGCACGACATTGAACCCGATGAAGAACAGCAGGCTTCGCAGAGGACCGCTGGTCACGGCGCGAGGAAGGGAAAACTCGCCGAGATAAAGCGACGCTACGAGCGCGCCCGCTAAGCCAAAGATCGCGCCCGATGCGCCCACGCTGAGCACGTTCGGATTCCACCCCAGGCTGGCCACGCCTCCGCCAACGCCGGTGATGAGATAGATCGCGGCGAAGGTCCAGCGTCCGTACAGCGACTCGCAGAGCGCGCCGAGATCCCACAGGCACCACATGTTGAAGGCGATGTGCATGACGCCGCCATGAAGAAACATGTAAGTGGCTAGCCGCCACCATTGGCCCGACAGGGTTAAAGGGCCGAAGTTCGCGCCGAAGTGAACCAGGATCTGCCCGGAGAACTCTTCAAAGGAACTTCCGGCGAGCGCCATCGCGACGAACACTGCGACATTTGCCCCCAACAACACTTGCG
>Ga0209006_10003925_pt1 | contig 13542 bp, 6 predicted proteins | sample JacPin_JW_Ref_O2_FD_188567 | JGI IMG/M metagenome (GOLD analysis project Ga0209006, IMG submission 188567) | Forest soil microbial communities from Algoma, Ontario, Canada - Jack Pine, Ontario site 1_JW_Ref_O2 (SPAdes) (version 2) | ecosystem: Environmental > Terrestrial > Soil > Boreal... | reverse complement strand
TAAGGCGGGAGTTCCGCACCCGGTTTCCAGAACAACGTTTCGCCGTAACTCGGCCCGTGATCGACATCGATATCCACGTACATTTGTTTCTGGCCTGTAATGATGGAAGGATCAACCATGGCGGCTGCCGAGAGTTCATCCCACATAAAGCTTTCCACGGAATATTGAGTCAGGTAGCGAGCAACCGGAGTATCCGCCTTGGCAATCGCCGCTTTGACCGCCGGATTGACGGTTGTCTTCACAGAAATGTCGATGGGCGTGATGGTGATTTTTTTCCATGAAGCGCGCATCGCGATCCTTACCGCTTCCGGGTCAAACCACCAGTTGAATTCGCGCCGTCCATCAATCCCGCTGATGCCGCCATCGTCGGCATACATTCCGCTCCCCATCAGCACTAACTCTTTTGCCAAGGTGGCAACTTGAGGATCAAGACGCAAGGCCAGTGCGATATTCGTTAGCGGACCGCCCGCCCATATTACGACCTCACCCGGATAGCGATGCACCATCCGAATAATGAATTGGGCTGCAGTTTCGTCGATGGCTTTAGTATGCGGCGAACCTTCGGCCATCGGGGGAATCACGCCGGGCTCGTGATAACCGGCACGAAAAGCCGCTGGCGTGTCCTGGGAACGGCCGGAGAAATCGCTCCAGCACCCCTTATAGGCAAATTTACCGTAGAGCTTTTCCCATCGTTCCGATTCCTCTTTGGAATTCAGCAACGGAAACTCAGCCCCTTCCGCCACCGGAACATCGGTGCGGCCGGCAATTTCGAGCAACCGCAAAGTGTGTTGTGTCTCCTCCTTTACCCATTGGTCGCCGCTTACCGTGGTGATACCCAGAACATCGAACTTTTCCGACTGGAGAAAGATCAAAATTGACTGCATGTCAGTGGTAGCCGGACCGCGAGCATCCTGATCCACGATGACTTTAATTTTCTGCGCCACCATCTGTTCCGCTAAAGCGAACACAACGATCAGCGAGATAAACCGCAAAATAATGACGCGCTTCCGCCTCATGGTTCGGCCTCTTTCATCCGACGATCAGTTCCACCATCAACACGGCGAACTCTATCTTCAACAGCGGGTGTCGAGAGCGTGCAATTGTAAAACCTATTCGCAGGCATAGCTAATATTTTCGCCGGCCGCGCTAAGATCTAGGATCAAAGGTTGAAGAAAGATTGAAGAACGATAGAATCTCGGACAGTACCTGACAAAACCGGGAAAGTTTGATGTGAGATGTTCGATCACCTTTACACACCGTCACAGCAACGGCCTTACATGACTTCCAGCCATTCGCAACGAAGGATCTGCCAGACTGCGGTCTGCGTGATTGCGATCTGCGTGGTTGCGACCATGATGTCGACCTGGCTTCCTCCAGTGCAGGCGCAATCATCGAACGCTGGCGGAGCTTCGGTGCAAGGATTCGTATATGCGAAAAATTCGAACGGGCAGCCCGTGGCCGACGCAGTCGTCACCCTCGCGTCGGGCACGGAAGCATCGATGCCTGGGCTCGAAGCCTCCACCAAGCCCGCCAGGGTCACCCACAGCAACGCCGATGGTGCTTATCACTTCGTTGGCGTGCCCGATGGCACCTACACGTTACAAACAGAAAAGCCCGGATATACAGAGTTCGCCTTCGGTCCCATAATTCTTGCGCCGAAAGAAACGAAAACTGTCGACCTTTATCTGGATCCGAAAAAGCCTTCCGAGCTATCGAGCGCCGATCCACAACACGAAGTAACCAAGAAGCCTGCCAAACAAGCGCCCGAGTTCTTCGACGAACCACAATTCACTGTAGCCGGAGTGACTCAAGCCACCAATGCGGGAGGACACGGCTCCGACACCGTGCTTAGAACCACCGAAGCGTTGGCCAAAGCGACACTTTCACTGAATTCTGAATCAAAGCAGGATTCAGCCCCAGCCATGGGCGCAACCGAGCGTTCGCTGCAAGACGCTATTACCCAAAACCCCAGAGATGCGGCCTTGCACCATCAACTCGCAGAGGTTGAAGAAAAGCTTGGCAATCCACTGACCGCGGTTCGCGAGTACCAGCGCGCTGCGGAACTCGATCCCACCGAACCGAATCTCTTTGATTGGGGAACGGAGCTTCTGACCCACCGCGCCCTCGAACCTGCCACCGAAGTCTTCGCAAAAGGCAATCATCTATTCCCGGCCTCCGTTCGGACGCTCGTCGCATTGGGCGTCACTTGGTACGCCCGAGGTTCTTACGAGCAAGCAGCTCTTTGCATGGCTAACGCTTCCGATCTGGCGCCCACCGAGCCGACGCCCTATCTTTTCCTGGGAAAAATGCAGAGCGCTCAAATCACTCCGCTCGAAGGATCGAGGGAACGTCTGGCACGCTTTGCCGCATTGCATCCAGAAAACGCGCTTGCGAATTATTACTATGCCGTTAGTCTTTGGAAACAATCGGGTACCGAAGCTGAAGATGGAAGCAGAACATCGGCTCAGGTGGAATCTCTGTTGCAAAAAGCCACGTATCTCGATCCCAAACTAGAAGCCGCTTATCTACAGCTCGGAATGCTCTATGCGCAACGCGGAGACTTTTCACGGGCGATTCCTGCATTTCAAAAAGCAATCGACGTCAGTGACGGTAGTTCGAGCGAAGCGGGCTCGGAGAGAGACGACTCGCTGCAAGCGGCGCACTATCGATTAGCGCAGGCCTACTCGCGACTCGGAGATAAAATAAAAGCTCAAGAACAACTTTACATTTACACGGAATTGACAAAGAAAATAAAGGAAGATACCGAACGCGAGCACCGCCAGATTCAGGAATTCGTCATCTCACTTCGAAAGCAAGACTCTACTTCGCCGCCAAAGAACTGACCTTGGATTTAATCGAAGTATTGAGGCACGCGCCATTTTTCAAGGCGCATCCACAACGCAGCGAAAGCCAACCGTTCCAGCGCGGTCATGGCCCGGAGACATCAGCAGATATTTCTGATGCTCATCGAGACGGTAGGACTGCGGAAAGTACCAAAGAGATCCCCTCGGTTGATAAGCCGCACCCCCGCGAAGAATTGCGGCGCGCGTATGAGCATCGCGATATTCATCCGTCCACTGCGAAACACTCCCCAGCAGATCAAGAACGCCGAACGAACTAGCGCCTGCCGGAAAAGCGCCTGTGTCTGCCAGCGGGTGCATGGATGGTCCCGAATCCACTGGCGGTAAAGCCTGCGGACGCCAATCTTTTCCCCAGGGGTACGCACGGCCATCGGCCGACTGCGCCGCGTATTGCCACTCCCACTCGTGGGGAAGACGTTTCTGACTCCAGGCGGCGTATGCGCGCGCGTCTTCGATTGAAACCCATGTCACCGGCTTGTTATCCCAACCATCGGGATAATTTCCGTTCTTCCAATCACGCAGGAAATTGTGGTCGTCTTTCGGATGATAGTGCGCGGCGTCGATGAATTTTCTGAACTCAGCGTTGGTGACCGGCGTCCGATCGATGTAGAAGCCGTGCAAATGCATGCGATGCCGATGATATCGTCGCGCCGAGTCTTCCCATGAATACTGGATATCGACGCCCGGATCGTTGCCACCCTCGATCTCGATACCGCTGACGTTAAAGTCATAATCGCCCTCTGGGATGGCGAGCATACCGGCAGGAGCCGAGGGCGCGGGTTTAGTGGCAGGTATTTCAACCAGGGTTTGGGGTACTGATTTCCACTCGCGTGTGTAAGCGGCGAGCGGACGCCGGGAGCGCTCAGCCATGTAGGAGAGCAGTTTCTGGACAGAATCATCCGGCTTTTGTTGGATGGCCAGAAGCGCTCCAAAGCCAAGACCCTCGAGTTCGAAACTAAGTCTGGCTTTGCCATCGACGATAGTGGGCGTCAGTCGCTGCCCGTGCCAAAGATCGTAGAACTGCAGTCCAGCCTGGTTGGGAACCTCAATTTGAGATCCTGTAACGTCGTATTCATTGCGATTCACAATCGTCCACATTGTTCCTCTCGCCGTGGCGAAGCGACTCGCGAACACACCTGATTTCAAGACAGGAGTGTGCGGCTCCCAATCAGGACTCAGCAGATAGTCAGACATCTCGCGCTCGATACGGGTAAAGCGGAGTAACGCTTCCGCATCGCGAGGATCGTTTTCGTACCAGAACCCCCACAGGTTTTCGAGCGTGGCGTATCCCTGACCGTTGAAGAAAGCGTGCTGCAGACTATCAGTCTTGTCGCGCGTAAAGCGGTCGGTGACGTTAACCGTGTGGCTTGGCGCCATCCATTTGTTCTTGCTGACCATGGGAATGAATGGATACTGCTTCCCTTCCCAGGTCACCCAGTCATTCCAGCTGATATTGGTCCAGGAGATTGAAGCATCACGCGGTTGGAATTGCGGCTCCAATGCCAACGGATGTCCCATCGCATCCGACGCGTCGCGAAAGGCAGGGGGAACGCTCTCCAGCGTATCGAAGTTGATGCCGTCGGCGTCAACGTCTTTGAGAAGTTGCGCCATCGTCGTCGACGACGGCGCGCCCTCATCCCGCGTTCCCGTGTCCCATGCAAGAAAAGGAAAAAATACTTTTACGCCACGATTATGAAATTGCTCAACCATGCCGCGCACGCCCGCGACACCACCAGGGAGATCGCGCAGCATGTCGAATTGATTTCGATCATCGACGCCCAGGTTCGGATAGACGTGCCAGATAAGAACGGCATCAATCGGACCCATGCGGTTCTCGGTCTCCGACAGAAATCGGGCGACCGTGTACTCACCCTTTTCGGGATCGTAGAGACTGCGGTCCCAGATCAGCAACTGCACCTGGGAGAAAACATGCTGCGTCCATCGGAGGTCGGGGCGTTCGAATTGAGAGCCGTCAAAACGCAGCAGGATCCGCCGATCCCGGCGCCAGGTTTTCAGGTTTTCGAGCCAAGTGGCTGCGTCAGAGGAAGTAGCCGGCCCCAAGAAAAATACCTCGCCAGGTGGCGGAGGCTCGGTCAAATTCATCACTCCCGTGTGGGAGACAAGATCATGCCGCGGTTTCCATTCGTCAGCAAATGAAAGATGACTGGCGCAGAAGTTGATTAGAGCGAAAAGTACGATGACAGCATGGGCCCGTAACTTCATAAATGCATATCCCAAAAGACCGATTCTGAAACGAGTGCAACTTAAAGTGAAATGAGATTTCAAGTCGTCCGCAAGATTTGAGTTAGACCATCATAAAGAAAGCTGAGGCAAACCGGAATTTGCCTCAGCTCGATATTTCGATCCGATTTTCAGAATGACCCTAGAAATCGAGTCTCAAAGCAAACTGAACCAGTCGCGGATTGTTGACGGTACCAGTAACGGCGCCAAAATTTGCCCCGCTGACGTCTTGCATCCCAGTGCTCCCGCCGCCCAAATAGAACTGAGAGTGATTGAACAGATTGAAAATCTCGGCGCGGAACTCAAGACCATACTTTTCGCGGATCTTAAAATTCTTGAACGCCGAAAAATCCGTATTCACGAAATCCGGACCGCTCACCGGAGTCCGTGAAGCGTTCCCAAGTTCGCCCGTCAGGCCTAAGTTCGTCACACTGACAAAACAGCTGGTATTAAACCACTCCTGAACGGTGTGATGACTTGTGTTGGGATTACAAACCTGGTTAGGACGATTCAGGCTGCTTCCGTTCCACTGAAAATTGACTTCCGAGCCTGAGAAATTACCGTTATTGCTGTCAACCACAAACAAGGGGAAACCCGACGTCGCCCTCTCAATCACGTTAACCTGCCAACCCCCAAGAGCTGCGTTCGGGACGGCTCCCCAGTCGCCGCCGAAGCGTTTGCCTCTACCAAAGGGTAGCTCGTAAAGAACGCTGGCCGTAAATTGATCGTTCAGGTTGATTTGCGACAAGCCCCAGTCCGATCTCCGCGTGCCTGGCAGCGGCCAGTAAATGGCTCCCGGAAAGGTGCCGTCACCGTCCGGCATTCCGCTATCGAAGGTGCGCGCCCAAGTGTAACCAATAAGCGCGTAGAGACCGTGGCGCGCGCTCTTTGTCTCCGCCTTGATCTGCAGAGAATCGTACTGAGCCCGTCCACCGGACGTAATATTCGCAACTGTTGTGAACTCACTTTGATAGGGAGCTGGCAAGTAAGCTCCGCCCGGACCGCAGCCAAATGTATAACCGGCTACTGGAGTGGGACCACCCGCGCAAGCTCCTGGCGAGGCGATGTTTAAGTTAAGCCCGTCGAAAAGAATGTGCGTACTGCGAGAACCGGCATAACCAGCGGTAAGCACGACGTTGCCTGGAAGTTGCCGTTCAATATCCAAGTTGAACTGTTGCACCATACCCTGTTTGAAATTGAGGTTTTGCGATTGGATCGTTCCCGTGAACGCATCCGGATTCGGCGGCGCGGTGAAAGGCTGTAAGTTGGGCTGCGTGAAACCGTACCTGAGTCCGCAGTTTTGTGTTGGTCCGAGGAGTGCCTGTGCATTGCCAAATGGGCACGGGTTGCTCGGGAAATAATTGAACTGGTCGACCTCAGCGTAGTAAGGCGGATTCTGCCAGGTTCCCTGGGCGCCCTGACTCCAAGCCGAATCGTGATAGATTGCGTATCCGGCGCGGACGACCGTGTTCTGAAGACCAAACGGTTTCCACGAAAATCCAATGCGAGGCTCGATGGCCGTCTTGTCGAATTGAACTCCAATAGAGCTGTCGGACCTGGAACAGTTGGTGCATCCGGTAAAGGGAATATTTCCAGCGACAAGAAACTGTTGGGTGGCAAAGTCAAAATTGGCTTGGCGGTTATGGGCTTCGGTGATCGGCGTTACTAACGCCCACGCCACGCCGAGATTCACGGTCAAATTGTTGGATATGCGCCAATCATCCTGCACAAACGGACGAAACATCTTCCAGCGCCGCCCCGTCGTCGCGCCCTCGAACGTCTGATCGTGGATGGCACCGCTAACCTGACCGAGAAGCAAATCCGCAGCGTCGTCCCCGGTAAAGGAGCCTCCTCCACCGTTCAAAATGAAATAACCGTCTTGGAAGCCGTTGGTCATAACGTTCATCTGGTTGTCACGGAACCCAAAACCCACACGAACGTCGTGCTTACCGCGGATCATGTCGAAGGTGTCCGAGAAAGAGTACACATTTGTGCCGCCCTGGAAAGGAGCGAAGCCGCGGTCACCGAGACCCCAGTAGCCAGCAAGTTGCGTGGAACTCAAGCCGCAGCTCAAGCAGGCTTTCGTGGTCTGCGTGAGGCCGGGAGGCGCATTAGGACACACACTGTTCAGATCTGCGCCTACGATGCCAAGATTATCGGCTTCGCAGCGCGTGGGGCCGAACTCGCCGTAAGAGGTGATGAAGTTGAATATACGGTTGTAGCCCACGCTGACCTGGTTGACATTATTCGAGGAAAAGATGTGCGTTTCCGATACCGCAATATTGCGTCCGTGGTTGGCAATGAGCTGGTTGCTGGCAAAAGGATTCTGCTCAGCCCACGTGGGGGAGCCGCCCGGTACGTAAGAATTCGCCTGATCGTAACTGAAGCGGGCAAACATCGAGTCTTTGCTCGAGAAATTGTGATCCAGTCGAACATTGGCCTGGCCTTCGTTGAGCTTTCTGACAGGTACGCTTGAGAAATTGAACCCGTTTTGGTCGGCCGTGGCATTACCAACCGGATACAAGTTCAACATCGCGAGTCCGATCGGGTCGATTAGACCAGTACCCGTGGGGCCGCCTGTGGTCGGGATTTTGTTGCATCCAGCGGGATTCGCGCCAAAGGCTTGACTCCCATCCGCAAGTACAGGCATCGGATTGCCCGAGGCGTCGCACTGAAACGTAGTAGGTTGTCCCGTCGCCCCGTTAAGATTCGCGTAGGGGTTGAGGAGAATCCCGGAAAAGAATGGATCATGAGTGAAATCCCCATTCATCATCGCTTCGGTTGGAACCTGTCCGTTGTAGGGGATACCGTGACGCTGCCGTTTGGCCTCGTAGTTGACGAAGAAGAACGTCTTGTCTTTCTGGATCGCTCCACCCAATGAACCGCCAAACTGGTTCAGATTGAACTGTTCCTTGAATGCTGCGAAATAGCTCTTGGCGTCAAGATCGGTGTTGCGGAAGTACTCATAAAGCGAACCATGTAATTTGTTAGCACCGGACTTTGTAGTAACGAGCACGGTCGGGCCTGCGCGCGTGCCATATTCCGCCGAATAGTTGTAGGTCAGAACCTTGAATTCCTGGATGTCGTCAATCGACGAGAAAATCGAAATGCCGCCGGAGGTGAGCTCATTGTTGTCGTTGTTATCGAGCAGCCAATCGGTGCTCTGGGCGCGCGATCCTCCGACTGAAAGGGAGAACGTGCCACGAGCCGAGACTTCGCTACTTGCACCGTTATTAAAAAAACTGTTGGGATTGGTTTCTTGCGTTACCCCAGGAGTTAGAGTGGCGAGTTGCACAAAGTTGCGTCCGTTTAATGGGAGATCCGCAACTTGTTCCGACGTGATGACCTGCCCGAGACTCGCATTCGTAGTTTCAACGGCGACCTCGGTGGCGCTGACCTCTACCGTCGAGGAAACGGACGCAGGTGCGACCGAGAAATCGACTTCGCGCTGCTCATTCACCTGCAGGCGGATATCTTTCTGCTCGGTGATCTGGAAGCCCTGCGCTTCCACACGGATGGTGTAGAGCGAGACCGGCAACAAAGTTACCAGGTAGTGCCCTGAATCATCGGTCTTCGCGTCACGCGTGAGACCGGTCTCCTGCGAGGTGATTTTCACGGACGCGCCGGAGATTACCGATCCGGTTTTATCGGCGACCGTTCCTGAAAGGCTGCCATTCGCCTGGCTATACGAAAGTGGAGAGAGGGTGAAGATGGAGCATAAAATCGCTACGAACAGCAGCGCGCTTCTTTTCAGCATCGATTTTTCACCTGATGTCCACTTCTTTTCAATTAAAAGTGGCGATTTGGGATTGGTCCCCTTCGCGGCTCGAACGTGGAGCATCCCTTTTTCAGCGATGGGCCATATAAATAGATTGGAAAAGAGAAGTCAAGAGTTTTGTGACTGAGTCGTCACTACCGGCAGACCACGTTGGGAATTCAGTTTTTCATAACGCCTATGCTTTCCCGGATCACAACAGTCTCTGTCTGGGTCAGCAAGAATACTAAGCCTCACCCATTGGCGCGAGCTACCAGCAGAATTCCCAGACAGTAAAAGACAAACATGAGCGTCAGATACATCTTGGCTTTGCCGGGTGCGCCCGCAAATTCCTTCCAGGCCAAAACTCCCCAGAGTGCGGCGACCATGGGAGCGGATTGCCCAATCGCATATGCAATCGCCACCCCGGTGTACTTGCCAGCCACCAGATTAAAAACCATACCGACGCCCCAGATAAATCCGCCCAGCAAGCCCAGCGCGTGCCCCGACATGGGGCCTTTAAAGTAGCCGGAAAAATTCACCGGCTCACCCACCAGCGGGTGCTTCATAAAATAAACATTCCAGATCAGGCACGAAATCAGCGCACCCAGCGTCAGAAACACGGCAATGCTGTAAGGACCAAGGGTATTGCCGCGCGTCATGGCGTGTGCCGCAAATGGAGCCCATAACCCCATAAGCACTCCGGAAACCACGCAAACAATGATGCTCTTTTTCGAAACCACCCGCCCACCGAGCGCCAGACTTCCGTAGGCCTTGCCATCGAGTACGACCGCGATCAGAGCGCAAATCACGCCCCCGGCAAGCAGCGTCGCACTTCCCTGCGGCTGCAGCGCATAGCTCGATATCACTCCAACGACGAGTGCGATCCCGATCGATACCGGAAACGCAATCGCCAGGCCCGCCATATCGATCGCCGCCACCAACAGCAAGTTCGCAAGATTAAAGATCGCGCCGCCGATCAGGGTGGAAACGATGTTGCTGTTGTCCGCGGAGCGCACATTGTTCAGGAAACTATTCGCGTCGTCCCCCGTGCTCCCCATGGTGAATGCAAGAATCAGTGAAATCAGAAATATTCCGACGGCGTAGTCCCAATAGAACAATTCGAAACGATAATTCTTTACACCCTTGTAGGTATTGGCCCAGGAACCCCAGCAGATAGCGCTCGTAATCATCATTAACAGTGCAATACCCTGACTGTGCGGTGTAAACATCGTTTCTCCTTGAAATTGTTGCGACTCTACTTACCGCGAAGGCGTGAAACGAACATCTCAAGAAACCGGTCGGCGTCTACCTCGACGCAAACCTTCGCGTTCGGCTCAACTTTATCGACGCCCTCAATCACGTAGCGGTCACCGTGCAACACATTGCGCTCCACCGAGCCATGCCTGTTGGCAACGGTTTCACCCCGCGTAAATTCGCCGCGAGTCTCCACGTCCACGTGCATCGCCGGCGCCTTTACCAGCGTGGAGTCAATGGCCACTCCAACTGCCAGCGGATCATACATGGGCGTACCGTCGGAACCAAATTGCGCCGAAAGATCAATCAGGTAATGCGCTACCTGATAAATAAAATCATTCATGGGCCCATGCGTCTGCCCTAATCGATCGAGATACTTTTTGGAGAATAAAGTCTTATCGCCAACGTCGAGGCCGACCATGGTCAAGGGCCAGCCGGCTTGAAAGACAATTTGGGCGGCCTCAGGGTCGTTATAGATGTTCGCTTCGGCCGATGCGTTTACATTGCCACCGGTAATCGATCCACCCATGATGATGACCTCTTTCACCAGCGGCACGATCGACGGATCCTTCTCGATCGCCAGCGCGATGTTGGTCAGAGGACCAACCGGGACCAGCGTAATTTCGTGCGGAGAGGCGTGCACCATCTCGATGATGAGGTCGGGCCCAAAGCGCGGGTCTACCTTGCACTTGCTGGGCGGCAATTCGACATTGGCCAGCCCGTTCTTGCCATGCCAGAATTCCGCCGTGATCAACTTCTGAAAAAGCGGATGCTCCGCACCCGCCGCGACTGGAATGTCGCAACGATTAGCCAGTGACACCATTCGCAGCGCGTTCTCCAGCCCTTGCTTCGCAGTAACGTTGCCTGGCACCACAGTGATCGCGCGAATGTCGAGTTCGGGAGAATTTAACGCCAGCATCAGTGCCATAGCGTCGTCAGTGCCCGGATCGGTGTCAAATATGATTTTATTGCCCGCGCCAAATGCCGTCGATCCCACCAGAATAACCAGCAATGTGGAAACGAGAGCTCTTCGGCGAACGTGGAAACAATTAAGAAAAGCGCTCAGAAATTAACCCCCAGACGCTTACGGATTTCGAATGTGTGAATAGCGCGGTAGCCTAGCCGCGTGGGGTCTTAACTGTCAAGGCGAAACAGGATTTGCCTTTCGTCCCACCTGCCGTACAATTGCACCGCCGGGGTTCGTGAACGTGACGATTCTGAGGTTGATTCCGACTTACCAGTAAGGACATCTAATTTCTGTCGCCCCGTTCCATAGAGCTCACCATGCCAATCGACCGCAACGAACCTGAAAGCCTCACTCGCCGTTCTGGCAATGGCAATGCCCACGGCAGTGTCATGGCAACCCTTGCCGGGCAACCCCTTCTGCCCAACAAAGGCATCCCGCTCAATCTCGATTGGGTGCGAGACGTTCGGGTGAACACTAGCGCAGTGGAACGTCGCGCGCAATCCCAGGTTGCTCGTCGAACCGTGAAGAAAGACTGGCAAGCGGCTTGGCTTCTGCGAGCTATAACCTGCATGGACCTGACTACTTTGTCCGGCGACGACACCGACGAGCGCGTCCGCCGGCTGTGCGCCAAGGGGCGTCATCCGATTCAGAGAGAGCTGGAACAAAAGCTAGGCATCGAAGAGTTGCAAATTAAAGTCGCTGCCATTTGCGTCTACCACGCATTTGTCGAGACGGCTGTTCAGGCACTCGAAGGCAGTGGAATCAATGTTGCGGCGGTGTCCACCGGATTTCCCGCGGGGTTGTCGCCGTTGGCCGAGAGGGTGGCCGAGATTCGGCGATCCGTCGAAGCCGGAGCGCAAGAGATCGATGTGGTCATCACTCGCGCTCATGTGTTTGGAGCCCGCTGGCAGGCGCTCTACGACGAAGTCGCGGCATTCAAACAAGCCTGCGGATCGGCGCATATGAAGGTCATCCTTGGAACCGGCGATCTGCTAACGCTGCGCAATGTGGCGAGGGCGAGTGTCGTGGCGATGATGGCAGGCGCAGACTACATTAAGACCTCGACGGGTAAGGAACCCACCAACGCAACTTTGCCTGTTGGTCTGGTCATGGTGAGGGCGATTCGTGAATATGCGCAGCAAACGGGAATGGCGGTCGGCTTCAAGCCCGCCGGCGGCATCCGCACCGCGAAGCAATCGCTGGATTGGCTGGCGATGATCAAAGAAGAGCTCGGCCCGTCATGGCTGCGCTCGGAGATGTTCCGCTTCGGAGCCAGCAGCTTGCTCGGCGACATCGAGCGCCAACTCGAGCACTACGCAACCGGGCGTTATTCGGCGGAGTATCGGCACCCGATCGCATGAAGAAATCGAGCAAATACCCGAGCGAACAACTGGGCAAACGACAACGAGAATGAGCATCGCCGAAAAATTCGTCAGCATGGAGTACGGCCCAGCCCCGGAAGATTCGAAAGAGGCATCGGCATGGCTCGACCGTCACGGGAGACGCCTGACCCATTTCATCAACGGCGAGTGGCGTTCCCCGGCAGCAGGAGAGTACTTCGACACCGTCGATCCTTCAAAGGGCGAGAAACTCGCATCGGTGGCGCAAGGTTCGGCCGCAGACATTGATGCCGCGGTGAAGGCCGCGCGAGCGGCTTCTGCCGGATGGCGCGCCCTGACTCCGCATGCCCGTGCGCGATATTTGTATGCTCTGGCACGCTTGGTGCAAAAGCATTCCCGCCTGTTGGCAGTGCTCGAAACGATGGACAACGGCAAGCCCATCCGCGAGAGTCGCGACATTGATATTCCGTTGGTCGCGCGACACTTTTACTATCACGCCGGGTGGGCGCAGTTGCTTGAGCAGGAGTTTCCCGGCTACGAGCCATGTGGAGTCGTCGGCCAAATCATCCCCTGGAACTTTCCCTTACTGATGCTGGCCTGGAAAATTGCGCCTGCCTTGGCAACCGGAAACACGGTCGTCTTGAAGCCCGCGGAATTTACGCCGCTCACCGCTCTGGCCTTCGCAGAAATCTGTCAGGAAGCTGGTTTGCCCGCCGGAGTCGTGAACATTATCACCGGAGACGGGGCAACCGGCGAAGCGCTTGTCAAACACCCCGACGTAGACAAGATCGCCTTCACCGGATCAACCGAAGTGGGACGAGCCATCCGTGCCGCCACTGCTAAGAGCCACAAGAAGCTTTCGCTGGAACTCGGCGGAAAGTCTCCCTTCATTGTCTTTGAAGACGGCGATCTCGACAGCACCGTCGAAGGTTTAGTGGACGGCATCTGGTTCAATCAAGGCCAGGTTTGTTGCGCCGGCTCGCGACTGCTGATGCAGGAGAGCATTGCCGAAACTCTTATCGCAAAAATTCAAGAGCGAATGAGTACCCTGCGCGTTGGAGCACCGCTCGACAAGGCCATCGACATTGGCGCGGTCGTGGCGAAGGTTCAACTCGATCGAAT
>Ga0209006_10003924_pt1 | contig 13543 bp, 9 predicted proteins | sample JacPin_JW_Ref_O2_FD_188567 | JGI IMG/M metagenome (GOLD analysis project Ga0209006, IMG submission 188567) | Forest soil microbial communities from Algoma, Ontario, Canada - Jack Pine, Ontario site 1_JW_Ref_O2 (SPAdes) (version 2) | ecosystem: Environmental > Terrestrial > Soil > Boreal... | reverse complement strand
AGCAAGGGGCAAATTCTGAGTCGGGTCAACGTGGTTGTAGGAAACTGGAAGCACTGCCCCGACTTGCGGGAGTTCAGCTGGTGATGTCGCTCTACCGACATACCCTTTCCCGTCCGCTCCAAAGAAACGGTATTGCACAGAATAGAATCGCCCTCCTTCTAAACCCTCACTTTCCTCCCAATGCGTGACTGTTGCCATGGCGATGGCGCGACTCCCTAGCAGGGCACGCTCTTCAGAAAGCCGGTAGAGCGCGGTACCAGCTATGCATAGAGCGATTACGGCCGGAGCCCAGCTTGCTACACCGTGCTCGACCGCCGCAACGCCGCTGGATGCCAGCGCGCCCGCAGCGAAGGCGAGGACAATCATGTGGCGGAACTGTACCGCGCCACCTCCTGTGCCTTCTGCCCCAACAATTGGTGATACGGGCTGGTGTTTGAGAAATGGCATGAGTCGCTGGTGCGAGTAGTCGACGAGTTGCTAAGGAGTTATTTGGAATACGACGCCTGCTCCCAACGAACCCCCAATTGCTGTCCCATAGATGTTTCCCGCGTTGTCCAAAATCACAACGCCATCCGGAGAACTGCCATCCGTGCCGTCGAAGCTCCAGAGAACTCTCTCTTCATATTGGCCCCGGTCCGACGGAGCAAGCTCGAAAATAGTCCCTTGGCCTCCTCCCCAGATCGACCCGCCAGTGGTTGTGGAACCGTAGATGTTCCCGGACCCATCGAACACGATTCCCGCGACAGGATTACTGCCATCATCGCTACCGCCCTGAAAGGAGTACAGAATCCTCTCTTTCCATTCTCCGTGCCCTGCGCGCGTCAGTTTGTAGACTGTTCCGAGGTTATTCGCACCTCCCGCGTACGTTGTGCCGTAGAGGTTTCCTGCTTTGTCGAATATGGGAGTGCCGCATGGCTGGTTACCATCTCCAGCTCCCTTAAAAGTGTGGATCACAGTCGCGTCCCAATGGTCGTCATCATCCCGGGACAGCTTGAAAACTTCCTTCAACCCTGCGCCGTAGATATTTCCGGCCCGATCCATAGTCAGACCGGCGCCATTCAATTTCGTGTAGTAGATCACACGCTCCGTCCATTCACCGGCGGACGGGCTCAACTCGAAGACAGCCTGGAATCTGGGATGGAGCCAGTCGTCAACCGTGCCGTAGAGATTTCCGGCGCCGTCGAATATCAGATTGCCATATGGGTTTGAACCATCGCTTCCGCCAACGAAGCTGTGCAGGACCTTTTCTTTCCACCCGGTTGCAGCGGTCGCCTCGGGGCTGAGTTCGAACACGACGCCGCGCCCATAGGCTCCGCCCGAGTTCGCTGTCCCGTAAAGGTTCCCTTCAGCGTCGAATACCAATTTGGAGTCAGGGTTACACCCATCCGCTCCACCTGTGAAGATATAGAGCACTGTCTCGTTCCAGACCCCGCTTCCGCTCTGGGAAAGCTTATATACGTTTCCAGCGGCAAAAGATCCTCCCCAAACTGTGACTCCATAGAAGTTGCCTTCACCGTCAGGTGTGAGACCTTCTGTGGGACCGCCCCCGTTGAAGCCGTTGAAGGTGTGAAGTATCGATTCGGTTTGAGCCTGCGCCGGGCGAGCAGCCATCAGCGGCAGCGCGGCAATCAAAATCGCTGTCAAACGCCTCAGTGGTGTAAGCATACTGTCTCCTGATCGAAATCCTTGTAGCTTGATCATTCGCGGCCCGGCACTTCAATCACAGAGCGTGTATCTTCCGAGCGACCTTGTCAATACTCATTTGCTTATGCGTGGGTTAGCGCAGTTGATGTCAAATTAACGGTGCCGGGAGTGAGTCTGAATTGGTGAGAATGCGTACTTGTTAATAACAATTGACTATCTCGCCTGCCATGGGGCAGAGTGGCGCGATGATTCGGATGGCGCTGGTGCTTCTTTCAAGCTTGTTGGTTGTCAGTTGTCCGGCGAGTGCGGCGGATCGCATACTGGCGGCGGAGGGGGACTATGTCGCCCAGAGTAATCCCAGTAAGCCGTTGGCTCACTGGAAAGTCTGGCACTTTCGGACTGGCGAATATGAAGTGGTGGAGACTCTTGCCGGCCCACTCCGAAACATCGTGCAGGTCTTTCGTTTCGACTCCCGGTTCCTGCCCAATGGGTTTTCGCTCACGATCGATACGCAACCCGCTATTCCTGATGCTCAGCGTCAGAAATTGCCAATGGTCGCTAGTTATCCGACGATCATTTCCTGCCGGTACGGTGTCGAAGACTTGGGCTGTGATACCGAGAGTGACGGGAAGAGATCAGCCATCTCGATCCCGGCCAAGCCGCCATACATTTTTGTTTTCGGCGAGTTCTACCGTCTGGATCAAACGTGGCTAGCGACAGGTGTTTTTCGTTTAACCAAACAGAATTACTCGGAGGATAACGCGGTCAAGGTTTACGAAATGCTGGACAATAAAATACGGGCTGGGCAGGCAATACAACTGACGTACGTGGGTGAGCGGACCGCGAACGTCATGGGCAAATCGCAACCGGTGACAGAGTACGAGGTATGGACGGGAAGTAAACCGGGAGAATGGGTGCTGAGCAAATTGTCAGTTCTACAGGTGACCTCGCAAGGGCTGGTTGCCAGTATTCGTGGGAAATCGGAACCTGGATCCGGATACGCCATGGCCAATTACAAGGAATACGAGTCGTGGCTGCCTTCACGGTGATTGGGGAGAAATCCCGGATTACAAGAATCGCGCGACGGTAGACGTCTTGTTGCGGAGTAATGATCCGCTCTACCTCTCATTTTTCGTGACACGTGAGACCGCGTCTCACGACTCGAACAGCGTGACCTGTCTGGTGTCGGGCTGACCGCCTCTTCGGCGCCGGTTCGATGATCCGATTACCGCCAGCACGATTAATGACGTCAGGGCTTCTTTGGGGACGAAGACTCTTTGCGTGTTGGACCGCAGGTCGGGAGGGTTGAGGAGAAATCCTTCGTCGGGATTCTGGGTCAGGTCGTTGGGGAGGATGCCTTCGATGATTTCGCTGTCTTTGAATTTCAGGCGGACCCATAGGCCTTCGGTGCGGGGACGGGTGGTGAAGGTCTTGCGGAGCATTAGGTCCGTGTCGGAAAACTCACGGACGAAATAGACGGCTTTTATGTCGCGCAAATCGATGGCTACCACGTTGCCGGAAGTATTCAGGAGTTCGAGTTTGCCTTCCACGACAAAGTTGGCGGGGGCTACGTAGCCGCTGATGGAGTCGCGGTCGTGTTTCCGCACGATTACTTTTTTGTGGGTCGAGGGCATGTTCGGCTTGCTACGAAAATTCAAGTCTAAGTCAAAGGCAGCGGGCGGGAGCGACCGCTCCGCTCATATCTGCTCTGCTGATTATGCTGCTTGGATTCTCGCACTTTCCTCGCGAATTCGTGCACATTGTGCCTTCGCAGTAGCCAAACGGTAAACCTTGTGTTATTTTCTACAGTTTGCTGAAAGTGTGAGCTTACGGTATAAGTCTAATGTCTAGAGAGAGTTAGATTATGCCTGCGAAGAGCTCGCCGAGTTTCGACCGGGCCCCTGTGGAAATCTTGTGAATAACGCCCCGGCGCAGCCATGTGAGGCTGCCAAAACGCAAGGCGACTAGGAAGGCATGGCCGATTACATATATACATTGGAGACCCGGCTCTCGCCGGACCAACAGAAGGCAATAGTCCTCGTCCAAGACGCCGCCAAGGCGGCGGGGATGAATTTGTACCTCACAGGCGGCGCGATCCGCGACGTCATCACCGGTTTCCCTATCCGCGATCTTGATTTCACAGTTCAGGGCAACGCCCTCAAGCTCCAGAAGGATCTGGAGAAGGCGGGAGCGGTTGTCGGTGACGCCGACAACGAGACTCGGTCATTGCTGCTTACCCTGCCCGGCGGCGTGCGGGCTGAGATTGCGATGGCGCGCTCGGAGCACTACGACAAGCCAGGTAAGCCTCCGCAAATGGCCCCGGCCACCATCATTGAAGATTTGCGGCGCCGTGATTTTACCGTGAACGCCATGGCCCTCTCCATGAACGAGGGATCGCGCGGGCTGTTGATGGATCCGTTTAACGGTGTGGCGGATATTGAAGCGAAGGTGATTCGCGTTCTGCATAACTACGCGTTTCTGGAAGATCCCTCGCGGATGATTCGCGCGACGCGTTTCACGACGCGATTTCATTGGCCGCTCGAAGAGCGGACGCAGGCGCGTTATGAATCCGGCAAAGAAAACGGATACATCGAGTACATACGCAGCTCGAGCATTGGATACGAGATCGAGCAGTTGGCTTATGAGGACGACGCCCTGGGCGTTCTGAAGGCGTACGAAAAAGAGGGATGGCTGAAGGTGCTGAATGCGCACTGGAGTTCGGCCAAAGTGGATACGGCTGGCCTGGGCTCGCTGGTGAAAACTCGTCAGCAGATGAACGAGCTGGGATATACGCCAGAGGTTGCGCCGGCTGTGCTGTTCTTCCTGACGGAGCGGCTGGGAGACAAAGATATTTCCGATTTGCGGCGGGCGATTCCGCGCAAGGATCTGGTCGAGGCCTGGAAGGATTTAGAAGCGAACGCCCATACGCTGGCAAAAAGATTGATGGGCAAAGAGGCGGCCACTCCGGCGCGGACGTGGCAATTGTTGTCGTCGGCTCGTCCGGAGATGATTTTGTTTTTGGCGATCACGGCGCGGCAGCAGTCAGTGCAGCAAAAGATCAAGAATTTCTTCACCAAGTGGCGGCTGGTGCAGCAGAAGGTTCCGTTGCTGGAAATGACGGAACTGCATATCACTCCGCAAATGCCGGAGTATCCGAAGATTGCGCATGATGTGTTCTTGCTATTGCTGGACGGCAAGCTGCGCTCGCGGACCGAAACTCTGAAATATTTGAAGCCGCTCGCGCCTCCGCCACCGCCACCACCTCCGCCACCACCGGCGAAGCGTGGCCGAGGAGCTAAGGCTGCTGCCGCAGCTGCCGCGGCGAATGCTGACGCGCACGCTGCCAACGTGGCCAAGGCAGCCGGGAAGGGTAAGGCTAAAGGAAAAGCTGCAGCGGTGCCGGTGGTTGCCCCGGTGGCTGCGGCAGTCGTCGCCCCTACGGGTAAAAAGGAAAAACCTGTGGCTGTGGCTAAGATTCCGGTCGCTGCGAAACCTGTGGTTGCTGCGGTTAAGGCCGCGCCGCCGGCCAAGGCGGCACAGGTTAAAACGAAAGCGAAAGCGGCTAAACCGAGCAAACCGGCGAAGCCTGCTCCTAAATCCAAGGCAAAAGCGGGGAAGAAGGGTAAGTAAGCGGCTAGCCCGCTTGTTACATTTCTTGACCTTAAATCAGGCCCAAACAGGACTATAATCAGGCTATGCGGCGCTGGATCTACATAGCGACGTTTGGCCTGATTCTGCTTTCGGTGGCTGCGTGGGCACAACGTGGTGGTGGGGGCGGACATGCGGGATCGGGCGGCGGGTTCGCCTCGCACTCTTCTGGCTTTTCCCACGGCGCGGGTTTGTCACATAGCGCTGGATCGTTTCACGGCGGAAGTTTCTCACACGGTTCCGGCGTTCGCGTTCAGGCGGGGCGGCAACACGGGAGCCATTTCGACCGTCGTCGAGTCTTCGTGAGAAACCGATTCGGCTATCCGTACGGACTTTATTATCCCTACGCGGGTTATTACCCCTGGTATCTGGATTCGTTCAACGGGCAGTATGACGATCAGACCAATGATCAGCCGGCCGACTCCTACGCAAGTACTGATTATCCCGGTCCCTATCGCGAAGACAGCGGATTGCAGCGAGACGTACAAAATTTGAGCGGCAAGATTGATCGCCTGCAGGCTGATGTGGAAGCGCGCAATCATCCCAAGGCGCAGGAACCTGCGACCGCGCTGGTTTTCCGCGATCAGCATGTTGAGGAAGTGCACAATTACGCGATCGCGGGCGGGACGCTCTGGGTTCTCAACGATTCGGCGGCGAAAAAAATTCCGCTGGCGCAACTTGATATTCCTGCGACGGTCAAAATGAATGACGATCGCGGCGTGGACTTCCAGGTGCCGGGGCCGACTCTCTCACTGAGGATTATGAATTAGGAATCAGCAGTTCCGAGTTTTGCACAATTTTCTACTCACCGAACTGCATTTCGGGCGCTTCACCATTCTTACCAGCCATTAGAATGAAGCTGATCGCTGACGGCCTATTGCCGTCGGCTGTGGAACTCATGACCCAGACTGAATTCGTTCATCTGCATTTGCATAGCGATTACTCTCTGCTGGACGGCGCTTGCGACGTCGATAAACTGGTTGAACGAGTGCACGAACTCGGCATGCCAGCGGTCGCCATGACCGATCACGGCAACATTTTCGGTGCGGTGCACTTTGTGAATGCGGCGAATAAAGTTGGGGTCAAGCCGATCGTCGGCTGTGAGCTCTACATCTGCAAGAAAGACGACCACGTCATCACCCGCACTCCTCCTGACGGCGATACCTACAACCATCTGCTCGTCCTTGCCGAAAACGAAGAAGGCTATCGCAATCTGGTGAAGATCACGTCGGAGGCCTCGCTTCGGGGCTTCTACTACAAGCCTCGCGTCAGCAAAGCCTTTCTGGCGGAGCACTCAAAGGGGCTGATCGGCCTTTCCGGATGTCTGAAGGGCGAAGTAGCCGAGCGCTTGACGGAAGGGAACTATGATGCGGCGCGGGCGGCGGCTGGTTTTTATCGCGATCTGTTTGGCAAAGAAAACTTCTTTCTTGAGATTCAGGATCAGGGTCTGGAGATGGAACACCGAATCCATGCGGGCCTTTTCCAGTTAGAAAAAGATCTTGCGATGCCGCTGGTGGCGACGAATGACAGTCATTACCTCTGTGAAGACGACTCGCATGCGCAGGATGTGATGCTGTGCATTCAGACGGGCAAGTCGATCCACGATACCAACCGGATGAAGTTCGAAGGCAACCAGTTCTTCGTCAAGAACGGCGACGAAATGCTGCGCGTGTTCAAAGACGCGCCGCAAGTCTTGTCGCGCACGCTGGCGATTGCCGAACGCTGCAGCCTCCGGCTGGAAAAGGTGCCTAGCCCGTTCCCACACTTTGATGTGCCGGACGGATTCACACTGGACAGTTATTTTGAGCATATTTCGCGGCAGGGATTCGCTCGCCGCCTAGAGTCTCTGCGGATTGCGGCCTCGAACGGACGGCTCAAACATTCGCTGTCGGAATACGAGCAGAGACTGACACGCGAGCTAGCCATTATCCAGCAGATGAAGTTCTCCGGATATTTCTTAATCGTCTGGGATTTCATACGCTACGCGCGCGAATGCGGCATTCCGGTGGGGCCGGGACGAGGATCGGCCGCGGGTTCGATGGTCGCGTATTCGTTGGGCATCACCGATATCGATCCGTTGCAGCACGAGCTACTGTTCGAGCGCTTCCTGAATCCAGAACGTATTTCCATGCCGGATATCGACATCGATTTCTGCATGAACCGGCGCGGCGAAGTGATTGAGTACGTCACCCGGAAATACGGACGCGAAAATGTCGCGCAGATTATTACCTTCGGCACGATGGCGGCGAAGGCTGCGATCAAAGACGTCGGACGCGCCATGGATATGCCCTACAGCGACGTGGACCGCATCGCCAAGATGGTGCCGACCACGCTGAACATCAAGCTGAAAGATGCGCTAACGGAATCTGCCGCGCTTCAAGAGGCATATCAGAAGGATCCACAGGTGCGGCAGTTGATGGACACAGCTTTGAAACTGGAAGGGCTCGTGCGGAATTCCGGCGTGCATGCGGCGGGTGTGGTGATCTCGCCTCGTCCATTGATTGAGCTGGTGCCGTTGCATAAAACGAAGAACGACGAAATCGTCACCGCCTTCGACATGAACGCCATCGAGAAGATGGGCCTGTTGAAGATGGATTTTCTAGGGCTGACTACGCTCACCATTCTCGATGACACCGTCAAGTTAATTACGCAGAAGGGTATGAGTTTTAGCCTTGATGACATTCCACTCGAAGATCACACAACGTACGAGAAAGTTTTTCATAGGGGATTGACGTCGGGCGTGTTTCAGTTTGAATCGTCGGGCATGCGAGATGTTTTACGGCGTTATCAACCGAATTCAATCGAACATCTCACCGCTTTGAATGCGCTCTATCGCCCCGGGCCGATGGCCATGATCGATGACTTCATCGAGCGCAAGCACGGGCGCCGAAAGATTGAGTACGACCTGCCGGAGCTTAAGGAAATCCTGGAGGAGACGCTGGGCGTCTTCGTTTATCAGGAACAGGTGATGCAGGCGGCCAACAAGATTGCCGGCTACTCGCTCGGAGAAGCGGACCTGCTGCGGCGCGCGATGGGAAAGAAAAAGCCCGAAGAGATGGCCGCACAGCGCGAGCGCTTCGTGCAGGGAGCGACGCTGCGGGGTTTCCCAGGGAAAAAGATCGAGAAGATTTTCGATTTGATGGCGCAGTTTGCGGGATACGGATTTAACAAGTCGCACTCGGCGGCATACGCTCTGTTGGCTTATCACACGGCTTACTTGAAGACGCATCATCCGGTCGATTTCATGGCAGCGTTGCTGACCTCGATCACTGGCGACACCGACAGTGTGGTGAAGTACATCAACGAGTGTCGCGAGATGGGGATTGCGGTCGAGCCGCCGGATATCAATGTCAGCGACGCGAACTTTACTCCGCATGGCGCTGCGATTCGCTTTGGGCTGGCGGCCGTGAAGAATGTGGGTGGGAACGCGATTGAATCGATTGTGGCGGCGCGAAAGAAGCTGGGCCGGAATTTCAAGTCTTTTTACGAGTTCTGTGAAGAAGTCGATCTTCGCCTGTTGAACAAACGCGTTCTGGAGTCGCTGATCAAGAGCGGCGCCATGGATTGCTTCGGTCGACGGGCGCAACTTATGCAGGCGCTGGACACAGCGATTGAACACGCGCAGAAAGCGCAGCGCGATGCGGAATCCGGACAGCACGGGTTGTTTGGCGTGTTTGAAGATGAAACGGCGCAACAAGCTAGCGATTCGCTTCCCAACACTCCCGATTGGGATGAACACACGCGGCTGGCGGCGGAGAAGGAAATCCTCGGATTCTTCATCACCGGGCATCCGATGGAGAAATACAAAGACAAGCTCACGGATTTGAACGCGCTCTCGACAGAAGATATTTCGGCCATGAAGAAATCGACCAACAAAGACGAGAGCATAACGACCGCTGGTTTGATTTCAGGGCTGAGGGTCGCGAAGTCCCGACGCGGCGAATTGTGGGCGCAAGCGTCCCTCGAAGATATGTCGGGTAAGGTCGAGTTGCTGGTGTTTCCCGAGGCTTATAAGAAGCTTTCTGAGAAAGTGAAGCTTGAAGTTCCGGTGCTGATTCGGGGAGGGGTTCGCATTGAAGAGGGTGCGAATCCGAAAGTCACCGCGAACGAAATTATTCCGCTGGATGAGGCGCGCGTGCCGCTGCCTAAGGCACTTCGCATCAGAATTCCGTCAGGGATCGCTACGGACGGGACGGTCGACGCGCTGCATCTACTTTGCAGCGAGCACAGAGGCGAAGCGAAGGTCTTGTTCGATGTAGAACGCGACGGCGATTTCATGGTGGTGATGGAAGCCGAAGGCTATAATGTGATGCCGGACCGCGGTTTTTTGGGTCGTGTGGAACAGTTGTGCGGACGTGGAAGTGTACGTGTGATCAGTTGATGGCTCGTGGAGAAAGCATGCGGGATTACAGATCCGGCCGATGAGTCGAGCGAAGATAAAGCGGGCTGAAAAGCCAGATCAAAGCGCTCATCACGCGGCGACCGGCGGTCCAATTGGTGCGACAAATGGCGCGAGCGAAGGGGTATCCGGGAACACGGCTTTTGTCGGCACCGACTTCATGCTTTCGATTGTGGAAGCGCATCATACCCGAAAGAATGGGAACGTTATCAAGATGGATTCTGGATTAAAAGCGCAGCAGGAACTGGCAAAGATCGAGGAGCAGATCACCCGCCTGCAGGCGGTGGAAGGGCAGAACTCGGAGACGCTGCGCCAGATTCAGCAATTGCACGACCGGGTCAACGATCTTCGCCGTGAAATTTCGTCGCATTTGAACGCGTGGGAGCGCACGGAGCTGGCTCGACATCCGCAGCGGCCTTACACGCTCGATTATGTGGAGCGCATCTTCACCGACTGGAGCGAGATTCATGGCGATCGCGGATTTCGCGATGATCCGGCGATCGTTTGTGGCATGGCGCGTTTTCATGGCGAAGAAGTTGTCATCATCGGGCAACAGAAAGCGCGCGACGCAAAACAGCGGGTATATCGAAACTTCGGCATGCCGCACCCGGAAGGCTATCGAAAAGCTTTGCGGGTGATGAAGATTGCGGAGAAATTCAAGCGTCCGATTTTCACGTTTGTGGATACCGACGGCGCTTACCCCGGGTTGCATGCTGAGGAACGCGGCCAGGGCGAAGCGATTGCGCGCAATCTATTGGAGATGGCGCGGCTCGAAGTGCCAATCGTCGCGACGGTGATTGGGGTGGGCGGCAGCGGTGGCGCGCTGGCGATCGCCGTGGCCGATCGCGTGTTGATGATGGAAAATTCAGTCTACTCGGTCATTTCTCCCGAGGGCTGCGCCTCGATTATGTGGCGCGACGCCAGCAAGAAAGATCTGGCAGCCGAGGCCATGAAAATTACCGCCAAAGATCTGAATCAACTCGGTTGCATTGATGGAATTATCCCCGAGCCTGCCGGCGGTGCGCATACCGATCACGCACAGGCTGCGGAGTTGCTGGACGCGGCGCTACAACAGCATCTGGGAGCGATTCGACAGACTCCCGTCGCCGCTCTGCTCGAGACGCGATATCAGAAATTCCGCAACATGGCGCAGTTCTTTCAGGTGGAAGCGTAGATAGCCAAAGTTCCGTTGATTGAATCCGTGGATGGGCTGATTCGGCTACAGAATCGGCAGATGCAAACACGGTTGCACCTGGAAATCCAGCGCGTTGATTTGCTGTAATGCCTGTTCAACCAGAGCAGAGTTGCATTCCTCAAGAGTAATCAAAAAGGGCAAATGCGATTTCTCGCAGTCTGGTTTCTGCACGACTGCATCGATGTTGATGTGATAGTGCGACAGAATCGTGGCCAGGCTGGCGATGATGCCCGGACGGTCTTTTACCAGGAAACGCAGATAGTGTTTGGTGTTGATGTCGGTCGCGACGGTTGGAGTCATAACCGCCGGTTGTCCGGCTGCGGTGACTGCGCATTGCTTCGAGCGATCAGTTTTCGAGCGAACAATCGCCAGAATGTCGGAGACTACTGCTACTGCGGTGGGATTTCCTCCGGCTCCGTGGCCTCCGAAGACGGTTTCGCCGCCGTATTTTCCCGTGGCTACCACGAGATTTTGGCTCCCTTCCACGCGCGCTAAAGGGGACGAGAGTTCGACTAGTGCCGGCTGAACGGCGGCGAATAAAGTGTCGCCTTCGCCGGCTTTCAGTTCAGTCTTTTTTAGTTCAGCCCACGAGATTTGGCGGATAGTGCAACCGAGCTGGTTGGCATACTCGAAATCTACGGAGTCGATGGCGGAGATCGTACGCGCCACGATGTTATCAGGGCTGACGCTGCAGTGGAGTCCGACTCGCGCCAGAATCGCTAATTTAGCGCGAGCGTCGAGGCCGTCGATGTCCTCGGTAGGATCTGCTTCGGCGAATCCGAGCTTTTGCGCTTCCTTTAAAGCGCCGGCGAAGGGGATTCCGGTGTTTTCAATCTGGCTGAGGATGTAGTTGCAAGTGCCGTTCAGAATGCCGCGAATCTTGAAGAGTTCGTCTCCAGCAAGTCCGTCTTGCAATCCCGAAATTACTGGCACGCCTCCGGCTACGGAGGCACCAAACTGAATTTGCTGTTTCATCTCGCTCGCGAGGCTTGTGAGTTCGGAGCCGCAGCGCGCGATTAGTTGCTTGTTAGCAGTGACGACAGACTTGCCCGACTGGAGCGCGCGACGAACCCAGCCTTCGCTGGGCTGAAGTCCACCCATCACTTCGACTACGATGTCTGCGTCCGAGGAGAGGATATCGTCGATCTTTTCGGTGCGTTGAACCGAGGCGGGAAGCCAATCGACTTTCTTGCTCGCGATATTGCGATTGAGCACATGACTCAACTGCAGATGAGCGTCGTTGCGCTCGCAAAGCATTCTGGCCACGGAAGTTCCGACAGTACCGAGGCCCAGCAGAGCCACTTTGCAGACGGTTGAATCCGGGTTCGATGCCTCGGCCATACTCTATTATGACCGAAACGTGGCGCAGTGCCGTGGGTACTACAGTTATGGGCTCGGCTAGAGCCCGCGATCGGGTACAGGGCTGTGGCACGGCTGAAGCCGTGCCCTTCCAAAGTAGATCGATGGTTTGACGACGCGGGATGTGGCTGCCGTTGTGGTCCTGGGTTCTCAAGAGTTTTAGAGCTCGGGGAGAACTCCCCCCTTCTTTTGCGGGTGGACAAAGGAGTGTTGGGCTCCTTCGATTCCGCGGGGACTTCACTTCGTGAAGTCTCCGCTCAGGATGACACGTGGCAGAGCGAATGTGGCGTTAGTCCCCAGCGGGTTTCTCGGATGTTTCTTCAGGGCTTTTCATGGCGTTCTTGAAACCGCGGATACCGTCTCCGATTCCTTTGCCTAATTCAGGAAGTTTCTTCGGTCCGAATACAAGTAAGGCGATTGCAAAAATGATTAGAAGATGTGTCGGTTGAAATAATCCTTCAAACATGAAGTGCTCCTTAAGATGTTGCGCCTGTCTCGAGGTTAAAAAGCGGGCGCCGTGACTGTTTATAACAAGCACGACGCCCGTTGGGAGCGAAATTACACGCTAACGGTTCGCAGTCTTTAGAATCCGCGTCCCGCGGCGTCTGCCTGCTTCGCCAAGGTAGTTAGCGCCTTGAAGAATGCCGGTGTCTGGCCGTCGAACAGGTTCATCGCCAGCAGGAAGTTGACTACTCCCATGGCGATTCCTTTTGGATTAGTCGGGCGAATCACGGCGCAGCGCGGCAGATTTGGGCTGATGAATTCGCAGGGAACCGGGAAGATCAGGTTCGTCTGCAGCAGGGGGTTGCCGGTGGCATTGAAGTCGGGGAAGACGAGGCCATTCGTCGGATCGGTGAAGGGCGCGACCGGCGCCTGCACTCCGTTACCGGCGAAGTCGACCCACTCCAGAAAATGAGCTACTTCGTCTCCGCCGATGCTGGCTACGATGCGCAGGACTTCGAGATTGCTGCACTTTTGCGCCATGGCCGAATAAAGCGTGCTGCCGCCTTGCTCGATGGTGCCGAAGTGAAATGCTGCGGTATTGGCGATGGCCTGAATGTGATCGGCCGGCGCGAAATCATCATCGTTGCGTGGAATGGCCGGCAAGTTCACCAAGTCGATTGCCTGCGGGAAAGTGCCGCCCAGGTCCGGATTGTCAGTGCTGCGATAGCGGGTGTACCAGCTGGTGTCGACCGTGAGATTCATCAGGTTGGTGAGGCGTCCGATTTGCTGAGCGCCGGTGGCCTGGCTGCTGGGCAATGTGCGGAAGGCGTCGAGATCGACGGGCTCGGCTCCCT
>Ga0209006_10003923_pt1 | contig 13544 bp, 14 predicted proteins | sample JacPin_JW_Ref_O2_FD_188567 | JGI IMG/M metagenome (GOLD analysis project Ga0209006, IMG submission 188567) | Forest soil microbial communities from Algoma, Ontario, Canada - Jack Pine, Ontario site 1_JW_Ref_O2 (SPAdes) (version 2) | ecosystem: Environmental > Terrestrial > Soil > Boreal... | reverse complement strand
GCTCGACGAAATCTTCGTCGCGCGTCTTCATGCCGGTGCGGCCCGTGCCTCCGCGGCGCTGCATGCGGTAGGTGGAGGTGGGCGTGCGCTTCATGTAGCCGGAGTGGCTCACGGTGACCGCGACCTGCTCGTCGGCGATCAGGTCTTCGAGAACGATTTCCGCGGCTTCGTCTTCGATGCGCGTGCGGCGCTCGTCGCCGTACTTTTCTTTTACCTCTTCGAGTTCGGTGATGATGACTTTGCGCAGTTTTTTCTCGGAGCCGAGAATCGATTCGTACTCGGCGATATTGTCGCGCACATCTTTCAGCTCGTTCGAAATTTCGTCGATGGAAAGCTTGGTCAGGCGATGCAGTTGCAGTTCGAGAATCGCATCGGCCTGCTTGCCGGTGAAAGGCTTTTCCGGATCGAGCTTGGGCGCGCGGCCGGTGGTGTTGATGTCGATTTTGCGGCCGCCGAAGTAGGCGGTTAAGTTCTCGCGGGCATCGGCGCGGTTGGCGCTGCCGCGAATGATGGCGATCACGTTGTCGAGGTGGTCGAGGGCGTTGAGATAGCCTTCGAGAATGTGCTCGCGGTCTTTGGCCTTTTGCAGCAGGAACGCGGTGCGGCGGCGAACGACATCGATGCGGTGCTCGATGAAGCACTTGATGGCGTCGATCAATCCCAGTTCGCGCGGCTGGTTGTTGACCACCGCCAGCAGGATCATGGAAAAGCCTTCCTGCATCTGCGTGTGCTTGAAGAGCTGGTTCAAAACGATCTGCGGCTCGGCGCTTTTCTTGAGTTCGATGACGATGCGCATGCCGTCGCGGTCGCTTTCGTCGCGCACGTCGGAAATATCTTCCACGATCTTGTCGTTGACCAGTTGCGCGATTCGCTCGACCAGCTTCGACTTGTTTACCTGATAAGGAATTTCGGTGACGATGATGGCTTCGCGATCTTTGCTGAAGTTTTCAATCGAGGCTTTGGCGCGCATCATGAAGCGGCCGCGGCCGGTGCGGTAGGCTTCGAAAATTCCCGCGCGGCCGTGAATGATGCCAGCGGTCGGAAAATCGGGGCCTTGAACGAATTTCAAAATATCGGCGAGCTGAGCGTTGGGATTGTTGATCAGCGTGATGGTGGCGTCGACAATCTCGGTGAGATTGTGCGGCGGAATTTTCGTCGCCATGCCAACGGCAATTCCGTCGGAGCCATTGATCAGCAGATTCGGAATGCGCGTGGGCAGAACGTCAGGCTCGACTTCGCTGCCGTCATAGTTGGGACGGAAGTCAACCGTGTCTTTGTCGAGATCTTCGAGCAGCGCGGTTGCGACCTGCGCGAGCTTCGCTTCGGTGTAACGGTCGGCTGCCGGCGGATCGCCATCGACGGAGCCAAAATTCCCCTGACCAAAAATCGGAGGATAGCGCATGCTCCACGGCTGCGCGAGCCGAACCAGCGCGTCATACACCGCGAGATTTCCGTGCGGATGATACTTGCCCATCACGTCGCCGACGATGCGCGCGCACTTGCGCGTAGCCTTATTCGGCTGCAACCCCATTTGGGCCATCGTGTATAAAATTCGGCGGTGGACGGGTTTCAGGCCGTCGCGGACGTCGGGGAGAGCGCGGCCGATGATGACCGACATTGAATAGTCGAGATAGGACTTCTTCATCTCCTCTTCAATGTTGACGGGTTGAATGTTCGCGGCACCGGGGCCATCGCCGCCGGGCGGAGGAGTCAGGGGAAGTTCGGGGTTTTGATCGTCAGCCATGATGCAGCTTCTAGCTCCTAGCTTTTAGCTCTTAGCTTTGTCTCTCAGTTTCCTTGCGCGTGAGTCTGCTCAACAGCCCGGAAATGCGGGTCGAATTTATCAGGACAAACATCTTGTAACTGATTGCATTTATAGGATGTTATGTGTGTGTTAACCGAGTAAATTATATCACGGATTGAAGTGAATTTCTTGCTGTTGGCGGAGTTCGATAACTAAGTTGAGGCGAGGGTGCGATGCGAGCGAACTGTTATGCCACGGGCCACTCTCAAGATCGATTTAACGCAGAGCCCGCTGAGTTCGCCGAGAATTTATTTGCGCTTCGCGATTCAGGGGCGGGTGACGACTTCGTTCGGTGCGCCGGGGAGGACGAAGTTTACGCCGTGGCCGGCGTTCGAGGAGATGGTTGCGGAAAGGTTCAGGGCTGCGAGGTCGATGGTTTTGGTCCAGTAGCCATCGGAATAATAGTTACCGCGAGCGTAGAGCTTGCCGCCGGTGATGGCGTAGTCGCGGACGCTTTCGGTGTGGCCGTCGCGATAGATCAGGACGGCGGGTTGGAGATCTTCTGCGGCGCGAGTTGGCTGACTGGAGGCACCGCTGATTTCTATTGGAACTCCGGCTGGTTGCTCGGGGGCGGAATGAGTGCGTCCTGAGCCTGCGATTGGCGGCTGTTGATAGTTGCCTGGGGCTGAATCGCTTTCGGAAGCTTCATGGCCGTTCGTGATGCGTACGTAGTGGTCGCCGCGCAATTCGATCATCAGCGGTTGCGCACCGGTATGAGATTGATCGTCAATCATGCCGCTTGCGGACGGAGGCGGCATCAGGAAAAAATTCGGCGGCGCGGATGAGAACCCGTAGCTTGAGGGATCGCCGGTGAAGTCGGAAAGAGCGCCGAGGGATGCGAGGAAATCGCCGTAGGGCGCACCGCGGTAGAGTCTGCGGTAGGCCGCTAAGTCTTGCCTCGACCCAAAGACACCATTCACGCGCACACCTGGCGGCGCGATAGCGTGGGAAAAGTTTCCGAAGCCGCCGCCTGACCTCTGCGCGCTGCTCACCAATGTGGTGGAAGCAACAATCAGCGCGAGGAGGGCAAGTCTTTTCATACTTCGCTGGGTTCGTGTTCCGCTAAATTCGTTTCTGGTTAAATTCGTTCAGCTTCAGTTCGCCAGGGCGGTTGCTGGTACCTGGAATTTTACTCCATGCTGCTCGTTCTGTTTCTGCGTGGCGGTGACGTCGATATCGGCCAAGGCAACTTTACTCGGATGACCGGGACTCATGTCATATAGATTGTGCCCGACGATGGCGTAGTTGCCCACCTCGAGCTGATGACCATCTTTGAAAATCAGCATGGTCGGGTCAGCCTCGGATTCCGCAGCGGACTGCGGAGGATCGGACCGCGCCATCTGATGTGGATGCGGGTCGGGGGCATTGGCCACCGGAGGAATATAAGACTGCGCTCCGGAGCCGCGGCGATCGAAAATCGTTGGGCCGCCTTGATAGTTGGCGTCGTCGGATGCGTTGGTGGCGGAATCGACCGGCGAACCGACCGGGACGCCCACAGCATAAACTCCACCGTAGAGGTAGCGGCGCGGCTGGTTTCCGGGATTTCCCGTGTGAACTGGATGGGAAGGGGCGGTGTGGGTTGAAGTTACGGAGGTCGGATGGGACCCCGAACTCGACGCCGAAGCGTGGCCAGCACTGCTCTGCGCGTGGCTAGAGGAAGTCGCAAGCGCGGCGAAAGAGAATGCCGCAAACAGCGCGACCGTAGCCGGAATCCACTGCCTCACTACTTTATGATACTCCTGTTGGCAAGCCATTGTGGTTCTCCTTGCAGACGAGCTGTCAGCTCTCAGCCATCGGCTTTTTAGCAAGCGGCGGCAGGGTGAGAGCTTTATTAAACGCCTACAGCAAGGCTCATCTTGCATAAGGTTAGACCCTGCCGGGGGAGGGTCAAGATGACCAAAAGACAGCTTCGTAATCTATCGAGGATTCGGCGTAAGCCGCTGAAAATGCGGCTTAAGCGTGGCGCATGGTAATGGCACTGTCGGGCTATAATTCGGCGTTGGGTTGAGTTGGCGTGCTTTTATGAAATCCCTCTTGCGTTTTGCCATGCTCGGGCTGGTGCTGGTGATGGTGGCGCTGATGGCGGCGCTGACGACGATGCGGCTGGCCATTCACGGGCAGGAAGTCGCGGTGCCTGCGATCGTCGGTCTGGCGCCGGCCGAAGCGGAGCGAAAATTGGCGCCGTTGGGGCTGCCCATCGACATTGAACGGCAGTATTACAGCCCGCAGATTCCCGCGGGGCGAATCATGTCTCAGTTGCCTCTGCCGGGCACCAAGGTGCGGCGAGGGTGGTCGGTGCGTGTAGCGCAGAGTTTGGGGCCGATGAAAATTGCGATCCCTGATGTGAAGGGAGAGAGTGAGCGCGCGGCGGAGTTGAACATCGAGCGGCGCGGGTTGGATGTAGTGTCACAGGCGGAGGTGCGGATTGCCGATGCACCCACCGATCAGGTGCTGGCGCAGAGTCCGCCGGCTAATGCTACGCAGATTGCTGCGCCGAAGATCAGCTTGCTGGTTTCGGAGGCAGCCGATCCGGTGGCGTTTGTGATGCCGAGTTTTGTGGGGCAGCCGCTGGGCAGCGTGAGCCGCGCGGTGCAGGATGCGGGATTTCGAGTAGGGAATGTTACGGTGGCTGCGGCTGCACCTGATGTTGGAGGAGATGTGGCAGGCGTTCCCGCTGTCGCGGCGGCTCCGCCGGAGGCATCGCCGGCGAGTATTGTGGTTTCACAAATGCCTGCGGCGGGGCAGAAGATTTTGGCGGGAGCGGCGGTGAACTTCGAGGTGCGGTAGCGTAGTGCGTTGGGTTCGGCGAGGAAGTCAAAGGCTTTTAACACGGGGGACACAGAGGAACACAGGGTAAACCGGCTGCGGCTGTGCCCACATGAGTATTTTCAATCTCCGAGTTTTTCGCCTTCTAATGGACGATAGCCGTGAATAAAGTCCTGGGCTGAGGATCGTTTTTTGCCTTCCAGTTGTACTTCGATTAATTCCAGAGAAGTTTCGCTGCCGCAGCCGACGAAGGCGCGGTCATTGTGTAGGTGGAGTTGCGCGGGACGCGGGTTGAATGTTTCGGAGCCCGCGACTGGCGCTGCTTTCCAGATGCGCAGGGCTTTGCCGCGGAACTTCGTGTGCATTCCGGGCCAGGGCTGGAAGCCGCGGAGGCGGTTGGAGATTTCTTCTGCGGGTCTGGAGAAATCGGCGATGCCGTCTTCTTTCTTGAGAATCGGAGCGAGGGTTGCGCGGGAGTTGTCTTGCGGCTTGGGATGAAGGGAGCCGTCTTGCAAGCCTTGCAGGGTTTCGACGAGGAGATCGGCGCCCGTTGCGGCCAAGCGCGGGCTGAGGGTTTCGGCGGTGTCTTCGCGATTGATCGGTAGTTCGCGTTGCTGGAGGATGTCGCCGGTGTCGAGTCCGGCGTCGATGCGCATGGTGGTGACGCCGGTTACGGTTTCGCCTTGCGCGATGGCCCATTGAATTGGGGCGGCGCCGCGATATTTCGGCAGCAGGGAAGCGTGCAGGTTGATGTTGCCGAAGCGGGGAAGATCGATCATCCATTGGGGAATGATGCGGCCGTAGCCGACGACGATGATGGCGGCGGGGTTTAGGGTTGTGAGGTGGGCGCGGAAAGCTTCGTTGTTCTTTATTTTGTCGGGCTGAGTTATCGGTAAGGCCAAGCACAATGCCGATTGCTTGACCGGCGATGCGACCAGTTCGAGGCCTCTGCCTTTGGGGCGATCGGGCTGGGTGACTACGAGATGGATTTTGTGTCCGGTCGCGGCAAGCTTTTCCAGAGTGGGAACCGCGAATTGCGGTGTTCCGCAGAAAACGAGATTGAGGGACGAAGACATTGAATGGTACACGCGAGATCCTTCGCTACGCCTGAAGAACGGCTCCGCTCAGGATGACTTATTTTATGAATGACGTCGGCGATTGAAAGCTTCTACCATTCTCCGGCTTTGACCAGCTTGCGAATTTTGCGCTTGATCAGGTCGCGCTTGAGGGCGCTGACGTGGCTGATGTAGAGCTTGCCGTTGAGGTGGTCGGTTTCGTGCTGGAAGGCGCGGGCCAGCAGTTCTTCTCCCGTTTTTTCGAAGAAATTTCCTTTCGCGTCCTGGGCGCGGATGGTGACAGTTTTCGGGCGCGTGACGTTTTCGCGGAAGTCGGGGATGCTGAGGCAGCCTTCGCTCTGAGTATGTTTGCCGGCGGTGTGGACGATTTCAGGGTTGATGAGCACGAGTTTGGCGTCGGGATCTTCCTTGAAAGTGACGTCGACGACGGCGATGCGGCGGGAGATGCCGATCTGAGGAGCGGCCAGGCCGACACCGTGCGCGGCGTACATGGACTCGAACATGTCGTCGAGGAGGGTTTGTAGAGACTCGTCGAAGACAGTTACTTTCTCAGCGGGTTTCTCGAGGACTGGGTCGCCGAATTTTACGATGGGATAGATCATTTTTGAGCAATCAGCATTTAGCAATCAGCAATCAGTAACTTCTTAATTGCTGGCAATACCCTTGAAAATTTCTCAACGTCTCGACCATCGAGTCGCCGCCGAATTTTTCCAGGGCGCAGGCGGCCAGCGTGAGCGCGACCATGGATTCCGCGGCCACTCCCGCGGCGGGTACGACGCAGACGTCGGAGCGTTCATAGGCGGCCTTCACCGGCTCGCGCGAGGCGAAATCGACCGATTGTAACGGACGACGCAAGGTCGAGATGGGCTTGAGATAACCGCGGACACGAATTTCTTCGCCGTTGGAGACGCCACCCTCGATGCCCCCGGCGTTGTTGCGGGCGCGGGTGAAGGCGGTGAAGCCGCCTTTATTCGTATCCCCATTCGTATCGGTGGCGTTGTAACCGATTTCGTCGTGAACCGAGGAGCCGGGGGCGTAGGCGGCGGCTACGCCTGCGCCGATCTCTACCGCTTTTACGGCCTGCAACGACATCACGGCGGATGCGAGCAAGGCGTCGAGGCGCTGGTCCCACTGCGCATAGGTTCCAAGGCCGGGAGGGACTTTGTGCGCGACGACTTCGAAGACTCCGCCCAGGGAGTCGCCGGTTTTCAGAATCTTGTCGACTTCTTCTTTCATTTTTTGTTCGGTCTCGGCGTCAGCGCAATTCAGGATAACTTGCTCGTGGCTCTGGAGGGATTGAATTTTCTCCCAGGAAATATTTGCTTTTAGAGTGACGGCCCCAACCGCGACGACGTGGCTGAGAACTTCGATGCCGAGTTCACGCAGGAACAGCTTGGCCAGTGCGCCGATGGCGACGCGAGCGGCGGATTCGCGGGCGGATGCACGCTCGAGAACGTAGCGGGCCTCGGAGAAGTTGTATTTTAGGGCTCCGGCCAGGTCGGCGTGGCCGGGCCGCGGGGAGGCTACGCGCTTATGTTTGGCCGGATCTCCGGTGCCGACCGGGAGCGATTCCTGCCAGTTCTGCCAATCGCGATTGGCTAACTGGATGGCGATGGGGGAGCCGATTGTCGCGCCATGACGGACGCCGGATAGGATGTGGGCGGTATCGCGCTCAATTTTCATGCGGCCGCCGCGGCCGTATCCCTGTTGGCGGCGCCAGAGTTCGCGGTCGATGAAGTCCTGGTCGATTTTCAATCCGGCGGGCAGGCCGGAAATGAAGGCGACGAGGGCTTCGCCGTGGGACTCGCCCGCAGTGTAATAGCGCAACATAAATTTTCTGATTGTACCTGATGCAAAGTGGCGTGTATTGGACTCGGCTTGCGGCGGAGTACGGTTTGACGACGGCGCTACTCTTCTTCTTTTCCCGCTGGGTTTCCTTGAATAGAACTTTTATATTAGTTTTACGCGCAGAGGGGAGCGGTACGCGCTACAATTGTCCAAGTCAAAACCCCTGTACCATCGGACTTTCAGTCGTAGTTTACCTGTAAGTGCCAGGTTTACCTTTTAGTACCAGCGCCGCATCGCCAAAAATTCTCTGGCCAATTATTTTCTGTTTTATAGAAGGAGGAAACTGTGCGCCCCCACCCACAGATCCATGGGGAAGGTATTTTTGCCGGCGGCAACACGAAAGGGAAGATCAGCGGGAGGATTCGTTGCATCCTGGTGCATAACCACGTGCTGGTGCGCCAGGGACTGCGGCGTCTTCTCGAAGATGAAGCGGAACTGGAAGTTGTAGCGGAGGCGGGAAATACAGCCGAGGCGCTCCAGCAGGTATTCGAGTCGCAGCCTGACATTGTGCTGTCCGATGCCGCGACGATGGAGATGCCGGCTGATGAGGCGGAGCGGCTGATCTTGAGAGAGTCTCCCAGAACTCGGGTTCTTTTCCTGGGACACACAGAAGAGTTCGACGAGTCGGATGCTGCGGCGCAGAATGAGAGCAGCCGAGTGCCGCGCCATACCTCCGCGGAAGAGTTGGTTGCGCTGGTGAAGGAGTTGACCGATCCTTCGCGGCGCGTTCACGCGGTGCCGGATACCAGAGATCGCGAGTGGTTTCCCGCGGATGCGGTTCCGTCGAAAAAGCGTGGACTGACCAGCCGCGAGCGCGAAGTGCTCAAACTGCTGGCGGAGGGCCAGACGGTGCGCTCGGCCGCGGGCGTGCTCGGAGTCAGCGCCAAGACGGTGGATGCCCACAAGTTCAATCTGATGCGGAAACTCGGGATTCATAACAAGGCGGAACTGGTGATGTGGGCGATTCAGAAGAGAGTGGTGAAAGTTCCGGTAAATCTGTAATCCAGGGCTGCGCGTCAGGCCTCACGGCTTCAAACAAGGCCAGGTTCCATCCTGCGTGTTAAAATCACAGGCTGCCGCCGCAGATCTCGGTTCTGGTTGTCGATGGCCCACGCAAGGATCATCGGCCGAACTGAGAGCTGACGGCTGGGAGCTGACAGCTTTCCTCATGCCTATCCCCGATAAACTCGCCGCCGCCAAGAAAATTAACGAATTTCTGCAATCCGTGGTCAGCGATGGAGGACTGCGCCTGAAGTATCGAATCACCGTGGATCCGCCTCTGGTCGAGCAGCGGGATTGGGAGAAGCCGGAGATTCTCGTCGAATTTGCGGGCCCGGATTCGACTCTGTTATTGGATCGCGGGGGCGAACTTCTGCGGTCGCTGGAATTTCTGGCGCAGGAAATTCTGCATTTGCCCTCGGGGGAGCACGAAAAGATTTCTTTCGATTGCCAGAATCAGCGGTCGATTCGTTTGCAAGAGCTGCGTATGGCGGCTACCGTTGCGGCTGAAAATGTCAGACGAACCGGCACGCCTTATCACTTCGCGCCTATGTCGTCGCGAGAGCGGCGAATTGTGCATCTGGCTTTGCGGGAGGAAGCGGATCTTCTCACCGAGAGCGATGGCGAAGGGCCACGGCGGTGTGTGGTGGTTTATCCCAAGGATTACAAACCGGCGGCGGGCGGTGGGCCAGCGCGGCGCACGATTCCTTAATTTCTTCCTGAATTCTTCCAGAAACGACATCTCTCAACCACTTTTCGCGGCGCTGAAGCACCACGAACGCAATGAGAGTGGCCTGGCCGGCGGCTAGTGAGTTGCCTTGGACCACTTATTACTGATTTGGTGCGGATAAGATTTGCGTCGCGGGTTGCATCGAGATACCACTTGGCATCGACACATGCTGACTTCTGGATAGTTAGGCTTTGTAACAGTGCACCAAATTCCACTTGTCGCTTACTCTGGTTCTTGGCGCATGTGGTTTATGCAACTTCCTCGCACTCAATACGAAGACGAAAAGGCAGCCCTTTTGCGAGCCGCCTTTGCACTTCCAGTTCTCTGAGCTGAAACTGTTTTATCGTCCGGCTGCCGCGGCCGATTCGGTTACGATTCCAGCGATCGTCATGCTCTCGATTCGCGCCAGAACGTTCTCGACACTGGCGCCGGTGTCCGTGCATGCATCCACATAGGGATGCCGGCTGCCATCGGCGTGCATGACCAGGACGCTGGTTTCCGCGTTGGCCTTTTTTGCCATGTAGGGCAGGTGATGGCGGTCGTTGCGGCTGAGAGTTGGTCCCAGCACCAGGAGGTCGAAGCTGCTCTTATGGAGCGCCTCCTCCACGGCTTTGCGCCCCACGGCCTGCTGCACCGAATGACCGGCTTTGCTCATGGAGGTGGCTTGCGTCGACAATACCTCCGCGTCCCCTTCGCCGTATAGAATCTTTAACTTAGCTGCTTTTGCCATTTAATCTAGCTCCCCTGAACGCTGGTTGCCGCGTCCGCACTAAAGCTAGCAACGGTCTGTGCACGGAGAAACGTCACCGAAGGCCAGCGACGACCGGCAGCTCCAGAGGCCTTCTTATCGATCATCGACGCGGCGATTGCCCGGCATCCAAATTTTGACCTGCAAATTCCCTTCTTTTCTGCCGTTGCCGGGGCTACACTCTTGCGCGGAGGAAAATGCGCCATGTCTAATGCTCTAGTCCTTGGTCGGGTGTCGCGAGCTTTGTTGGTGATGTTATTGTTGGCCCCGATGCTGTGCGCGCAGCAGCCTGCGGGCGCTGCGTCATCGACGACGACGTGTAATCTTGAAGATGGCCGGCAGGTTTATATTCGCTACGCTCCGGTGCCCGCGAATAAAGAGAAGATTGTGAATGGCAAGCCCTGGAGTCCGGGGGGTACGCCGATGACGCTGTTTACTGAAGCGCAACTGAATCTGGGCAGCTCGCTGATTCCCATTGGCGCTTACACCGTTTATCCGATTCCGGGGCACGATCACTGGACTTTGGCCGTAAACAAGAATGTCGCGACCGGTGCGGCCTACGATGAAAAATCGGATCTGGCCCGCGCGCCGATGGAAACAGCTCAAGTGCCCCAGCCGGCGGATGCGCTTGAAGTGGCCTTTGCGCATGTAGGAACAAGATGCACACTGCGGATCTACTACGGGAAGAGCGCAGCGTTTGCCGACTTTGTCGAGAAATGAGATCTCATGAGCTTCCGGCTCTAAATGGTGGATGGCCACAAGTCGTGGAGTTTCCTTCAATGAGGCCGGTGGCTGTTAATGTGTCGACGCTGTGGTGGGGTGGGCTGACCGTCACTTACTTGTTGTACGGCGTCTACATCGCCGTAGCTTTCGCTTTGTCAGGAGAGGGATGGCTTTTGCTGGGAGTCTCGGCGGCGGCATTGTTCTTTCTGACCGGATCAATTCTCTGGTTTCTGTGGTCCTATTGGCAGGGCCAGGATTGGACCAGAACCTTCGTGATCGTTGGGCTGGTCCTGAAGCTCATCTATGTGCTTTATCTGGGTCACCTTCACCATTTCGCTTTCGCTTATAACCTGCGGAGCATGCCGTTCCTGATTGCCGCGGCCGATGTGGTTCTCAGCGTCTACATTTTCTACTGGTTGATGACTAAGGATGCACGTCGTTATTTTACTTTTCGGGCCGGGACCCAGTGATGGCCCAGGGCCGCCATTGAAACTCTTATCGGCTTCGAGTCTCCTCTTTTTATTGTTTGCGACGGGATCGCTCTTTGCTCAATCCCCACCGAAGGCCCAACTCTCCCACACCACCGAAGACCTGCGTGGCGTCAGCGTCGCTTCCGGGAGGGTAGCTTGGGCTTCCGGCACGCACGGGACTTATCTGCGTACTACCGACGCGGGCGCTCACTGGGTTGCCGCGAGCGTTCCGGGCGCCGAGGCTCTCGACTTCCGCGCTGTGGTTGCGTTCTCGGCGGACGAAGCTTTTCTGATGTCCGCTGGGCCGGGAGAGCAATCCCGCATTTACCACACCGCGGACTCGGGACAGCACTGGTCTCTCGAATTCACCAACAGCAATCCCAAAGGCTTCTTCGATTCGATGGCGTTCTGGGACCCGGCGCACGGAATCGTTGTGGGCGATCCGATCCCCGATGAGACGGGCACGTTGAAGTTTGAGTTGCTGATTACCGACGACGGCCAGACGTGGCGGCAGATTCCGCCGGGGAACCTTCCGGCGGCGCTGGCGGGCGAAGGCGCCTTTGCGGCCAGCAACTCGTGCATTGCCATTCTGCCGCCCGAGGCCACGCGCGAAAGCGGCTCTGCGGCCAGGCACGATCCGTTCAAGAGCCCTCAGAACTCGTCTGCGATTCGGGTGAGAATGATTGCAGCCCCCGAGGCCAACATTTGGTTCGCCACGGGAGGTTCGGCGGCACGTGTTTTCCACTCTGCGGACCGGGGACAGACTTGGCAGGTCACGCAAACGCCCATTGCGCACGGGCCGGACTCTGCGGGAATATTCTCTATCGTCTTTCGCGATGCGGTGCACGGTGTGATTGCGGGCGGCGATTACAAGCATCCAGATCAGGATGGTCCTAACCTGGCGTTTACTCACGACGGCGGCAAGACGTGGGCTGTTTCGACGATTCATCCGCAGGCCTACTTTTCCGCGGTGGCTTACGACGCCAAGGCTAGCCGGGATTACGAAGACGCGGTTTTCGCCGTGAATCCGAGCTTTATCTTCGACTTGCGTGTGCCGGGAAACCCAACGCGGGTCAGTCCGGGAAAAAACGCCGAGCTGAAATTTAACGCGGTCGGCGCTTTTGCGGGTGGGGGCGCGCTGTTTGTTGGGCCAAAGGGCACGGTCGTCAGCGTTGCTGCGGGCCATTGAAGCTCCGGCTGTGGTCACTCGCGCAAACGGTCGGTTTGCCACTTATACAACTTTGGTGCCTCGACTTACTGCGGCCTGCCTGATATTCTGGCCGGGATTCGAAAACTGCGGTAAACTCCCGGAGACGAAACCGCCTCTAAGGTGAACCCGGTTAGACCGGCAGGCTGTACACTCTTTTGGACGTGAAACATGTTTTCTCCGCATCCACATCTGAGCGACGAAGTGAACTGCGGCATCATTCGGTCCGAGATTGAGGGCGGAGTTTTCCTGAAAGATCTTCCTCCCGATACCATCCTGGAGATTCAAACCCTGCATCATTGCTACAAGGCCGTGCTGCTCGGCGGCAACGACGCGCTGATTTCCGGTCACCCCGAATTTTGCCCGCATCCGGTGCAGGTGGCGATTGCCGGTTCTACCTGGGGAGGTTCCATGCTAAAGCTTCAGTTTGTCGGGCGCGGCATGCACCTGGAATTTCACCATCCTCTGTATCCCACTCCTATTGTCACGTCGCCTATTCAGGAAATTCGCGACTGCGCCACGGCTTAGCTTCTTCGAATCGCCAGTCTCTTAAAATCCTATCCCGCTTCCGCCCATTGACTTGTCCGGCTGCGCCCACTAACATTCCGGCCATCAGGACACGCGGGTCCGTACATGAAAATCACGAACCGGGAAGTGGATCACGTTACCATCCTCGACATTAACGGCCGCATTGTTCTCGGCGCTGAGACCGAGACTCTTCGAAGCGCGGTGCGCGAACTTGTGGGCAAGGGCAAGAAGAAAATCATTCTCAACCTGGCGGGAGTGGACTATATCGACAGTTCGGGAGTCGGTGAGCTGGTGGCGAGTTTCACCGCCGTCCGCAACAGCGGAGGAGAATTGAAGCTGCTGAACCTGACGCAGAAAGTTCAGGATGTTCTCAATGTCACCAAGCTCTATACGGTCTTCGATGTCAAGGACGATGAATTCAAGGCGGTGAAGTCGTTCGATTATTTCTTTGCCAAGTGAGCGTGGCACGGCTCCTGTGCTGTGAATCGATAGTCTCAATAAATCCCTGCGCTGGCCTGCGTGCTCTCGACTTTGCCGTGCACCACTGAAAGCGAATAGGCTGCGCCGCCGTCGCCGCTCCAGGAAGATAGATCGAAATGTCCGCCCGTGGGGACGTGATAGACGCTAATGCTACGAAAGGTCAGC
>Ga0209006_10003922_pt1 | contig 13544 bp, 11 predicted proteins | sample JacPin_JW_Ref_O2_FD_188567 | JGI IMG/M metagenome (GOLD analysis project Ga0209006, IMG submission 188567) | Forest soil microbial communities from Algoma, Ontario, Canada - Jack Pine, Ontario site 1_JW_Ref_O2 (SPAdes) (version 2) | ecosystem: Environmental > Terrestrial > Soil > Boreal... | reverse complement strand
ACTTCATCACGGAGGCTATAAATTCATGATGCGATTCAGCGCGTGGATGGCGTCCATTAGTCTTTGCGTGTTGCTCTGGCACGAATGCGCGGAGAATCCGGCGCTCTTCTGTTACCGTATTGGGATGAGCGCTTTTGCGTGCTTTCGTTCACACGCGCAAATACTGGCGCCGGTGATCAATTCCGCTGCGAGGAATAATCTTAGGTGTTTGAAGCCATCCGCCATCTGCTCCACTCGATCTACGATGTTGAAGGACTAATTCGCTCCGTCGGACCGTACGCACCTCTACTTGTTTGCATAATTGTTTTTGTTGAGACTGGACTCTTCGTCGGCTTTTTCCTGCCCGGCGATTCCCTGCTGGTCACCGCCGGCGTGTTTGCCGCCGCCGGAACCATTCCGCTGCGATGGCTGCTGCTCCCGGTGATGCTGTGCGCCATCGTTGGCGATCAGATTGGCTACTGGATTGGCCGCGGCGCAGGCATCTCACTTTACAAACGCAAAGAATCTTTTTTCTTTCGCCGCAGTCACTTGGAACGCGCCCGCGCCTTCTACGAAAAGTATGGCGGCAAGACGGTAATCCTGGCGCGCTTCGTTCCCATCGTCCGAACCTTCTGCCCTCCTGTTGCCGGCGCCGCGGGAATGCCATATTCGCGATATGTCACGTACGATATTTTTGGCGGGATCTTGTGGGTTGGCAGCATGATTTTGGGTGGTTATTTGTTGGGCCGGTCGATTCCCGATGTTGGGAAGAAAATCCATTATGTAATTGCGGTTGTGGTGGTGGTTTCGCTGCTTCCCGCAGTGATCAGCATTCTTCGCGAACGCCGCGAAGCAAAGAGTAGTGCCGCAAAAAGTGGCGAGGCGATGAGTCGCGACATAGAGAGCGGCGACGCGAAGAGAGACTCCGCAATAAAACCTCCGGTAATCGAAAAAGCGTAATCCATTGGAACCCAAGAATCTGGCATCCAAAAAATCGCAAAGCAATAACTTTCGCTCCGTCATTTTCGATATCGGTCGCGTGCTGGTGCGGCTCGATATTGCGGGTGCGATGGGCGGGCTCGCTGGAATGATCTCGCTCACGCCACAAGAAACCTGGGCGGCGATCGAACACGATCCGCGATGGCGCGATTGGCAGGAAGGCCGCATGGCGCCGCGCGACTGGCAGCTACATATTTGCCGACGGCTGGGCGTGAATCTTACGTTTGAGCAATTCAGCGAAATCTGGAATCGCGTGCTGGATCCGACGCCGCTGTTGGACGGCGCGTTTCTTGAGAGTCTATCGAAGCGCTATTGCCTCGCAGTTCTTTCCAACACCGATCCGATTCACGTGGCCGAACTAGAAAAGCGCTTCGATTTTTTCCGATTTTTCAAGCACCGCATTTATTCCTGCGTGGTGAGCGCGAGCAAACCTTCGCCACTGATTTTTCGCGCCGCGCTGCAAGCCTGCAAAACTACCGCGGACAACGCTATATACATTGACGACATCCCAGCATATGTGGAAGCTGCACGGCAACTGGGCATGACTGGCATAGTTTTTCAGTCGCCGGAGCAGCTCCGGGCCGATTTAGAACCGTTCGGGGCGAACTTGCAGCAAAAGGGCTAAATCGAGCAAAAACTCCGCGCGTCGTGATCGAGCGAGTAAAGATTGCAAGGACTAGTAGTACCCTTACCAGCGATGATGACGTATAACTAGCTAAAGCATCGAAGCTTAGGAAATTGTGTCGTTGGGTACCGACCTGCACATCTAATGAGTTCACGGACACGGAAACCCAATTTTGGGTGAGGAGAAACCTTAATATGACAGAAGAAAGAATTGTAGAGACGAGGGAGTCGAACTGGCAGCTCCCGGCGCTGATCGTGCTGGGTCTGATCGCACTGGCTGGCTTGGGCTTTGGTTGGAACGCTTCATCGAAACTGGATAGCACGCAACAAACCGTGGCGAACCAGATTAAGACCGAGCAACAATCGGTTCAGCAGGATGTTTCGGCGCTGCGCGACCGGCTCGCTCAAGATGAAAAAGCGAATGCCGATTTGCAAGGCGATTTGAAAGTGGTGACCGACAAGCTGAAACTCACGCAAGGGCAACTGAAGAAGGCTCGAGAAGAGTCCTCGAAGTTGAAGGATGAGACTTCAGAAAAGTTGACCGCGCTGGATACCTCCGTCAAAGGCGAACTCGCTACCAAAGCAACGACCGACGATGTGAAGACTGTGGACACTAAGGTGGTCTCGGTCAAGTCGGACCTGGACGCAACGCGTGACGACCTGAAGATGGCGCGCAGTGAAATGGGCACGCTCATCGCGCGTAACCACGACGAGATCGACCAACTGCGCCGACTGGGCGAACGCGATTATCTGGAGTTCAGCATCAACGGCAAGAACAAACCGCAAAAAGTGGGCAACGTCACCGTGGAATTGAAAGGCGTGAATCAGAAGCGCAATCAATACTCCGTGGCTATGACCGTGGAAGACAAGCGCTTTGAGAAAAAGAATCGCTCCTTGAACGAGCCGATCCTTTTCTACACTTCGGGCACGCATCAGCCTGAAGAAGTGGTGATCAACAAAGTAGGAAAAGATCAGGTGAGCGGCTACGTGAGCATTCCCAAGGCTAACGGACAATCAACGGGAAGCGCGACGAACTCAGGCAGATAACAACCCAACACCAGCGGCGATTGGCCGCTGCGCAATGCCAGGGCGAGCAAATAATTGCTCGCCTTTTTTTTTGGAGCTGAAGTAAATGCGAGGCTGCAGGGCTAGGCAGGTTCGTATACTTCTGCAGCTACCGACTTCAGTGCATCGCGCCCCAGATCCGCAGTATGTGCTAACCCCAGCACAGTGAGCATGCATTGACAATTTTGGCAGCGGCAACATAAGATGCGCCACAGAAGGCCCCTCCCATGATCGGCCAAATTCTAGGCCATTACCGCATTGTGGAGAAAATCGGTGCAGGCGGTATGGGTGTGGTCTACCGAGCACGAGATGAACGTCTTGATCGCGACGTGGCCCTAAAAGTTCTGACGCCTGCCGCACTTGCTGACATCACCGCTGTTACATCGTTTCGGAAGGAAGCACAGACCCTTTCTAAACTTAACCATCCCAATATCGCCACACTCCACGACTTCGATAGTCAGGACGAGCTAAGCTTCCTAATAATGGAATATATTCCAGGTGTGACGCTTGACCAAAAAATCGCGGGTGGAAAATTAGCGGAAAAAGAAGTAATTCGCCTCGGCGTGCAACTGTCACAAGGGTTGCACGCGGCACATAGCCAGGGAGTAATACATCGAGACTTAAAACCGGGCAACTTGCGCATTACACCCGACCGGCGGTTGAAAATTCTCGATTTCGGGTTGGCGAGGTTGGTGGTACCTGCAGACAAGGACCAGACGCTAAGCAGCTTCGAGACACGCACTGGAGCGGGTACGCTTCCTTACATGTCGCCGGAACGGCTGGAAGGAGAAGCTGCAGATGAGCGAAGCGACATCTATGCCGTTGGAGCAGTGCTGTATGAGATGGCTACTGGCCAACGGTTGTTTCCTTCCAAGAATGGGCCGCTTTTAATTGACGCAATTTTGCATCAGTTCCCACAATTGCCGAGGGACCTCAATCGACAGATCTCTCTAGGGATGCAATGCATAATTCAAAAAGCTTTAGATAAGAACCCGGAACGTCGATATCAATCCGCCATGGAATTACAGGTCGATCTGGAGAGACTAAGTCAGGTTCCAACCGACTCTCAATTTGATATTCCGTCAGGATCTTCCGAAGTCCTCCCTGTGGAGATGGCCCACGTGCTGTTTATGGATATTGTGGGGTACTCAAAGCTGCTGATGGATCAGCAAAAATGTCTACTTGAAGAGCTGCAGAAAACTGTGCGTGGGACTGCGGAGTTTACTCGGGCGAAATCCGCAGATAACTTGGTATCACTTCCGACTGGCGACGGTATGGCGCTGGTATTCTTCGGGGATCCAGAAGCTCCTTGTCGTTGTGCGTTGGAGGTAAGCCGGGCTCTGCGAAACCAGTCCGAGACTAAGCTCAGAATGGGTATTCATACCGGCCCCGTATATCATGTGGCGGATATTAATGCCAACCGTAATGTCGCAGGAGGAGGTATCAACATTGCCCAGCGTGTCATGGACTGCGGCGATGCCGGCCACATTCTAGTCTCGAGGGCAGTGGCGGACGTTTTAATGCAAGTCGGCCGTTGGAAGAGCTCGCTTCATGAACTGGGAGAGGCTGAGGTTAAGCACGGCATAAGAGTTCATTTGTTCAATCTTCACACCGCCGATGCGGGAAATCCCAAGACTCCCAGGAAACTGATAGCGTCAAAACACAATTCTGAGTCCGGAAGGGCCAAACCCAAACGCGCAGCTCCACGTCAAAACCACCGCAACTCATCCGACTATGCGCTAGAGCACAAGAGTCACTTAGATGAAGTGCGCCCCGCTACCGAACCGGTTTCGATACCTGCCCCCGAGCTTGGCAGTGGTTCACGCTTAGCACCTCCCGTTACAGATCCGGCTCCGGCGCTTTCGCCCAGGGGTTTGCGTCGCCCTATGGCTCCGGTTCGTAAAGGAATCTTCGTTTTGGGTTTGACGACTGTAATATTAGGCGCCCTAGCTTTCGCGGTGCCAGCGGTGCGACATAAGGTCTTTGGTTCTTCCTCGAGCAACGCCCTTCTTACACCGGCTGGAATCCCTCCGCTCGCGGAAGGAAAATTCCTGGCTATCCTTCCGTTTGGTGTGCAGAGTGACCCGGGTACTCTTGCGTCCGTTGCCCAAGGTTTGAGTCAAGGACTGTCTGCGAAGTTGTTGTCGTTGCGGGACATCTCTGTCGCGTCATCCCGGGCAGCTGAGACCGTCGATCCGCGGGCTGGGCTCGTAGCAATGGGCCAGGCCTTGGGCGCTAATCTGATCATTCGCGGGACGGTAAGCGGTGATGGGAAAACGATTCACATCACCGTGAACCTTCATGAGGTAGCAACCGGTAAACGCCTGTTTAGCCAAGAATATTCCGGTATGAATCGAGACCTGTTAACTCTGCAAGATCAAATCTATCGCGACATTCTGCAGAGATTGGCTCTGAACCCTAGCGGAGAAGAAATGACCCGGGCTGCGAGTCATCCCACTGACAATGTCGAGGCTTACGAGTTTTATAATAACGGTCGCAACGAATATCGTGGACATCCAAGTATAGACAAGGTGAGGAAGGCGATCGGATTTTACAACGAGGCGCTTAAAAGGGATTCAAATTTTGCGTTGGCATATGCGAGTTTGGCAGATGCCAATTTAACGATGTATCGCGAAACACAAGACTCCATCTGGGTTCGCAAGGCGAGGGAGGCGGCTCAACAATCACAAAGGCTGGATGACAATTTAATAGAGGCACACCTATCTTTGGGGAACGTATATCGAGAAACTGGAAAAACGGATGAAGCTATTAAAGAGTTCAGGAGCGCTTTGCAGCTCTCGCCGAAGTGCGACGTTTGTTATCGCCGCATTGGGCAAGTCTACGTCGCTGCCGGAATGAAGGACCAGGCTATCAGAGCCTTTCAGAACGCGATTACCCTCAATCCATATTTCTGGTCCAATTATAACGAGCTGGGAGATGCGTATAACCAGTTTGGAGAGAATACGAAGGCGCTAGCCGCGTTTCGCCACGTGGTTGAACTCGACCCGACAAACCCGTTAGGACACCAAGATATTGGCGCAGCTTATTTTTCGCTGGGAAAGTACGAGGAGTCCATTCTCGAGTTTAAGGATGCGATTGCTCTTCAGCCTGACGCCGACGTCTACACGGATCTTGGAGAAGCTCTGCTTTATCTCAAACGCTATCCGGAGGCGCTGAATGCATTTCAGAAAGCTGCGGAGATGCATCCGAACGACGAAGTGGTTTTGGGAAATTTGGCCGATGGATACCGATACTCTGGGCAAGATAAGAAGGCAATGGACGCATATGATCTAGCGATAGCCCATGCGACTAGAGACCTTGAAGTCAACCCGAAGAATGCCACGGCCCTCGGGAATTTGGGGTTGTATTACGCGAAGAAAGGAGAGATTTCTCTCGCGGGCCACTATATTCGCCGGGCCCGAGCGATTGATTCCTCCGATGTCCAATTGGCATACAACGAGGCAGTAATCTACGCGCTGGCGAACCAGCCTGATTTAGCGATTGGTAGTTTACGAGCTGCTTTAGAAAAAGGAAACGCCGCTGAACAAGCGGCTCTGGAGCCAGAATTCGCCAGCCTTCAAAGCAATCCAAACTTTAAAAAGCTTGTGAGCGAGTTTCTTGAGAAGTCCAAGACAGATTGATTACCTATCAAGAAAAATCAGCTTCTCCGGCAGAAGCAAAGTACGCCTAGCCCCCCAACAAGGACAAGAATCGCAACGGACGGCTCGGGCGCGGACACGAGCGCCTGCACCTTAACGACGCCATTAAGCTTTCCGTCATCAGCGCCAAACCAGCCCCCTGAGCCGCTCGGAGAACTGCCGGAGTTATTGAAATTAAGGAAGAATTCCGACGATGGTGTGTCAAATGATGAGGACGGAATGTCTCCCCCGGTAAGGAAAACGTCCACTTTTTCCTTGCCCGATTTGCCCACCAGAGTCGCCGTAAACGTGCACGAAGCGAAGATGTCCGAGGAACATTTTACTGTATCGCCAACCGGTATCATCGCGGTGATATCAAGCCCGGTCCAAGTCTCACCGCTATCGTTAAAGCAGTTCTTGATGCCGCCGCCGTTTCCGTTCAGAGGCACGTTAAACATTGTTCCGCAGGGCTGAGGTACGGCCGGATCTGTTCCGTGTCCCACCACAACCTTGCCATCAGTCGGGATACCATCAGCACGGACGGTAGCTGAGGCAGACAGTACAAGGATGCTTGCGATAAAAAGACGATTTAGCTTCACAGTTCCCCCCGGAACTCGACAGCTTAGACTTCTATGAGCAATCCAGCAGCAGTTGTGTAACCAACCTCCGTTGATAGTTAGATATTCAGTTATATAGTTGATTATAAAAGAATTGATAAGAAACAGCTGTGGACGGTTTGCAGCGCCTAGTGACTGACAGTGTATAACGTTGCTAATTTAGTTCTGGTTGTATGCATATAAGTACTATTGACATCAGCCATAGGTCTGGTCGTTATCGCGGCGCTGATGAATCTGAATTGGTTCCCAATTCGATTTCGTACCAGCGATGGTATCGTCCGACTGACGCGTCGACTCGCTGAGGTGGGCGTTTACACATAGATTGATGGCGTAATCTGTCCTGGCTCCGTATTTAGTAATGGGAGGTCGGCTTCCCTCCAGCGATTGGTTGTCACTGCTGGCGCGTTTGTCGGAATTAGTTCGACGGAAACTTATAACTTCCGGGTGGTTAGTCGTTCGCCCACAAGGCATACGAACAGTTTTAATCTAATTCAGCGTGGGAGGAGTGCCGGAAATCGAAGGTTGCAAGCCCATGTCGGACAAGTAGCACCGATAGAATTTGTTCAATTTCTGAGCCACACCCTCGAGCGGCGGCATCTGAGCATCTTCCAACTTTCCGTCAAACAACGGGGCAAATGATTGCGCGGCCCGCGCGGCAATGGGATGCCACTTCTCGATCCAGCCTTGAATGGTGCCGATGTTATGCGAGTTGTCCTCGATGACCATCCGGGTCAGGGCCTGGCTCCATTCCCGATGCCACCGACAGTCTTCGTTGAGCGAATAAAAGATTCGGCCGAGCAGATAATCACCCTCACGTAGCGCGAGATCGCTGAGGTATTTCATAAATAACTCGTCGATCAGGGGCTTGAGGACGAGATTCAGAGCAACGAAAGCTTCAGCCCAGTCGTAGCAAATGAGCAACTTCTCGATGGCCATGCGCAAAGGCTGCCACAGCGCATCGGCCTGCCAGCGGGCTTTGCTATCGGTAGCGAAGCCAGGATAAATATGTTGAAGCTGCCGGACCCGGTAGGCGATTCGTTGCACGCGACGCATTTCGTCTCCCGCTTGGAGCGTCGCGGCGATGACAATTCGTCCACCGGGAGCCATTTGCCCAAGATAAGCCGCCAACATCTGCAGGCCGTGTCCCGGATATCGGAGAGGAGCAATAACGCGAGAAAGAACATGCCGCCATCGAGGCGACAACCGGCCATCGTAGCCGCTTGAATCGATCTCTTCCAGGATACCGTCGACGAAAATTTCCTTATCTCTTTGAATCTTGGTGTATTTTGTGTAAGTAGTCTCGCGCGGATCCCGAAAATTTTCCCACGAAGAGCAGATCAGAGGTGAATCTTGCTGGAAGCGTTTGTACCAATCCAGTAGCGGAACATCGAGTTCGAACCTCTTCCCGGTGAAGCCCTCGCCTGTGTAGCACAGCAGTTTTGAAGTCACAATTTCATATTCAGTTGGCATCCGCTTTTGCGGCAAAAGGTGCCAATATGTTTTTTGCTGTGCCATAAAGCTCTCTGGAAAAAATAAGCCCGGTTCAACGCCTAGTCTGAGCCAACCGCCAAGCCGCTTCGTCCTGATTCAGCTGAAGCGAACCCTTGAAGGCCGACATCACTGTCTCCAACTCTCCTGGAAACCGAAATGACCGCCCCAAATGCGTTTCAATGGCAGAACGAGTGACGACGCAGTATTGCGGAACCAACACTCTCACGTAGGCGCCCCGGTCCACAACCATGACGTCCTGGTTGAGGTCCTTGATCGCGGCAATGATCGCGTTAGCGACCGGTCCCGACTGGAGAACGGGCCCGACGCGATCATAGATCTCTGGTGGCCGGCCAATCATTGTTGATTGTCTTTCGCTGCCGCGTTTTCTGTGAGCCTCGTATCGAGATCGAGAAGAATGTCGCGACTATCGAGGATTACGGGCAATGCCTTCAGGCAGACATTTTGAGGATTTATGCCACGTCCCGTACACACGTCGAACTCCCAATGATGCCTGCCACAACGAAGCGTTTTCCCCGTCAGGCTGCCTTCGCTCAAGCGGCTTTTCTGGTGAGGGCAAGCATCAGAATATGCATAAATCCGGTCATCCACATTGACCAGCAGAATATTTTCCCCAGCGACTTCCAGACTCAGCATCTCGCCGCTCCAAAGATCGTCCAATGAAGCGATTTTTTGAAGGCTCATACCTTATGCCTCCAAATCACGTCAAAGCGATCCAAGGCCTGCAATCCCGCCTGCGCGACTGTAAGCGCGGGATCAACAGTCTTGCCGTTATAAATTAATTCAACATCATTATTGCGGGCGACTCGAATGCTAGCGGCATCCTGAAGTTTTCGGGCTAGCTCCTGTACTGTTTCTACTTCCTCAGCGAACACTAGAAGCCCAAGCATGTCGCCTTCGAGGAAGCCATAGAGAGGGATGGGCATATATACATGTTCTCGAGTGACGCTAGGCGACTGAGGCTTTTTTGGCTTCGAGCCAATCATAGGCGCCATGATAGACGTCTTTGCCCCAGGTATCTGGAGTAAGCTGGAAATATTCTGTCAGCAGGTTTGTAAATTCGGCCGGAGCTTCACCCGAGAGCACCCGTTTTACTAGGTCCTTGTGATTGGCATATCTTTCTGGCTCCCGCAAGAAGATCCATCGGCATGGCTCGGAGCAGAAGATATACTTGCGCCCGTCTCGAGTGAGAACGTTCGCGGTATTCTTGCGGGGACTACCGCCGCTCAGCGGAAGCTGACAGAGATCGCAAAATGTCGGCATGGCAGTGCCATGCACGGCGAACTCATTTGCGGCGCCGGGACCAGTCGTTCTCCACCGTTCAATCACCTGCTCCCAAACGGCATCCATATCGTCCCAATATTTAGGATATTTCTGTCGCAACCATTTACGCTCGGCGGGACTCGGTATCACAAAGTCAAACCACAGAGTCGCCCGATAGGTGTAGGCGCTGGCATAGATCATGTGATGGTAGATCTCGAGTTCATCCTCAAAAATGTTCCAATACCAAGGCTTCTTCAGGCCAAATTCGTCAAGCATGCGCAGGTACTGATCGACGATCCACTCTTCCATAAATTCCTTGAATGAGTAAGGGCGTTGTTCCAGCGCGGTCAGATAGTCGGTGGAGACTCCGGTTAAAATCGAGAAGGTGCGCCAACTTCGCCAGAACCACTTGTCGAGGAGGTATTGCACGTACTCGGGATCGTGTTTCATCAGGACCTCGAGAACGGGGTGACCAATCTGTGCATGCCGAGCTTCATCGGTTTGAATGCTAGTGACCATCCTCTCAAACATGTGGTCGCTGGATTCACGCGCCAGTGACGCCAATCCAACGAATTGCAAATTAGTGAATCCGGTTTCTAGAACGAAATTCGTGCCGATGGCGAACTCAATTGCGTTTTGTCCCAGTGTCAATTCATCAAAGAAGTGTCGGGCAGCGATCGCGAACCAATTGTTGGTGTGGTAGAACTTGTGCGCCCAATCGAACTGGGAGTCCCAGCGCACTAACTGGTGGAAGAGTAGGAGAGGAATCTGAGTATGGCGATATTCATCAAGCGCCCCAAAGGTCGACATGGTTCGCCAAGCGCTGTCGCGGCCAAACCTCGCACCTCGCAGGCTGCCTATGACGCCGGTAAACTCCGCTAGCGGCAATGCGGCGGCATGCACCTTTAGACTATTCAGCCACGGTGCAGCCAACTTCTGAATATTTTCCAGGCGGCTGACTGCGTCGCGCACCGCATAAACAGCCATGTCTTTTTCGTATTGGTTGTCGACGTATTCGCGATAGGAAGTCTTAAAGGATTCTTCCCAGTCTTTCCATTCTGAATGAGGAAGCCAAGGGTGCCCGCTGATCACCTGTGGGAAGACTTCGTCTTCTCGCACGTAGGTGTAGTCCCAATCGAGCTTTCGCGCCAGAGGCAGCCATTCATCTCTGTTAAGCATGCGCGCTCCTCAGAACCGGGGCCGGCTTTTTGTGGTCGGTGTGTAGCTACCGCTTCGTCCTTGCGTCTGCAAATTGGAAAGAAATCGCAGTATACTCAGGCGTTTGCAATTGCGTCAACAAGGGCACGCCGATGATACAGCCACCGTCCAACGAGTCCCTTGAGCAAGGGTCACAGCCAACCGGATTTCACATCGGTAGAGTGATCGATGCGATTCCGGGATTCGCGTGGAGCGCTTTGCCAGACGGCCAGTTGGAATTTTGTAGCCAGGGATGGCTTCAGTACACCGGAATGTCTTTAGAGGAAGTCAGAGGAAAAGAATTCGCCACCCTGATCCACCCCCAAGAAAAATCCGATTTTGTGGAGAAATGGGAAGCGGCCTTAGCAGATGGTCACTCATTTCAGGCTGAGGCTCGGATGCGCCGCGCGGACGGATGCTATCGCTGGTTCTTGATTCGCGCTATGCCTCTACGCGAAACCGAGGGAGGAATTAGTCGCTGGTACGGAACCAACGTCGAGATCGAAGATCTGAAACGGGCTCAAGAAGAAATCGTTGAGCGAAAGCACGCTCAAGAACAACTAGTTGAGAGCGAGACTCGGTTCCAGGTGATGGCCGACACAGCGCCAGTTTTAATTTGGATGACTGGAACGGATGCCCTTTGCAATTATTTCAACAAACCGTGGCTTGAATTTACTGGCCGAACTATGGAGCAGGAAGTCGGCACAGGGTGGACGGCAGGCGTACATCCGGACGATTTGCAAGGATGCTTCGACGTCTTCCTGCCTGCATTCGATGCCCGAAAGCCTTTCAGGATGGAATATCGTCTGAGGCGAGCGGATGGAGAATATCGCTGGGTCATTGAGAGTGGCATTCCCAGATATGCGGGTGGAGAATTCGCCGGCTATATCGGCTCCAATATTGACATTACCGATCTCAAGCGCGCTGCAGAAGAGAGCGAGAGATTACGTCAGGTAAAATCGGAACTGGCCCATTTAAACCGCGTGACAACCATGGGCGAGTTAGCTGCTTCCATAGCGCATGAGATTAAGCAGCCAATCTCAGCAGCACACACAAATGCGAAGACCTGTTTGCGATGGCTAGGACGCGATCAGCCTGACATCGAAGAGGCCCGCGAGGCCGTATCGAGAATTGTTCAGGACGTGACCCGCGCGTCTGAAATCATCAATCGAATTCGCGGTTTGTTCAAGCAGGGGGAATCGGAACGAGCCTCACTCGACGTGAATGAAGTGATTGGGGAAATGATCAGCCTGCTTCGCAGCGAGGCTGGACGGCATGCGATCTCCGTCCATGCCGAACTTGCGCCTGAGTTGCCCAAAGTCAACGCTGACCGGGTGCAACTTCAGCAGGTCCTTATGAACCTCATGCTTAATGGTATCGAAGCTATCAGTGAGGGGAAGGCGGAAGGGCAGCTCACAATCAGGTCGCGACAGAACCCCGAAGACCTGGTGCTGATCTCAGTCAGCGATACCGGCATAGGATTACCTCCCGATCGGGCCGACAAGGTTTTTGACGCGTTTTTCACGACGAAGGCTCAGGGTACTGGGATGGGCCTGTCGCTTAGCCGGTCGATAATTGAGGCGCACGGAGGCCGCTTATGGGCCACCGGCAATCCTGATCGTGGCGCAACCTTTCAGTTCACCTTGCCCATCGAACAGGCCTGGACTGCGACCGCATAAATCTTGGCTCGGTGCTGCAGGACTCGTGAGGCGGATCATACATTTCGGTTTGCCCGTGACCCAGGAGCCATCTACATTTTCTACTGTCACTAGCGACAGTTCCCAAGCGGCAGCTCGAATCTAAGGTTTCTTCGCAACTGTCGCAACCGGGAATGTTGGGGCCAGCGAACTGTCAAAACTGCCACCCAAAGCGAGGTGAAGGTTAATACGATTGGAGAGTCGAGTATTAGCGTTTGGGCCTCATCCAACTGATAACTCGCTTCCGCCACGTCGAGGTCTGCGACCTTGCCTGCCGCGCGTCTTACTCTCACCAACTCCAGGAGCTTCTTGTATATGTTAACGCTCTGTTCCGCGAGTCTGAGGAGTTGGCGAGTCTCGATGGCCAGATACCAGCTCTTGGCCGCGGTAGCAGCCAATGACTGCCGAGCAAAAGCGTAATCGAGCGCGATCGCTTCGTAGTTCTCCTGCGCAGCGGCACGCTGCGCGCGCCTGTCCGCGCCACACGGGGGTGACCGCTCTGAACCGAGTTCATTGCAACGACCTCAGGGTAAAAGTGCGCGTGCCTGACAGCCTACAGGTCGACACCTCCCGCCTTCGCGAGCACTTGCCGTGCGAGATCGATCGGACTGGAGCCGGAGAAAACACTTCCTACTCAGTTCGGCGCAGGTACGAGACCTTGCATGTGCCTGAAATGGGCAAGGACATTTCCAGCCTGCTCAACCTGTCGCAAGAAAGACTGTTACGCGAGAGGGGCGTCGCGATTGATTGGGACCGCGTGAGGCAAATCGCCATGATCAAATCAACGAAGTGGGAAACCACGGCTCAGTCACTATTTCGCAAACTAGCACTGGAGCTGCGGGAATGGTCGGCAGGGAACATTCTCGAGATCTCTACCAAGGTCAGTCCTGATGCGGGGCCCGCGAAGTATGCGGAATTACAACGGCTGGCGAATATGAAAGGCCGATCGTTGAGTG
>Ga0209006_10003921_pt1 | contig 13548 bp, 9 predicted proteins | sample JacPin_JW_Ref_O2_FD_188567 | JGI IMG/M metagenome (GOLD analysis project Ga0209006, IMG submission 188567) | Forest soil microbial communities from Algoma, Ontario, Canada - Jack Pine, Ontario site 1_JW_Ref_O2 (SPAdes) (version 2) | ecosystem: Environmental > Terrestrial > Soil > Boreal... | reverse complement strand
GAAGGAGGTCGCGCGGCGCGGCTATCGAACTTTGGTCACGGTGTTGACCAAGCGCATGGCCGAGGACCTGACCGAATATCTGCATGAGAACGGCGTGCGCGTGCGCTACATGCATTCCGACATCGACACGATCGAGCGCATCGAGATCATTCGCGATCTGCGGCTGGGCGCGTTCGACGCGCTGGTCGGCATCAATCTCCTGCGCGAAGGCCTCGACATTCCCGAATGCGCGTTGGTCGCCATTCTCGACGCCGACAAGGAAGGGTTCCTGCGTTCCGAAACCTCGCTCGTGCAGACCATCGGCCGCGCCGCACGCAACGTCGACGGCAAGGTCGTGCTCTACGCCGATGTGGTCACCGGCTCGATCACGCGCGCGATGGACGAGACCGCGCGGCGGCGCGAGAAGCAGGCCGCTTATAACGAAGCCCACGGCATTACCCCGTCCTCGATCCGCCGCGGCATCCAGGATATCTTAGGCTCGGTCTACGAGGCCGATCACGTGACGGTCGACATCGGCCTCGCCGATGGTCCGGCCATCGGCCACAATCTGCAGGCGACGATCGCCGATCTCGAGAAGCGGATGAGGGAGGCGGCCGGCAATCTCGAATTCGAGGAAGCGGGTCGTATGCGCGACGAGATCCGGCGCTTGCAATCGGTCGCGCTGGCCGTCGGCGACGACCCGATGGCGCGCCAGATGGACATCGAGGCGACGGCCGGCTCTTACGCCGGCGAGCGCCCCTTCGGACGCGCCGCCAACCTGCCGTCAACAAGGCCCCGCAAACCCACCGACGCCGACATGGGGCCCCACAATTGGGGCGGCGGGGAGGCTCGGCCGAAAAGCGCGGGGAAGATGAGGGGGCGGAGGAGGGAGTAGTTCTCCATTCCCTCTCAGCTAACCATTATAGTGTGGGTATAAAGAGGCGATCTTCCTGATTTTTTCAATCATCGACCCTCTCAGGTCTGAGTATATCGAAGTATCTCGCCACCGACTCCCTTGATGCGCGTTCATATGGCAGGAACGGCATATGACGACGCAGTTTTCGACGCTGATTGGACCACCCATCTTGTTCGGAATAACGTGATGGGCTTCTGCCCCCTCGCCATAACGGTGGCCACTCTTGAAACCTTCCCCAATGTCGAGAATGGGTTCCTTACAGCTCGCACACCTAAATCTCTGCCTTGCTAGTGCTTGCTTTTGAACCCCTTTCGGAAACGGCACATGATCGGAAGCCATCAGTTTCCCCGTTTAGCAGTACGCTCCGCTCTTTGTTTCTCACAGTGGTCATGCGGGCCGGAGATCGCCAGCGCAATATCGTTGTCGCGGCGGATAAATTATCATTTTTGCGATGGAAGAGTTGGTCCGTCAAGGAGGGAAAATTCATTCAGCCGGGAGTCTCAAAGAGGCGGTGCCCGTGCGCGACGAGATCCGGCGCCTGCAATCGGTCGCGCTCGCGGTCGGCGACGACCCGATGGCGCGCCAGATGGACATCGAGGCCACCGCCGGCTCTTACGCCGGCGAGCGCCCCTTCGGCCGCGCCGCCAACCTGCCCTCCACGAGGCCCCGCAAACCCACCGACGCCGACATGGGGCCCACAATTGGGGCGGTGGTGAAGCGCGGCCTAAGGGGCAAGATGAGGAGGCGGAGGAGGGGATAGTCGCCCCGTCAGGAGCTTGCCAAGGAGACACATGGAGGCGGTGTGCGATGCGTGTCTTGGGTTTCGCATCTCTTGAATTTCAGGCATGCCTACGCGCGAGAGTCCTGATGCGCCAATGGCCCTAAGGCAAGGTGTTTCTCACAGGCTGTGCGGGGCAGCGCGGTTCAAGTCACTGCATTACATAGAGGTAGCGAAAAGAGTGAAGAATTGACCTCGCTGGCAGAGTCAACTCTTGCAGCGCCACTCACAACCTGTATAATCTAGTGTTAACAAGTAATGTTTTTATCTGAATTTTTAATGGATGTAAAGCTCCATGCCGTCATTAGAAAGCGCCTCGGTCAAGAATCTCGCCAGAATAGTCGAAGAATCAACACGGTCTACGCGAGAAAGCGTTAGATTTTTCATAGAGCCAGCGCCGGGAACTCTGGCTCGAGCAAAGAATAGACGGCGTCACATAATCTTCGGTAGACGCGGATCAGGTAAATCAAGCTTGCTGGCAAAGCTTACTCAGGATCTTACCATAAATCGAACCCCGACCGCCTACGTAGATTTGGAAGAATTCAAAGGACACAGCTATCCTGACGTACTTTTAAGCGTACTCATTAAGACCTTTGATGCGTTTAAAAAATGGCTGGAGACAGCGGCAGTAAATCCAGCCAACAAAACTTCGTTCTGGGCGAAATTCTTCAATTCAGCACCAAAACGCGCTGGTTTCAATAGAGCGAACACCAGTGCGTTGATAAAAGAAATCTCAGAATTAATTGCTGAGTTAAACAAAAATCTGTTTTCCGCTGAGGAAAGCAAGCAGAAATTCGTCTCGAAGATCGGAAACAAGGATGAATTGAAAACGGCGCTTTCTGGCGAACTCAAAGCGCCAACTGCGGCTGTCAAAGCCGCTATCGATCATTCAGAGACGCAAAGTGATGAGAAGGAATTGACTTCCGAATATGTGTCAAAAAAAACCGAGCTGCTGCATAGAAACATAATGCGATACAAGGCCGTATTTGAAAGAATGACGGCTCTCGCGGACGGGCCTGCATTTCTGCTTTTAGATGATTTATACCATCTTCGGCTTTCAGATCAAGCAAACGTCGTCGATTATTTTCATCGGATCGCGAAAAACACGAATCTGTGGTTGAAGATTGGAACCATCCGGCATCGATCAAGGTGGTATGTATTTGGCAGCCCCCCGATGGGGATGAAACTTGGAGATGATGCAGAAGAAATTGATTTGGATGTTACTTTAGAGAAATATGATCTGACGAAGCGGTTTTTAGTTCGAATATTGGACAACTTTTGTAAAGAAGCAGGTATCAGGCTCGACGACATTCTCACTGACGGTGCGCGGGACCGCTTAGTTCTGGCGAGCGGCGGTGTTGCCAGGGATTTCCTTACTATCTTCAGACGCGCGATGGACATCGCTTCAGAACGCATATTACGACGAGAGACTGCTCGGGGAGAGAAGATCGGAACAGAAGATGTAAATCGGGCGTCTGGTGAAAACGACAAATTCAAACGTGAAGATTTCTCGCGCGATACTGGTAAATTTGAACAAAAGAAATTGCTTAAGACATTCGATCTATCTAGTGACTTCTGTCTAAACACAGTGAAGGCTAATTGTTTTTTGATCGACAAAGATTTATCAAGCGAAGACGTGCAAAATATCGCAGAGCTTGTAGATTTAAAATTCGTTCACCACGTTCGTTCACGTGTAACAGTCCGGGATAAGGTTCATAGAATTTACGATGCTTATATGCTGGATCTAAGTCAATATGCGGGAGAGAGAGCTCGTCGAAATTTTGAGATTATTGAATTCTGGGGTCGAGACGGCGAAGATTCGATACGTAAGAGGAAGTTTATATTTCTTGAAAGCCGCAGTCAAAGTTCTTCGTAAATCAGACTAACCAGCGGCGAGGCTGCCTCGGTAGTCATACTTATATCAAACTGGCCGATCGCCTGCGAGACTTGTCCCCCCGTTTATCCGTCCGACTATCAGGGCCGTCAGCTTTGATCGCGGCGGTTCATGTGGGCGTCGATGGCGGCCTGGCCGGCCTAGGTTTCGAAAGTGAGGGACCGGCCGGCCTTGTAGCGGTCTTCGAGCAGCGAATGTGTGGTTGCAGCCGAGCTCCTTCCGCGCCGACCACGACCTAGATCACGAGCTCGCGCACGTCTTTCCCGCCGGCTCGGCCAACGGCGCTCACGGCCTTTCGTTTCGGTCGGCGACGGAGCACAGATTCCTTGTTGCTGGGGCGCTGGCATAAGAGGTGCTCGCACCGTGCGTCTCTCTGATTCGATGAATTGGGGGCGTGATCAAAGAAGCGTTCAGACACCGTGACGATGACCGCATTTCCATTTCGTAAAGCCCACTTTATCGGCCTTGCCGGCGTGGGCATGAGCGCGACGGCGATCCTGCTGCGTGACAGCGGCGTCGCCGTGACGGGCTCCGACGAAGCGATCTATCCGCCGATCTCGAAGGTGCTGACTCGTGAAGCCTTCGCGTGCCGCGCGCCTTACGCGGCAGAGAATATTCCTGACGATTCCGATCTTATCGTCATCGGCAAAAACGCGCGGTTGGTTCCGAGCGAGAATGATGAGGTGGCGGAGGCTTTCGCGCGCACTGCTAGGCTTGGCGGGCCAAAAATCCTGTCCTTCGCCGAAGTGCTCGCGCTCCTGTCGCGTGGACACGAAAACGTCGTGGTTGCCGGATCATTCGGCAAGACGACGAGCGTTGCGATGATGGCGCATTGCCTCGCGAGCGCCGGGCTCGACCCCTCGTGGATGATCGGCGCCGTGCCTTTGTCGCCCGCTCGCGCCTCCAATGCCGGCACGGGAAAACTATTCCTGCTTGAGGGCGACGAATATCCGTCTTCCAACACCGACAATCGGTCGAAGTTTCTGCACTACCGCCCCGCGCACGTCTTGCTGGCGCCCTTGGCGCACGACCACGTCAATGTCTTTCCAACGGTTGAATCCTACCTGGCGCCCTTCCATCAACTCTTTGATCTGGTCCCGCGCGACGGGCTCATCGTTGCGGCGACCTCAGGTGAACTCAGCGGACGATTTCTGACCGAAGCGAAACGCGATGTCGTGACCTTCGGGCTCACAAGCGGCGACTGGCGGGCGGGCGCCATCGAGTATAGCGAAGTTTCTCAATTCACCCTGACCGAGCGAGGCCGTAAGGTCGCGCGAGTCAAAACCAGCCAGCTCGGCGCGCACAATATCGAAAACATGGTTGGGATCGGGGCGTTTGTGCTGACCCGCGGCCTTGTCAGCGTCGAGCAATACATTTCGGCCATGGCGAGCTTTCGCGGCGTCATGCGCCGGCTCGACCGAAAATCAGATCAGACCAGCGTGCAGATGTTCGAAGGCTTCGGATCGTCTTACGACAAGGCGAAGAGCGCGATCGCGGCGATGAAAACGCATTTTGCGCGGCGCCGCCTGCTTGTCGTGTTCGAGCCGCACACGTTCTCGTGGCGCAATCGCAACAAGCTCGACTGGTATGATGACGTGTTTAGCGGCTGTGATCGCGTTTTCATTTTTGAACCGGCGAACCAAGGGGCTGGCACGCATGAGCAGGCAAGTCTCAGCGAGATTATGAAGCGAGTGCACGCTGCCGGAGTGGACGCCACGCCCATACGCTCCTCTGAGGAGGGCCTTGCCAGAATTGGCGGTGAGTTACGCAAGGACGATGCTGTCTTATTTCTAACTTCTGGTGATATCGGTGGTTTGATTGAACATTTGCCGCGACTTGCAGAAAAGCAATTCCCGCTTCTTGAGTCTGCATAATTGGTGCAACCAGGGCGTCTGAATGCATCATGCGTATAGCCGGACGTCGCGATATTGTAGGAATCGTCTCGGACAATTGTATGGATTGTATGGCCAAATTGTCTGGTCGCCATTTTCTGTCGGGCGACGATAGATTGACGAAAAGCAGAAATTGCGCTAGGCTCGGCTCATGAACAATTCTGCGCATCCGCATGACCTAGACCGCCATGAACCCCCTTCTGGCGCCGCCGCCTAGGGCAAAGGGCGCGAGAATTTTTTTCCAACGAAAATCCCGCGTAACCCATTGAAACGGCTCGATTCGGACGAGAGAATCCAAGAAAATCCAAGCTTTTCCAACCCTCAAAAACGGGGGTTTTCGCGCTCAAACGGCCCGCGCCCAAGAAAATCCAAACCGGCCGGCCCAGGGCCGCGCACTATGTCGCCTTCTTCCCGCGAAGCTGGTCCAAGATCTCCTTCGCCGCGCGCGCCCCTTCGGCCGCGCCACCCTCCGACGGAAAGCAACATGAATGGTTCGCGGCCTATGATTCTGGCCGCACGCAATCCTCGAAGCCTATGGCGTTCGGCTCATCCGCTTCACGAACGCGGAGGTGTGCGAGGAGCTCGATTCCGTCCTCTTACGCATCCGCACAGAGCTTCGATTGCCGTTCCGCTGAGGTTCGGTCCCCTCACCCCTGCCCCTCCCCCGTTGGGCGAGGGGGCGTTCCTTCGGCGCCGTCTGCCCTGCTTCGCCTTCTCGAGACCGCAGGCTCCGTGAGGCGTCCTTATGAAGGCGGCGGGGTCAATCCGCGCGACCCCGAGGCTCGTTTCACCCGCAAGCGCGACAAGACCTATTTCGGCAACAAGGCGCATCTGGCGGTGGACGAGGAGAGCGGCCTCGCGCGTCAGGCCGAGATGACCTCAGCCAACTGGCACGACAGTCGCCTCGGGCGAAGCGCGGATCCAGGGCGACAAACAGGGCTGTTTCGCCGACAGGGCCTATGACAGCCAGGCTTTGCGCGAGACGCTCAAACGGCGGCCTCGTCGACGGGATCGCCTGGAAGGTCAAGCATGCCCGCTATCCGCTCGAGACCTGGCGGCAAGTCCACAACGCCTGGGCGGGGAGCGTGCGCTCAGCCGTTGAGCGCGCTTTCGCGAGCGCTGGTACGCTACCTGGGGGCTTGCGCGCAACGCCTGCCATCTGCAGTTCATCGCCGTGGCGATGAACTTGAAGCGGGCGCTCGTGCTGATGCGCGCGACTTAGGAGGCCGCGGCTCAAACCCTTCCGCCGTCCCAAGATACGACAGCCACCCCAAGACACGACAAAATCGCCGGTAGCCCTCCCTCCTCAGCCAAACTATGCAGTCCCAGCGAAAATCAGCCCCTTCTGCAAAGCTCTCCGACAATTGATTGATGAAAAATAGAAATCGAGCTAAACTCGCCCTATGAACAATTCCGACCTTCCGCACGTCAAGAACGCCCGTTCCGCCGGCCTCCGCCGCGACAAAGGCGCGCGAAATTTCTTTCAGCGAAAATCCCGCGTAACCCATTGATAAGTCTCGTTTCGGACGAGAGAATGGCGATTATAACCTTGACAAAGCCACCGGCTGGCGTGTATGGTTTCCATATTGGAGCCTACAATGTCAGCCGCCATCCTTCAAAATCCGATCTTCACCGACAACGACAAAGCCCGCGAATGGCTTGAGGCGAGGTGTGGGCCAATGGCCGTCCGTGCCCGCATTGCGGAATTGTCGATCGCTCCACGCTCCTAAGGGGCAAAGCTCACCGCCAAGGTCTCTACCAGTGTGGCGAGTGCCGAGAACAATTTACGGCAACGGTCGGAACCGTTTTTGAGCGTTCCAAAATTCCGCTGTCCAAGTGGTTGGCAGCCCTCTTCCTTATGGTCGGGAGCAAGAAGGGTATAAGCGCCCATCAAGTCCACCGAATGCTGGGTGTATCGTACAAATCCACATGGTTCATGATGCATCGCTTGCGTGAGGCAATGCGTGTTGGCGATCTTGCCCCAATGGGCGGCGCCGGCGGAAATCCAAGCTTTTCCAACCCCTAAAAACGCGGGTTTTCGCGCTCAAACTGCCCGCGCCCAAGAAAATCCAAACCGGCCGGCCCAGGGCTGCGCCCTACGTCTTCTTCCCGCGAAGCTGGTCCAGGACCTCCTTCGCGGCGCGCGCGCCTTCGGCCGCGCCGCCCTCCATAAAACCCTGGTAGTCGACCGAGCAGTGCTCGCCGGCGAAGAAGATGTTGTCCTGCGGCGCCTTCTCGTAGCCGGCGAATGAGGTGTATTGCCCCACTCTCCAATAGGAATAGGACGCGCCCAGATTGGGATCAAGCGCCGGAAGGGAGCTCGCCCCCCGGCCGTTCCATTTGGTCCTCCGGGAAACACGTGTTCGAGCCCCCCGAGGAAGGCCTCAGCATCTTGCTTCACGTCGGCGTCCGCGGCGGTCGCGAACGGCGCCTTCGTCGTCTTGGCGGCGGTCACCGAGCCGCCGGTATAATTGTTGAGAATGCCGCTTGCGCCGAATTGCCGCCGGCTGACCTCCCAGGTGTTCTGGTAGCCTTCATCGGTATAGGACAGGCCGTTGCCGCGTCACGGCCACGGGCCCGGCTCGCGCCAGTAGCGCGAGGTGAACTGGAGCTGCAATTTGCCGCTCTGGCCGCGCCCCAGTTCCTGGATGGCCGTATTCTTGCGCGCGTCAAAGCCAGCGCCGCTCGCATCGATCTTGCGCACGACGGCGAAAGGCAGGCTCAGGATCACAAGATCGGCGGCGACCGAAGGATGGCCGTCGAAGCTGAGCGCATAAGTCCCGTCGCCGTTGCGGGCGATCGAGGTCATGCGCATCCCGAGCTGCACGGGGTTTCTCAGATGCCTGGCGATGCGGGCCGGGAGCTGCTGGTTGCCGCCGCGGATGTGATAGCGCTCGTCCGAGGCGCCGAACACGTTGAACCCCTCGCCGGCCTCGGTCTGCTTGTTGGGCCCAAGCAGATAGACGATGTTCAGCGCGCTCTGGTCCATCGTGTCGGCTCCGTACTCAATCGCGTAGGCGACATCGAGCAGCGCGCCGATCGGCGATTTGCGGCCGCCTGGGACGCGGCTGTCGATCCATTCGGCGACCGACATCTGGTCCAGCTTCTGCCCTTCGGGCGTGAACTTTTCATACGTGGTCGACTCGCCCGCCGCTTCGAGATCTTTGGCGATCGCCTGCTGAACACCGCCCCGCCAATCCGCGTACGCCTGCTCCACGGTGTAGTAGCGGCCGAGAATCTTGTAGGTGTCGCGCAGGCTCGGGTTTTCGGCGAAGTCGTCGAGGGCTAAGCCGAAGCGTCGGGCGAGGCCGATGATCGTCTCGTGATCGGAATCGATCAGCTCGCCGCACCATTCGCTGACATGATTGTCCGCCCAGATCGTGGTCGCCGAGAACATCCGGCCGCCGATCCTGTTCGACGCTTCGTAGACCGTGCTGACGATTCCGGAATCCTGCAGGGTGAGCGCCGCGTTCAACCCGGCGATTCCGGCTCCGACGATCGCGATGCGGGCTTTGGAAGGCGCGGCAAGGGCCGCTTCCGGAAGCGCCGCACTCCCGGCCATCGCAGCGGCGCCGGCGACAAACTGGCGCCGCGACGGAGCGGCCAGCCGGCCCGCCAACAGCTCGCTGACCGAGATATCGCGGGCTTGGCAATGGCGGACGTCATAAGCAAGCGTTTTGAGAAATGCAGTAAGGGCGTGCGGGCCACGGTGGTCTCGTTGTTGATGCGACTAGCGAGAGAGCTGCCCGCACTCCACAACCGGACCAAGCCGCGCGGCAAAAACCGGAGCGGATGATTCCGGTGGCAGTGTGTAACGGAAGCCCCTAACCGCCGGCGACCGTATCGGCGTGAGCCGCGAGCGCCATAGGTAGTTTTCCCTATCTGCATTTAGCGGTAGGTCTGCATCGATCGTAAGACGGAGGTTTGCGATGGTGGCCCAGTCCGCAAGCAAGGAACTTCCGGCGGCCGGGACGCCGCGCTTTGCGACGCTGGCGGCCCATCGGCTGTGGCTGATCGATAACGCTCGCGCTCTCTTCGACTTCTTCCAGCGTCCCTCCTTCAATCCGGCGGGCGGCTTCTTCTCGCTGGATGAGAACGCGCGGCCTCTTCCGCCGAAGCCCGGGCACAAAGGCGCGAACCGGCACGTGCACGAGACCTCGCGAATGGTCCATGCCTTCGCCATTGCGCATCTGATGGGGCTGCCGGGCGCCGACCGCATCGTCGACCACGGGCTGGCGTTCCTGTGGGAGCGGATGCGAGACGGCGAGCACGGCGGCTATTTCTGGGCTGTGGATGACGAAAAACCCACCGATCCGACGAAGCAGGCGTATGGCCATGCCTTCGTCATGCTGGCCGCTTCGTCTGCGATGTGCGTTGGCCATCCCGACGCGCCGCGTCTGCTTGCAGACGTGACGCAGGTCATCGAGGACAAATTCTGGGACAAAGCCGCCGGCGCGACTACGGAAGAATACAATCCCGATTGGTCGCCGATCGGAACTTACCGCGGCCAGAACTCCAACATGCATCTGACCGAAGCCTTGATGGCGGCCTTCGAGGCGACAGGCGAGCGTGGCTACCTCGACAAGGCGGAAAGCATCGCGTCCTTGATCATCGATCGCCACGCTCGCAACGAGAATTGGCGGGTGGCCGAACATTTCACCGTCACTTGGGATGTCGATCGCGCATATCGGGGGGACCCGATGTTCCGCCCGAGCGGCACAACGCCCGGCCATGCGCTCGAATGGAGTCGCCTGCTGGTCCAGCTCTGGGAGCTTGGAGGCCGCAGGAAGACCTGGATGATCGAAGCCGCGGCAGAACTGTTCCGCAAGACCACGTCGATCGGCTGGGACCGGAAGCTTGGCGGCTTCTACTATACGCTCGACTGGAGCGACCGACCGGATCAAACGGATCGTTATTGGTGGCCCTGCGCCGAGGGAATCGGGGCAGCCGCCGCGCTCGCCTCCGTCGACGCCGACCCTTCTTATGAAGAATGGTACCGGCGCATCTGGAGCTTTCTCGCTCGCCATGTGATCGACAAGACACATGGCTGGCAGCCCGAGCTCGATAGCGCCCTCAATCCCGTCTCGCGCGTCTTCGAAGGACGTCCCGACATTTACCACGCCGTCCAGGCCTGCCTCATCCCGCTTTTTCCCGCGGACGGCGGTCTAACGCGGCAGCTGAAGCGCAATGGCCTCAAATTATAGACGCGCTTTCCCGCTCGCAGCGGATGCCAAGGCGCGTCACATGTCGACGTGCGCCTTGTCTCCAAGCTTCGGACGCTGATGCCCCGTCGCAGCCGCTGTCAGCATGACGGCCGTCGCCACGAGCTTGTTGGGGCTGTCCCAAAGCTCGGCGTCTTCGGGCGTGAGGGTCACGACCCGGATCGCCGGATCGTCCGCCGATTTCCACCAGGCTTTGGCGAATGGATTCCACAATTCCTTGATCTTGGCGCGGTCGTTTTCCACAGCCGCCTGGCCCGAAACGGCAAGATATTTGTTGCCGCTCACCTCGGAGAAGGTTGCGGTCACGCTCGGGTACTCGCGCGCCTGCTTGACCATTTCGCTGTCTTCCTCGGTGAGGAAGTAGAGCGCATGCTCGTCTCGATTCACGAAAGCGGTCATCGGCCGCGCCCGCTGGCGCTTGCCGTTCCATGTCGTGAACAGGTCCCGATCGACTTCGCTAATTCCCAGGCGCGATCCCGAAGTTCCGCCTCGGACTTGTCGCTCTGCGGCTGGCTAACCATTGAAATGCTCCGGACCGTTGTCCGGGATGCAACGCCTGTGCGTCCGTTCGGTTCCTAAAGCCCTGTGACTTCGCGGTCGGCCTGCGCGTTGCGTCGGCCTAGGTCGCCCACCTCGACGAACGGAGCCGTTCCCTCCACCTCTCCGCCCCACCAGGTGATGAGCCGCGCGCCGCGCTGGTCACGCGCGTAAATCCACAGCCAGTTGATCGCAACGCTCAGCCGATTGCGCACCCCGATCAGAAAGTAGATGTGGGCGAAGCCCCAGAGCCACCAGGCGAGCGCGCCCTTGAGCTTGATCCAGCCGAAGTCGATCACCGCGCGCCGCTTGCCGATCGTGGCGAGGTCGCCGGCATGCTTATAGTGGAAGGGCGGCGGCGCGGGCGCGCCGCTGAGCCGGGCTCGGATGACCTTGGCGACGTAGGCCCCCTCCTGCTTCGCGGCTGGCGCGATGCCGGGAACTTCCCGCCCGTCCGGACGGAGGACAACCGCTGCGTCGCCGATGGCGAAAATCTCCTTGTGTCCCGGGACCGTCAGGTCGGGTTCAGCCTTGAGCCGTCCAACGCGGTCTGCCGGCGCGTCGAGCCAGAGCGCGGCGGGCGAGGACTGAACGCCGGCGGCCCAGAGGATTGTCGCTGCCGCCAAAGTCTGGCCGCCAAAGACGACCCCGTCGGCATTGCATTCCGAGACCGGCTGCCCAAGCACGACCTCGACGCCCAGCTGCTCCAACGATTCCCTGGCGTAGTTTGACAGGTCTTCGGCGAAAGCCGGAAGGACGCGCGGACCGGCCTCGACCAAAACGATTCGCGCCTGACGCGTATCGATGCGGCGAAACTCCGTGGGCAGAGTATCCCGCGCCAGTTCGGCGATCGTGCCGGCGAGCTCGACGCCCGTCGGACCGCCCCCGACAATGACGAAAGTCAGGAGCGCCGCGCGCTTTCGCTCGTCGGATTGGCGTTCCGCTTCCTCGAAGGCAAGGAGGATGCGGCCCCGTATCGTGGTCGCATCCTCGAGCGTCTTGAGGCCCGGCGCGAACGGCTCCCACGCGTCGTGGCCGAAATAGGCGTGCCGCGCGCCGGTCGCCAGCACGAGCGTATCGTAGGGAACCGTCGAGCCGTCACCGAGGCGAAGCTCGCGCGCCTTCTTGTCGATGGACTCGACGGAGGCCAGCAGGGTCGTGACGTCCCGGCGCCGGCGCAAGAGATGCCGGATCGGCCAGGCGATCTCCGAGGGCGCGAGCGACGCCGTCGCCGCCTGATAGAGAAGGGGCTGAAACAGATGGTGGTTGCGGCGATCGACGATCGTGATCTCAACCGGCGCGCCGCCCAGCCGGTGCACGGTCTCAAGCCCGCCGAACCCGGCGCCGACCACAACCACATGATGAGCGCTTGTCATTCCGTCCTCACCAATCAGCAGCGGTCATGGGCGCACACCTAGCCGGCGGAGCCAAAGGTAGGGAACGCCGCCGTTCTTTATCAGGGTCCCTCGCGACAAAACACCGCTCGCCGTGATACGGCGAGACGTCTGTCCGGCTCGGAAGGCCGGTTTCCTCACCCTTTGGATCCCAATCATGCGGCGCTACCGGATCGCGGTCATTCCCGGCGACGGCATCGGGAAGGAGGTCATTCCGGCTGGCCTCGAAGTCTTGAAGGCGGTCGCCGAGCGCGAGGGCGAGGTGGAATGGAGCTTCGACCAGTTCGATTGGGGCTCCGATTTTTATCGCGAGACCGGGCTCATGATGCCGGTGGACGGGCGCGAGCAGATCAAGGACCATGACGCGATCTATTTCGGCGCCGTCGGCTCGCCGGAGGTGCCCGATCACATCAGCCTTTGGGGCCTCAGACTCGCGATCTGCCAGCCGTTCGACCAATACGCCAACGTTCGCCCGGCTCGCGTGTTGCCGGGGATCGTGAGCCCGCTGCGTCACGTGAGCGGGCCGGAGCTCGACTGGGTGATCGTGCGCGAGAATTCGGAAGGCGAATATGCGGGCGTCGGCGGACGCGTCCATCGCGATCTCCCGATAGAGGTCGCGACCGACGTCTCGATCATGACCCGCGCCGGGGTGGAGCGCATCTTCCGCTTCGCTTTCGCGCTCGCCCGATCGCGACCGCGCAAGCTCATCACCATCGTCACCAAATCGAACGCGCAGCGTCACGCGATGGTGATGTGGGACGAGATCGGCGCGGAGATCGCGCGCGAGTTCCCCGACGTCACCTCGGATAAGATGCTGGTCGACGCGATGACGATGCGCATGACGATCAAGCCCGAGAGCCTGGACACGATCGTCGCCTCGAACCTCCATGCCGACATCCTGTCCGATCTGGCGGCGGCGCTGGCGGGCTCGCTTGG
>Ga0209006_10003919_pt1 | contig 13552 bp, 14 predicted proteins | sample JacPin_JW_Ref_O2_FD_188567 | JGI IMG/M metagenome (GOLD analysis project Ga0209006, IMG submission 188567) | Forest soil microbial communities from Algoma, Ontario, Canada - Jack Pine, Ontario site 1_JW_Ref_O2 (SPAdes) (version 2) | ecosystem: Environmental > Terrestrial > Soil > Boreal... | reverse complement strand
GAGGTAGGACTCGAACCTACGAAGGCGTAAGCCAGCGGATTTACAGTCCGCCCCCTTTGCCACTCGGGACACTCTCCCGCACGTCGCATTGAAGCTTTGCGGTGACGTGAGGAACGGCGATTGCCCGTCGAGACGAGAATTCCGTGGCGCGTGTTATCACGGCGGTTGGATGCAGTGTCAACCGGCGTGCCGCAGCCCGCCGGAGCCAGGTTTCCGAGCCTACGACCCTTGGCGCTGAAATCGCTGCGCGCTATGGGTGCGGGGCGATGTGGCCCGTACCTTTCCTTAGCGAGCGCCGGCAGTGAAGAACGCGCGAAAGTACGCCTTCGGCCGGAATACGCATGGGCGCGGGCGCCCGGCAAACGCGCGGTTTCGCCGGGCGCATGGCGGCGGCGACGGCGTCGTCCTTTATGGCTGGCACACCGTGACGGCCGCGCTCGCCAATCCGGCGCGGCACATTCGGAAAATACTGGCGACGGAGAACGCCGTACGGCGCCTGGCCGACGACGGCATCGCGCTGCCGATCGAGCCGGAACTGGTGCGGCCGGATGCGATCGCAGCGCGGCTGTCGCCGGACGCCGTACATCAAGGCCTGCTCGCCGAGGCCGATCCCCTGCCCTCGCCGCCGCTTGCCGATCTGGCCGCCGCCGGCGTCGTGCTGGTGCTCGACCAGATCACCGACCCGCACAATGTCGGGGCGATTTTGCGCACCGCGGCGGCGTTCGCCGTCGCCGCCATCGTCACCACTGCGCGACACAGCCCGGACGCGACTGGCGTGCTGGCCAAATCCGCGTCGGGCGCGCTCGAATGGGTGCCGATCGTTACCGTGCAAAATCTCTCGCGCGCGCTCACCGAAATGAAGGAGCACGGATTTCTTGTCGTCGGGCTGGACAGCGAAGCGCCGGACGATCTCTCGGCGATTGAGCTTGTGTCACCGCTGGCGCTGGTGCTCGGCGCCGAAGGCAAGGGTCTGCGGCAAGGAACGCGCGCGACCTGCGACCGGCTCGCCCGCCTGGACCTTCCGGGCGTGATTAAAAGTCTCAACGTGTCGAATGCCGCGGCGCTGTCGCTTTACATCGCCAGCCGGGCAGTCGCGCCTTAGACAAGAAAGAAGGCCCGCGCGAACAGGCGGGCCTTCGTCGATTTCAGCGAACCGTTTCGCTTAACCGCGCCAGCGGTGCGGCGCGTAGCGATACGGATTCCAGTCGTGGCGCTGATAGGTGAACCGCGAGTGGTAATAGGGGCGCGGGTAGCGGGGGCCGTAGCCGTAGCCCGGGCCCGCTACATACGGATATTGGGCTGGGCCAGCGAGGTTCGTGGCCGGCGAGTACGTGCCGTAGGGAACGGTAAGCCCCGGGCCGGAATATTCCGGTCCCTGGTTCACCACGTAGAGCGGCGAAGGAACGGCAGCCGCATGGTAGCCGAATGTCGAGCTGCATCCGCCGCAGCCGCCGCAGGCGCCACAACCACCGCAGCCACCACAACCGCCGCAGCCGCCGCAGCCATTGGTATCCCAATTGTTGACGGCGATCGGTGCCGCCTGCACGACCGGTTGAACGTAGATCGGTTGAACCTCGACAACTGGCTGAACGTAGACCGGCTGAACAGCGACCGGCTGCATGTAAGTCACAGCTACTCCGCCGCAGCCGCCGCATTGGGCGAAAGCAGCCGAGGTGAAGACGGTGCCGAGCACCGCAATGCACGCTACCAGGATGGCTCGATGGAACGACATGATACGCCTTACTCCTCTACGATTTGCCCCAATCAGGAGACGATGAGACCTTGCTGCGAACGTTCTGCACGATGCGACTATCTGCGACCAACGCCTGGTCCAACGCCGGGTCCAGCTCCTGGTCCAACGCCGGGTCCAATCCCGGGTCCACGGCCTGGCCACGGGCCAGGCGGTCCCGGCGGGCCGGTGAAAGTCGGCGCGATGACCGGCGAAATGTACATCGGGGGGTTGTTTGACGGCAGATCGGCCGGGGTCGGCGCGGATTCGCTCGACCAAGATTTGTGGTAGCTCTGGGCCGGAGGCGGTAGCCGGCGATTTGGTCCCGGCACAATCTCCAGGCGGCCGTAGCCCGGCGTCCTTCCGTCTTGCGGGAAATAGCCCGGCTCAGTGGCGGCGGCGCCGGCATAAGTCGGGATAACCGGCGGTGGCAGCCGGTAGATCACGGTCGGCGTCACCTGTCCCGGTCGATCCAGGCCGAATTCGCCCTCGACCACAGACCACGAGATGTCGACGCCGTTCTCCAATATCGGCACATCCGGCCTGCCCGGGATGACAATGACCGGGCCGCGCTGGGCAAGCGCCGGCGAAGCGCTGACGGCGAGCAAAACGGCCGCATGGACGAAACGCATGGGAAATCCGTGTCTGACGGCCGCAACGTACGGGAGGGCGCCGGACAAATTGGTTTAAAACGGCTGGAATTGGCCGGTGAATTGCGCGGTAAGATTAATCACGTGCTACGAAACGGCCGCCGGTGCCGCAACGAAGCGAGCGCGGCCGGCGCCGATCCCGAGCAGAAGCGAAGCCGCTCCCACCGCGACATAGAACACCGAGACGATCGGCCAGGAGCCGGTCCAGTCATAGATGACGCCGACGGCAAACGGCCCGATCACACCGCCAAGGATGTAACCGACGGTCTGCGCCATCGCGGAGAGCCGTGCGGCCGATTGCGCATCGCGGGTGCGCAACGCGAACAACAGAAGCGCAACGCCGAACGCGCCGCCCTGCCCCACGCCTAGCACCAGCGCGACGATATCGAGCGACCAGACCGGAGCATAGACGAAGCCAACCAGGCCGGCCGCCGTCAACAACACCACGGCGATGACGATCGGCCGCTGATCGGACTGCCGGCCGGCAACGATCGGCGCCAACAAACCGGCAATTGTCTGTCCGACATAGCAGAGCGATAGCACGAGCCCGCTACTGGCGGCGTCGAGCCCGCGCGCCTCGAGCATGGTCGGACCCCAGTTGAAAACCGCATAAGCCAGCGCGGTAATGAGGGCGAAATAGCCAGTCACCTGCCAAGCGAGCGGCTCGCGCATCAGGCCGACCGGACGCGCCGGCGCCACATCGTCACCCACGTCCTTGTTCTGAAAAAGCTGAGGAATGAATGCGATCGCCCCGACCAAGCACGGCAGGCCCCAGATCAGCAGCACCAATTCCCAGCTGCCGCCGAGCACGTGCCGGAACGGCACCGCCGTTGCCGCCGCCAATGCCGGGCCCACACAGACCAGCATGGTGTAGACGCCCATCATCAGCCCGATGCGATGCGGAAAGTCGCGCTTGACCACCACCGGGCTCAACACGCCGAGAAAACACAAGGATGCGCCGATAATGACCGTGCCGAGAAAGAGCGGCGCGACGCCGTAGCTGCGCAGCACGCTGCCGATCGCGACACCGACAAGAGACACAGCCATGACGGTTTCGATGCCGAAGCGGCGGGCAAGGACCGGCGCAAAGGGAGCGAACAACCCGAGGCAGATCACCGGCAGCATGGTCAGGACGCTGAGGCCGAGCGTCGACAAGCCGAGATCGTGTTTGATGTCGGCGATGAACAACGCAACCGTGGTGATCGAGGGCCGCAGATTGAAGGCGATCAGCAGCACTGCAGCGACGGCCCACCCCGGATGTCGCAGCACCTTCGCCGCCGGCGTCGCGCTCTGCGCGCGTCGTCCGGCTATTGGGCTTTGAGGATCTTTTGGCGAAGGCTGATCGGTGCGGGCATCCATCGGTCCTTATTGGGCGCAACTGCCGATCCCGCAATCGGAATCCCCGAATAGGACCTATGCTGTAAGCGCCGGAAATTGGAAAATTCGGCCAAGACACCGCCAAGACGCTATAGATACTCGACTTTTGGCTTACGACCTCTGGCGGAGAGACAGGGGAGCGGTACCTGACTACCCTGATGTGTTGAGCTGCCTGAGTTCAGGTCACAATTGCGCTCGGCAGCCTGAAGAGAACGATATGGGGAGAGACGTCGATGACGACTATGGCGATCAACACACCGCAGACGGGGGGCATGACCAGCGAACAGCGGCTCGTGATCTTCGCCTCTTCGCTGGGTACAGTATTCGAGTGGTATGACTTTTATATTTACGGCACGCTCGGCGCGTTCCTAGCGAAATACTTCTTCTCCAACGTGCCGGCGAATGTCGGCTTCATCTTCGCGCTGCTCACGTTCGCCGCCGGCTTCGCGGTGCGCCCGTTTGGCGCGCTGATTTTCGGCCATTTTGGCGACTTGATCGGCCGCAAATACACGTTCCTCGTGACGATGACGCTGATGGGCATCGGGACGTTCTTCATCGGCGTGCTCCCCGGCTTCGCAACGTGGGGCATCATGGCGCCGGTCGTGCTGATTGGGCTGCGGCTCGTCCAGGGCCTCGCACTTGGCGGCGAATATGGCGGCGCCGCGATCTACGTCGCCGAGCACGCACCTGCCAACAAGCGCGGCTATTACACCTCCTGGATTCAAACCACGGCAACGCTCGGCCTGTTCCTTGCGCTGTTGTTGATCCTCGGCATTCGCACCAGCATGGGCGAGGAAGCGTTCGGCGATTGGGGATGGCGCATTCCGTTCTTGCTGTCGGCGATCCTGCTCGCCGTGTCGCTCTGGATCAGGCTCAAGCTCAATGAGTCGCCGTTGTTCAAGCGTATGGTCGAGGAAGGCAAACAGTCGAAGCGGCCGCTGACGGAAGCCTTCGGCCAGTGGGACCATCTCAAAATCGCGATCCTCGCGTTGTTCGGTGCCACCGCCGGCGAGGCGGTGGTGTGGTACGGTGGCCAATTCTACGCGCTGTTCTTCCTCACGCAGACGCTGAAAGTTCCCGGCGTCACCGCGCAGATCATGATCGCGATCGCGCTCGCCATCGGCACGCCGTGCTTCGTTCTGTTCGGCTGGTTGTCGGACAAGATCGGCAGGAAGCCGATCATGCTCGCGGGCTTCGCGCTTGCGGTCGTGACTTACTTCCCGCTGTTCCAGGGCATCACCCACTTCGCCAATCCGAAGCTCGAACATGCGCTCGCGACGGCGCCGGTGACGGTGACCGCCGATCCGGCCCAGTGCTCGTTCCAGTTCAAAGCGACCGGCACCGAGAAGTTCACTACGCCCTGCGACGTCATCAAGGCCGCGCTGGTGGGTCTGTCGGTGAACTACGACAACATAGCGGCACCGCCGGGAACGGTCGCCAGCGTGAAGATCGGCGAGCAGACGATCGCCGGTGACGCAACCGACGCCGCCAAGCAGATCGCTGCCGCGATCAAGGCGCACGGCTATCCGGCCGGCGCCGATACGAACGACATCAACTATGTGATGACGGTGATCCTGCTCGCGATCCTCGTCGTCTACGTGACCATGGTGTATGGGCCCATTGCCGCCTGGCTGGTCGAGATGTTCCCGACCCGCATCCGCTACAGCGGCGTGTCGCTGCCCTATCACATCGGTAATGGCTGGTTCGGCGGCTTTCTGCCGGCAACCGTGTTCGCCATTGTCGCTGCGACCGGCAACATCTATTCGGGTCTTTGGTACCCGATCGCCGTTGCCGGGATGAGCTTCGTCGTCGCGCTCATCTTCCTGCCCGAAACCAAGGATCGCGACATCTCAAAGGTCTAACGCCAACCGGCGCAACAAAAAAGTGCGGGACGGCTTTGCGGCCGTCCCGTTTTCTTTTCCCCTGCCCCTCAAAGGCAAGCTCAAGTCAGGCGCCTTTGACCTCGATCTGTACATCGACGTTACCGCGCGTGGCGTGAGAGTACGGGCAGATTTTCTCGTGCGCCTCCTTGGCGAGCGCCGCCAATTCCGATTGCGGCAAGGTCGAATCTGCGACGCGCAGTTTCACGGCCAAGCCGAAGCCGCCGCCGTCGCGCGGGCCGATCGACACGTCCGCCGTGATGCTCGCTTTGCTTGCGTCCTTCTTGTGCTGTTTGCCGACAAAATCTAGCGCCCCGCCGAAGCAGGCGGCGTAGCCGGCGGCAAACAAATGTTCAGGGGTCGTCGTTCCGGGCTTGCCGGGACCGCCCATCGCTTTCGGTACGGAAAGGTCGGCGCGCACGGAGCCGTCGCTCGCCTCGGTATGGCCGTTGCGCCCGCCGGTTGCCGTCGCCGTCGCGGTAAACAGCGGCTTGATGGTGTCCATGATGGTCCTCCAGTACGCGGGTTGAGCGACGCGCGATCGCAGCGCTAAATGCGTCCGATGCCTAGTGCGTGGTGTCGCCTTCGGCGGCGCCGCCTTTTTGCAGAAACATCTCGCCGAGATGCGCAACCGAGTGTGCCAGCACGTTGGCCTGATCTTCCTCCGGTACGAAATTAAGGATCGTGTCCGCCAGGCTCTCCGCGATCCGCGCGACCAGATCGGCGACATCCGGGGTCTCGGTCTTCTCGATGTGCTTCTGCACAATGTCGTTGATATCGCAGTGAAGGCAATCAGACATGAAAGTCTCGCTTGGTCACGCTCGATTATGACTATGTGGTGATCGAAACGGCAGAATTTAACCCGCGGCGTCAAGAGGACTTTATGGCGCTGCAGTCATTGCGGCCGCCGCATGAACTCGGCGACGCGTTCCGCGATCATGATGGTCGGCATGTTGGTGTTGGCGCTGACGATGTTGGGCATGACCGAGGCGTCGGCGACGCGCAGCCCTTCGACGCCGTAGACGCGGCACTGCGGATCGACAACCGCCATTGGATCGTCCGCGGCGCCGATCGCGCAGGTCGAGGCCGGATGGAAGCTGGCGCCGGTCGCGTCGAGGATATCGTCGTCCGATATCGGATAAGTCGAGGTTCCGTCGGCAACGAGCCGCCCGGGCTTGATCGCGGCGCCGATCATCGCCCGCCGCAGCGGCGCCGGCGCGGCCAGCACGGCGGTCGCGCCGATGGCCTTGGCAATGCCGGACAGTCCCGTGCCGTTGATCAGCTTCAGCGGCGCCTGCCGCGGCATCAGGTAGATTTCGTCGAAGCACTTGCGGACCGCCGGATCGAGCAACAAGTGTTCGGCGTAACGCACCGACATGATCATGCGCTTGGCATCCAGCGGGTCGGAAAGAAGCCGCTGCTCGACCTTCAGCGGCGCGTTCGGATCGGCCGAGCGCAAAGCCACGAAGCCGCGCGAGACCGGCGTGTAGAGACAAGCCGCGACCATGGCCATGCGCGGACCAAATGATTTGGTGCCGACGCGGCCGGTATAATAATGAAACAGGTCGCCGCGGCTGCAGCCGTCCAGACCCGACGAAAATCGCTGGCTGGTCATGATGTAGTGCTGCGCTGACGCGGGCATTCGCGAGCTCGGCTTGAGCGTCATGGCGAAATGCAGCTGCGGATGATTTTGATAATTGCGTCCAACGCCGCGCCGGTCGGCAACGGCGGCGATGCCGAGCTTGCGCAGCTCCTCCGCCGGGCCGATGCCCGAGCGCAACAACAAAGCCGGCGAATGAATACCGCCCGCCGACACCACGACTTCACGGGCGGCGATGGTTTGCGTTTGCCCGGCGCGTTCGATCACGACGCCGGTCGCCCGCGCGCCGTCGAGCGCGACGCGCAATACCTTGGTGTCGCACATGATTTCAAGGTTCGGGCGCGCCCTCACCTCCGCGGTCAGATAACTTCGCGCGCTGGTGGCCCGTTCGTGGTCCTGACTGAGCGGGGTAGGAAAGAAGCCGTCTTCGGCCGTCGCGTAGATGTTGGGATGCGAGGCCCCGCCCTGCGCCGTCACCGCCTGTTCGATGTGGTGCATGTAATGCGGCCAGCTCTGGCGCGGCAATCGCCGCACGATGTTCGGGCCCCGCACGTTGCGGTTGGGCACCGCTTCGTCGAGGTCGTCGGTCATCGCCTGGAACGTCGGCAGCACGTCGCGCCAGCCCCAATTGCGCGCCCCCACCCGCTCCCAGCCGTCGTAGTCGTCCGGCATGCCGCGTAGCGCGATCATACCCATGACGCTCGATCCGCCGCCCATGACGCGCGGCTGCAGGAACGGCACCGGCGCTTCGTCCTGGCGGAAGCTTGTCGCCAGACCCGGCCAGAAATAGTCGCGATTGATGTAGGCCGCCGGAAAAATGTTGCGGATGTCGGCCGGGACCTCGCCGGGCGCGGTGTCCCGGCCGGCTTCGATCAACAGCACGCGGCGCGACGGCTCTTCCGACAACCGCGCCGCGACTGTGGCACCGGCAGAACCGGCGCCGACGACAATGACATCAGCATCCCGCATGCGCTCCATCCCGACGCTTGCCGCACACAAGCGAGCAGAGAAGCACACGAAGTTTGTGGTGACAAGAAACGTCGGATCGGCGGGCTGAAACTATCTCAACATCCGCTGGACCACCGCCGTGCGATCAGGTTGCGCACCAGCGCGGCGCCGGCGCACAGCAGCGCAAAGGCGAGTGCCGCGCCGGCGATTTCCAAGGCGCGCACGGCCGCCGAGCCGGGCTCATGCAGCGGGCCTAGTGTCTTGAACAAAGCGGCGGCCGCGCCGACGGCAGCGCCGTAGATTGCGGCACGTGACACGCTCCACGTCCGCGCGTTCTCTCCCGAAGCAAAAAGCGAAGGAAGCATGTGTTCGCTCGGAGCGCCTGTTCGACGAGCGTTCATTTCACCGTGACGGTGACGACCGGCGACATGATCGGCGGATCAAACGGAACGTGCGACCAGTCGCCGAGCACGAGTTGCAGCGTATGTCGACCCGGCGGCAAGGTTACCATGGTTTCAGTTTGCCCGCCGCCAAAATGCAGGTGCTTGGCGTCGCTGGCGATCGGCTCCTTCAATTCCGCCGGCGACAACGTCGTGTCGATGATGAGATGGTGATGACCGGTATTCGCCTTATCGACGCCGGCCGGCGCCACACCCATGCCGGTCAGGCCGAACTGCACCTTGAAAGGACTGGCGACCGTGTCCCCATCCTTCGGACTGATGAAATAGACGGAGGCGTTCGGCGGCGCAGCTGTTTGTCCGAGCGCAATCGTGGGCATGCCGATCAAGGCGGCCACGAACAGGCTGCGGCGGAACGCGCAAAGCGGCATCATGCGCAATTTCTCCGCTTTTCGTCTGATATGCTGCGCCGATGCGCGTTTGACGGTGTGCTCTCGCCTTCCCAGTCTCCGAAATTCGAACTGTACAGGCAATCTCCCTCCGAGACATGACAGCCGCCCGCGACTTCAAATTCACGTGCCGTTTCATATCATTTTATTAGTCAGTTCAAGCGCTAATCCAAGCGACGATCCTACCGAATCCCGGCCAATACGCGCATGTCGGGTGACATCGTTCGGCAAATCTCGTCGGAGGCAAATGATATGGCTACTTTCATTCCCATTCAGGGCAGCAATGGTCAGTTGGTGTACGTGAACCCCGAGCGGATCAATTACATTCGTACCAGGAACGAAAAAACCGTCCTTTACTTCGACAAGGACCAATCTGTTGACTTAGAAGGGTCCATCGCCGAGGTGCGGGCCCTGCTCGATCCAAGCAGGAGCTAGGAGTCCTCCTGGATCGGCCCTTCTAAAATCCGGTGGCAAATCGCCACCGAAATCTCTGGAAACCCAATAAAGCCAGCTTAGCTCAGCGGTTTTGTAAGTCTGTTGCGGCTATCCCCACCCGGCTATTGCCGTACCGTTTGGCCTATTTTTGTTCGCAGTTCTAGCTGCCAATTCGTACTCTCATCCTACCAAATACCGACTGATACTCGCGCGTCCGGCGGCAGTTGCGGGTGGCAATTTCTGCAAACGCGCCGCGTTAATTCAGCGGCCCGTCTCCGATTGTGCAGCGAGGCGAAAATCCGCACCGCCGCGTCGACCTCTGTCGAAAAACCCCCGATCCGTCCAACTATACCGTCAGCCAGCGCGACGCTGGCGCGAAGCCGATATGCTCGCTCGGCATTGACCTCCATTAGCGTTCGTCAACGTAATCGGCACGCGGTCGGGTCTAGCAGTAGCGGCAACCTCCCCACGACATGCAGTAGCAGCCGACGCAAACCCGGCAGACGTGAGCAACGCCCGACGTGAAGCCATCTCTCCGCTGAGCTTGCCAAGGCCGCGTCCGACGCCGACACGGACGCATCGATCGCCCCGAGCCTCGCGCTATCGTCAGCGAGCCTCGAATACTTCATGGTCGTGCCAGAACATAGAGGTATACAATTCCAGCCACCAAGGCCAAGCCGAGTAGCAAAACCGCCGGCCACCACCGGGGGAGGTTAGGGCCATCGCCGTCTGGCGCGCTCTCGTCGTCGTTGACCATCATGCGCTCCCTAAGAGAATCCACTGCCGGCAAAGTAACGGCGCCTCAGGAAGGGTTGCATATTGCCGCGAGAAGGTTGCACTTTGGCACGATTGAGACCTAAAACGTGTAGGCGATTGCCGCCTGGCATAAGGGCGCAGCCAATGCTGTCAGTTCTCGTCACGCGTGGCTGATGAGGTAACCAGCCCATGCAGATTAATCTTATTGCCGACGGCAGCGTTGGTTCGGCGCCGGCCGGATTTACCGCTGCAGTTCAAGCTGCTGCCAACATCTACGACCAAGCCTTTATCGGCAATTACATTGTGAATATTCGCTACGGTTGGGGAACGTTTGACAACGAAACGAGTTCAGAGTTGTCGAGCCCAAGCGCCTTCTCCATCGGCGGCCCGGTCAATTACACCAGCGTAAGCTACGCCACGGTCAAAAGCTGGTTGATCGCGGATGCGACCTTGAGCGACCAGAAAGCCGTGGTCGCGTCATTGCCCGCCAGCGACACCGCCTTCCCGGGTGACGCCAACAGCTTTTACGTCAGCAGCGCCCAGGAAAAAGCCCTCGGCGAGTTTGCCGGAAACAGCAGCGCTGTCGACGGAGCAATCGGGTTTAATACCGCCGACGCATCCGACTCATTCTATTGGGAAACGGCGGCTCTTTGCGAGATCGGCCACGCCCTCGGCTGGATGACCGAGTACTACGCCGGACAGCCGACCATCTTGGACTTGTTTCGTTACGCGTCGGCTGGCCAGTACCAGTGGACCGGCGGCCAACCCGCTTACTTTTCGATCAACGACGGCACGACGCCTCTGGCGACGTTCGCTACCTCGTTCGACTACACCCTATTCAGGAATGTGGCGTCAAACGATCCCTTCAACGTTGCAGGGGACAGTAACCCTGCTCAGGCCTTGACGAGCCTGGACACTGAAGTACTGAACGTTATCGGGTTTGGTGCCCAGCCGTACTCCGATCTTGAGGCCTATGTGGCGCTGAGCAGTAGCAAGGTTGCCGCCGGCGGCGGCCTCGCGATCAGCCTCTACGACTTGAACATGGGTAACTCCGCAGCGGGCGCCTCGATGACGGCGGTGTATCTGTCCACCGAGCCGACCATCAATAGCGACGATACTCTTTTGACCACAACGACCGTTGCAGCGCTTAGCGCATATCCGGCGGCCGGCTATTACGATCACCAAAACTTCTTGGTGACGCTGCCGGGCAATCTCGCGCCCGGCCTACTACATCGGCGCCATTGCCAATTCCAACGGGCAGGTCAGCGAGAGCGGCACCCACGACACTACCTATGACGACGTGGTTTCGATCACCGTCACGGCGCCGGCTGAGCCCGATCTCACGGCCTATGTGGCGTTGAGCAACACTAAGGTTGGTGCGGGCGGTAGCCTCGCGGTCAGCCTCTACGACATCAACCTCGGCGACGGCGCGCCCGGCGCCTCCACGACCGCGCTCTATCTCTCCACCAGCCCCACCATCAACAGCAGCGACACGCTTCTGACCACCACGAGCGTTGGCTCGCTGGCACCCTTAGGGGCGTCGGGCTACTACGACCTGCAGAATCTGTCGGTAACGCTGCCTGGCAATCTCACGCCGGGCACCTACTACATCGGGGCGATCGCCAATTCCAACGGCCAGGTCACCGAGAGTGGTATCGGCGGCGTCAGCAACAACACCGACGACCTAGTACCGATTACGATCACGCAGCCGCCGCAACCTCATCTTGAGGCGTATATTACGCTGAACAGCAGCGCCGCTGTGGCGGGCGCCAACCTTACGGTCAGCCTATACGACTTGGACCTGGGCACCGCCGCAGCTGGCGCCTCGACCACCGCAATTTATCTGTCCGCCAATTCCACCATCAGCAGCAGCGACACGCTGCTGACAACGGCTAACGTGGGCGCGCTTACCGCCTATCCAGCATCCGGCTACTATGATCATCAGACTCTGTCGGTAACGCTGCCTGGCAATCTCACACCCGGCACCTATTACGTCAGCGCGATTGCTGATTCCAATGGACAAGTCAGCGAGAGTGGCGTTGGCGACGCCAGCTACGATGACGTGGTGCCGATTACGATTGTGGCCCTGCAGGACGACAATGTGGGTGGCGACGTCTCTGCAGTGGATGCATTCAGTAATGCTGGCGCACAAACAGTCACCATCGCGCCGGACGCGTTAACAGAGACCGTATCGAACCTGGAACGACCCTAGAACTGACTTCCGCATATTCCGGGGCGATAGAGTTTGCCGGTGCAACTGGCACGCTCAAGCTCGACAATTCTTCGAGCTTCACTGGGACGGTTGCCGGAATGACTGATCAAGATGCGATCGACTTCGCCGACATCGATTTCGCAACTGTGCATACGCCAAGCCTTTCAGGCTCCAGCACGGCCGGAACGCTCGCGGTCACTGATGGGACGCATACTGCGAACATTGCGCTGCTTGGCAACTATATGGCTTCCACTTTTGTCGCTTCCAGCGACGGCCACGGCGGAACCAATGTGATCGATCCGCAACTTTCGTCGAGTTCGAACGTCACTACATTGACCCAACCTCACGCGTGAGCGATGGCGCTTTCCAGTTCGCTCTAGCCGATCTGGTATTGGGAATGCCGGCATCGAGTTTGCTAAAGCCCGCGCCCGATGATCTGTTACTGTGATGGCCCGCGTTCAAACGCGTCAATAGCTCAAAGGTACCGGCGGATGATCCTTCACTGATTGATCAGCTTTAGCGTGACAATCGGAGGCTTGACCATGAAGACGATCGCACGTTTGCTTGCTGTCTTGGGAACGATCCTATTGCCGCTGCTCTATGCGGTCCCCGCTGACTCGCAGGCGTCTCGAACATGGGTGTCCGGTGTCGGCGATGACGCCAATCCATGTTCCCGGACGGCGCCGTGCAAAACATTTGCGGGAGCCATTTCCAAAACTGCGCCCGGTGGCGAAATCGACGCTCTCGATCCCGGTGGATTTGGCGCCGTCACCATAACCAAGGCGCTGACCATCGATGGAGGGGGAGGTCAGGTGGCGTCAGTTCTGGTAGCCGGGACGAATGGCATTGTTGTCCAAGTGGGAGCCAATGACGCCGTGACGCTCCGTAACCTGCGCCTCAACGGCATCGGCTCCGGCATCAACGGCGTTAGATTTCTGAGCGGCGCAAGCGTCGTGTACGCCAAAGAATGGGGAACCACCGCTTACTACGGCGACGTGGAAGCCGACTCGCGGCTGCGCGCGGATCTGTCCGACTGGTGCGTGCGCGAGCCCTGGTTCGACCGAGCGCTGCCCGATGCGAAACTGATGCACTGCCTGCCGGTACGCCGCAACGTCGCA
>Ga0209006_10003918_pt1 | contig 13553 bp, 9 predicted proteins | sample JacPin_JW_Ref_O2_FD_188567 | JGI IMG/M metagenome (GOLD analysis project Ga0209006, IMG submission 188567) | Forest soil microbial communities from Algoma, Ontario, Canada - Jack Pine, Ontario site 1_JW_Ref_O2 (SPAdes) (version 2) | ecosystem: Environmental > Terrestrial > Soil > Boreal... | reverse complement strand
GAATCCTCCACCTCGCGCAGGACATTCTGCTCGAGGTACTCGGCCAGCGCGGCCACGGTGGGGTGGTCGAAGACGATAGTGGACGATAGCGTTTTTCCGACGCTGGCCTGGAGCCGGTTCTTTAATTCGATCGTCATTAGGGAGTCCATTCCGAATGTTGCCAGTCCCTGGTTTAGATCGAGCTTGAACGAATGGCTCAGCCCGAGCACCTTGATGGCCTCGCGCACAACTTCCGGCCCCGTGCCGTCGCCGCCAATGACTGCAATAGGATAAGACTTCATTCAGTGGCGAAATTGTTTTACAGACCCACCCATTTGGAAAGCACGAAAATGGGAAAATTGGCGTTTAAAGCGGCGTCACAGTAACTAGTCGAAGGTGAACCTGACAATTATCGCATGCTTGCGCTAGGGTAGGTGGCGAGTGGAATATGCGGAAAACAAGGCTGCTTTTCTTTGAGTTGCCAACAGCACCGCTCCCGTGTGGGAGTGGCTGAAGGAGTTGCCATCAATCGTGGTGGCACGCTCTTTTCGCTAGCCGAGCCTCACAAGGCCGAGCCGAATGACAGCCGGCAGCAAGTCAATGGGACGAACCTACAACCGCGCGGCATCAAAGCTTTGGCGTAACAGACTGCGGTGGCTCAGCGAATTCGCTGTGCGATTCCATTTGGCGGCGAACCATGGCTTCGTAATGTCCCGCCCGCCGCATCAATTCTTCGTGCGTGCCGCGTTCAATGATCCGGCCATCCTCCATCAACAGGATCAAGTCCGCGCGCCGAATTGTGGAAAGCCGATGTGCAATGACAAACGTCGTGCGTCCGGCCAGCAACGTTGCCATCGACGCCTGAATGAGTTGCTCGCTCTCAGTATCGAGGTTGCTGGTGGCTTCGTCGAGGATGAGTATCTGCGGTGATTTCAGGATGGCCCGCGCAATGGCCAGTCTTTGTTGCTGGCCGCCGGAGAGTTTCACGCCGCGTTCACCGATAAATGTCCCGTATTGGTCTGGCAGTTTGACGATGAACTCATGCGCATTGGCGCGTTGGGCCGCGTCTTTTACTTGGGCATCCGTTGCGTCATGGCGTCCATATGCGATGTTGTCCCGCACTGAACCATCGAATAAGAAGACGTCCTGTTGCACGATGGCCAGGAGATCGCGATACGTCGCCAGGCGAAAGTCGCGGATATCAGTGCCGTTCAATAAAATGCGTCCCCTTGTCGGGTCATGAAATCGTGCCACGAGATCGGTCACCGTGGTTTTGCCGGCGCCGCTTCTCCCCACCAGCGCGACTACCGAATCGCCCGGAACCATCACGTTGAAATCACGCACCACCGGCTGACCTTCCCGGTATTCAAACTCAACGCCTTCGAACTGGATTTCGCGCACAGTGCCCGGCGCTGGTACTGCGTCCGGTTTGTCCGGTTTTTCCTTCTCCATCGCGAGAACTTCAAACACGCGCTCCATCGCGGCAAGCGAACGTTGGAGTTCAGAGAATGAATTTACGATGTTCCAGACCGGATTGAGCAGCAGAAACGTGTACCATTGGAACGCCATGATATCGCCGATGGAAGCGCCGCCGGAGATGTTCAGGTAGCCTCCATACCAAACAATGACGACATTCACCGCGCCCAGCAGTAATCCCCACGACGTCCAGAGAATCATTTCCCGCCGTTGGGCGAACATCTCCTTGCGCAAAACCGTGTGCCGCCCCACGAGATACCCCAGTAGTTCGCGGACTTCGCGCCCAAACGCCCTCACGACGCGAATGCCGGAAATGGTTTCCCCCACGCGTCCATCGATGTGTTCAACGTCTTTGCGGACCGAGCGGTAAATCGGCCGGATGCGCGTTGAAAACGCAAAACTCATGAGCATGACGCCCGGGATGATCGCCAACGCCGTCAAAGCCAGTCTCCAGTTGAGCGCAAGCAACAGGCCGATGGCGACCAACAGTCTGATGACCGAGGTGGCCGGCGACATAAAGGCCAATTGCAGCAGACCAGTGGTCGTTTCCACATCTCCGGTCAGGCGCGAAAGAATGCCGCCCGTCTTCATGTCCCACAGTTTTGGAAGCGGCAGATGGAGCAGCCGGTCAAACAACGAGCGCCGCAAAGTGAGCATGACGTTGACGTTGACGAGGCGTTGTCGATAGTCCTTGACGGCGCCGATCAACCGCGAAACCACGACTACCCCCACAAACAAGCCGCCCGCAAAATCCAGGCGATGCAGCCGTTCTGCTGCCGTCATATCCGTCTTCAGGAGGATGTGGTCAACGATGTAGCGCATAAACAGCGGCTCGATCAGTTCGAGTCCGGCAACCACCAAAGCCAGCGCAAATAGAGCGCCGACCGCGTAGCGATGCGGCCACAGCCAGTGCCCGTATTCGCGAACGTATTTCCGCCGGCGCGCTTTCTTGTCGGCGGCACCGTCCGTGTTCTCGCTTTTGGGTTGAGTGGGTTTGCCTGGGGAGTTATCATCGTCGTCCAGGCGGCCCGCTTTGTAGTCGTGAACAAATGCCGTATAACGCCGCCGAGACGAACGGGCATGCCCTTCATATGGATCCCGGCCTTGGGGTGGGGCGCTTGATTTCATTCCAATTGACTCATGGCAACGACGCCCTTGGGGGCCGCCTTTGCGACGCAAAAGAGTGCTTGCTCGAAGGAATCAGCGCCAGCTTTTCCTTGTGTTAAGCCAGAGTTTTCGATTACCTCTGCTCTGTAGCCGCTGATGTAAAGAATCTTCAGTGTTTGTGATTCCTTCAGCAATATTTTCGCCAATTCCACGCCTGTGATGCTGTTGGGCATAACCATGATTGACATCCGACCTCAAGTGGTGCTAAATTGATTGATCAAAATTGCATGCCACATCCCATCTGGAACCGCTTGTTAAACGATGGTGAAGTCGCCGGAATCTATGCGGCCGGCACGAACGGATTAAGCTTCGACGCCTGTGGCCCCGTCGAGTTGCTCGGTTCAAAGGGGGCGCGCTTCCATCGGCTCCGACGCTCCTCGGCCCGTGGACGACAGTATCCTGAGTCACAGCGCCGAATTATACTGTGACGCCTGGTGGAACAAATGTGCTCTATCGCGCGAAATAATCGTAATTCTCGATTTATATGAATACTCGCATGAAGTTAAGAATGTCCGCTAAAAACCGTTTCGTGGTGCCCCAGTCGGGGCAACTCCGGGCCTTCACATTAATCGAGTTGCTGGTGGTCATAGCCATAATTGCAATTCTGGCGGCGATGTTGCTGCCCGCGCTGGCCAAGGCCAAGGACAACGCCCGCACGGCCCAATGCCAGAGCAATACACGACAACTATTAATCGCCGTTACGGTATATACCGGCGACGATGGAGGAACCTTCCCGTGGTGTTTCACGGGCCAGTCGGCAAGCCAGGCCTTCGATGAGGATTGGCAGTACTATCTTCAACCGTATGGCGCCACCCAGCCGCTGCTGCTTTGTCCCGTACGCCCTGTCAAGAATGGAAATTACCTTCACAACAGCGGATACTATGACTGGGCCCCGGACGGAGAGGTGATCTACAACACGGACATTCGAGGCAATCACACCACCAACGCGCTTTATGGCGATTACGCGTCAAATTTTGCCTTGGGCGGCTGCAATTCGATAAACGGATTCGGTTACATCAAGGGCCTGAAACTGGCCGACGTCCGCAAACCTGCAATGGTCGTTTATATAACTGACGGCGGCATGGCGCCGCTCCAGACGACCGACCCGAACCGCTGCATCACGCCAAGTTGCGAGAAGAAATATGGTGGCTGGGTTTTGGAGGACGTCCTTAAGGATGCGGATAGCCCCGACGTCGGTGCAGTTTCTTCGACGACCGATCCGAATTGGTGCGGCCCGTTTCCGCGCCACGGAAATTTCCAAAGCAACAATGGCTTTGTGGATTGTCATGTGGAACTGATGAAGCCGTCCCAATGGTACTACGGCAACACGCCTTGGCTTCAACCCATGCCGGGTTATTGAATCGCGCGTCATTCGTGCCGCCACGGCAACAAACCCTACTACTTCATAACTAAGGACTTTCGTGGGTGATTGAAGTCTGCCCGTCGTGTCTGTTTGCAATTGGCTTGGCCCAAAATGCGACTTTCGCTCTGGCTCGGCTCCCCGCCTTCCTCGGACTCCGCTCCTCAAGAGGCGGCGGGAGCTGGTGAGAGAGAAGCGTGCAAGTCACGCAAATCGTTGATTTCCAGGAAAGTTTCAGATAATTCGACATTGTTTCCAACCGTTGGCGAGACAAGAATTAAGGCTTGCCTTCGGTCAGGAGGCCCGGATAGCGGCGGCCGGGACCGGGATTTTTGGTCAGAGCGTCGCCCAGATCGGCGCGGGCTTTCTCGGCTTCGGCTTCGAGTTGCCGGATTACCTCAGGATGTTGCGCTGAAACATCGGTCGTCTCACTGATGTCGTGGACGAGATCGTAAAGCTCCTCGTGTTCAATCTTGCGAAACGAATACGGCACCGGCACTCCGTTCGTTCCGCCAGGTTTGCCGGCAAGGGTTGAGTAGGTGTGAGGCAATTGCAATTTCCATCGACCGTCGCTGGTGGTCACGGCTTGAAGGTCGTTGACTTCATAATAAAACCAGTAGGCGTCGTGCGGATTCTTCGCGCCGGGTTGGCGGGAAATAATCGGCCAGACATCAAGGCCGTCAATCTTGTGGCGCGGCAAAGGAGCGCCGACGAGTTTGGCGATGGTCGGAAATAAATCAATCGTCATCAACATGTCCCAGGAATCCGCGCCGGCGGGGATATGTCCCGGCCAGCGCATGATGCACGGCTCGCGCGTGCCGCCTTCCCAATTGGTGGCCTTGCCTTCGCGCAACGGTTTGGCCGAGCCGGCGTCGGTGCCGTAGCAGAGCCACGGCCCGTTGTCGGAGGTGAAGATGACCCACGTGTTCTGATCCAGCCCGTTGCGTTTGATCGCGTCAAGTATTTTTCCGACCGACCAGTCGATTTCCTCGATCACATCGCCATAAAGCCCGCGCGCGGTCTTGCCGCGAAATTTGTCGCTCACGCCCAGCGGCACGTGCGGCATGCTGTGCGCCACGTAGAGGAAAAACGGATGCCCCTTGTTCTTGTCAATAAAGTTTACCGCCCGTTCCGTGTACCAGGTCGTCAAATGATTCAGGTCGTAGGTGGTCATTTCCTGGCGGAAGATTTGTTCGCCGTCATAGATTGTCAGGTCCGGGTAGCTGCGCACGCGGGCGATGAGGTCGGGCGGCAAATTGGCGATCAAGTCCGGATGCCCCGGCCAGTAGTCATTGGAGACGGGCAGGCCAAAAAATTCGTCGAAGCCGTGGCGCATCGGCATGAAACGCGGCGCGTCGCCCAGATGCCACTTGCCGAACATCCCGGTGGTGTAGCCCTGCTGCTTGAGCATTTGCGCCAGCGTCGTTTCGTGGTCGCTGAGGCCAAAGTAAGTGTGCCGCGGCAGCGCGCCGTGAATGCCGATCCGGTTCGGATAACAGCCCGTCAATAACGCCGCGCGCGAGGCGGAACAAACCGGTTGCGCGACGTGAAAATTTCTGAAGATCGCCCCCTCATCAGCCATGCGATCGAGGTTCGGCGTCGCAAAGCCTTCCGCCCCAAATTTGCCCACATCGGCATAACCCTGATCATCGGTGAAGATGATGACGATATTCGGTTTGACCGCGGCGCTGCCATTGAGAGCAGTGAAGAGGAGAGTCAACAATATGCAAAATCCATGGAAAAATCGCGGCATGGTGCTCACTCGGTTTTCTTCCCGAAATTTCCGTCCCGAATAAAGTTTAGGACGAGACGCAACGTTTCGGCCCGCCACATCATCCATGTGTGACTGGAGTGGATCACCACAAAATCGCTCATGCCGGAGATGCGGGCACTTTCGACAGTCACTTTGCCGTCGTTTGGGGCTTTCAGGATGCTTGAAAAAATCGGATTGAGCGACACGTCACCCGCGATGACACCCAGGGAGAATTCCACCGGCCCAAGACGCTGCGGAAGATCGTTGGGCTTCGTGCCAAGTTCGCGCCCGGCGCGTCCCAAAATCCAACGTCCGATAAAATTGCGCCGGAGCACATCCACCAGCCCGCTGCCGTGATTGGGAGGGGCCAGCATCACTACTCGGCCAAGGTTGCTGATCGTGTGATGAGCCAGGTAATTTCGCAGGACTATCCCGCCTAGCGAGTGTGTGACAAAGTGAACTTTCGCCGCTGCGACCGGCACCTTTGACGCGAGGACCCTGTGCAAATACCTCTCACTCAGCCCCTCCACCCCGTGGCGCCGCGATGGGTAGGAAAGAACGACGACGTTGTAACGTTCTTTCTCGAACGCCCATAGAATGCGGTTCAAGCTCCACGCGCCTCGTCCCAATCCATGCATTAACACAACCCATTCGCCAGGCGGCCCTTTCACTGGCGCAACACCGGTCGTCACGGCGGCGAGGAGGACGCACACGGCTGGAACCCAAGTCTCGCTCAAGAAATGATGCGCGTGCATTATCCGTCCTCCTTTCTTGCCGCGCAGGCTTCGTCCAGCGCCTCGCCCAGCACCGCAAGCCCCTCGCGCAAAGGGTCCTCGGTAATCGTCAGCGGCGGGGCGATCTTGACGGTCTGGCCCCACGCGCCCACGGGCGCGAATAGCAGAAGCCCTTTGTGGAAGCAACGCTCGATGACGTCGTGCGCCAGGTCGGCGTCCGGCTCCTTTTTTCCGCGCCGGACGATTTGCAAGCCGCCGACCAAACCACGCGCCGAGTAATGGCCGATCACATCGGCGTGGCGATTTTGCAAGGCGGCCAATCCTTGCTCCAGAACGACCCCAAGTCGCGCCGCGTTGCCGGTCAGATCTTCGTCAACAATCTTTTTCAAATTGGCCAGCGCCGCCGCCGCGCAAACCGGGTTGCCGCAGTGGGTGCTGGTCATCGAGCCGGGCGGAAACTGGTCCATGATCTCCGCCCGCCCGATCACCGCCGAGAGCGGCAGCGAACTGCTGATGCCTTTGCCGCAGCAAATCACGTCGGGCGTCACGCCATAATGCTCGAAGGCCCAGAATTTTCCCGTGCGCCCGAAGCCGGACTGGACTTCGTCAAGAATTAAAACGACGCCATTCGTTTTGCACCATTGGGCCAGCTCCTGGATGTACTCTTTAGGCGCGAAATCCGGCCCGGCACCTTGGTAAGTCTCGAAGATGACGCCCGCCACGCTGTCCGGGGTCAGCCCCTTCTTCTTGAGTGTGGCCAGGAATAAATCGAAGCTCGTGTCCTCCGTCCAGTAACCGTCTGGAAAGGGGGCCTGCACGATAGCCGGGTCTTCGTTGACGATCCATTTTTTCTGACTCGGCATGCCGCCGGCCTGCTGCGCGCCTAGCGTGCGGCCATGAAAACCGCGCTCGGCCCCGACGATGCCGATTTTGCGCGGTCCGCCAATCTGAAGGCCGCGCGCGCGCGCCAGCTTGAGGGCGCATTCGACCGCCTCGGAACCTGTTGTCAAAAAGAATACTTTGTCGAGTCCCGGCGGCGCCAGGCCCAGCAGATATTCGGCGAGGCGCGCCCGCTCGGCGCTGGGAAAGACGTAATTGTGCAGCAGCGGGCGGTTGACCTGGTCCAAGATCGCCTGGCGGATTTCCGGCGCGGCGTGGCCGGCGTTGGCCACCAGCACTCCCGAACTCCAGTCCAGCCAGCGATTGCCGTAAGCGTCATATACAAAGATGTCCTCCGCGCGGTCCCACACCAGCGGCGGCTGGCCGCGCATCGAGATGGGTTCGCACTGCCGCAGCGTCTCCAGCACCGACACGGAATCCGAGTGGGGCAGGGGAGTGGTGATGCGCCTGTACTTGGTCTCCACGCGCGGGACAATTCTCGGAGTGATGTCAAATTCCTGGCCCATGCTAGATCGCCTTCTCGTAAATGCGCGCGAAAACTTTCCTCGCTCCTTCGCTCGCGCGGTTGGGGTCGATGATGGTGATGCCATCGTCGCCAAAGCGCGCGGTCACAGGCGCGCCTCGGCCACTTTGGGTGTATTGGAAATTGAGGTCACGCACGAGCGCCGCCGCATGCACGATGGCCACGGTCACACGAGCGTCCTCGGCCGTCGGATAGAGCGCCGCCAGATCCGCGCGGCTGGCGCCGAAGAATTTGCGCCGGCAAATCGCGGCTAGGCCCGCCGTCAAGCTATCCACTCCGTAGCCGACACACGTCGTGCCGCCTTCGGGGCGGGCGATGGCGCGGATGAAATGCGTATTGACAGTTCGGCTGCCGCCGCCCTTGTACCAGAAACGCAGGCCGCGATATTGCTGATCGCTCTCCACCTTGCCGTCCGTGCCGACAATCTCGTGTCCTTGATTAACCGGCCCTTCGAAGTCCGGCGGCGTGATCCAATTATTGTGAAAGTGAATGCTCATGCCATTGGCAAAATCGACCCGCACCTGCACCGCGTCGTAAGCCTGGATGCCCTCTCTGGCCAGCCGCTTTTTCTGGCCGACGGCCGTCAGCGAAACCGGTTTGCTGTGGTAATAATGCCAGATCAAATCGACCCAATGCGGGCCGACGTAACTGAACGGATCGCTGTGCGCGGCCCACTTAAACGTGCTGGTGGAAACTTCCAGCGGTTCCTCCAAATAGGCCACGCCATACAAAGGGTCCCCGATTCGGATCTTGATTTCATTGCGAATCCGCAAATGATCCGGGTCGTAGCGTTTGTGCATATCGACGGAGACGATCAGGTTTTTCGCCTGCGCCAATTCGACAATCTGATCTGCTTCGTGGATGGAAAGGCACATCGGCTTTTCCGTGAGAACGTGCGACCCGCGCCCCAACGCCGCCAGGATCACCGGCGTATGCAAGTGGTCCGGCGTCGCCACTGCCACGACATCCAGATCCCCCACGTCGCGCAAGACATCCTGCCACGGCTCCGTGCCGCAATAAGCCCTGGGCCGATGGCCGGTCCATTGCTGGAAGTCGTCGCACGCGCGCTTGGCGGAGTATTTCGATTGGGTCGCCACCGCCGCCAACTCGAAGGAAATCGGGGCCAAGTCGCGTCCCCAATGGTCCAGGCCGAGGCGGCCCAATTGTGGGGCCAGGCCCGAGCGCTGCAAATCCGCGTAAGCGCGCAAATGGACATCGCCTCCGAACATGCCGGCGCCGATCAAAGCGATTTTGATTTTTCCATCCATCGGGTCTTAAGACGTCGTCATTGCAAGGTGCCGAAAGATATAACTGCCTCCGTGCCAGAAGGAAAACCAATTCTGGCCGCCGGTGGGAGGTGGAGGGGGCGTGATTAAAAGTGGGTGAGGCCATGGTTTGGTTTTTCGGTAATCCCGAAGGGATGACTTGACAATAGCCCGGCGATTTATCGCCGGGAAGGTTGGTTTTGTTATCTGAGTTCCGCAGGAACGGCTGAAAATGGTTGCCTGCAAACCTCAGCCGTCCCTGCGGGACTCATCGTCGTTTTTCCCGGTTTCCCGGCGATAAATCGCCGGGCTATCGTCAATTGTTCCTACGGAACAAGCCCAACAGTTCCTTTGCATCATCTTCCAGTCTCGCCGCCGGACAAACTGTTCGGAACCTCAACTACTTTTAATCACACCCGTAGGTTTCCTACGCTAACGTTCGCGGTTGACATCAATGTTCCATAGTGCTTCCAGTAATCCTCGCTAAACACCATCGAATGTATGACCGCAACAGAACAGTATTACCGGCAAGCGGGTTATTGGTCTTTGGCACCGCTGCTGTTGGCGGATGTCTTCCCTTTTGTGTTTGGCTATTTCAGCTTCGATGTGACTTTTATTCTTGGTGTCGCCGGACTTTGTTTGGCGATTTCTGGAATCTGGAAAGGGAAACTGGGTGCAAAGATTTGTGCAGTTATATCGCTGCTACTGTTTGCGGAACTTGCGATGACGTTCCTTGCTTTTTTGTGGAGATATTGAAGGCATTCAGAGACAAGTTGAATAAAAACTGGTACTCTGCCGAAAACTCTGCTTGCTTTCCTGGCATCACCCATTATCTCTGAACCCGCAATTTTTTAACCGACATGGCTTACAAAAATATCACTCCTCCGGCGGGCGGCAAAATTACCAACTCGCAAGGCAAACTCGTGGTGCCCGACTACGCCATCATTCCCTTCATTCGCGGCGATGGCACGGGCCCGGATATTTGGGCGGCCAGCCAGCGCGTGTTCGACGCCGCCATCGCAAAGGCCTACGGCGGCAAACGCAAGGTTTCGTGGTTCGAGGTTTTCGCGGGCGAGGCGGCTTTCAAAAAGTTCAACTCCTGGCTGCCGGACGAAACCGTCGAGGCCTTCAAGGAATTTCTCGTCGGCATCAAAGGGCCGTTGACCACGCCCATCGGCGGAGGCATCCGCTCCCTCAACGTCGAATTGCGCCAGCAACTCGATCTCTTCGTCTGCCTGCGCCCGGTGCAGTATTTCCAGGGCGTCCCCTCCCCTGTCAAACATCCGGAGAAGGTCGATATGGTCATCTTCCGCGAGAACACCGAGGACATTTACGCCGGCATCGAATACGCGGCGGGCACGCCCGAAGCGCAAAAGGTGCTCGATTTCCTGGCCCGCGAATTTCCCAGGTCCTTCGCCAAAATCCGTTTTGGCACCGTGGAAAAAGCGGAGCAATTCTGGGCCGCCGTCGGCGCCAAGAATTTCCCCTGCGACGTGCGCGTGGGCGTTGGCATCAAGCCGGTCAGCTACAGCGGTTCGGTGCGGCTGATTCACAGCGCCATAAGCTACGCCATCAAGTTCAAGCGCAAGAGCGTGACCTTGGTGCATAAGGGCAACATCATGAAATTCACCGAGGGCGCGTTCCGCGATTGGGGCTACCAGGTGGCCAGGGAATTTTTTGGCGCGGTCGAGATCGACGGCGGCCCGTGGTGCAAAATTCCCGAAGGCAAGCCCGGCGCCGGCCTGGTCATCAAGGACGCCATCGCCGACATCGCGTTGCAGCAAGTGCTCACGCGCCCGGAAGACTTCGACGTCATCGCCACGCTCAACCTCAACGGCGATTATTTGAGCGACGCCCTGGCGGCGCAAGTCGGCGGCATCGGCATCGCGCCCGGCGGCAACATCAACTACATCACCGGCCACGCCATTTTCGAGGCCACGCACGGGACGGCGCCCAAGTATGCCAACCAGGACCGCGTCAACCCGGGCAGCGTCGTGTTGAGCGGCGAGATGATGTTCCGCCATCTGGGCTGGGTGGAGGCGGCCGATTTGATTCTCAAAGGCCTCAACGGCGCCATCACGTCGAAAAAAGTCACCTACGACTTCGCCCGTCTGATGCCCGGCGCGACTGAAATCAAATGCTCCGAATTCGGCGACAACATTATTGCGCATTTGTGATCGCCGGCATGTTGGCCTACAGGGTTGGCCCAGCGTGTATTCAATGCAGGCGATGTCTCATTACGCCGTTCGTCTCTTTACTTCGAGGGTGGAAAGTGTAAGCTGACTCGTTGCAAGATTCCGAAGGCTCCGAACACCGTTCACCCGTCGCCTGGCGCCGCCGCTGGGCGGTTGTCGCGTTGGTGGTGGCGGTTCTCCTGGTCATCATAGTGCGGGTGCGGCTACTGCAGCTTCCCTTGGAACGTGTAGAAGGAGAAAACGCATACGCCGGCCAATTGCTCCTGGAAGGCATCGCCCCCTACAAGGCGGCCTATGACATAAACCTGCCGGGAACCTACGCCTGCTACGCGGCCATCATGGCTGTGTTCGGAGAGACGCCGGCTGGCATCCACTTGGGCTTTCTCCTGGTAAATCTCGCCACGCTGGTGCTGCTATTTTTCGTCGCCCGCCGGTTGTGGGATGTGCCGCACGCAGTCGTGGCCTGCATTACCTACGCTCTGCTCTCGATGAGCAAGGGTGTCTTGGGGCTGGAAGCGCACGCCACGCATTTGGTGGTGCTGGCGACTTTGGGCGGTTTGCTGCTGCTGTTGAAAGCGCGAGCGTCCGCCTGCTCTTGGACCTTTGCCTGGAGCGGCCTGGCCTTCGGCTTGGCCTATCTGTGCAAACAACCGGGAATATTCTTTGGCCTTTTCGGTCTCGTGGTTTTGCTGCACGACGTGCGGGTGTCGCCTCCGCCGGAACGGCGCGGGCGCTTTCGGCGAATCGGCATTTTCTGCGCGGGTTTGGCGCTGCCATTCTTGTTGACGTGCCTGCTGATGGCCTGGGCTGGAGCGTTCGACCGGTTCTGGTTTTGGACCATGCTCTACGCGTACGTCCACGCTGGAAATCGCGGCTGGCACGAGATTCTGCGGGGCCTGGTTGATTTCGACGTGAAGACAGGCGCGGTGCGGTGGGCCGGGGTAGTCGCTGTCGTGGGGTTGGTGTGCCTCGCGCGGGACAAGGCGAGCAGCGAGACCAGGTGGATCATAATTCGTCTGCTGGTGTTTTCGTTGATCGCTTTCGTGGTTGGTTTCTATTTTTCCCAGCACTCGTTCATCATGATGTTGCCGGTCGTCAGCCTATTGATCGCCTTTGCGGTGCGGCGCGCGGTGCGGGCGATGGGCGAGGTCCAGCCCACCGGCATCTTCGCGGCGGCGTGCGCTGTGTTCATTTTTGCCAATCGCGTGCTTTGGTTTGAACAGACGCCCGAGGCGGCCAGCCGCGATCTCTACGGCGGCAATGCCTTCACCGAGGCGGTCACCATCGCGAACTACATCCGGGATCATTCCAGCCCGACCGACACCATTGCCATCATGGGTTCGGAACCGGAGATTTACTTCCTGGCGCACCGTCATTCGGCCAGCGGTTACACTTACATCTCTGATTTGATGCAATCACACCGCTACGCACTGGACATGCAAAAGGAAATGATGCGCCAGATGGAAGCCGCCAAACCCACCTTCCTGCTTATTGTCTATGTGGACACCTCGTGGCTGATCGCCAAAAATTCGGACCTGTCGATTACGCGCTGGTACAAGACTTTTTGGGACAAGTATTACGATATGGCGGGAATGGTATGGCTCTTGCCGGATCGCACGGAATATGTCTGGGGCCCCGCCGCCTCGACCAAGACATTCGAAACCGACTCGCGCGTCAGAATCTTGCAACGCAAGCCCGGGCTGTAATCTTTGCTTGTCGGCGCGGGCAAACGGCGTTGGGCGCATTTCACTTTTTGTAGCGCAGACTTCCAGTCTTCTGTATCGCGGATTTCCGATCCGCTAGGCGTCGGAATTCTCTGCGGCAAGCCGACTAGAAGTCGGCGATACAGCAGGTTGGTATAGTTGTAAACAATATAAATCAACGCGCGATCAAGCGATCCGACCATGAAATCCGGCGCGTCAGCCCCTCTCCCGAAGCCGGCGTGCGGCAGTTTCAAGACGACCGTCTTGTACCCGCCGGAGGTCGGTTCGCTGATCGGTGTGATCGTAAGATTGCTGGAAAACTGCCCCGCCACCAAAGCGACGTTTCTTGGAATGGCGGCGTAATCCACCCCATTGGAGGCGGTGCCACCGAGAGAAAAGGGCACGGTCAGCGCTGCATTGGTGTCGCCTTCGCGAGAAATGGTGAAAGTGCCGGGATTATCGCCCGGTTCCGAAGCCAGCGGATCAGCCGCTTGCACC
>Ga0209006_10003917_pt1 | contig 13553 bp, 8 predicted proteins | sample JacPin_JW_Ref_O2_FD_188567 | JGI IMG/M metagenome (GOLD analysis project Ga0209006, IMG submission 188567) | Forest soil microbial communities from Algoma, Ontario, Canada - Jack Pine, Ontario site 1_JW_Ref_O2 (SPAdes) (version 2) | ecosystem: Environmental > Terrestrial > Soil > Boreal... | reverse complement strand
ATCAACGCGAGAGCCTTCCATGCGTGCCCTTCCTTTTCCAGGTGTATTTCGCGTTCGGAGAGCTTTGGTCCGAAGCTCAAGATGGCGATCCCTACCCGACCCTTGACACGTACGCGAGAGATTTTGAGCAGGGGGTACCTCTGCGCGACGCCCTCGTGGAAGTGCTTGAAGACCTTTGTCATTACTTCTGCGCAGGTGTTGCCACGTGCGAACTTGGGTCCGGGCGGTGAGGTGCCGTAGTCTTCCGGTATCGATTCGGCATAAGGGGAGTAGATCATCGAGCAAGCGGTGGTACCGTCCTCCGCCGCGCTTGCGGCGTAGTAGCGTCGCACGAGCGCGGTGATCTGCTGCTTGTCAGCGGGATCGGCCGCGTGACCGAAGTCGAGGATGCTCTTATCGTCACTGTCGTAGCGAGTGTGAACGCTCGTGTCGTGGTCGTTGTCTCTGTCGACTTCCGGCGGTATCGGCAGGTCGCTGCCATCCTCGTCTTTGTTGCCGACGTCTGTGTCGTGATCGGCGTCGAGCGGTCTTTCTTCTGGATTGGCTTCGCTGCTTGCGGTGGTGCTCGTAGTGGCCGGCCGTGAGGCGTGGCTCGTACCTCCGCAGGCGCTCACGCCTAGGCTCAGCAGCGAGACAGCGCTCAGCACGAGCAGTTGCTTTTGAAGACGATCAGTCATGGCAGCGTGTTGTTGAACAGGGCGTTGATCTTCCATGTGTGGTCTTCGCGTTGAAGGAGGATGCTGCTTTCAGGCGATGCCTTGAAGCCAAGTGTGACAACCCCAGCGCTACCATGCACGTGCACGCCGGTCACGACCATCGTGCTGACGTCCTCAGCGGCCAGGTAGGCGTGCTGTTGCTTAAAGAGTCGAGACAGGGAGGAAGCGCAGGCCCGCGAGCTCCCCGTCTGGGGTTGATTCCCTTCTTCCGCGAGAACGGTAGCGAGGGGGGAAGCCAGCAGCGAGCATCCCTTCGTTCCGTCCTTGTTGGCGGCGGTGGCGAGATAGCTCTTGACGACGCTTGCGATCGTCTGGCTTTCGGCTCGATTGGTTCCTTCCCTAACCCCCATCCTTCCTCCTTGGTCATCGTTTTTGGGTCCTGTTCTCTGCTCGTCGGTGTCATGGTCGCCGTCGGACCGCAAATAGCTCGTGGTTGTCGCGGCCGGCGTCTCGCGAGAGTGCTTCAGCGTTTCTCCGTTGCTCTTTGTGGTCTCCTCGGTGGAAGGGCGTGATCTCGGGTCCACACTTCCACATGCAGCCAGGTTCATGCCCGCGAATATGGCCACCAAAGCTAGCACTGTCCTCCCTTGGGACATACCCTTCTGATCCTCTCTGGTGCCGCAATTTGTCACGTTGCTGTTCTTAGCGTAAGGCGCGACGGGACTCAAGTAGTTGGAAACAGTCCAGAACTTTAGGCTTGACTTCGGTTCGACTATCTGGAAGTATGCTCGCTGACTAGACCTTCAGGCTAGGAGGAATGGTCGTCTGTCCGGCTCGGAGGTCGTGAGGCTTTCATGGTTGGGTGGGCTGTTGTAGAGATGCTGGTATGGAAGGCAGTGGGAAACACTGCTGGACTTCTGCTGGTGTCTCTGTAGCATGATTGGGGTTGGACCCCGCGCTCTCTGGCCTTTGGACGAGTGCTCGGCCTGACTGATCCAAGCCTCGGATGAGGCTTAGACCAAGCCTTGGATGAGGGAAAGGTATATTGATAATGAAGAAGCTCCAAGCAGTATTTTTGGCGCTGCTAATGGTGTCCGCGCTTGCCGCGGTCTTTGCAGGGTCAGCTTCCGCGGAAATAACGTTATTAGCGGAATGGTTAGTCAGCGGAGCATCGATCCCCGCCGGCACCGAAGAAGCAAGTGAAACATCCGGTAAGATTGAATTGGAAGATACGGCTGCAGCCTCGGCCGTATTATGTACGGCGATCCTTGATGGTACGGTTAGTGCAAATGGGTTAGATTTAATTACCAAAATATTAAATTTAGCACTAGAAGGGATTTCTGAAACAGTGTTAACTGGGTTAGCTTTGTTGGGTCCCACGCCGGATTGTGTCTCGGCCAAAGGATGTAGCGCCACGGCTGCTATTGAAGTTTGGCCGGTTGGGTTGCCTTGGCACACATTGCTCTATTTAATGGCAGACGGCACTATCTTAGATAGAGTGGCTAAAGAAAACGGCAGCAACTTCGGATATGAGCTGACGTGCACAGTACTTGGCTTGAAAATCACGGATACCTGTGAAGCTAAAGAAAGCTCGTTCGAAGTCTTGAATGATGCCGATACCGGAGATGCATCTGCTCCGGCGGGTGCTCTAGGAGAACCGTTAGCTAACTGCTCAGTAGGCGGTAATGCAACGGGAGCAAACAGGACGGATGAATTAACGCCGATTACGCTTACAAGCGGGTTATTATTGACGGTGTCATCTGAATAAGTAACTGTTGTCTATTGTAGTTTGATGTTTGGTCTGTGGCTGGGTGCGCGTATTGTGCGCCCAGCCACAACAGTTATGTTAGTGGGGTTAGTATAGGAATGGTTGTCTGTGGGAGGGGTGGATGATGGGGTTGAGGCGGTTTAGCGTCGGGTTGGTGTTCGTTGTAGTGGGTGTGTTGTTGTTGTGTTCTGTGGCTGTTGGGAAGGAGGTGCATGTTTATGTGTCTTCTTTTGGGAGTGGGGGTTCGGGATCTGGCGAGTTTAATGAACCGAGGGGCGTTGCTGTTAATGATGTGACGCACGATGTGTTTGTTGTTGATCGTGGTAATAATCGTGTGCAGGAGTTCAACTCGACTGGTACTGCGGTTATTTGTGAAATTAAGGGGACCAAGACTGAAACGTTTTTGAAGCCGACTGGTGTGGCGGTCGATAATTCGGGGGATCCTGGGCTTGATCCGTCTGATGAAGATGTGTATGTGGTTGATAGTGGTCACGGGGTGATCGACAAGTTCAACTCTAATTGTGAACCTCAACCTCCATTGACCGGTGCTGATACTCCGGCGGTGACTAAAGGTGGTAAGTCGGGAGGCCTGTTCGAACCCGAAGCGGGCTTGGTGCTTCCTCGTGCGATTAAGGGTGTGGCCGTTGATGAGAATGGTGATGTTTGGGTCAGCACACAGGGCGGTCCGATTTATCAGTTTAACAATGAACTCGCTAATAAATATGTGTCGGAACGCGAAACAGTTTTCGAAGGAGCGCAGGAAGGTCTCGGTGTTGATTCTGAAGATAATCTTTATATCAGTATCGGTGGTGGTGGTGAGGTTGCAAAGGTTAATAGTGCTGGGATGGTTTTGAGCTCACCGTTTTGTGGTGATGGTGAGGCGTTTGGTGTTGTGGTGGATCCTGTTGGTGGTGAGGTATATTTGGATAGTCGTGAATCGATTGAAGCGTGTAGTTTGGGGGGTGAATCGATCGAGAGTTTTGGTGCTAGTCATTTGACTTTTAGTAAAGGTGTTGCTGTTGATGCGAGTGACGGCATGGTTTATGTGAGTGATGAATCGTTGGACGATGTTGCTGTGTTTGAAGGTGTGATTTTGCCTGATGTGAGTGTGGGGTTGGTGAGTGGGCAGGGTCCGAGAGAAGTGACTCTCCATGGGTCTGTGGATCCTGAAGGGTCAGAAGTTAGTTCGTGTGTGTTTGAATATGGGACTAGTAGTGCTTATGGGTTGAGTGTGCCGTGTGAACCTGGTGCTGGGAGTCTTGGTGTTGGTTCTAGTCCTGTGCCTGTGAGTGCTCGTTTGAGTGGTTTGGCGCCTGAGATGACGTATCATTATCGGTTGGTTGCTGGTAATAAGGGTGGTCTTAATCCTTCGGTTGATCATACGTTTTTTACGGGTCCGTTAATGGGTGGTGAGTCTGTTGTTGATGTTACGTCGAGTTCGGTGGTTCTGCGGGTCCCGTTCGATTCTAATGGTGCTGATACCCACTATTATTTTGAGTATGGGAGCACAGAAGGGTATGGTTCTTATGCCCCACTGTCTCCTCCAGGTGCGGATGGTGGTGCGGGTGTCGAAGAGCATGATGTTAGTGTACTGGTCCAGGGGCTTAGTGCAGGTAGTGTTTTCCACTACAGGTTCGTGGCGGTGCAGGACGGTGAAGTTTTTTCTGAAGCTGATCATGTGTTTGTGACGCAGGCTTCGGGTGTTGGGGCGGGTTTGCCTGATGGGCGGGCGTGGGAATTGGTGTCGCCTGCGGATAAAAAAGGTGCGTTGATAGAACTTTCTGAACAGGGTGGTCAGATTCAGGCTGCGGGTGATGGTAGTGGGGTTACGTATGTGGCGCAGGGTCCGCATGTTGGTGAAAACCCTGCTGGTAAAGTGTTATTTTCACAGGTTTTGTCGAGGCGTGGATCTGGTGGTTGGGGGTCGGTGGATTTGACTCTTCCTGGTCGTATTCCTGAAAATGAAGAACCAGCGGAAGTTATTTTCGGGTCTACGTTTGAATATCATTTGTTCTCGCCTGACTTGTCGCTTGCTGCTGTTGAGCCGCAGAAGGTTGGGACGCCGTTGCTTTCGCCGGAAGCGACTGAACGCACCTTGTATTTGCGTGATAATGCGACGAATGAGTTCTTGCCGCTTGTGACTCCGGCGGATGTGCCGCCGGGTAGGATGATCGAAGAACCTAATTTTAATGGTGTGCAGCCGACGGAATGGGAGATGCATTTTCTTACCGCGACTCCTGATCTCGCGCATGTCGTGTTCAGGTCACCGAAGGCTTTGACTCCGGAAGCTATCCAGGAAGAAACTGTCCAGAATCACGCCTCGAATGCGAATACTCAGTCTAATTTGTATGAGTGGGGTGCGGGTGAGCTGGGTCTTGTGAATATTCTTCCAAATAATGAAGTGGCGTATGGTCGTAATCCGCAGGTTCCTTTGATTAGGTTGGCTGGTGTGACTGATGCGTCTGGTTTGCCGCGTGGGAATGTTCAGCGTGCTGTGTCTGATGATGGGCGTTTTGTTGCTTGGACGTGGGGTGAACCGTATAGTCCACAGGAGCTTGTGCATTATAAGGGTTTGTTTGTGAGGGATATGGTTGAAGGGAAGACTGAGCGTGTTGGTGGTGCGAGCGCTTCGTTTCAGACGATGAGTAGTGATGGGTCGAAGATTTTCTATTTGGAAAACGGCGATTTGTTTGTGTTCGATTTTGCTACTGAAACGTCGACGGATTTGACTGGTAGTGGTGCTGGTGTGGAAGAATCGGTGTCTGATGTTAGTAGTGATGGGGCGTATGTGTATTTTGTGGCTAAGGGTGTGTTGGCTAGTGGTGGTGTGACCGGCGAAGATAACTTGTATTTGTTGCATGACAGTGAAGGTCATTGGTCAACGACGTTCATCGCGGCGTTGTCTGTGGAGGATAAACCTGACTGGTACGCAGAAATCTTTGGGGCTCCGTATTTGGCTCATATTACTTCGCGTGTTTCGCCTAATGGTGGGTTTTTGGCGTTTATGTCTGATCGTTCGTTGACGGGTTATGATAATAGGGATGCTGTTAGTGGCGTGTTGGATGAGGAGGTTTATTTGTATGACGCGTCGACTGGGAGGCTGGCGTGCGCGTCTTGTGATCCTACCGGTGCTGCACCGAGCGGCGTGTTTGATGGTAGGGAAAGCGAATTGTTGGTTGATAGGGAAGGCGTATGGACATCGACAAGATCTAGTGAAAGAAATCCCCAGTTTGATCATTGGTTGGGTGGTAGTGTGCCTGGGTGGGATAATCTTTCTAATGATTCTGCGACGTATCAGCCGCGGTTTTTGTCTGATGATGGACGATTGTTTTTTGATAGTCCTGTTGGTTTGGTGGCGCAGGATACGAATGGGTTGGAGGATGTGTATGAGTTTGAGCCTGTGACGGGGTCGGGTGAGGGTTCGTTTACTTGTACTGAATCGTCTTCTACGTTTAGTGTTTTGTTGGGTGGTTGTATTGGTTTGATTTCGTCTGGTACGTCTAGTTCGGAATCCGCGTTTTATGATGCTAGTGAAGATGGGGATGATGTTTTCTTTATTACTACTAGTAAACTCGTGAGTGAAGATTATGATAAGGGTTATGATGTTTATGATGCTCATGTTTGTTCTAGTAGTGCTCCGTGTGTGACGGGGCCTGTTTCTTCTCCTGTGTGTTCGTCTAGTGATTCTTGTAAGGCTGCTCCAACTCCACAACCTGAGATCTTTGGTCCAGCGCCTAGCGCGACGTTCAATGGTGTTGGGAATGTAGCCCTACCACCGACGGCGGTGAAATCTAGATCTTTGACGAACGCGCAGAAGCTTTCTCGTGCACTACAGCTGTGCGCTAAGAAGCGTGGTAAGAAGCGTCGAACTTGTGAACGTCAAGCACGCAAACGATACCCGGTTGGTAAGCATGCTCGTAAGTCGACTGCTGTGATCCGGGGAAGGGGGCGGTGAGCATGGTTCCTTTTAGGCGTGTTTTCCTAGCGGTCGTTTTTGTTGTGGTGTTTGGTGTTGGTTGTTGTGGTAGTGCTGTTGCTGGGGTGCCGTGGTGGCATGTGAATACTGTTTCGGCGCCGGCGAGCCATGCTGGTAGCGATAGTAGGTTGGTGTTGGAAGTTGGTAATCTTGGTGATGCTGCTGTGAATGGTGCTGTGAGTCCTGTCACGGTCACGGATAGGCTGCCGGCTGGAGTGACTGCGACGCATGTGTATGGTGAAGGTGGTGGCAGCGCGAACGTTGGTGTTGGTAATGCTGTTGAATTCACGAATTGCAAAATCGAATCTAGTGGTAGTACGGTGTCGTGTTTGTATGATGGGCCGTTGTTGACATATGAACGACTCATGATCGCGATCACTGTTGAAGTGGAATCTGGTGCCGGGACTGGCGTGAGTGAAGTCAGTGTTTCTGGTGGTGGTGCGTCACCAGTGACTGAGCGCCACGCGTTGAAACTCGATGAATCGGGACTCGTGTTCGGTAGCGAAAACTATGAACTGGACCCGGAAGAAGAAGGTGGTGAAATCGATACACAGGCTGGTTCCCACCCGTTCCAGTTGACGTCATCCATTACATTTAATACTAAGACGGTATCGGTTTTCAATTATTTTCATAATGAAGTCCTTCCGGAAGTACAACCGGTTGAATTGGTAAAGGATGTGCGTGTTAATCTACCGCCTGGATTGGTGGGTAATCCTACGCCTCTACCGAAGTGTCGTTTGTCTGTGTTCGTGAATGGCAATACGACGTGTCCTAACAATACTGTGGTTGGTGTTGCTACTTCGATCATTACGAACGTGGATATAAAACCATATGTGCCTTATGGTTTCACTCGACCTATTTATAATATTGAACCGGCTGTGGGTGAGCCTGCCAGGTTTGGTTTCGCTACGCCCGGCGGTCCGGTCGTACTGGATACATCAGTGCGTACCGGTGGTGATTATGGTGTCGTGGTGAGCGTTCCAGATGTTCCTGATTGGATTGGATTCATAGGATCACAAGTCACTTTTTGGGGTATACCCGGCGACTCGAGGCATGATACTTCGCGTGGCACCTGTCTAGACGAATTTGAAGGTGAAATACATAAAATCAGTAAACTCGAAAAAGCGTGTCACGTAGAAGAAAAACCGCAACCGTTCGTTATCATGCCAACATCTTGCAATGGGCCACTACAGTCCAGTCTGGAAAGCGATTCGTGGTCTGAAATAGGAAAATTCACACCACCATCGGTTTATACTTTTGCTGATAGTGCTGGTAATCCTGTGGGGCAGGATGGGTGTAACCGTTTGGGTTTTGAACCGTCGATCAGTGTCGCGCCTGATAACCAGGATGGGAGCACATCGACCGGTTTGAATGTCGGTGTGCACGTCGATCAGGAAGGCAGTCTCAGCCCGACCGGACTCGCTGAGTCGAGCGTGAAGAACACGACGGTAACGTTGCCTGCGGGAGTAGGTTTGAACCCCGCGGGCGCGGACGGGTTGTCTGCTTGCTCTACAAGCCAGATCGCGCTTGGAAGCCCTGAAGAACAAACATGTCCTGAATCGTCGAAGGTTGGGACCGTTGAAGTAAAGACACCGCTGCTACCGAACCCGTTGACCGGTGCAGCATATTTGGCTACCCAGAACGCCAACCCGTTCGGTAGCCTCGTTGCGTTGTATCTAGTTGTTTATGATCCTGTTTCTGGCGTGCGTGTCAAGTTGGCTGGGGAAGTAAAACCCGATTTGCAGAACGGGCAGTTGGTCTCGACGTTCAAGGAAACGCCGCAACTACCGTTTGAAGACCTGAACTTGCATTTCTTTGGTGGTTCTCGTGCACCGCTGGGCACCCCGGCGTTGTGTGGTTCCTATAAGACGGTTGCTTCTATCGCACCATGGTCTGGGAATCAGCCTGCAGAAATATCGTCTGAATTCCAGGTCACGTCTGGTCCTAACGGTAGTCCGTGTCATGATCCTTTGCTGTTTGATCCGAGTTTGACGACGGGCAGCTTGAATATTCAAGCTGGTGCGTTCACACCGTTCACGATGACTATGTCACGTGAAGACGGCAACCAAAATCTAAGAGCGATACAGTTGAAGCTCGCTCCTGGCTTGCTGGGAACACTGTCTAAAGTAGAATTGTGTGGCGAACCGCAGAGCGACGCGGGAACGTGCGGTCCGGGTAGCCTGATTGGCCACACCACTGTCAGTGTCGGTCTTGGTAGCACTCCTTACAGCGTTACCGGTGGCGAAGTGTTCATCACGGGACCGTATGAGGGTGCTCCCTATGGGTTGTCGATCGTGAATCCGGCGAAGGCCGGCCCGTTCGATCTAGGGAAGGTCATAGTCAGAGCGAAGGTGGAAGTGGACCCGATCACAGCAGCACTAACGATCACGAGCGACACTGAAGGACCCTATGCTATCCCACAATTCATCGACGGCATACCATTGCAAATAAAGCACGTGAATGTCACCATCGATCGTCCAGATTTCACGTTCAATCCGACTAACTGTTCTCCTATGAGCATAAAAGGAAGCCTTACCAGTAGTGAAGGCGCCGCGTCGGCTTTGAGCGTGCCGTTCCAGGTGACCAACTGTGCGACATTGGGATTCAAACCAAGCTTCAGTGTGTCCACGAACGCGAAGACATCGCGTTCCAATGGTGCGAGTCTACACGTTAAGCTGTCCTATCCTAAAGCGGGATTTGGGACCCAGACTAATATTGCGAAGGTCAAGGTGGATCTTCCCAGACAATTGCCGTCTCGTCTCAGTACCCTTCAACAGGCATGTCCTGACACGACGTTTGATGCGAATCCGGCGGCGTGCTCGCCGAACTCTCGCGTGGGTACAGCCGCGGCGACTACACCGTTGCTACCGGTCGGTTTGAGCGGACCGGCATATTTTGTTTCTCACGGAGGCGCGAAGTTCCCGGAACTCATCATCATACTCTCTGGTTACGGCACGACCGTACAACTGCACTCTGAAACGTTCATAAATAAAGCAGGGATCACAAGCAGCACGTTTCGCACGGTACCGGACGTACCCGTTGGGACCTTCGAACTGACTCTACCTCAGGGTAAATATTCGGCACTGGCAGCACCATCCGGTGTTTGCAAAACGACGCTCACGATGCCCACCAGCTTCACCGCGCAGAACGGTGCGACCATCAAACAGAACACGCACATCACGACAACGAGCTGTCCCAAGAGCAAGAAAACCAAAAAAGCACCTAAACAGAACCAACACAAAACACGTAATCATAAATAGGGGAATGAGGGGATGATGTTAAGAATTCACGAGCACGTCAACGCTACTAACGTAGCGCTGACAGTCGCACTAGTATTCGCGATGACCGGAGGCGCGTACGCCGCCAGCAAAGTATTGATCACCTCGATCAAACAAATCAAGCCGAGCGTAGTCAAGCAGCTTCAAGGGAAAGCACAGAACGGCGCACCAGGCCCCGCAGGACCCGCGGGACCCGCGGGACCGGGTGGTCCTCCAGGATCTGCCGGCGCCAAAGGCGATACAGGCGCTAACGGTGTGAGCGCCGAAGCGAGCTCATTCAACGGCGTCAAGGCTCCCTGCACCGCAGGCGGCACCGAAATCAAGTCCGCTTCCCCAACCGTTAATCTCTGCAACGGCAAGGAAGGAAAAGAAGGAAAAGAAGGCTCACCATGGACAGCCGGCGGCACACTTCCACAAGGCAAGACAGAGACAGGCAACTGGTCCACGATCTACGCTGCGAGCGCTGCAGGACAACCAATGTCCTCAGCGATATCGTTCACGATCCCACTAAAAACAGCGCCAACACCACACTACATCGCCGCTTCAGAAACCCCACCAGCAGGCTGCAAAGGCGAAGTTGAAAAACCAGAAGCAGAACCAGGAAACCTCTGCGTGTTCGCACAAATAGAAACACGCGCCACAGAATACTTACTAGACGGACTATTCCCCAGCGAACACCTCCTATTCACCTCCACCGGCGGAAGCGTAGTAGGCACAGCATCAACAGAAGCAGGAGAAATCATCGCAGGAGGAAGCTGGGCAGTAACAGGCAACTAAAAAAACCCACACGCCCACACCACAACCCACAAGCAAACTAGACCCAAAAAAGGATAGGGGGAGACAGCCCAAAATCTCCCCCTATCCACCCCCAAACCCACCAACCCAAAACAACCACCCGCCCACAGCCACCAATCGAGCTAACAGGACCATCCAAATAAAACAGAACAGTCAAACAACCGGAAAATGCCGTTTGACTTCATCGGGACGTCATGATAAAAATGGTGGACGAGTATTCATGACCGAGTCTTCAATGGATACTCGATAGGCAGAACCATGCATATTAGAGTTGGACCCTGCGCTCCCTGACCATTGAAACGAGTGCTCGGCCCAACCAACCCAAACCTCAAAGAGGCCTAAACCAAGCCTCAAAGAGGGAAAGGCAAGATCAAGAATGAAAAAGCTCCAAACAATATTCTTGGCGCTACTGATACTGACTGCGCTCGCCGCTATCCTTACAGGGACAGCCTCCGCAGAAGTCACGTTATTAGCGGAATGGTTAGTCAGTGGAGCATCCATCCCCTCCGGTACCGAAGAAGCAAGTGAAACATCCAGCAGTATTGAAATGGAAGATACGGATGCAGCTTCGGGCGTATTATGCACTGGGATACTTGATGGTACGGTCGGCGCGAATGGGTTAGATTTAATTACCAAAATATTAAATTTAGCGAAAGAAGAAATTTCGTCTACAGTGTTAACTGGGTTAGCCCTGTTAGGACCCACGCCGGATTGTGTTTCGGTTAAAGGGTGCAGTACCACGGCTGCGCTTGAAGTATGGCCGATCGGGCTGCCTTGGCACACGCTGCTCTATTTAATGGAATCCGGTGTCATTTTAGATAGGACAGCTAAAGAAAACGGCATCAACTTCGGCTATGAGTTGGCATGCACAGTATTGGGTCTGAAAGTCACAGACACCTGCGAAGCTAAAGAAAGCGCATTCGAAGTCATCAACGACGCCGATACGGGAGACGCTTCCATACCGGCAGGCGCTCTAGGAGAACCATTAGCTAATTGTACAATAGGCGGCTCAGGAACCGGAGCAAATCGGACGGATGAATTATCGCCGGTCACGCTCACGGGCGGGTTATTATTGACAGTGTCATCTGAATAAGGTAGCTAAAAGTATTTATAGTCTGACGTGGTTGTGGCTGGGTGTGACTGTACTGCGCGCCCAGCCATGTGCTGTGCAAAATGGGCGGGTGCTGTCATGTCGAACGCGGAACGGGGGTCTAGGCTGGCGCTCGCAGAATGAGCAGCGGTGGGGCTCAATGGGGCCTCGATTAACGAGACCCCACTGGCGTTGAGTATCTGCCAAGGGCATTACGGACTCTCGATCACTTGCTTCTTGACAGAGAAGGTGAAGTCGAACTCCTCGGGCGCCTTGTGCCGGAACCTCGGGGGAGCGGATGCATACGTGTCCGCCGTATGCGTCCCTGGCTTGGGCCTGCGGCCGACGAGCCGGGGCTCGCCTTCGGGCCGCGCATCGAGCTTGCGAAGCGCGGCCGCCACGAAATCGGTGAACAGCGGTGGAGGGGTGTGTATAGTAGCGTCTCGGCGACATGGCCATGGCTCGATTCTTCGGCTCTGGAACGCTCGGGCGATCTTTGGCGGCCCCTTAGTTGCTTGCGGAGACTTCCATCGCCGGAACAAGGTGCGCCAGCTCGGAGGTTCTTAGCGAAGCTGCACTCACGGAAGCAAGAGATTTCGTCGGTGTCCAGTGCGCCCCTCGATCTCGCGCTGCCCGGCAAGGACTTGGACATGCTGCCTGACAATGCTTGGTCGGGCAGAATGGACGTTGGATCCTTGCCCCAGGCGCTGAAGGGCTGTTGCTGGTGAGGATGAGGCTGGCGCGTTCGTAGCGGCGGGAAACGAGCATGAACATGAGGTTCGCTACTGGTGGATCGAATGGGATGTAGCCGACCTCGTCACAGACGAGTAGGGGGTAGCGCCCCAAGCGGCGTAGTTCCTCCTCGAGGCGGCCTTGGCGTTGGGGTGAAGTCGAACTCCTCGGGCGCCTTTCGTCGCCCGGAATTTCGCGGCACTGATGCGCACCTTGCCGATGTGGGCCTCGCGAGTGGAGGTCTCGGTGGAGAGCAGTGCGCTCATGGCTCCATTGCTCCGAGCGTGCGCGCTCAGCGAGCTTTGGCAGCGCCTTGGCTGCCGCTGGCGACTTCATCGCCCGGAAAAGGTGCGCGAGCTCTAAGGTGGCGTTGCTCACGCGATCAACTGGTCGTAAATGGTCAATGCGCGCTGCTGAACCAAGGATCCCGGCTCGGGCTCTGCGTGTTGCCCGCAGTGGCCGTATTGCCCCGTGCTCCTCTGCGAACCGGTCAATCGGGCGGGAGTTGAGCCTTCGGTGGGCTCGACTATTGGCCTTCTCAAGCCACGCGTCGAGCTGCAGCTGAAAGTCCAAATAGTTCGCGAAACACCTTCCGGGCTCGAAGCTCGTCTCCAGATATTCCTGCCGCCGTTCGACGACGCCCTTGGCCTACGGGTCTTTGGCTTCGGAGGAATACCGTCGAGCAGCAATTGCCCGCAGAAGCTGGCATAAACATCAGTGGGCTGGCCGCCGCCAGCGTGGAGGCACCCCCGCGATCTCAGACCATCAGTGCCGCGAGCGCTCCGAGCGACCATAAAAGCGTGCCATCCCAGAGTTTGCTGAAATCAGCGTGCCCGGACCAGTCTGATGGCTCCGAGGGATCCCATTGGGCAGATCTGCTGCGCGACCGCGAGTGGCTCATTTGGATACGTCCGCCGAAGCTCTTTGTCCATATAGTTGGAAACAGTTTAGAACTTTAGGCTTGACTTTGGTCTAGTTCTCTGGAAGGATGCACGCTGACCGGACCTTCGAGCTAGGAGGTGGGGTCATCTGCCTGGTTCGGATGCCGTGAGGCTTTCAGGGTTGGGCGAACTGTTGTGGAGACGTTGGCTTAGGAGGCAGTGAGAAACAGTGCTGGACTTCTGCTGGTGTCTCTGTAGCATGATTGGGGTTGGACCCCGCGCTCTCTGGCCTTTGGACGAGTGCTCGGCCTGACTGATCCAAGCCTTGGATGAGGCTTAGACCAAGCCTCGGATGAGGGAAAGGTAAGATCAATGAA
>Ga0209006_10003916_pt1 | contig 13553 bp, 8 predicted proteins | sample JacPin_JW_Ref_O2_FD_188567 | JGI IMG/M metagenome (GOLD analysis project Ga0209006, IMG submission 188567) | Forest soil microbial communities from Algoma, Ontario, Canada - Jack Pine, Ontario site 1_JW_Ref_O2 (SPAdes) (version 2) | ecosystem: Environmental > Terrestrial > Soil > Boreal... | reverse complement strand
CGAAGCTGCTGGGCGCCGCGCGCGTGGTCGCTGCCGCGCGCTCGCAGGAGGGACTCGAGCGCTGCCTGGAGCTGGGCGCGGATGCCGCCGTGCGCCTGGGCGAGCCCGATGACTTGCCCGCGGCGCTCGCCGATGCCGCGGAGGATCGCATCGACGTGGTCGTCGACCCGCTGTTCGGCGAGCCGTTCGTGGCGGCCGTCAACGCCGCGAGCTTCGGCGCGCGGATCGTGCAGCTTGGGGCGGGGGCCGGCGCCGAGGCGACCGTTCCCTCCGCTGCGATCCGGGGGAAGATGCTCGAGATCATGGGACACACGAACTTCGCCGCCCCGCCGGAGGTCAAGCGCGAGGCATACCGCCGGCTCGCCGAGGCCGCCGCCGCGGGCGCGATCCGGGTGGGCGTCGACCCGCTGGCGCTCGATCAGGTGGGCGAGGCGTGGCGCCGCCTCCAGGCCGGCTCGCACCGCAAGATCGTGCTCGTGCCCTGAGCCGCCGGCGCACTTAGCTGCTGTCGCCTCGAGCGCTACTTGCGCTTGGACTGGTGCGCGAGCACCTTGCCGAAGGCGTCCTCCAGCTGCGCGGTCATGCGCTGCTTGAATAGCGCCAGCAGCGCCTCCGATGCGAGCGGACGCAGCGACCCTACCCCTGCGATCAGCTCGTCCCAGCCCTCGTCGGGCTGGCCGGCACGGTCGAAGGGCTCCCACAGCTCTTTGAGGAACAGCTTCGTGAACGCGCGCGAGATCGACTCGCAGTCGCGGCTGACGCGCTCGACGAGCACGAGCGCCGCGTGCAGCGGGATGCCGAGCTCGACGACCTCCTCGGCCGCATGCATCAGTGCCGGGCTGGGGATTTCGAAGCGTCCGTCGCCGAGCGGCACGAGTAGCTTCAGCCGGCGCACGCGCTCGATGTCCTTCGCGTCGACGTCGCCGAAGCGTGCTGTCAGTTCCTCGGCGGTGATCATCTCGGGCGCCTCCGCCTCGAAGGGCGTGGTGACTGCGATGCGCAGGCCGAGCAGTCGCTCGGCGAGGCCGTTGGAGCCGCTCAGCAGGCGCTCGATCGCGGCGAGGTTGAAGCCGTCGGCCTGCAGGTCGAGGATCAATCGCAGGCGCGCCACGTGCTCGGCGTTGTAGTAGCCCACGCGCGCCCTGACCTCCGGCGGGGGCAGCAGCCCGCGCGTGTGGTGGTTGCGGATGTTGCGCACCGACATGCCGACCTCGGCCGCCAGCTGCTCGATCGTGAGGTCGTATCCCGAGGTGGTTGCGTGCGCGCCGGCGCGGGTACGGACGGTGCGGGCGGGCTTCTCGCCGGTCTCGGTGGAGGCGCTTGGCATCGTCATTCAAGGATACTACGTTTGATGTGCCCTCATTCGAGGTAACATAGACCTACGTCATGATTTTCCGCGCCCGCCAACCCGCCTCAACCCGTCTGCGCGGTGGTCTACGTGGCTGAACGCGGAGCTGTCCCGCGCGTGTCCGCCGGCCGGCGCCGCGCGCTGAAGCTCGTCGGCTCGTTCACCTCGCCGCTGCTTCCCGACGACTACCTGGAGCTCGTCAACCCGCTGTGGTCCACGCGCGAGCTGCGCGGTCGCATCGAACGCGTCGAGCGCGAGACGCCGGACGCGGTGACGGTGCTGATCAAGCCGGGGTGGGAATGGCCGGGCCACCTTCCCGGGCAGTACGTGCGCCTGGGGATCGAGGTCGACGGCGTGCACCACTGGCGCGCCTACTCGCTCACTTCCGACCCCGATCGCCGCGACGGCTGCATCGCGATCACGCCCAAGCTCGTGGACGGCGGCAAGGTCTCGCCGTTTCTGTTCTCGCGTGTGCGGCCGGGTGCGATCGTGCGCCTGGGCGGCGTGGAAGGGACGTTCGTGCTGCCCGAGGAGCTGCCCGAGCGCCTGCTGTTCGTGAGCGCCGGCAGCGGCGTCACGCCGGTGATGAGCATGCTCCGTGCGCTGGCGGGGCGCGGGCAGTTGCGCGACGTCGTCCACATCCACAGCGCGCGCACGGCGGAGCAGGTGATCTTCTCGCGTGAGCTGCGCGAGCTTCACAGCGGCGAGAACGGCTACAGCCTGCACGAGCAGCTGACGGGCGAGCAGGGGCGCGTCGCGCCGGGGCACCTTGATGAGCTGTGCCCTGACTGGCGCGAACGCGAGACGTTCCTGTGCGGACCCTCGAGCCTGCTCGAGGCGATGCGTGGGCGCTGGGCGCAGGACGGCCACCCGGAGCGACTGCACGTCGAGCACTTCCAGCCGGACGAGCACCTGCTGGATGAGCTCTCACCGGGGCAGCGCGGCGCGGGCGGCACGGTGCGCTTTCGCTCGAGCGGCATCGAGGTGGACAGCGACGGCAGCCAGTCGATCCTCGCCTGTGGCGAGGCCGCAGGTGCCGAGCTGCCGTTCGGCTGTCGCATGGGCATCTGCCACACGTGCGTCGGGCGCCTGCGCTCCGGTCGCGTCCGCGACCTGCGCACCGGCCGTGTCCACGGCCAGCCCGGAGAGATGTTGCAGACGTGCGTCAACGCCCCCGAGGGTGCCATCGAGCTTGATCTCTAGCTCTCCAGAACCTCCAGATCCTCCCCCACGAACAAAGGAACCCCTGACCATGTCCGCCACCAGCACCGCCGCGTCGCCGGCCTCGCGCCTCGATGAGCCTGAGAGCCCGCTGGCGCGCCTGACTGCGGAGCAGATCGAAGAGCTCGGACGTGAGTTCGACGCGATCCACGACGAGGTGTACGCCGACCTCGGCGAGCGCGACGCACGCTACATCCGCGCGACGATCAAGCTGCACCGCCAGCTCGTGCTGGCCGCGCGCGCGCTGCTGCTCGGCTCGAGCTATGAGCCGGCCTGGCTCGCGGGCACCGCCTCGCTGTCGCTGGCGAAGATCCTGGAGAACATGGAGATCGGCCACAACGTGATGCACGGCCAGTGGGACTGGATGAACGACCCGGACATCAACTCGCAGGCGTGGGACTGGGACACCGCCTCGCCGGCTGACGCGTGGCGTCACTCCCACAACTACGAGCACCACACGTTCACCAATATCCGCGGCAAGGATCGCGATCTGGGCTATGAGATCATGCGCGTCGACCCGCACCAGCGCTGGCATCCGGTTTATCTGTTTCAGCCGCTGTACAACCTGCTGCTGATGGGCTTCTTCGAGTGGGGCGTGGCGGTGCACGACCTCAACCGCGGTGCGATCCACTCGGGGGAGAAGTCAAAGGAGCAGGTGCTGGATGAGCTGAAGGCGATCGGCGTGAAGGCGCGCCGGCAGATCGTCAAGGACTACATCGCGTTCCCCGCGCTCGCGGCGGGCGCGGCGTTCGCGTCCAGCCGCGGCTCGGCGGAGTCCGCCAAGCGCTCCTTCAAGACGACGGTCGCTGCCAACTTCACGGCGAACATCGTGCGCAACGTGTGGGCGTACTCGATCATCTTCTGCGGACACTTCCCCGACCAGACGTACACGTTCGCCGAGGCCGAGGTCGCGGATGAGACGCGCGGCGGCTGGTACGTGCGCCAGCTGCTGGGCGCGGCCAACATCGACGGAGGCCCGCTGTTTCACCTGCTTGCGGGCAACCTCAGCTTCCAGGTCGAGCACCACCTTTACCCGGACATGCCCTCCAGCCGCTATGCAGAGATCGCGCCGCGCGTGCGCGACATCTGTCGCCGCTACGGCCTGCCCTACAACACAGGCCCGTTGCACAAGCAGCTGGGGACCGTGCACCGGACGATCCTGCGCCTGGCGTTCCCCGGCGGCAAGGTGCGGCCGAAGCCGGGGGCGTATGAGCCGGAGCGGCTCTGAGTCGAGACTAGCTGGCGCCGGCGGGGCCCGTGGGAGCATCCTCGGCCGCCACGTGACCGACGGGCGCGGAGCTCTCGCCGGGCTCGACGATCGTCCACACGGGCACCGGCTCCACGCGTCCGCGGACCTCGAGCTCACCGACGAGCACGAGGTTCTGTGGCGCGCGACGCATGCGCTGACGCGTGGAGTCGGCGATGAAGAGCATGTGCCCGCTGCCCTTGGTCATGCCCTCCAGGCGCGAGGCGGTGTTGGTCGTGTCACCGAGCGCGGTGTACTCGACGCGCTTCTCCGAGCCGATGTTGCCGGCCATCACAGGGCCGCTGTTGATCCCCACGCCCATCACGAACGCATGGTCGTGCCCGTTCTCGGCGATCCACGCATTGAAGGCATCCAGGCGCGCGCCGATCATCTCGGTGGCGGCGCTCAGCGCCCGGTCGGCGTGATCGGGCTGCTCCAGCGGTGCGCCGAAGACGGCCATGATGCCATCGCCCATGTATGAGATCAACGTGCCGCCGGCGGCCAGGATGGCCTCGGTCATTTCGTTGAGGTAGCAGTTCACCACCTCGATCACGCGGGTGGCGGGGAGCTTCTCGGAGAAGCTGGTGAAGCCGCGCAGATCGGAGAAGAGGACGGTGCAGTCGCGCTCGACCGCGCCGAGGCGCAGGTTCTCGCCGGCGCTGGCGACGACCTGCTCGACGACGTCGGCGGGCACGAAGCGCGAGAACAGATCGTGCACACGCGTGCGTTCGATCGTTTCGCCGACATACAGCACGGCCAGCGTTCCGAGCGTGCCAACGGCGAGCGCGAGCAGTGGGTAGACGAACGTGACGATCGCGCCGCGGTCGAAGATGACCTGCACTGCGACCGTGAACGTCACGGCCAGGGCCAGCGCGTTGAGCATCGAGCGCCACTGGCGCAGGCGCAGGCTGCCGAGGGGAACGGCAATGCCGAGCAACAGGATCACGAGGATGTCCACCGAGCTCGGGGCGAAGCGCAGTGGCACTCGCTGGAGCAGCGTGGCAGCGGCGTTGGCCCAGATTTCTGGACCCGCCATGTCTACGCCGCCGGTGGTGGACGTGGCGTGGATGTCCTGGAGGATCGGGGAGGACGCGCCCACGATCACCAGCGCGCCCTGAAACAGGCCCGCGGGGAAGTCCCCGCGCATGACCTTGGCGTAGGAGATCGACCTGAAGGTTTCCGGCGGTCCGGCGAAGTCGATCGGCAGGCTGCCATCGCCTTCGAAGGTGGATGCGGGGATGCTGTGCCCGAGCATCACTTCGGCTGCCGCGAGCGGGAAGCTCCCGAGGTGGTTGTAGCTGCGGTCGAAGCGCCGCACCACTCCGTCGCTGTCGAGCGTCAGTCGCACCTCAGCGGGCCGCGCGCCGATTTCACGCAGCAGGGAGTTCCCGCCGAAGATTTCCGTTTCGCCGGGCGGCTTGACCGCGACGTTGACCGTTCCGAGCACGATCTTCCCATGCGCCCTACCGACGGCTTCGATCAGCTCGTTGTCTTCGGTGGGGTTGGTTTCCTGTGTGAATTCCATATCCATGGCGATCGCCTTCGCGCCCGCGCGCCGCAGGCGGTCGAGCACCTCAGCGTCGAACCTGCGTGGCAGCGGCGAGCGCGACTCGAGGTGACGTTCTTTGAGTTCACGTTCGGCCTGGACACTGATCGCAACGAACACGATGTTCGACGGAGGCCTACGCGTGCCGCGAATCGTGAAGCGCGCGTCGATCGTCTGCAGTTCGCTGCGGCGAAGCAGATGTGTGGCGTACGCGGCCACGCCGATGCCCCCGGCGAGGATGGCCACCATCACCAGTCCCACCACGTTGCGTCGTTGGCTGTGCGTGCCCCTCATGTATCGCCTCGATGTCAACCGGTCGCGCAAGCGCCGAGCGCGTCGATGCTAACGGACGCTCATATCGCGCCGGCACGGGCCCGTCGCGTGATGAACGGCCTCCGGAGCATGTGAGTCGGGACGGCTGTAAAGTCTCGCCGCAGTTTCAGTACGGCCGTGGCTCTTTCAGTCCTGGTTCGGGGGGTAGTCGAGATTGATCGCGTTGACATGCAGCTCTGATTTCCGCCGCCGCGCGCTCGTGGTCGCGTTCGCGATGCTCGCCGCGGCGATGCTGGCGGGCTATGGGCGGCCATCGGTGGCTGCGGCTGTGGAAAGCGGCTCGCTCTCGCAGCTCCCGAGCCCCCTCAACTGCATCAGCGAACAGGGCTTCGAAGAAGAGCTGATCGAAGAAGGTCATGAAGCCGGTTTGATCGGCTGCGGGGTGCTGCTGCCGAAAGGCACACTCGAAAACTCCTACCAGGCGCAGGTGAGCCCGGACGGCAGGAACGTCTACTCAGTTGCGGTCTCCGGCGATCTCATCGAGTACTCGCGCGATCAGGCCAACGGCACGCTCACAGAGATCGGTTGCGTGACATCGGGGGCGAGCGCATGTGCTCCCGCGAGCTCGACCACGAACGCGATCGCGATGAGTAGCCCCGCGGCTATGGCAATCAGCCCGGAAGGCACCGACGTGTACGTTGTCACTCAGGGGACGAACAGCCTCGTCGAGCTCAGCCGCGAACCGGCAACGGGGCTGCTGACCGAGATCGGGTGTCTCAGTCAGGCCGACTTGGAATGTGCGTCGCACGAAGCGGACGGTCTCGAACTGCCCTACGGGATCGCCATCAGTCCCGACGGCACGAGCGTATACGTGGCGAGCCATAACAGCGATGCGATCGCCGAGTTCTCACGCGACGCCTCGACGGGGGAACTGACGCAGCTCACGAGGCAGAACAACTGCATAACGAGCGGCAGCGGGAACGGCTGTGGAACCGAAGGTGGGGTCGGGCTCGAAAGCGCGATCGGGGTGGCCGTCAGCCCCGACGGCAGGAGTGTCTATGTGGCGGCGGGGGGCACGGAACGCAGCGGTGCGATCGCCTCGTTCGAACGCAACACGAGCACGGGAGCGCTCACTCAGCTTCCGGGCAAGGAAGGCTGCATCAGCACGGCCAATGCGTCCTGCACGCACGGCGTGGGGATCGACGGTCCCGAGGACCTCGTGATCAGCCCGGATGGGCGCAACGTTTACACGAACTCGAGTGAAGACAATGCGGTTCTGGAGCTCCGGCGCGAACCCTCGGGAGCGCTTGCGCAACTGGCGCCCCCGAACGCGTGTCTGATGAAGGCACCTGTTGAAGCGGGGTGCAGTGAAGCCAAGGGACTCGAAAAAGCACTCGGTGTGGCGATCAGCCCTGGGGGTGAAGATGTCTACGCGAGCAGCGCCTTTGAAGACGACGAGGCCGAGTTCGCACGCAATGCGGAAACAGGTGTCCTCGCCGCGCTTCCCGCCCCCTACGAATGCGCCGGCAAAGGCGAAACCGAAGGAGAAGTCGACAACGAATGCGGCACGCAGGGCATTCACGGCATTGCCGGCGCCAGGCGCGTGACGGTGAGCCCAGACGGCATGAACCTGTACGTGGCCGGACAGAACGACCGCTCGGTGGTTGAGCTCGCACGGGCGGTGACGCCCGCGGTCTCCAGCGTCAGCCCGGCGACCGGCCCCTACACGGGTGGGACCACGGTGACGATCGCGGGCTCGGGCTTCGTCGAAGGTGCGGTGGTCGACTTCGGCGCGACGGCTGCGACGAGCGTCACGGTCAACTCGGCGTCCTCCATGACCGCGGTCAGTCCCGCTGGCAGTGGAACCGTGAACGTGACCGTCAGCACCTATGCGGGCACCTCCGCCGCTAACGCCGGCGACGGGTTCACCTACAGCGCGCCGCCGAACACGGGTCCGTTGGTGTCCCTGCCTGGTCCGCTCATCCTCGTCGTCCCACCCCCGATATTGGCCCGCACCGGCAACGTAGCCCCGATCTCCGGGAGGGTGCTCGTCCGCGTGCCGGGCAGCAGGACGTTCGTCCCCCTCTCCTCGCTCCAGCAGATCCCCTTCGGCACCGTCATCGAAGCGACCCACGGACACGTGAGCGTCACGACGGCACAGCCGAACGGCACGACGCAGACGGGCGAATTCTTCGAAGGCGAGTTCATCCTCAAGCAGGGCCGCAACGGCCTGGTGATCGCGGAACTGACGGGCGGCAAGTTCTCGGTCTGCCCGACGGCGCGTGAGCGCGCGCACAAGGCGAGCGTGCTCTCGGCGCATGCGGCCACGTCGGGTAAGCACGTTGTGCGCAAGCTCTGGGCCAACGCGCACGGCAGCTTCGAGACGAAGGGCAACTACGCGGCGGGCGCGGTGCAGGGGACCGAGTGGCTGACGGAGGATCTCTGCGAAGGCACGTTGATCGGCGTCACGCGCGACAAGGTGCGGGTCACCAACCTCGTCACGCACCACCACGTCGAGGTGAAGGTCGGACACAAGTATCTCGCCAAAGCACCGTGAGAATTGGCTTGAGATGAGCGTTTGTCGCTCAATGCCTGGAAAATCACTGTAGCCTTCGCCCGCAGGACGAATACCAGACTCGACGCTGGGGGGTAGACGTGCCCGCGCCACGTGGGGTTTTTCACATAGCTGCGCTTGTAGCCGCAGGACTTCTCGTCGCGCTCGCCGGCCCCACGAACGCCGCCGCGGCGCGCGCCGATCGTGGCCGGAGCGTGCTCCGGCCGTCGCCGCGCGCGTCGGCTTCGGCAGCACTGCTGATCCAGACCGCGACGCTGACCGGTGGCGCCGAGGCGGAAGGCTCTCTGTTCGGTTACAGCGTGGCGCTGTCCGCGGATGGCGACACTGCGCTGATCGGCGGCAAGTACGCCAACGGCGCGGCGTGGGTGTTCACCCGCTCGGGGAATACGTGGACACAGCAGGGCCCACCGCTGACGGTCACCGAAGAAAACAGCAACGAATGCACGGGCGAAGCGGGCGAATGCCAGGTCGGCCGCAGCGTCGCTCTCTCGGCTGACGGGAACACGGCGCTCGTCGGCGGACAGGCTGACAACGGCTACCGCGGTGCGGTGTGGGTGTTCACGCGCTCAGGCTCGACGTGGACCCAAAGCGCCAAATTGACGGGCGGCGAAGAAGAGACGGCCGAAGGTCGCTTCGGCCGCAGTCTGGCGCTGTCCGGGAACGGCGACACGGCGCTGATCGGTGCACCCAAGAACCACACCAACCGCGGTGCAGCGTGGGTGTTCACCCAGTCAGAAGGCGTGTGGTCGCAGCAGGGCTCGGCGCTCGTCGGGGGCGAAGAAGAAATCGGTCCCGCGCACTTCGGCTCCAGCGTGGCGCTCTCGGAATCCGGGGCCACGGCACTCGTCAGCGCTCGCATGGACGACGGCGGCGTGGGGGCGGTGTGGGCGTTTACGCGCTCGGGCGGAACATGGAGTCGCCAGGGCCCGAAGCTCACGGGCGGCGAAGAGAGCGGCGAAGGGCGGTTCGGCTCGAGCCTCGCGCTCTCCGCGTTCGGCAACACGGCGCTGGTCGGTGGCCGCGGCGACGGCGGCGACGCCGGCGCCGCGTGGGTGTTCACGCGCTCGGGCTCGACTTGGGCACAGCAGGGACCGAAGCTCACGGGCGCAGAAGAGAGCGGCGAAGGTGAATTCGGCGCGAGCGTGGCACTGTCCTCGGACGGCGGTGTGGCGTTGATCGGCGCGCCGCTGGACAGCAAGATCGGCGCCGCGTGGACGTTCAGTCGCGCCGGCGCCAGCTGGAGTCAGGTGGGCAGCAAGCTTCCCAGCCCGGAACCGAGCGCCCCGCAGCGATTCGGCACGGGCGTCGCACTCTCCGCGGAAGGTGCGATCGCGTTGATCGGCGGTCCTGCTCACCGCCACGACGAAGGTGCAGCGTGGGCGTTCCGGAACAAATTCGTCCCGATGCCCGCGGTCGCTGGCATCAGCCCGGAATCCGGCTCCGTCGAAGGTGGCACCTCCGTCACGATCACAGGCTCAGGGTTCGTGCCGGGGGCGAAGGTGCAGATCGGCGGCGCTCCCGCGAGCGCCGTCGAAGTCGTCTCGGAAACCGAGATCACCGCCGTAACCGGGTCTCACGCCGCGGGTCCCGCGGACGTGATCGTCAACACACCGGAAGGCGAATCCTCCGGCGGTCCGACGTACACCTACGCGATCACCCTGCCTCCGAAGATCTCGAGCGTCACTCCCGCCTCCGGCCCCAGCGAAGGGGGGACGTTGGTGAGGATCGCGGGCAGCGGCTTCGTCTCTGGATCGACCACCGTGAAGATCGGTGGAGAAGTTGCGACCTCGGTGGAAGTGCTCTCGGAAGCAGAACTGACCGCGGTCACGCCCGCGCACGCGGCCGGCGACGCGGAAGTCGCGGTGAGCACGCCCAACGGCGAAACCACGGGCGGTCCGACATATGAATACCTGTCCTCGCCCGCTCTGCCAACGCTCACGCCGGCGATCGTCCCGCCGCTGGGCGGCAGTCCCCTCGGGAGCACCGGCGTGCTCAGCAGCCACGAATCGAAGCTGTCACTGCCGAAGCTAGGGGTCTCGGGGAACCTATATCCCGTCTCCGGCACGGTGCGGGTGAAGCTGCCGGGCTCGAAGAAGTTCATCCTGCTCTCAGAAGCGCTGCAGGTGCCCTTCGGGACGATCGTGGACGCGCGCGACGGTAAGGTCACGCTGAGCACTGAAGGGCCGCACGGCCAGCTGCAGTCGATGAGCTTCTACGAAGGCGAGTTCCAGATCACGCAGAAGCACAGCGGCCGCGTGTTCGCGACGCTCAAGGGAGGCGACTTCGCGAGCTGCCCGACCAGGCGCGAGCGCGGCCACATCGCGAGCGCGCAGGCGGCCAGCGCGAGCAAGCACCCGGTGCGCAAACTGTGGGCCAGCGGCCACGGCAGCTACTCGACGAAGGGCAACTACGCCGCCGGAGCGGTGCTCGGCACGGTCTGGCTGACGGAGGACTTCTGCGACGGCACCTACATCCATGTGGCCACCGACAGCGTGGAGGTGACCAACCTGGTGACGCACCGCCGCTTCAAGGTGAAGGCCGGTCACAGCTACTTCGCCAAGGCGCCGTAGGCTCAGACGCGCAGCACGGTCCGCCTCCCCGACACTCCTGCCAGCACATGCCCGTTGCCGCGCAGCCAGTCGGGCGCATCCTCGAGCGCTCTCTGCGCTGCCTGCCTCCCCGCTTCGCGCGCGGCATCGAGCTGGTGGAACTCGAGCAGGCCTACGCCGGCGACGCGCACGGAGATCGTCATATCCGCGTAGCGGCGTGCCGACTCGTCGGTGTTGGCGCTCGAGAGCAGCGCGACGCGGGCCATCGTCTCCGGCAGTGACGGCAGCCGCCGCGGACGGTTGGCGCGAGGCTCCACGGCGGGGTCGTCCGTGTCCGGCTTGCGCTCCTCGCCGCCCTTGATGTCGATCGCCAACACCGGTCCCTCGCCAGTGGCGCTCATAGGCGCCAGCGGCAGGTTGTCGAGCAGCGAGCCGTCGATCAGCAGGCCCTCCTCGTGTCGGCGCGGCGGCCCGATCAGCGGCAAGGACATGCTCGTGCCGACCGCCTCTGTCATCGGTCCGTGGCGGTCGATCACCAGGTGGTTGCCGCGAAGGTTGACGCTCGCGCAGTAGAACGAGCGCGCGAGCTCCTCCAGGCGCACGTCGCCGAAGACACGTTCGAGCATCGCTTCCATCTTCTGGCCGCGGATCAGCGCGTGGCGCGGGATCGTGTAGTCGTTGATCGGGTTGCGCCGTACCCACTCCTCGTAACCTCTAGCGACGGCGCGACCGCGCAGAGGGTCGAGCCGATCGTGAACGCGACGAGTGCAAAGGAAAACACCTTGCGCCGGCCGAGCAGGTCGGCGAGCTGGCCGCCCGCGACGAGGAAGGCGGCGAACACGATGTTGTAGGCGTTCAACACCCAGGAGACGCCGGACAGCGTGGAGCCGCCGAAGGCGCGGGCGATGTCGGGCACCGCGATGTTTACGATCGTCGCGTCGACGAACGCCATGAAGCTGCCGAGCACGGCGACCGCCAATACCGTGCGCGGCGATGAGACCCGACGCGTTCGCGCGGGAGCTGCGGTTGTCCCCGTTACTCCGAAGGGGGCGAGTTTATGTCAAGCCGGGGGTGCTAGGGAGTTCTGGCCGCACGCGCGCTGCTGCTCGGCCCGCCGCTATCGGCCGGCGTGGAACCCCCTCAACCGAGGCGCGACCACTCGCGAGACGCCCGAGGAGGCCCGTCTAGCGAAAGGCTCCCGTGGGGAGACGGCGCCGCTTGTAGTCAGAATACTTGTCTAGTTCAATAGACTCCAAGCCTTGACGTACAGGCCAGGACTTCTATATTCCAGCGGCATTCATTTATCCGGCATTAGTTGGACCCGAAAGGAGCTGGCACCAATGAAGGTACGTCTTTCCTTGAAGAGCGTTCTTGCCCTTGCCGCCGTGATCGTCGCGTCACCGATGGCCTTGCCGACCGCAGCAAACGCTCTTGACTCGCCGCCGTATGCAGCACCCGTTGGCCCTGCGCCTGTGGCACCTCCATCTAGCCCAATCCCCGGCGCGCCACTGACTGTTACACACGGTCTCTCTGGCGCACAGCCTGCAGACTCAATATGCACCGCAACCCCATTTATTATTACGGGTGGCAATCACATATGGGACTTCGAGGCTGACGCGGTATGTAGTCAAGAGGAGTGGCAGGAGATCGAGGCTTGTCCCACATTCAACGGGGTCGTTCAAAAATCGGACTGCGACGTATCCGGATACGAGCTCTCGGATGGCTCCAGTGCCGGCGTAGCCGCCTATTGCAAAGGCTATACAGCCAAGACATGGATGTGGTACTACACGCCATATCTCTCGCCCGAGACATCGACTGAGTATTCTAGTTCAGGTAACTGCTGACGGGTCCTGAGCGGCTCTCCTTGAGTGGAGCGCCGGCAAGCGCACCCCTCGCTGGCCCCGGTGTTGCAGCCCTTCTCGGGGCGGGCCACCGTGGGCCGTGAGGCCGTCCCGACGTTCTAACGGGGCCGCGCCCCGCCCGCGACCGTGGTCACGGACCGTAACGGTTACGCCTGTGCGAGGATCGCTGTCACGTCAGCGGGAATGAGAAGTCTTATCGGCAGTGCGATCAGGTCCTGCTCGTTAGCGTATATGTCGGCTGCGCGCAAGGCGCATGACAAGCGGGCCCATCCGAGTCTTCGAGGGCGATGGGACGGGTCTCGGCCGAGTAGCTGATCGATCGCCGTTGCTACGTCATGCTTTGTGATCGCATCCTGACCTGTATCGACGGTAGTGCCCCGTCTCGCCGCTGGCGGTATTCCGGCCCGACCCAGATGTTGCCCGCAAGGTCCACCGATACCAAGATCGGGTTTTTCAGATTCTCCAATGCGTGTACCGGTGGTCGTTTCAGCGTACAGATACACCTGGAGTCGCAGCCTGGTCTCCGACGTGAGGCTCCGCATTACGCGGTCGGTTGTAAGTATGCCCTGCCGCCTTTGGAAAAGCATTTCGCGACGCTCGATCGGTTCAAGCGTAACTTTCGCGACTATGCACTTCAGTTCAGCCACAGCCGGTGATGCCACCGTCGAGCGGGATCACGGTGCCGGTCAGGTAGGCGCCGGCGCGCGATGCGAGGAACAACGTCAGCCCGGCGACGTCGTCGGGTCGGCCGATGCGCCCGAGCGGCACCTCGCCCTCGATGCCGGAGCGCAGCTCGGGATCGTCGAGCGCCCAGGCCATCATCTTGCTCTCGAACGGGCCGGGCGCGATCGCGTTCACGGTGATGTGCTCGGAGGCGAGGCGCTTGGCGAGGTGGCGCGTGAGCATGTGCACGGCGGCCTTGCTGGCGCTGTA
>Ga0209006_10003914_pt1 | contig 13557 bp, 9 predicted proteins | sample JacPin_JW_Ref_O2_FD_188567 | JGI IMG/M metagenome (GOLD analysis project Ga0209006, IMG submission 188567) | Forest soil microbial communities from Algoma, Ontario, Canada - Jack Pine, Ontario site 1_JW_Ref_O2 (SPAdes) (version 2) | ecosystem: Environmental > Terrestrial > Soil > Boreal... | reverse complement strand
CCATCCGCCCAGCAGCGCCAGCGGAAAAATTCGCCAGAAAGTAAATTCCGTGCCAAAGCCCAAAAAGATCAGCGCCGGAATCGTGAACATCACACCGGCCGCCAGCGACTCCCCAGCCGACCCGGTCGTTTGAACGATGTTGTTTTCCAGAATCGTCGAGCGCCCAAACGCGCGCAGAATGCTGATCGATAGCACTGCGATCGGAATCGAAGCAGAAACCGTAAGCCCAGCGCGAAGCCCCACGTAAACCGTCACCGCGCCAAACAGGAGCCCGAACAGCGACCCCAACACGACAGCCCGCAGCGTAAATTCCGCAATACTCTCCTCAGCCGGAATGTAAGGATGGAATTCCCCAGGCGGCGCCGTCGAGCTCCACTGTTTCTTCGCCATCGCCATCCTCCCCCAAGCCGTTTAGCCGCGTGTGCCGGTCCTGCCGCCGTACGGCACCTTCGACCGCCATTGTCCCGCGCCCTTCGACCACCGCGGTCCCGCGTAGTCTTCTGTCAGTCGGTTGCCCGATGCTTCTGTCGCGGCTCAATTCGCGACAGCCCATTCGACCGCCGCCGCCCTCTTCTGGCGCCGTTCAATTCCGCGCCAACCAATTTGGCCGCCGCGAACCCGGCAAGGTAGCATCAGTCGCACACCCAAGCAAGCCGCTTTCGCGCGTCGCAGTTGCGACTTCAACTCGATTCAGCGAGTTCTCGCTTGCCGTTCTAAATCAAGCCGCTGGCTTTTCCAGCGTGTAAGAAGAAGTCAGCACAATCGCCTTCTGCAGCGTGCGATACAGAGGGCAGTGCATGGCGTAGAGGCCGTGCACGCGCTCCACAGTTTCCAGCGATTTTTCCGGCGCCACCAGACGCATCGCCAGATGGATCCGTCGTATAACCAGCACTCCCTCGTCCGTTTCCACTTCGCCCGTCACGTCACCCACCAGCTTCCCGTTGCTCGCATCGATGTGGCGCGCCTCCAGCGCACCTCCAAAGGTGCCAAGCATTCAACCGGCCGTCGCTGCGATCACATAGTCGATGGTGGCCGCGTGCGACTCCGTAAGCTTCGCGGGATCCACCTTGTAATGTTCCGCGATCGCCCCGTGTACGCTAAACACCACCGGCCTCGCTTCGCCCGGCAAGTATGCGATCCGCAGAGGCCCCACCTTCCTCTCAATCCGGGACTTCGAAACGTAAACCACGTTCCCCATGACTTCCTCCTTTCGCATTCAGCGCAAAATGATGAAACGTCCTTCTTCGCCATCGACTTGAATCGGCTTTACCGCCCGCTTGCGGTTCCCGAACCAAGCCGCAGGTTTTTTCCAAGGTGCGACAAAGAGGTTAGCTGGAAGATGCAGCAATTTCTAGTACACATCAGGCGGCTAGTTTAGGTGACTGCCTCATCATGATGCACCGCGGCCAAATCATCCACGATTCTCAAGGTGCAGAAAAAACGCCGCCTCCGCCCCGATGACTTGCTCGCGCGTTTCGAAGACGTCCGCCGCGCCGAGCAGCTCGACGAAAGCGCCGCCCAAATGCTCGCCGAACGATACATTTGAAGCTGTTGCCGATAAAGGCCCGCGCGGGCAGCCCAAACAGCGACCCTAGCACGACGGCGCGCAGGCTAACTCCGCAAAACCTTACTCAGCCGGGATGTAAGGATGGATTTCTCCAGGCGGCGCAGTAGAGTCTCCACGGTTTCTTCACCATCGCCATCCCTCCCCAAGCCGTTTAGCCGCCTGTGCCGCCGCTCAGCGCACTCATCTACCGCCGCTCAATTCGAGCCAGCCAAATCCGCCGCCGCGAACCCGACAAGGTAGTATCGGTCGCACACCCAAGCAAGCCGCTTTCCCGTTTGAATGCGAGCCAGATACGAGACCTGCGTTGGAGATGTCTTTAACCGGTACTGTCTGAAGGCACCATTGACAAGCCTGGAAACTCAGCGTAGCGTAGCCAACACTTTACTCCTCATGGACCGGATCGCTCGATGAAGTCGATCTAGAGGCACTTTGACTCAGAAGGCCGCCCACGGGCGCAACAAGGGGAAATCGTTATGAATCCAGCCCAGCGATTCTCGTACGGCTTCATTCTTCTGGTGTCCCTGTGCTTGCCGCTGGCCGTATCCGCAGGTGATGACTGGCTACCCGTTCCCCCGGCAGATTTAGCGCTGAAAGACAATCCCCAACAACCGGGAACTCACGCCATGATTCTTTACCGTGAAAGCAATGTGAATTCGACTCAATCTTCGGTAAACGAATACATCCGCCTAAAGATTTTCACCCAGGAAGGAACAAAGGAGGGTGACGTTGAAATTCCCTTTCTGAAGGGAAATACGGAAATCACGAATATCCGCGGACGCACCATTCAACCCGATGGGAAAATCACCAACTTCGACGGCAAAGCATTCGAGAAAACTATAGTGAAAGCCAGCGGTTATAAATTTCTTGCAAAGACTTTCACTCTCCCTGACGTCCATCCAGGTTGCATTATTGAATACAAGTTCCGCGAACAGGGTAACCCGCTCTTCTACCGCAACGAATCCTGGGTCGTGTCGCGAGAGCTTTTCACACGCGACGCCCGATTCTCAGTTGCGCCCTACGCCGGTAGGCTGGCCCTGTTCTACCGCCAGTACGGGCTGCCATCGGGTGTCGCTCCTCAACGGCAATCGAACGGATCGTTTGTTATGGAAATGCACAATATCATGGGCATCCGCGAAGAACAGATGATGCCACCGGAGCCTAGCCTCCAAGTGCGCGTGGAGTTCTACTACGTTCCTCCTGATACACCTAATCAGGAAACTGACGACCACTACTGGAACCGGATGGGGAAGAAATGGTCAGAGGAACTCGACGCCTTCATAAATAAGAAAGGCGCACTCGCAAAAGATTTATCTCAGACTACCAGCGCCAATGACCCCCCCGAGGTCCAGCTTCAGAAAATCTACTCGCGGGTACAGAAGCTTCGTAATCTGTCCATGGAAGATTCAAAAACCGAGAAGGAAGGCAAACAAGAACAATTGAAGCCCAACTTGACCGTCGAGGACGTGCTGAAACACGGTTATGCCACGGGCTTACAGATGAACTACACCTTTGTGGGTCTCGCGCGCGCCGCCGGATTCAGTGCCACGGTGGTATTTGTCTCTCCGCGCAACCATAATTTCTTTTACCCTAGTATGCGAAACCCCGACGAACTAGGGGCGAATGTCGTGTGGGTCCGTGCTGGGACAAAAGAGTATTATCTGGACCCGGCAGCTAGCTTCTTCCCTTTTGGTCTGCTGCCATGGTATGAGACTCACACAAAAGGCGTCCGCCTGACTAAAGAAGGCACCGAGATAGTTTCGATCCCGCCCTCTGCCACAACTGACGCGACCATCGTACGGCGCGCCGCTCTGCAACTCGACGAAGACGGGCTTGCGTCTGGGAAACTTGAACTGGAATTCACCGGGCAATCAGCCGCGCTTTGGCGCGAGGAGGATCGCCATGAAGACGAGACGGGAAGAAAGAAAGCATTTGAAGACAAAGTTAAGGAATGGTTGCCGCCCGGATCCACGGTAGATGTGGTGAGCGTCAAAAACTGGGAAGACAACTCCCTGCCTATACATGTGGAAGCCACTGCCAAAATACCGAACCTCGGGACGCCTGCTGGTCACCGCATGCTCGTTGCCGTTTCTGCCTTTCAGGACACCCGATCATCGGCCTTTCATTCTCTGGAGCGGGTCAACCCTATCTATTTTTCTTACCCCAGCGAAGAGACCGACGACATAAGGTTTCAATCGCCTTCTGCGTACAAAATCGAGACAGTCCCGCCCGCCAACAAACTCGGCCCGGGTCCGATTTCCTATGAAATTTCGACTACCTCGCAAGGCAATTCGGCTGAGGTCAAACGGCATCTCGTTTTGGATGGAATGTTTTATCCGGTCGCGTCCTATCCGGCATTGCGCTCATTCTTTGGTTCCGTAAAATCAAATGATGATGCCCAGGTTGTTTTTCAACGTGACCAGTCTGCCAAAAACAATTAGCAGTTTTGCGCTGATGATATCCGCGCTGGCGGCGTCTATTTTCTTGTGGATGCCTCATCACCTGCAGGCCGATAACACCCCAGATTGGCTTCGTCTCGCGGCTCAGGACAAGTTGCCGGACTATCCGAAAGACACCGTCGCAGTCATCCTTTTTGACGAGCAGCAAACGATAGTGAAAGACAACGGCGAAATTGAGACACGCTACCGGCGCGCTTACAAGCTCTTGCGCCCGGAAGCTCGTAAGGATTACGGGACCGCCACGGTTTATTTTGACAACCAAAGGAAGATCACCTTTTTCAAGGCCTGGACCATTATGCCGGACGGCCGCCAAATGGAAGTTAAGGAAAAAGATGCGGCCGAAGTTGCTATGGGCGACGACCTCTATAGCGATCACCGTCTCAAGTACTTGAGATTCCCGGAAGCCAATCCTGGCAGCGTCGTTGGATACGAATACGTGCAGAAACACCGGCCGTTTGTTTTTGAAGATTATTGGTCCTTTCAAGATCTCGTCCCATGTCGGCGGGCGCGCTTCTCGTTGCAGATTCCGGCGGGTTGGGAGTTTACAAATCATTGGTCTAACTTTGCGGAACAAAAAACGCAATCGACAGGTAACAACCAGTACGCTTGGGAAGTTCAGGATGTCCCGGCTATCGAAGTTGAGCCCGAGATGCCTTCGATGTATGCCATTGCCGCACGAATGGGCATCAAGTATTTCGCGCGTGATCCCAAGATGCGCCCCAAGACCGACGGAACCTGGGATGACCTGGGAATTTGGGTTGATGGGTTGACAGCTGCCAGCCGCATCCCCACTCCCGCCATTCAACAGAAGGCCGCCGAGCTAACTGACGGAATCTCGGATCCTGTGACGAAGATGGAAGCGCTCACCTCCTACATGCAGCGTCAGATCCGTTACGTCGCTATTGAAATCGGGATTGGAGGATTTCAACCTCACTCTGCCGCGGACGTCTTCACCCATCAATATGGTGATTGCAAAGATAAAGCCACGCTATTGAGCACCATGCTCCATCAAATAGGGGTCGAATCCTACTATGTTTTGATTGATACCAATCGCGGCGAAGTGAGTCCTGATTTTCCTTCCATGAATTTCGATCACGTCATTCTCGCCATCCGGGTCCCTAATGATTTGAAGGATAATTCTTTTCATTCCGTACTTGACCACCCAACTTTGGGGCGTCTCCTGTTCTTCGATCCCACCAACACGTATGTTCCCCTCGGATATTTGCCCTCCTATCTGCAAGACAACCTCGGACTCGTCATCACGCCGCAGGGTGGAACGCTCGTTACTCTGCCGCTCGTGGCTCCGGCAACCAATCGGCTGCTCCGCACCGCAAACTTGGCGCTCAGTCCCGCCGGCACTCTCACGGGCGAAGTTCATGAGATGCGCACCGGTGGACCCGCAGACGATACACGCGCGCAGTACCTTCACGTCCCTCCCAATGAGAGGCAAAAAATCATTGAAGGTTTTCTTAGCGGTTTTCTGAGCAATTTCACGCTTACGGGTGCGTCGCTCGCAAACCTGGATCAACATGATCAAAACTTCCTTATTGAGTACAAATTTGTAGCCCCGGAATATGCTAAGCCGGCTGGTAATCTCTTGCTCTTGCGGCCGCGTGTGATCGGTTACAAAGGCTCAAGCTTGCTCGCTGGAAAGCCGCGCAAGTACCCCATTGAGTTTCAGGAAACCACTCGGCAGGATGACGTATTCGATATCACTCTACCGGCCGGTTACGCCGTCGATGAACTTCCTCAGCCCGTTCAAGCCAAATGCGACTACGCTACATACAAGAGTGAAGTTCAAGTTACCGGCAACGTTCTTCATTACAAAAGAACCTATGAGATTACCGACCTGGTGGTCCCCGTTAAGAAGCTCGACGGAGTGCGCGATTTCTTTCGTCAAATTGCGGTGGACGAGAAATCCAGCGTCATCCTGCGCCGCACCAATCCTTAGTTATCGAGCGACGCGTAAGTCTTCCCGTTTGCGAAACCGGCAAGGTAGCATCGTCGCGCAACCAAGCAAGGCGCTTTCCAGCTGGGTACGAATCCGCAAAAGGTAAACCGTAACGTTGACAGAAGCAGGCCAGCGGGTTAGTGTGACTGAACTTCGTTTTTCGGAACTTAGTAACTAACGTTTCAATAGTGATCCCCTTAATGGTCATAGTGCGCGAGTGAAGATCGCTTCCATCGCAGCTCTTCTAGCTTCGGCGGTGCTTTTTGCCAGTTCGGTACGTGCCCAGCAGAAATGCCCGGTTCCCCCCGCGCTCAGTCCACCAGCCGGCGCGAACATTTTCAGTCCCCAGCAGGAACTGGATTTGGGCGAAGTCGAAGCCGAATGGCTGGAGAAAAACTACCGCGTCATCCATGATGATGAGCTCGCAGCCCGCCTGAACATCGTCGCGAGCCGCATCTTGGCTCAACTCCCGCCGACGCAATTGAAGTTTCGCATCGTCCTTATCGATTCCCCGGTTGTGAACTCGTTCAGCGTCGGTGCCGGACGTATCTACGTGACGCGAAAAATGATAGCTTTCGTTCGCAACGACGACGAACTCGCCGGCCTGCTCGGGCACGAAATGGGCCACATTCTCACGCACCAGCACGCCGTAGAGATGACGCGCAGGTTTCACGACATCCTGGGTGTCGACTCGATCGGCGACCGCAAGGATATTTTCGACAAATACAACCGGATGCTGGACAACATCGCCCGCGATAAGAGCGTCCTCTTGAAGACTGCAGAGAGAAACCGGCAGCTGGAAGAGCCCCATCAGTACGAGGCGGACCGCGTTGCTCTGTACGCCGCGGCCGCCGCCGGATTCTCGCCGCAAGCTTTCCTCGAGTTTTTTGACCGTCTAGCACAGACGCACGGTAAGACGGGCAGCTTGCTGACCGACTTCTTCGGAGTGACCAGGCCGGACCAGAAGCGCCTTCGCGAATTGCACAAGTCGGAAACTGCGCTCCCGCAAGGATGTCGCGAGATCACTCCCTCGCCCCCTTCGGCCGAATTTCTCGCCTGGCAGGCTGACGTGGTCGCCTACTCAGGTTTGGGCCGCACGGAGCATCTAGTCGGCGTGTTTTCGAGAACGCCTCTCAATCCGCCTTTACGAACGGACATCAAGAATCTGAGATTCAGCCCAAACGGCGAATACTCGCTGGCTCAGGACGACGGAAACATATTTGTGTTTTCCAACGACCCATTTTCCTTCCTTTTCCGGATCGATGCCGCCGAAGCACACCACGCTCAGTTCTCGCAGGATTCGCAAAAAATCCTTTTCCTGACCCAGGGACTGCGAGTCGAAGAGTGGAGCATCGACGATCAGGAACGGACCAGCGTTCACGAGATGACCCTGCCTGAGGGATGCCTGCAAAGCTCGCTCTCTCACGACGGAAAATTGCTTGGATGCGTCAACCGGAGCTTGGACCTCTCCTTGGTAGACGTCGAAAGCGGAAACTCCCTTCTCACAAAGAAGGCATATTTTCAACCCAAAGTCTTTGGCGTCCGTGGAGATGTCCTGCGGCTCCTGCTTTTTATCCTTGCGGAAACAGGCGACGGCAGGTGGCTACGAATGGGATTTTCTCCGGATGACCGTTACTTCGCAGCGACGGGCGCGGACTTGGCGATTGCCATTGACGTTGCGAATCACACGCAACTTCCACTCCAGGGCGCGCTGAGTAATACTCTGACCCAGGGATTCGCCTTCCTCTCTCCGGACCGTATCATTGTCCAGAATCATTTCGACCCGAAAAATTCCGCCGTCATTGAGTTCCCCTCCGGAAAAGTGTTGGAGCGGATCCCTATAAGCCAGCACCAGGATATGGAAGCGCCCACGCGCGGTAACTACGTAATCCTGAAGCCGGTCAAGGACGCGCTAGTGGGGGTACTTGACTTGACGTCGCAGAACTTTCTGATCGGTTCCACGAAGTCATCTGCGATTGACGTTTACGATCAGGAAGTTCTCAGCCAGAAGGTCTCCGGCGAAGTCGGAATCTTCGAGCTCTCAACCCATGCTTCCAAAGGTCAGGTGGAACTGCCGAAGAGTGCGCTCGGTACGCTACGGGCTTGGGCGGTGTCTCCCGACCTCAAATGGCTCGCTGTTTCTGGAACTAGCCGTGGCGCTGTTTGGGATCTCGATGCTTCGAAACGACTTTATTACACTCGTGGATTCCGCGGCGCTTACTTCGACGGCGACCAGGCTTTCTACGCCGATTTCCCCAAGCAGGACCCGCAGCCGAGAACGATCGCCCGCGCCGAACTCTCACGTGAGAACATGGCCCCCGGCTTGCCGATGGACGAGAAAGTCGCTGCCCGGCAATATGGGCAATTCCTCTTGGTGCGAAAACCAGCCGGAAAAGAGAACACTTTGGCTCGCAACATGAGGCTTGAAGTCAATGACGTACGGGACGGACATCTGTTGTGGTCGCGGAGTTTTCCGAAGGAAGCGCCGTCGATCACACTCGACCCGCAGTCCGATTCGATGATCTTCGAATGGAGCGTCGACACGCCGGCGGCAAAGGATGAAATCAAAGGCAGTGGTTCCCTGCAGACTCGCTTCGCAGCCATGAAGGACCACAAAGGGGCTTACCTCCTCGAAATCCTTGAGCCCGGCTCCGGAAAGTTGCGTGGCCAGCTTCTGGTCGACACCGGCAAGGGCTCCTTCCGCGTTAAGCGTTCCTTCGCAGATGGCGATTGGGTTCTCGTCGGTGACAATGAGAATCGCACGCGAGTCTACTCGCTTTCATCGGGAGAACAGAAAGCGATCATCTTTGGAACCTACTCGATGCTTTCCGCCGCCGCGGGCATCCTGCTTATCGAGAATGAAACTGGACAAATCGATATCTACGATCTGAAGTCGCTCGAAAAGCGCGCCCCTCTGAATTTTCGTTATCACATCTCTGCATGGTCATTCAGCGCCGATGGAAAACATCTTTTCATCCTCACTGCCAACCAAATAGCCTACATTTTCGACTCGCAATTGCTGGATAAGGCGGAACTCACGACGGCGATGGCCCCCTAGTCGCAAGAAGTTGGTGGGCGGCGACCTTTCCCCGGTTGTTCTGACGGCAGGCCGAACAGTTTCACACCACCAATTCACGACGAAGCTCCCTCGGCCCGTGCGGGTGCCGATCGCTTCGGGGTGCGAAGGGTTCGGATTTTGACTTGCCTGTTTTAATGTAGCTCAGGCCTGCCCGCCGTGGCGGGTCTTCAGACCTGAGGGTTTTGATGTGACCTATGAATTCAAGCCCAATCCTGAAATCCTCGCAGCCGAAACGCTCGCCCCTGAACGCAAAGATTTCGAAATGTTCACCGACGCCACTCCTTGTATTCCCACACCCAACTTCCTATCATTGTTGTGATGAGAATTTGGTTTAGGATCTGCGCTGAACAAACCGGGCCGCGGCCGCCGGAGCAACGGAGCGCATCCGCCAACGCGAAGGTGCGGTGTTTGCATCCCGAACGATCCATCGGGGCGCGGTCTCTGCGTCCCTTCACCCGGCTTGCTCTGACCAGGGAAGGGAACAGTTGCGAAGGGGAACCATCCAGCGGGGCGCGGCTCTCGCGTCCCAGACGAATCAGCCGCTGGAGATTTCTGCAGGCTGGTCGGGCTGGCGGAACGCGCCTTTCATCAGCTCTCTCAGACACCCAAAAGGCAGCGCCTGCGACCAGAAAATTACTCAAAAACGAGCGGATTTTTGTGAAGTGGGCGCCCACTTCTAACCGGTTCTGGTCTAAAAACAGATGTTACACAAAACAAAGAACTAAACCCCGTCTAACCGGCACTAGAATAGCGATTAGGGATTTTGCTTTTCTCGCACTTTTTGCTCGCGGTTCTGCCCCCAATTTCGAGCAAAGACAATTCAGCGGGATGCGGCGATCACAAGCGCAGCTCGGTAGCCGACAGACAGTTCCCACGACGAAAAGCCCTCGCGAAAGCGAGCGGTTTTACCAAGGCCGTTGCGCCACTTCTAACCGAAACTGGCCTACAAACAGAAGTTGCAGAAGACAAACGATTAAACCCTGTCTAACCGAAACTAGAACTGCATCCAGCGCCATGCGATTTTTGCGCCATTTTTCGAGACAGCAGGACGTCCGCCAATCTTTACAGCGGCGTGTGTTACTCTTGCCCGGGGAGACAGCCACGAATGGGTTACATCGATCGTATCCAAAGTGATTTAACCGCAGCGATGAAACAGAAAGACGAGCTGCGGCTCAGCGTGCTGCGCATGATGAAAAGCGCGCTCAAACATAAAGAGATTGAGAAGATCGCTCCGCTGACTGATCTGGAATCGCTCCAGGTTCTGCAAACTCTCGTCAAGCAGCGCCGCGAATCAGTGGAGCAGTTCACCAAAGGCGGCCGCAACGACCTCGCCGAAAAAGAGGCCAAGGAAATAAAAATTATCGAAACATATTTGCCCGACGCGCCCTCGGACGAAGAACTCCATCGCGCCGTCGAAGCCGCCATCGCCGAAGCCGGCGCTGACTCGCTGAAACAAATGGGCGCGGTAGTGAAAGCGGCCCGGGCGCGCCTGGAAGGCAAAGCCATCGACGGCAAAGCCCTCAGCGACCGCGTCCGCGACCGCCTAACGGAAAAAGCCGCCGGAAAACCCTGACGACGTTGCCATCTCGTGCCGCTGCCAGAAACTATCCCCGTAAAATACACGGAAGAGGAGGCCGAATACCTCAGCGTCCGGCCTCTGGTGCGCCAGGAGTTTCGCAGCGCGGAACTTGTGGACATGATCGTGCAAGTAGCCGGGAAAGACCTTGCTCGCGTGCAAAAAATCCTCAGCTCCGGAACGATCGTCTTTCACTCGTTCCGCTACTGGTGGACGGGATTCGAGGCGGACCCCGCCGCGCTGGGCGAAATTCTAAAAAAATATCCGGACGCAGACGCGCAGCGCGCGTTTCGCGCCGAGAATTGCAACGAGGTGATCCTGCAGTCGGGCGGCTCGCTCGCCTTGACGGGCTCGCCACCGCGCCACTCGCTGCGCCTCCGCCGCGACGATGCAAACAAACGCAAGCTGCTGCGCTCGCGAACAGTCTGGGACATTTTGATGAACCTCGCGCGCGCGACCGCGCCGTCTTACCGCGAATATTCCTACTCGCTGCGCGGTGACGTTTACGCACTCGCGCTGAGTCCGGAGCAGGTGGCCCGCTTGTCGCGCGACGCGGTGCAAGCAGCGCCACGCGCTCTCCGCGCTGACCTCGCGGTGTTGCCATCCATGTCGCAAATCATCTTCATTTGTCCCCGCCTCGCGTCGCAATCCCCCAAGGGCTCAATCTAAATGGAGTGGCGCGAGTATCACGAATTCACTAAGCACACCGTGGAAAAACTGCGCCGCTCGCAACATTACCTGGATTGGGCCAATATGCCCAACCCGTACCGCCACTATGAAGGTGTCCCGCTGCTGGATTTACCGGCGGACCCGCCCGCTCCGCAGATTCCCGCGCTCGAAGTTCTAGAAGGCAAGCTCGGTAATACTTTTGCAAATGATGGCGTGCAGAATGCTGCCGCAAAAGATGCCGAGCAGAATGCCGTTGCAAAAGACGCCGCTTCAAAAGATGGCGCGGAGAATGCTGTCGCAAAAGATGCTGCTACAAAAGGCGCCGTTGCAAAAGAGGCAGAGGAGAATGTTGTTACCAGAGACGGCGCGGCGTTCCTCTCGCAATTGATGTTTTATTCCGCGTCGATTAGCGCGATCAAGAGAGCGGCGGCGAGCACGTACGCGCTGCGTGTGAATCCTTCGTCTGGAAACTTGCACCCGACCGAATTTCACTTCTGCACGCGAGGGCTGGTTGACTGGCCTGACGGGCTGTACCACTACAGGCCGTCGTCGCACATGGCGGAACAACGCGCGATTGGAGACTTCGTCCCGAAGGTAACTGACACTCCCGCGCCGCTTGTGTTTGTTCTCACCAGCATTCCCTGGCGCGAGGCTTGGAAATACCGCGACCGAGCTTATCGCTATTGCCTGCACGATATTGGGCACGCGTGGCAGGCGCTGGCGCTCGCCGCCCGGGCCATGGGCTGCGAAAGCTTCGCATTCGGCAATTTTGTGGACGACGAAATCTCGGCGAGCTGCCTGTTGAATGAAGACGAATGGCCGATGCTGATCGTGACCCTTCAAGGTCCGTCGATTCCGGTGATATCGCGTGAGACGCCTAAGACAGTTTTGTATCGCGGCGAGGCCAACCAACTTTCCGAAGAAAAAATATCGTATCCGCGCATTGAGAAAATCCATGCTGCCACAAAATTGCTCGCCGCGACGAAGGAGATAAGGGTTAGCCCGAGTCGCGACGATGGCTCGAGTTGTGCTGATACGTTGAAGCTGAATGGAAGTGGACGGATTGAGTTGCCGCCTCCGCTGTCGACTAGCAACAGTTTTGGTGATGTTGTCCGCACGCGCCGTTCGGCTCTGGACTTTCGTGGCGGCGAGGAATTCATGTCACTGGCGCAGCTTTCGACTCTGCTTTCCAGCACCGCGAAGCCTTTTTTCGCTGATTTCGCCGCGCATAGATTCGTGCAACTTTATCTCTACGTTCATCGAGTGAATGGTTTGGAGCCAAGCGTTTACCGTTATTGGCCGGAGCACGCGCAGTTGGAAGCGATAAAGCCAGGGGATCAGCGCCTGGTAGCCGCGGCGTTAAGCCTGGGGCAAGATTTAGGAGGAAACTCTTGCGTGACATTTTCCATGATCGGAGATTTTGAAAAGGCCACGCAAATCTACGGTGATCGTGGTTATCGATGTGTTCATTTTGAGGCGGGCGCCATCGGTCAACGAATGTATCTTGCCGCAGAAGCGCTGGGCCTTCGCGCCACCGGCATCGGGGCATTTTTTGACGACGAAGTTCACCGGTACTTGAGCCTCACGCCCGAGCAAGGACAAGTTGTTTACCATTTTGCGGTCGGTTATCCGGTGACGGATCCCCGGCTGGAAGCCTAGATTGCAGCATGCGCCGACTGACGATACGGACGGTAGCGTCGCCTGTATCGCACCCTTCAGAGCAGGCACCAACAAATCGCCGCCCTGAAGGCCGCCGCTACAAATACTGACCGAAGGCCGCAGTCGTCAGAATTTCGGCTTTGTCGCTGGACGAGTTCCGAACCACAGCGGCGCGCCTGTCTCGTACCCTTCCGAACAGGCACGGACAAAATCGCCGGCCTGAAGGCCGCCGCTACAAAAACAAACCGAATCCGCGGGCCGCTAAAGATTGGCTCCGTGGGCTGCAGTCCTTAGAATTTAACTTCGTCGGCGGACGGGCCGTACACCGACGGAACCGGGACGTTGTTCAACCTGAGGTAAACGCCGAGTTGGGCGCGGTGGTGGACGATGTGGTTCATCACAAAGCTGCGCAAGACCGTAACGCGCGGCATGACGAAGATGGTTTGACCGCCGGAGAGCAGCGTCCAATTCTTCATCAGAGTTTCATCGCTGGCGCCGGCGATGGCGGCGCGCGCTTCCGCCACTTTTTTGTCGAAAACTTCGAGGAGCTGCTTTTGTGAAGTCATTACTGTGGGTGCGGCGGGCGGAGCGCCAACGGGG
>Ga0209006_10003913_pt1 | contig 13558 bp, 10 predicted proteins | sample JacPin_JW_Ref_O2_FD_188567 | JGI IMG/M metagenome (GOLD analysis project Ga0209006, IMG submission 188567) | Forest soil microbial communities from Algoma, Ontario, Canada - Jack Pine, Ontario site 1_JW_Ref_O2 (SPAdes) (version 2) | ecosystem: Environmental > Terrestrial > Soil > Boreal... | reverse complement strand
CCGAGCCGCGACCAGCCATGCCTGCCAACACGCCAGCGCCGCCCGCGCAACTGCAGCAGCTGCAATTCCGCGCGCGCGCCAGCCAGCACCAGGCGGCGATCACCGAGTCGGCGCTGCGCGTTACTCTGTGCACGGCGCAGCCGCCGCGCCAGCCCGGTGACCGCCGGATCCTTCGCCAGGGACAGGCTGCGCCGGCACAGCGCGTCCAGCGTGCGCACCAGCACCCGGGCATCGCGCGCCGCATTGAGCGTGCGCGCCGCCACGCGCAGGGCCGCGTCTTCGCGCCGGTAGGTTGTCTGCGGCAGCGCGGCGCGCAACAGACGCAGCGCCGCGCGCGAGCGCTTGATCTCCTTGCGCGCACGGTGCACCTGAATATCGGTCGGTCGTGATGAACGCAGCGCCCGCTTCGCGTTGGCAGCGTGCTGCAGCGCAGCACGGCGCACCACTCCGCTGGCGGATCGATCGGCGGGCGTGTTCGGATCGGACATTCGGCGATGCTACGGCAGCCGGTGCGCGCTCTGCATCCGCATCGACAAGAAGACACGGCGGGACCATCTCCCGCCGTGTGGTTGCTTGGCGTCAGTTCCCGGCGGAGGCGCTGCCGCTGGCAGCGGTCGAGGTCGCGCCCAGGCTGGCACCGGACAGTGCGCCGTTCGCCGCCACGCCCGACTGCGTGCTCGGCGGCGAGGCCTTGGTGGAGGGCGTACCGGCGCTCGCACTGGCGGGTGCAACCGAAGCGGCCGCATTGCCCGCGCTACCGGCCACACCAGTGGCAGCAGTTGCCGCGGCAGTCCCTTGCGCCGACGGCACCGACGGCACCGACGGCACCGACTGAGCCGCGCTCGAGGCCGCCGCACTGGTGGTCGCCTCTGCCGGGGCAGCGGTGTCGGCGGCCTGCTCCTTCGTGGACTGAACCGCACCCTTTGACGTAGTGCGAGCGGCGTTCAGCTCGTGATGCGCGCCGGAGAGCCCCGAACCGGTGCTGGCGCCGGCGTTGCCGCCCGCGCTGCCGGCCGCGCTGCCTACCGGGTTGCCTGCCGCGCCGCTAAAGCCTCCCATCGTGTTGCCACCGAGGCCGCCGTTCGGGCCGCCGTTCATTCCACCGTGGAGGCCGCCCGCGAAGCCGCCGGCGCCTCCGGCGCCCAGTAGTCCGGCCTGAGCCACGGAACTGAGCCCCAGAATCGCTGCCAGCGCCGTGGCAGCGCGAAATTGACTCGTATTCATGTGCCTTGCTCCTGGTTGATCGCAGCAGATTGCGACCTTCATGGAGCAAAACGACCGCTGGCTCGCGTTTCTTCCCCGCCCAATCGATTAATCGCGACCAACCTGCATTATGTCAGACGGGATGCGCAGTCCCTCCGCCACCACGCCGAACCCGTAGCTCGCATCACGCGCGCTGGCCCCCGGATGGATCGCCTCCCGCGCCAGAGATGCGATCGCCATGCGCGCCCCCTCCCGATCGGGGGCCTGCAGGCGCGGCGCCAGCAATCCAGCGACCAGCGGTGCAGCGAACGAGGTTCCACGCACGATGCTATAGCCGGCAGGATCGGTCGCCGCCACCATGTCGGCCCCGGGGGCGGCAAATTCGACCTGCGCGCCACGCTCGGCCTCGATCAGCACGCGACGATGCGCATCGATGCCGGTCACGCCGACCACATCCGGGTACGCCGCCGGATACAGCGGTGGGGCCGCCGGGCCGTCATTGCCGACCGCCGCAACGATAATGTGGCCGCGCGCGATCATCCGCTGCACCACCTGCCGCAGGACCAGATTGTCGGGTCCGACCAGGCTGATGTTAATGACCGCGACCTGCTGGGCCTGCAGCCAGCCGAATGCCGCGGCGATTGCATCCACCGCACCCCCGGTCGGCTGACCGCAGTAGACATCCGCGGCGTAGAGCCGAGCGCCCGGTGCCGCGCCGTGGAACGGTGTCGCATCGCCCACCAGCAACGAGGCAATGGCGGTGCCATGCGCGCTTGCTACCGATCGGCCATCGCAGCCCCAGACCGCGATCGAGGCAGCGTGAAACGCGTCATGGCTGAGCCTCACTCCGCCATCGATCAGACCAACGCGTACCTCGTGCCTGCGTTCGCCATCATGATCGGGCGCTGTCACGACGTCCGATGTTGCGGCCGTCGGGTTGGTCGCATCCGCGGCCGATGCACTGTCAGCGTAGATATGGTCGTAATCAAACACCGATTCGGGTTCGAGGCGGCGTAACTGGCGCAATGCGCGCTGCGTTGACATGCCTTGCGGCACCCGCAATACATCAACACCGATATCCGGGGCGTCGGCTGCCCGTTCGCCCAGGCGCACAAAACCCGCGGCGAGCACGCGCTCAAGCGCCGCTGCGCTCAGATCCAGCGCCAACAGCTCCCCGCGCAACATGGGTTCGCCGTCAGGATCAGCCTCGATCAGCCGCCGGTTGTGACGAATCAGTTGCTCACCGGCCGTGCGGCGCACCGATGTCAGTGCCGTGGCGCCCAGTCCGGCGGCACCGGTGGCGGCTTGCCCGATAGGACCAGGCAGGCCCGGGGCCGGCAGCGATGGCAGCTGAACCGGCGGCAGGCCAAGCTGTGCCGCCGCCGCGACGGTAACGGCTGCAGCGGCAGCAACTGCCGTACAGCACCGTGCGATTGACCTGGCGGCGGTTCGAAGTGGCATGGCCCTACGTCCTCGCTCAACGATGCTAGCATTGACTGAAACGATCGGCGCCGGGCGTTTCGCGGCCCGGCACGAATTAAATTTTCGCCGCCAGATGGAAGAAGCAGTTACTCCAGCACGTTTGCCTGATATGGCATGAGCGACTCCGACGATCTGCTGCAGACCCGGATCCTCGAGCTGTTGCCGAAGTTGCGCCGGTTCGCGCGCAGCCTGACCAGGAACGTGCACGATGCGGACGATTTGCTGCAAAGTGCGCTTGAGCGCGCACTCGCCCACCTTGATCAATGGCAGGCTGACACACGCCTGGACAGCTGGCTCTACACCATCGTCAGGCATGCCTGGATCGACGAGCTGCGCTCGCGCGCGCGGCGCGAGCACACGTTCGAAGACCCCGGGCAGGCCGAGGCGGTCCCGGACCGACGGGGCGACGCCAGCGGCACCCTGGCGGTGGACCAGGCCATGGCATGCCTGCCCGCGGAGCAGCGCGTTGCCGTGGCGCTGGTGCTCATCGAGGGCTTGCCCTATAAAGAGGCCGCGCAGATCATCGGGATTCCAATGGGGACGCTGACCAGCCGACTCGCACGCGGGCGCCAGGCGCTGCAGCAGTTGCTGGAGCCAGGAGATAGCGCATGACGATTCCGGACGAGACGTTGGCCGCCTATGTCGACGGCGAGCTCGAGGCTGCCGAGCGGGCGCGCATCGAACAGGCCATCGCACAGGACGCGCTGCTGGCACAGCGTGTCGCGCAGCAGCGTGCGCTGCGCGATCGGCTGCGCGGAGCCTACGACGGAGTGTTGCAGGAGGCCGTGCCGCAACGCCTGGCGCAGGCGGTCAAGCGTGGCGCACCGACCGGTCCGGCACAGGTGATTGATCTGGCGAGCGTGCGCGCGGAACGCGCGCGGCGCGGCAATGGACAGCGCCAGGTGAAGCTGCGCCGCTACGGCATTGCCGCCAGCCTCGCAGTGGGACTGATGGCGGGTATTCTTATCCAGCGCCTGGCCGCTCCAGGCGCCATGACGGAGTTCCATGATGGCGCGCTGCTGGCGCGCGGCGCCCTGGCGCAGGCGTTGGACGAGCAACTCGCGAGCAGCCCTTTGCCCGGCGCCGCGGTACGCGTGGGACTGAGTTTCAAATCCAGGGCCGGCAATTACTGCCGCACCTTCGCATTCAGCGCCGGCCGCTCGCTCGTGGGCCTGGCCTGTCGCGATCAGGATCAATGGCAGCTGCTGAATCTCACGGCGGCCGAGGGCAGTGCTGCACCAGGCACGACGCAGGGCATGCGCATGGCGACCTCGGCTTTGCCGCCGGCGCTGCTGCAGGCGGTCAACGACCACATCATCGGCGACCCCCTGAACGCGGCCGCCGAAGCCAAGGCACGCAGCGCCGGCTGGCACTAGAAACCAGCGGTCGGCCTGATGCCGGGCCCAGCCTCAAGATCCGTGATCCTCATCCGCGCGAGCGCGCTGCTCGCCGGCATTGCTATCGCGACGTCGCTCGCCGCCAGTGCTTTGGCGGCAGACACTCCTGAGCCTTCAGCCGCGGCACCCATGGTCAGCGAGCTGGGCCTGCGGGTTGCCCCCGCTCCAGTGCGCGAGCGCGGCGGCTGGCACCCGCCGCGCGAAATCCTGGTGGCGCCGACATTGCATGGCGACCTGCCACGACTGCAGCAAGTCGCGCCTGAGGTGCGGTTCATCGAGGTCTCGGACAGCACACCGGCCGGCGAGTTGGCTGGCGCCGACGCGGCGATCGGCATCTGCGACGAGAAAATCCTGCAAGCCGCCCCGCATCTGCAATGGCTGCAGCTGCTCACGGTCGGTGCCGAGCGATGCGTGCAGCAGCCGCTGATCCGCGAGCGACGCCCGCTGCTGACCAACATGCAGCGCATCGCCGGCGCCAGCATGGCAGAACACGTGATGGGCATGATGCTGATCCTGAGCCATCACCTGGATTATTTTCTCGCCCAGCAGCGACGCGGGCACTGGGCGCGCGAGGCGGATCACTACCCGCAGCCGGTCGAACTCAAGGGAAGAACTTTGCTCGTCGTCGGGCTGGGTGGCATCGGCACCGAGGTGGCAAAGCGCGCCTACGCCTTTGGGATGCGCGTCACCGCGACCCGCGCCAGCGGCGCACCAGGTCCGGACTACGTGAGCTACGTCGGATCCCCGGATGAGCTTCTGAAGCTCGCAAGCGATGCCGATGTCATCGTCAACTGCACACCACTCACGCCCCAGACCGCCGGACTGTTCGACCGCGAATTCTTTGGCGTCACCAAACCGTCGGCATATTTCATTAACGTCGGCCGTGGCGGCAGCGTCGTCACCGCCGACCTGATTGCGGCACTGCGGGCAGGACGCATCGCCGGTGCGGGCCTGGACGTCACCGACCCCGAGCCGCTGCCGGTCGACAGTGCGCTGTGGCACATGAAAAACGTAATCATCACGCCCCATATGTCGGCCAACTCGCCGCTGACCGCCGATATGCTGCTGGCGGTCCTGGTCGAGAACCTGCGCCGCTACATCGGCGGCGAGCCCATGCTCTCGGTGGTCGACATCGAGCGCGGCTACTAGTCGTTGATGCGCACTGGCGCAAGCCATGCGCTAGCCTTCATTACGAATCTCCTCATAGCGTCGGCCGGCATAGCGCGCAACCGCGCCCCATGCAATGCAGGCGCCTATGCCCACCGTCAGCGCACCGCCAAGCCCGAATCCGGCGGCGCGCAATCCGGCCTGCATCCAGGCCGAACTCACGTCCCCGAAACGGTAGATCACGGTGTCGATGACGTTCTTTGCCTTGTAGCGGCTGCTCTGGTCGACCACCGTGAAACAGATCTCCCGGCTGGGCCGGGCGATGGCGTACTGCGCCACGCGCCGGGTCACCTGCAGCCCCTGGATCACGAGCAGCGACGGCGATAACGCAACCACGCCAAACGCCAGCAGCATGATGAGTGGATTGAGCAGCAGCCCGGTCGTCACTCCGAAGCGCTGCACCAGGCGCCCTAGCCCGAAGGTCAGTATCAGGGCCGTGGCGATATTGACCACCAGATCGATGTCGGCGATCGCCTGTGCGCGGCCCGCCACCGCGTGGAAGGCATGCGCGATGACATCAGTCTGCAGGAAGTAGGCCACGGTGTTGACCCAGGTCATCAGCAGAATGAATAACGCCTGGCTCATGATGTAGCGTGACTTGAACAGCCGGCCGAAGCCCTCGAACGGGTTGCCCGGCAACTGGTGATCCAGCGTCGTCGCCTGCACCTCCGCGTGGCTGGCGTGCAGGCGCTGTTTTTCCTGCATCAACCGGTATACCAGCGCGATCACTATCAGGAACCCTGCGGCCGCCAGCAGCAGCAGGCCGCTGAGCTGCAGCCGCTGCACCAGCAAGCGCACCAGCAGCGGTCCCGCGATCGCACCGATACTGCCGCCGGCGGCGATCAGCGCAAACAGCCGGGTCGCCTGGGCGGGGGTGAACACATCCACCATCAGGCTCCAGAACACCGAGATCATGAACAGATTGGCGACGCTGAACCAGACGTAATAGGCGGCCGCGATCCACACGTTGCCCGGCGCCTGCCGGAACAGCAGCTGGAACAGCAGTACGTTCAGCAACCAGAACCAGAACACTCCCGGCAGCAGCCGCACCAGCCTGATGCGCGATGCCAGCATGGCGTAGATCGGCGAGGCCAGCAGCGTGCCGAAGAAAGTAGCGGTAAACAGGTTCTGCAGCTGACCGACACCGATGACGGTAGCCACCGTGTCGCGCACCGGACGCAGGATGTAGTAGCTGCCGAGCAGTACGAAATTGCACATGAACGCCAGCAGTACCGCCCGACGCTCATGCGGCGCGACCTGCGCGACGACATCCAACAGCCGCAACAGCCAAGCGCTCATGCTCCGGGAAGGCCGCTGCATGCGGCCTAGCGTACGCGCCAGAGCATCATTGCCGTCACCAGCGCCAGCAGCCCGGTGGGCACCCATGCCAGCAGCAGCGGATCGAGGTTGAATACCTGTGTGCCGCTTTCAATCAATCGCTGCAGAAACACATAGACGATCCCCAGCGCCACGCCAAAGGTGCTGCGCGCGCTCAGCGAGGCGTTACGCAGCGAGCCGAAGCCGAACGGCAGCGCAAACAGCAGCGCCACCAGGATGCCCACGGTGCGCGCCACACGTGACCAGAACGCGATTTCGTACTGCTCGGACTCCAGATGGTTGGCGCGCAGGTAGCGGATCGCCTTGAACAGCGTACGTAGCGACAGCTCCGATGAGTCGGTGTTCACCAGGCGCAGGAAATCCGCGCCGGCGGCGGTATGCAGCGACTGCTGCGCCGCCCGCATGCTGCTGACCGAGTCGTCGGTAAAGCGCGACTCGGCATAGTTGCGCAGTTGCCATGATTGCGGACCGGCCGCGGTCGCATGCTCGGCGCGCGCGATGGCCGCCAGCCGATTCCCGGGCGTGAGCTCGAAGATCAGCATGCCGCCGAATTCGGCCGCACCGGAGCGGTCCTGGACATTGAGGATGGTATCGCCGTCGCGGATCCAAGCTCCGGCCCCGGCGAAGCTCATGTTGGAGTACTTGGCGATGGCCTTCTGCTCGTCGGCCAGCTGCCCGAGCGGTTGCGCCAGAAACTCACCGATCAGCAGGTCGAGCGCCACCAGCAGCGCCGCGCTGATCACTACCGCGACGCTCAGGCGCAGTTTCGACATCCCCGAGGCGCGCATCACGGTCAGCTCATGACTGCGCGCCAGTACGCCGATTCCCAGCAGCGCGCCGATGAGCGCGCCGGCCGGAAACGTCTCGAGCGCGAATTGCGGCAGCGTCATCGCAGAATATTGCAGCGCATCGAGCATGCCGTAGTGGCCGATGCCGACGTTGCCCTGTTCGCCGATGAATACGAACAGCATGCCGAGCATCAGCAGCGCCACCATCACCAGCGCTACGGCCGACAGCAGCGTGCTGGCGATGTAACGATCCAGCAGCGTCATCGCCGGCTCCGTGCGCGATGCGCGCGCAGCAGCCCCGGTCCGAGGATCGCAGTGAGGCTAATGGCGAAGAACAGCCCGTGCACCCACCACAGCCCAAACGCCGCCGGGATCACTCCGTGCTCGAGCCAGGTACGCGCCGCCAGCGCGAGGTTCGCGTACACCGCAAATACCAGCACCGCGATCCAGATGTGCGCGTAGCGACCCTGGCGCGGCCGCAGTCGTCCAAGCGGCACCGCCAGCGCCGTAAGCACCAGCGCCATCAGCGGCAGTCCCAGACGCCATTGCAGCTCCGCCCGCAGCTTCGGGTCGCTACTTCCCATCAGTGCCATCGTTCCGAGTTCGCTCACCCGCGGCGCTCGCGCGCCGGTCTCGGGCGTCTGCACCGGAATCAGCTGCTGCTCGAAGCGCATGATGCGGAAACGATTGGCGCCCGGGGTGCCTTCGATACGCTCGCCATCGTACAGAGTAATGGTCTCGGCCAGACCGTCGCCCGGCCCGCTGTAGTGTGCGCGTCGCGCCACCGTGGTCTCGACCGACGGCCCTTCGTTGCGCTTTACGAACACGTCGGTCAGATCGCCGTTGCGCGCGGCGGCGCGCGCGTAGACCACGATGCGGCCGCCGCTGAAGCTGCGAAACTTCCCAGGCTCCAGCGGCGCGTTGATGCCGGCGCGAATCGCCTCATTGCGTAGCCCGGCCTCGGCCGCCGCGGCGCGCGGGGACAGATCGAAGTTAAGCCACGCGATCAGTCCGGTGACCGGTAACGCCAGCAGCCACACGGCCGCCGCCACTCGGGCAACGCCGACTCCGCAGGCCTGCGCGGCGGCCATCTCGCTGTCGTGGTAGAGCCGGCCGAACGCCAGGACGATGCCGATCATCAGCCCGAACGGCAGCAGTATCGCGACATTTTGCGCCGCGCTCAGCCCGATCAACTCGAGCACGAAGCCGCGCTGGTATTGCAGCTGCGCTGCGCGCGCCAGCACGGTACCCACCTGGTTGACCAACAGCAGGGCGAGCGCTATGAACGTCACCCCCAGAAAGTTGACGGTCATCTCCCAGAGCATATAACGCTGCAGAATTCGCAACGGGCCCTTATCCTTCAGTCGGCTTCGGCTACACTTACACCGGACTATCGCCGCCGCGCGCAAGCCGGCGTATCTGGTCGTTACCGCTGCGTTGCGGGGTTTACGTCGCGGCGGGCGCTACGTTATACGAATATTTCGCGGGCAAACAAGGAATAACACGATGCGATTCGAAGCCTTCAGCCGCCGCGCGGCCAGCCAGCGCGGCGATTGTCTGGTAATCGGCACCTTCGAGCGCGGCGAACTGGGCGCGGAAGCGTCGGCGGTGGACCGCAGTCTGCGCGGCCGGGTGCGACGCTTGCTCACGCGTGGCGATTTCTCCGGCCGCAGCGGTGAGACCTTGCTGCTGCCGGAAGTCGCAGGGCTCGCCGCCGGAAGGCTGCTGCTGGTCGGCCTGGGCGCCAAGGCCCAGTTCAACCGCCGCAGCTGGCGCCGCGCAATGCAGCACACCGTCGCCGCCCTGGCGCGCACGCGCATCGCGTCGGCGGCCATCGCCCTGGAGCGGCCCCCGGCCGCCGAACTCGATGACTATTACTTCGGGCGCAGCGCCGCCGAAATCGTTGGCGCGAGCCTGTATCGCGTCAACGATCTGAAGACCGAGCGGCGTGCGCGCGCGCCGGCACTGGCCCGGATTACGCTCGGCCCGGTGACCACCGCTGCCGCGGCCGATGTGCGCCGCGGACTGGCCGCCGGCGCGGCCGTGAGCGAGAGCGCGAAACTGCTGCGCGATCTGGGCAACCTTCCCGCCAACGTCTGCACGCCGCGCTACATGGCGACGCAGGCACGCGCGCTGGAGCGCAGCCATCGACGCCGCGTGCGCGTACGCGTGTTCGATGAGGCCGGAATCCGGCGTCTGAAGATGGGTTGCCTGCTCGCCGTGACCCGCGGCAGTGCCGAACCGCCGCGATTCATCGTACTGGAGTATCGCGGCGCACGTCGCAGCCGCCCACCCGTGGTGCTGGTCGGCAAGGGCGTCACTTTCGACTCTGGCGGCATCTCCCTCAAGGATCCGCCGTCGATGGACGAGATGAAATACGACATGTGCGGTGCGGCCACGGTGCTGGCGGCAATCGATTTCGCCGCGCGCTCTGAACTTCGGATCAACCTGATCGGCCTGGTACCGACCTGCGAGAACATGCCCGACGGCCGCGCAGTGAAGCCGGGCGACATCGTCACCAGCGCCTCGGGCCAGACGGTCGAGATTCTCAACACCGATGCCGAGGGCCGGCTGATCCTGTGCGACGCGCTGAATTATGCGCGCCGCTACCAGCCCGAGGTGGTGGTCGACTTTGCAACCCTGACCGGTGCCTGCATCATCGCCCTGGGCAATCATCACAGCGGCGTGATGGCCAACGACGATGCGCTGGCACGCGAACTGGTGGCAGCCGGTGTGCGCACCGACGATCGCGCCTGGCAATTGCCGCTGACCGAAGAGTATGGCGAGCAGCTGCGAAGCAACTTCGCCGACATGGCAAACATCGGCGGCCGCGAGGGCGGCGCCATCACGGCTGCCGCATTTCTCGGCAAGTTCACCAAGGGCCTGCATTGGGCGCACATGGACATCGCCGGCAGCGCCTGGACCGGCGGCGCCGCCAAGGGCGCCACTGGTCGGCCGCTGTCGCTGGTGGCGGATTTTCTGACCCGGCGTGCCGCCGGGGCAAGGTCGTAGGTGCCGGCGGCGGCGCCACGCGTCGATTTCTACGTGCTGGCGGGAAGCGAGGCGCGCATCCGCCTCAAGCTCGCCTGCCGCATCGCCGAGAAGGCGTATCTGGCCGATCAGCGGGTGTTCGTATGGCTGGATGACGCCGCCGAATTGCACAGTTTCGATGAACTGCTGTGGACCTTCGCCGACCGCAGTTTCGTGCCGCATGAAATCTACAGCGACCCGCAGCAATGGCAGCACACGCCGGTACTGCTGGGGTGCGAGGCACAGCCGCAGCAAGCCTTCGACGTGCTGCTGAATCTGGGCACCGAGGTGCCTGCGGCCGCTGTGCGCGCCGGCCGCATCGCAGAGATCGTGGACGCGGAGGAGCCGCGCCGGCGCGCCGGACGCAACCGCTTTCGTCATTACCGCGACCTGGGGCTGGCGCCCGAGACGCACAACATCGCGGCCGAAGAAACACCTTAGCCCGCGGCCGCAAGCCCTATAATTGTGGGGCTTCAAGGCCAGCCTCATTCCCGGATGGAAAAAGTCTACTCGCCCGCCGCGATCGAACAGCGTCTGTATCAGCATTGGGAGGCGGCCGGCTATTTTGCCCCGCGGCCGGCTGCACGCAGCTACTGCATCGTGATTCCGCCGCCGAACGTGACCGGCACGCTGCACATGGGGCACGCATTCCAGGACACCATCATGGATGCGTTGATCCGCCTTCATCGCATGCGCGGCGAGCAGACGCTGTGGCAGGTGGGCACCGATCACGCCGGCATCGCCACGCAGATGGTGGTCGAGCGGCAGCTCGATCTGGAAGGCAAGCGGCGCACCGATCTGACGCGTGACGCCTTTGTCGAGCGTGTCTGGGCCTGGAAGCAGCAGTCGGGCAGCACCATCGCGCAGCAGTTGCGGCGACTTGGCGCCTCCGTCGACTGGGCGCGCGAGCGCTTCACCATGGATCCCGATCTGTCGCGTGCGGTGGTCGAAGCCTTCGTGCGCCTGCATCAGGAAGGCCTGATCTACCGCGGCCAGCGGCTGGTCAACTGGGATCCGGTGCTCGGCACCGCGCTGTCGGACCTGGAAGTACTGTCCGAGGAGGAGGACGGGCATCTGTGGCATGTGCGATATCGGCTGGCCGATGGCGCTGGCGAGGTGGTGGTGGCCACCACGCGCCCGGAGACCATGCTGGGGGATGCCGCGGTGGCGGTGCATCCGGACGATGAGCGCTACCGCGCGCTGATCGGCCGCAAACTGCTGCTGCCACTGGCCGGCCGCGAGATCCCGATCATTGCCGACAGCTACGTCGACCCTGCCTTCGGCACCGGCTGCCTGAAGATAACTCCGGCCCACGACTTCAATGACTACGCCATCGGCATGCGTCACGGGCTGCCGCTGATCAACATCTTCACGCGCGATGCGCGCCTGAACGACAACGCGCCGGCGCACCTGCGCGGCCTGGATCGCTTCCAGGCCCGTGAGCGCATCGTGGCCGAACTCGACGCGGCCGGCCTGCTCGAGCGCATCGAGCCGCACAAGCTCACCATCCCGCGCGGCGATCGCACCGGTGCGGTGATCGAGCCTTACCTGACCGATCAATGGTACGTGCGCATCGCGCCGCTGGCAGCGCCGGCCATCGCCGCAGTGGAATCAGGCCGGGTGCGCTTCGTGCCGGAGAACTGGGACAAGACCTTCTATCAGTGGATGCGCAATATCCAGGACTGGTGCATCAGCCGCCAGTTGTGGTGGGGCCATCGTATTCCGGCCTGGTATGACGAGGGCGGCGAGATCTACGTCGCACGCAGCGCCGAGCAAGCGCACGCCCAGGCGCGCGCGCGCCATGGCCGCGAGGTGCCGCTGCGCCAGGATGATGACGTGCTCGACACCTGGTTCTCATCCGGGCTGTGGCCGTTCTCAACCCAGGGCTGGCCCGAACAAAGCCTGGAGCTCGAGCGCTACTACCCGACCAACGTGCTGGTGACCGGGTTCGACATCATATTTTTCTGGGTCGCGCGCATGCTGATGCTCGGGCTGAAGTTCATGGGTGAGGTACCGTTCCGGCAGGTGTACCTGCACGGGCTGATACTGGATGCCGACGGACAGAAGATGTCCAAATCCAAGGGCAACGTCATCGATCCGCTGGACATCATCGATGGCATCGATCTGGAAGCGCTGGTAGCCAAACGCACTGCCGGGCTGATGCAGCCGCACCTTAGCGCCGCGATCGAACGCGCCACGCGCAAGCAGTACCCCGATGGCATTGCCGCCTACGGCACCGATGCCCTGCGCTTTACCTTCGCCTCGTTCGCCACCCAGAGCCGCGAACTGCGGTTTGATCTGGGACGCGTCGCCGGCTATCGCAATTTCTGCAACAAGCTGTGGAACGCAGCGCGCTTCGTGATGCTGGTGGCACAGGAGCCTGCGCCACCCGAGGCCGCCGCCCCGATCGATGCCGCGGCCGCATCGGCGGGCACCACCGCTATAGATGTCGCCAATCGCTGGATCCGTTCGCGCCTCGGCGCCACGATCAGCGCCGTCGAGCGCGCGTTCGACGAGTACCGATTCGACTTCGCCGCCAGCGCACTGTACGACTTCACCTGGCACGAGTACTGCGACTGGTACATCGAGATCGTCAAACCGGTGCTGCAGGACGCGCACGACCCGGCCGCGCAGCGCGCCGCGCGTCACACCTTGCTGGAGGTGCTGGAGGCGTTGCTGCGCACGCTGCATCCGCTGATGCCATTCATAAGTGAAGACATCTGGCTGCGGGTGGCGCCGCTGGCCGGCGCCGCCGGCCCGAGCGTGATGCTCGCGCCGTGGCCGCAGGCGGCACAGTTCGGGCACGACGCAGCCGCCGAAACGGAACTGCGCTGGGTGATGCAACTGGTGCTGGCGATCCGGCAGATCCGCGGCGAGATGGATATCAGCCCGGCACGCCGTCTGCCGCTGCTGCTGCAGCATGCCAGTGCAGGCGATCTGCAGCTGGCGCAGCGGCATCACGCGCTGCTGTCGCGCCTCGCCGGTCTCGACAGCGTGCGCGCGCTCGGCGCCGCTGAAGCCGCCCCGCCGGCCGCGGCCGCCCTGCTCGGCGAACTCAGCCTGCTGGTGCCGATGGCCGGATTGATCGAGCCCGTGAGCGAATTGCAACGCCTTGGCAAGCGGCTGCAGAAAATCGACCAGGAGCTGACAAAA
>Ga0209006_10003912_pt1 | contig 13561 bp, 11 predicted proteins | sample JacPin_JW_Ref_O2_FD_188567 | JGI IMG/M metagenome (GOLD analysis project Ga0209006, IMG submission 188567) | Forest soil microbial communities from Algoma, Ontario, Canada - Jack Pine, Ontario site 1_JW_Ref_O2 (SPAdes) (version 2) | ecosystem: Environmental > Terrestrial > Soil > Boreal... | reverse complement strand
TACTGGTCAATGAGGGACTTTTTTTGCTCTCTGGCTAGCACTAACCTGGTGCACTCCTGTCTTTAATTATCTGTCTTTGTGACAGTTACAGAGTAACACGGGGAGTTGTGGAGCGTAAAGACGGGTGGGCCGGGGTAGGCCGGGGTAGCGGGTCAGTTTGAAATTTTCCTTAATTCGGAAGCGATTTCTTCCGGAAACACGACTTCACTGGTTGACTCCAGCTCGGTCGCCGTCCACCGCCGCATTGCAAGGATAGCTTCCTGGTCATGAAATTTTCGCACACGATCTGAGAGATCCGGCAACTCGCCGTGGATCAGGAAATAACATTCATGCTGATTGACCAGGTTGCCCTTGTACACGAAATCGGTCGTTCTCTCCCATAAGAATGTCACGGGAAAACCGGACATTCCTAGCTCTTCCGAGGCTTCTCGCAAAGCCGCCTGTTCAAAATGTTTCGCCGCTCTCCAACCCGCCGCCCGGTGGCACCCAAAGGGTTTCCGCGTTGTCCCTCCTGTGCCGAAAAAGCAACACTCGCCGCTCTGAGTCAAGAAGAATGAGCCGCGATGCTCTGCGCTGCGGTAGTTCTTTCATGCGTCGCCACTCTATGCCACGCGCGTTGCAAAATTCAAATTCGACCCCGTGCGGGCTACGACGCGGTATGCCCAATCGCGGAGGAAGCGGGCTTGAATTGCCAGCACGAATCCGGCAGCGGAGTGAAGTGAAGTGAATGGAGAACCGTCGAGCGAATCGTTGGAGAATGGTGAGCCGAAGCCCGCCCCTAGAACGGGCGGATGAGGAGGATGGTCACCAGCGCGGCGATGCAGATGCCGAGGACCAGGAACGAAAGTTTCTCGCTCTTGCCTTCGCCTTTTAAGAGGCTCGACTTGGCGTCCGCGGCGTCCATGATGGTGCTAGTTTGCCGCGGTCTGCGAGCGGCGACAATGGCCCGACCGTGGATGGCACAGGGGTAACGTACCCGAAGTTTCTGGACAGCTCTGGCGGGGGCTGAAGCCCCGGCTGAACTCGAGGTGCGTTACGCGGCGCCGAAGAGGCCTCTCTTCCACGTCATTACAAGCCGCAGCTCTTTCCGTCGCCGCCGGCGCCCTAGCGCTGCTCCACGCAGGATTCCGGCGAGGCCAGCTCCCGCTGAAAGGACGTCTTGGTCGGGACCAGGCCCAGATCCGTGTACAACTCCAGCGTAAAGTGCGCCGACGCGCCGTCGGTGGAATGCACCAGCAGTTCGGCCCAGCCGTCGTGGTCGTCGTCGAATTCGTTCAGGATGGTCTCGAAATCGAGCGTGTCGCCCAGGGATTCTCCAGGGCGGCCTTCGCGCAACGCGCTGGACCAACTGCTATCGGACGAAAGCATCTCGATGCGATCGTGCTGCTCGGATCGAGGCTCGGAAGCTTTCTGCATAGCGCGCGCATCCATCGCATCCGCGACGTCGGCCCGAAACCATGCGGTCATCAGAAACGCGGCTGCGCCGTCGAGTTTCCAGCGTGCGCGGACGAACAGCCGCGGCGCGCCATCGGGCGTGAGGCGGAACGCGCGCACGTCATAATCAAGCTGGCCCTCGCCCACGACCAGCTTCTTGTCGCGATGCAGCCATTCCTGGCGCCGGGCGCGAACGTTCCCGGCCAGCCACGGGTCGGGATTCTGCTCTGGCACGCTGCCGTTGGCGCGGAGCGTGGCATCCAGGCGCGGCAGTTCCTGCAACATGCGTTGGTTCAGCAAGGTCGCAATCTGCGCCTGGAAATTCGCCGTGGGCTTCCAATCCGCCAGTTCGGCGACATGGGCCGAACTGGCCGTGGAAGCGGGCACGGCAACGGGCACGGATTGCGAGGGCGTCAGCCCAGCCGCTGACGCGGCCTCAGCGGCGGCCACAGGCTCTCGCCTCACCACAAAATATTCTTCCTGCGACGCTGCGAACGCGGCCTGCTGCTTTTCCGGCACGGCCGCCAGAAAGCCCAGAGCCAGCGAGCAGCCTGTAGGCGCGGTCACGGCACGCGCAATCGTTACCGGAACGGTCGAGTCCGCAGAAACGCTCAAGGTCCACTCGTCGCCGGGTAAGGTATCTTTCACATTCTTGGGGAGAATGCGCGACGTCTCCGCGTCCGTTTCCCATAACTCTTCCAGACCCGCCAGATGGGCAGACGCCTGGGCAGGGGCGGCAATCTTCTGCGGCGCTCGCGCCTGTAATGCGTGCGAAGCCTGTCCAAAGCGCGATTCGCTGTCGGTGGCGACCATAAACACAACGTGGTCTGCGTCGTAGCGCACCGTGACAAAGGCCGGACTGGCGTTCAGCCGCGACTCTGCGTCAGATGAGGGCCGCGCCTCCAGCTGTCTTTTCTGATCCTTTTTCTGGTCTTCTCTCTGATCTGCGACGAACTTCTTTTTGCGCTCGTTCTCGATATGGTCAAAAATGGTGCCGTCGGGCAGGTGCTGGCTGCGTTCCCAGCGGAACGCAGACCACATGACGAACAGATATAGCCCAACTCCAACGGCAGCATATGGCCGGTATTTCCGCCTCATGACTAAGAATGTAGCGTGTTTCGCGGAGCCCGCAGAATGACTTTGGTGTCAGCTGAGGGTGTGGATTTTGACCTTGCGGGCAGGGCGGACACTCCCTTTCGACTTCGCTCAGGGGCAGGCTTGGTCCGCCGCTTTTGACGTTGATTTTGGGTGAAAAACTCCCTTGCGCGAGATTCTGGGACCAAAACCGGACGGCCGAGGCGGCTGTCTCCATGGTCTCGCGGTGGGTCTAGCGCTGGGCCTAGCGGCGGGTCTAGCGGTGGCGCAGGCCGTAGCCGATCGCGTATCCGGACGCCGCCATGTTCACCATGGGCGCCAGGCGCTCCAGGCGGTGGTGGCCCGTCTTGTGGAGGATATAGCTGAGGCCCGTTACGCCTGCGGTTTCGCCCGCGAAATTAGCCACCAGACCGGCGGTGCTGCCGCTGAAGATGCGCGCGACGGGATTCAATTCCTGACCGCCGCCGCCCTGCAGGTTGTTGCGCGTCACCACAAAATCCCCGGCGCTGGTGAGCACGGTCCCGGCGAACAACAGCGTATTTTCCCGATCCCAGAAGCGGCGGTGGCTGGACGCTTCCGGCAGAGGCTTTAGTTCGATCGGTTCGACTGGACGCACCGGCTCCATGGCACTTGGGGCATCGGGCGGGTTCAGCATCGCCATCGCAACTTGCTGCCGAGCTTGCTGCTGGACTTGCTGCTGAGCTTGGCCGGCCGCGCACAGGCCGAAAATCGCGAGTAGACTTGCCAGCCCGTACCGAATCGCTGCAGTTGAGAATTTGGTCGGCATAACCTTAGTGAGGGCCCCCCATCGTCCAGCAGTACTAGTACTACCACGCAGCCCTATGCAGTGAAATGGCACTTCAGTGGTCCATCACGGGTTACTTCGGCGGTTACCTTGCCTGACTTTAGTGACTTTCGGATGGTTACTTTGCCTGTGTTAGGACGGACACTCCCTTCGACTGCAGAAGTGAGAAGTCAAAATGCCGAGGTAAAACTGGGTATGACTTCTGCATTTTTGAAGTTTGACTTCTGCATTCTGAGGGCGTGTCCGTCGTCGACGTGCAAGGTCAAAATCCCGACCTCGGTGGATCGGTTCGAATTCGGGTCGATTTCCTGGTTATGCCGTCATCTTGCAGGTACCTCCTCGAGATGACCGCTGCATACGCCTCCCAAGATGTCGTAAGCTAGTGTGGAGGGAAAACCGTGCGTTGTCCCCGCTGCGGAAATTCGAACTCGGAGACCAACCGCTTCTGCGGCATGTGCGGAGGCCCGCTGCGAACCGTCCCCACGCAGCCCGCGACACCGAAGCCGGCAGCGCCGCCGTCTGCACCTTCACCGTCGACGCAGAAACCCGCGGTCCCCGTCTTCTCGGCGAGTGAAGCAGCCAAGCTCATCGAGGCCAAGATTGCCGAAGCCAAAGCTGCCCAGGCCAAAGCTGCTGAATCCAAGGTCGCCGAAACGAAGATTGCCGACCGAACAACTGCGGAAGCGGCTAGCACCGAGGACACAACCGCCGAAGTGCCGATGGCTGCGTCGAAGTCCGCAGCCGCCGCACCTGTCGTTGCGCCAATCTCTCCTCCGAAGCCGGCGACATCAGCTCCTGTTGTTTCTGCACCCGTTGTGTCTGCGCCGGTGACCCGGCCCGCGAATCCGCTTTCTGTTTCTCATCCGGTCGCGCCGTCTCCGGCTGCCGCGCCCATGGAGCGCCCGCCGCTTCGCGAAGATCGTCTGCGCGAAGATCGTCTTCGCGAAGATCGTCCGCGCGAAAATCGCCCCATCATTTCCGGTCCATCGTTTCTGGGATTGAACGATCCTTCGCCTGCGAGCCGCAGCGAAAAACTCCCGCCCGATCCGAGTCTGCAAACTTCGCAAAATCTCGACTATCTTCTCGAGGACGAAGGGCGCGGTCAGGGCGGGAGCGGAGCCTGGAAATATGTGTTGATGCTGCTGGCATTGGCGCTGGCAGTGGGTCTCGGATATTTGCGCTGGAGCGGCCAGGGTTTTGCGGGACTGATGGCGTCGGCGAAGCATGGTGCGTCATCATCATCTTCTTCTGCGTCGAAGCCGGCCACGCCGCCAGCTTCTGGGGCGTCGACGCCCGATGCAGCAGCGTCGCAGCCCGCCAATCCCGATGGAGCATCCGCCGCAGGCGGAGGCACCGCGACCGGGGCCGACGCGCCCGCGACTGGCGCTCCGGACGCCGCGAATTCCGGGGCGGCGGCGAATGCTCCGACCACGCCACCGGCGCAGCCCGCTGCAACCGGCGCCGCCACCGCTGCCCCAGCCGCCGCGCCCGGCGACTCAGTGTCGAATCCTCCTACGTCATCAGCTGCGTCAGGGTCGACGGCAACCCCAGCTGCTTCAAGCCCGGCCGCTTCCGATTCCGCCGACCACAGCGATCACGCTGCCGCAGCCGAGCCCGTGGCCCAACCCGCTCCCAAGCCGAAGCCTCCTGCCAAGCCCGTAGACCCGGTCGCCGAAGCGGAGAAATTTATTTATGGCCGGGGCGCTCCGCAGAACTGTGATCGCGGCATGAAGACGCTGCGGCCATCGGCAGCCAAAGGAAATCCCAAAGCGATGATCTCGCTCGGCGCGCTCTATGCGACCGGGGTTTGCGCGCCCCGCGACCTGCCTACGGCGTATCACTGGTTCGCGCTCGCTCTGCGCAAGCAACCCGACGACCAGCCGCTGCAGGACAACATGAAGAAGCTCTGGGGCGACATGACGCAGCCGGAACGCCAGCTCGCCATCCGCTTGAGCCAGTAGCTTTAGCTTGTGTGGAGCGGGCAGTCTTGCCCGCGGCTTTTGAGGTTGATTTTTATTTTGTCGAGCAACCTAAGAAATCAAAGTACAAGGCAGCGGGCAAGAGTGCCCGCTCCACACAATCCATGATCCCAGGCAATCCAAACTGCACCCTCGATTCGTACTTAGCGTAGAAGTGAACAAGCAAAGTGAAAAAAGGAAGAGACGTAGCTTTTGTCGAGTCCGGAACGACAAAGTCCTGAGGGACAAGGTGTTGCGCCCGACCTGGCGATGGTCACGGCCCTCAAGGCCGGCGACCAGAGCGCGGTGGCGCAGCTCTATGACCGCTATTCGTCCGTGGTGTACGCGGTTGCGTTGCGCGTGCTTGGGGACACCGGCGCCGCCGAAGACGTGTTGCAGGAAGTGTTCTTGCAGCTCTGGCGAAATCCCGCGGCGTTCGATGCGGCGCGCGGAACGCTGGGCTCGTGGCTGGCGGTAATCGCGCGCCACCGCGCCATCGATTTCCTGCGCAAGCGCAAGCCAGAAACCGATCTGGAAGATGTGATCGTTTCGGTGTCCCCCGATCTGGCGCGCGAAGCCGACCGTTCGCGGACTGCGGAAAAAGTTCGCGGCGTGATCGGCGCCATGCCTCCTCCTCAGCGCAGCGCTCTCGAAATGGCGTATTTTGAAGGCCTGAGCCACTCCGAGATCGCAGGCAAAACCGGCGAGCCGCTGGGCACTATCAAGACCAGAATTCGTAGCGGACTGATGACTTTGCGAAAAGCGTTCCAGAGCCCCTGACGGGTGCCCCATTTCTCGCACGTTTTTGGTGCGCGAGAAAGCCTGCCCTGAGCGAAGTCGACGAGTGGGAGGTAGGGAGGAGATTGAAGTTGAAAGTGATCGACGTTTAGACGATGAGCACACACGAACAATTCGCCGACGATCTCGCACTCTACGCGGTCGACGCGCTGACAGGCGAGGACCGCGCAGCCATGGAGACGCATCTTGCCGGCTGCTCCGCGTGTCGCCTGGAACTGGAACAGCTGCGCGGCGACGGCGCTCTGCTCGCGCTTTCAACGCTAGGGCCGAAGCCTCCGCAGCGGGCCCGGCAGCGTTTGCTGGATGCCGTGGCGAAAGAGCCGCGCGTGCCAGTGAAAGTTGTGGAGACAGGATCGCGCCGGTCGTGGTGGGGAGCTTTGGGATGGGCCGCAACCGCGGCCGTCATCGTGTTTGCGGCGTCGCTGTGGAAAGAAAACGCGGCGCTGAAGCAATCCCTCGCCTCCGCCAACGCGCAAGCGACGCAGAGCGCGCGCGAACTGGAAGACATTCGCAGAATCGCCGCGCCCATCATCGAACCGGAGGCGCAGGTCGTCACCGTGGTCGCTTTGAAGGCGCAACCGCAACCGCAGGGCAAGGCGTTCTATCTGCGCAGCCGCGGCAGCCTGGTTTTTCTCGCGACGAATATGCCGCCACTTCCGCCCAACAAGGCCTATGAGCTGTGGCTGATTCCAACGCAAGGCGCGCCCCTCGCCGCAGGCGTGTTCAAGCCCGATGCTCACGGCCGCGGGACGGTGATCAATCCTCCACTGCCCCCGGGTGCCGAGGCTAAGACCTTCGCTATTACCGTAGAGAATGAAGCGGGCGCCACGACTCCCACCATGCCGATTGTGATGATGGGTGCCGGGGGGTAGCGCCTGGCCCACCCCTGTTCACTTCCGAACACTGTCCGCCAATTGCGGACACCGAGCGCCGCTCCCTCCACCTCGCCTCCAACCTAACCGCTGCCCCCTCAACCACATTCGTCGCCTTACCCCTGGCCAACCAAATGCTGATAAAACCCCATCGGAGGTGTCTCCCGCCATGCTGATGAACGATCTGCGTCTGGCTCTCCGGCAGCTTCACAAGAATCCTGGCTTCGCCCTCGCCATAGTTCTCACTCTTGCCCTGGGCGTCGGAGTCAATACCGCCGTCTTCAGTCTGGTTAACGGGTTCCTGTTACGCCCACTGCCTTATCCGCATCCCGATCGTCTCGCGGTCCTCATTCTTCATCGGGAGGGCATATCGCCCCAGTCTGGCCAGTATGTGGTAGAAGAAAACAACAGCCAGGACGGCGAAACGTGGGAGTTGGTTCGCGACAACGTTTCCTCGGTGCAGGCGGCCACTTTCGGCGGAACCAGCGGAGTGAATCTGGAGGCTGCTTCAGACTCGGGGAGCAGCGTCGGCTCGATCGAGGTTCGATATGTCCAAGACATGCGCGTCTCCGCGCACTACTTCGACGTGCTCGGCATCCAGCCATTTCTAGGGCGCGGTTTCACCGAGCAGGAAGACCGGCCCAACGGGCCGAATGCGGTGATCATCAGCAACGCACTATGGCAGTCGGTTTTCCGCGGGGATCGGCAGGTGCTGGGAAAAGAAATCAGGCTCAAAGGCGAGCCCTACACGCTGGTTGGAATTTTGGCGCCGCATGCACAACCCGCCGGCACGGCGGACGTCTTCACGCCGCTCCAACCCCACCAAAGCGGAGAGTGTGGAGGAGATAATTGCGAGATCGTCATGCGTCTCGTGCCGGGAGCGACTTGGCAGCAGGTCTCCGCTCAACTCGCTCAGCTGCGCAAGGCTTCGTTTGTCGAGCTAACCAACGGCTACAAGGGCCATGCCTGGTTCTATGCCTCGCCCCTCGACCGCAATCTGGATAACGGCATGCGTGAGCCGGTCATCGGACTGATGCTCGCAGTCAGCTTCATTCTTCTCATCGCGTGCGCCAACCTGGCCGGGCTCACTCTAGTTCGCATCGCCCGGCGCACGCCCGAGATTGCCACTCGTCTCGCTCTCGGAGCGACCCGCTGGCTCGTGCTGCGCCAGCTTTGGGCGGAGGATCTTGTCCTGGCCCTTATTGGCGCCGGCATCGGGCTGGCCCTTGCTCGCGGCATTCTTTCTTCGTTGCCCGGATTCCTGCCCGACTACATGGTGCCCCTCGGCGGGTTGGCGATCGATATTCGCGTGCTGGCTTTCACGCTCGGCGTTTCTCTCTTTGCCAGTTTGCTCTTCGGTGCGCTGCCCGCGCTGCAAACACGCCGCGTCAATCTGCGCTCATCGATGGCTGCCGGCAGTCGCGGGGTTGCGCGAGGTTCCAGCCGTCTTCGCCAGTCGCTGATCGGGGGACAGATCGCGCTCACAGTGGTGCTGGTCGCGGGAGCGGGCCTGCTCGTCCGCAGCCTAATCTACCTGGAGACTCTGCCCCCTGGCTTCGACGCCACCAATGTGATGACTGCCAAGCTCTCACTTGACGATGCCCGCTACCGCAACGCCGCTGCATTCGACAACCTGATCGACCGCACCGTGGCCGCGATGCACCAGATTCCCGGCGTAGAAGACGCCGCAGTCGGGTTGAGCGTGCCTTACGAGCGCGGCCTCAATGACGGTGTGAAGGCCATCAACGGGAAGCTCGCGGGCAAGGAGTGGGGCTCAAGCCTGGCCTACATCACTCCGGAATATTTTCGCGCACTCAGAATTCCTATTCTTGCCGGCCGTGACTTTTCTGCAAGCGACACGACAACTTCGTTGCCCGTCGCGGTAGTCAACCCTGATTTTGCCCACGAGTTTTTTAACGATCCCAATCCCATCGGCCGCCAGATTGAAACTTCGAAACGCGTTTATACGATTGTCGGCGTCGTCGCCAACGTCGCCAAGAGTCCGGGCATGAGTCGAGACGCACCCATGGGCACCGAGCCTGTGTTCTATCTGCCCGCCACTCAGACGGATCAAGGGCTGGTCAACTTGGCGCACATTTGGTTTCAGCCCAGCTGGATCGTGCGCACCAAAGGACCGGTGCAGGGCCTGACCTCAGCTATGCAAAAGGCGCTCGCTGAAGTCGACCCGAACCTGCCTTTTTCCGGGTTCCACTCGATGAATGACATCCTCGCCGAGAACCTCGCCTACCAACGCGTGGAGGTTGTTCTGCTTGCCGTGCTCGCGGGATTGGCGCTCTTGCTCTCGGCGGTCGGAGTCTACGGCCTGGTCTCGAACCTGATCGTGCAGCGCACTCGGGAGATTGGAATCCGCATGGCGCTTGGCTCCTCGATTCCGAAAGCCATGGCAGACGTGGGTTCCGCCGGAGTGGTAGCCGCGGGCTTTGGGCTGATCGCGGGAGTCGCGCTGTCATTCGCCGCGCTTCGCGTGCTGCGCAGCGAACTCTACGGCGTCCGTGATTACGATCCGCTTACCCTAACGATAGTTCCAGTTATCCTTGCAGTCATCGCCGCGGCGGCCAGCTTCCTGCCAACGTTGCGCATTACCAAAATCGATCCCTCCGCAACTCTGCGCACGGAATAGAACTCGTCGCGCGTCGTGGAACACCTACTGCCGTCGCCAGCGCAAATCAAAGCCCGGCCTGATCGGGGCCGGGCTTGGTTCTTGGGTTACCCGAATATCAGGCAGCCGCGGATCTCTTGGAACGGCCCTCTGTCGTGATTGGTTGAGCTACTTTGCGCACGAGAAAGGGCTGCAGATTCGGCTCAGAACCGGCCCACTCCAGACTTGCAATGGAATGTCCGGGCAGGCACGTAACGAAATAGCGCTCTCCGTTGGGGCTGGTTACTTCAAACTTACCGGACTCGCCCTGTAGAGCCTCGGCAACGTCGTAGGTCGTAATGCTGTCATTCAGTTTCATGGGGACTTCCTCCAGTTTTTCTTACGGTTATTTGTTGGATTGTCCCCTTCCTAGGGAGGAGCGTTACCTCCATGATAGAACGCATCACGCTGGAGTCAAGGCCAGCGCCCAACTTTTCCTGTCTAATTCATACTAGGGCATTTACCCGAGGAGCGATCGCTTCGTGTGGGGCGGACACTCTTGCCCGCCGGTTTTGACCTTGCTGCCGGAGCACCCGCAACCGTCATCAGCAAAATCAGAAACAAAGTCCAAAGCGGCGGATAAGAGCGCCCGCCCTACACGAACTCAGTCAAAATCTCGAAGGCCAGCTAAACGTCCTTGCTGTCTTGACTCTCTCTCTTTTCCTCGGTCGGGTTCATCGCCGCTTTAAACCCTCGTATTCCATCTCCCAATCCTTTTCCGAGTTCCGGTAGTTTCTTGGGACCAAACACCAGCAGGGCAATCCCGAAAATTACGATGAGATGCATGGGTTGGAACAAGCCTTCAATCACAGAATCCTCCTTGTGTTTCTAGCTGGAGCTGATTTTCACAATTGGTGTTGCGAACCGGCCAAGGCCACAAGACCTCAAAGTCTCGCGACCTTGCCGGACACAAGCGTTGAAGTTTCTCTTAAACTGCGCCCTCCTTAGCAACCCTTGAAGGAAATAAAATCCCCCAGCGGATTGGGCAAAGTGGGATTGAAGGGTTCGAACGCATAGGTCTTCGAAGTGTCAAACCCAGCGGCCTGGGCGGCGGTGGCGTCCACGAAGGGCAACAACGCCTGCACCACCTGGTCGATATTGGTGAGACACAACGTTCTTTCATAGCCATTGTTGTTCGGAGGAGCGACGCTCTCGGCCACTCCCTGAATGCCGGTGATCGTCGTTATCGGTCCACCATCCTGCGCCGCCACATCGGGACCGATAACGCGCGCGAGGGTGCGATGGTCGCTCTCAATACCCATGATGCGCGCCGCCGTCACGCGCAGCGGTGTAGTGCTGAAATTGCGTACGCCCACCAGATATGCCGCGATGAAAGCATCTTCCAGCGTGACCAGGGTGTTCAACGTAGTCTGCGCGTCGGCGAACATGTTCTTGGGATAGTAGAACGACGTGAAGGGAGTGAACTGATCGGTCACGGACTGCTCCAGCAGATAGTGGGACATCTCCTCCTGCCGGGCGCCCATCAGGTAGCCCTGGTCGTCGGCTGGGATGTTCGCGAAAAATGGCGCGAGGTTGATGATGTTGGTGTAGGTCGTCACCGCCAGCGCCTCGGCGATCTCCGCCGCCACCAGAATATCGCGGTCTGACTTCTTCAACCCTTTGGACTTGATGTCACTGTCCTCAGCCGGAGTAGCTGTTTCCCGGTCCAACGCCGAGGCCAGAGTAACCAGTCCACTCATCGCAACGGCGCCGGTGGCTCCCACAATCGTGGCACGCTTGAAAAACGACCGCCTCGAAATTTCGTCGCTCAGGCCGATCGCTTCCGTTAACTTGGAAAGGCTCATGACTTAATCTCCTAAATTGATTTTTTGGGGGAGTGACACGTCTGCAGTGCGGACTTTTGACCAGCCCGGTTGCATTGCCCACTCTCCGACGTCATGAGTACGGAAGTAATCGTCCAGCGGATTGGCCGGACCAGGATTTATTTGTTTTGGGGATTCGTGTAGTACGGACAATCTTGTCCGTCGACTTTGACCTCGGTTTGGAATTTCCTGTCCGGGGGCCAGGCAAAGTCAAAAAGCGACCGACAAGAGTGTCCGTCCTACACGTGCAAGAACCCAGTGGGCTCTTGCTGGGCTAAACCTCGTCCTGCTCTTTTAGTTTCGCGATCACGCCGAAATCTTCGAGGGTGGTGGTATCCCCTTTCACTTCCCCGCTGCCAGCCAGCTCACGCAGCAACCGCCGCATGATTTTCCCGCTGCGAGTTTTGGGGAGCGTGTCGGTGAAGCGAATATCGTCGGGCTTGGCTAGCGCTCCGATTTCCTTGGCCACCCATTTCCGCAATTCCTCTTTCAACTCAAGCGTGGGCTTGCGGCCCTGCTGCAAGGTCACGAACGCCGAAATCGCCTGCCCTTTCAACTCGTCCGGACGCCCCACCACCGCGGCCTCGGCCACGGCCTCGTGCGCCACCAGCGCCGATTCCACTTCCATGGTGCTCAGCCGGTGTCCACTCACGTTGAGTACGTCATCGACGCGGCCCATGATCCAGAAATATCCGTCTTTGTCTTTGCGCGCGCCGTCTCCGGTGAAATACATTCCCGGAATCTGCGACCAGTAATTCTTCACGTAACGATCGGGATCGCCGTAGACGGTGCGCAGCATCCCCGGCCACGGCCGCTTGATCACCAAAAATCCTCCCGAGGCTTCGGGCACTGATTTTCCATCCATCGTGACCACGTCCACGACCACTCCCGGAAACGGCCGCGTCGCCGAGCCAGGCTTGGTGGCAATGGCGCCGGGAATCGGGGCGATCATGATGTGCCCGGTTTCCGTCTGCCACCAGGTATCCGTAATGGGGCAGCGGTTGCCGCCGATGGTTTCGCGGTACCACATCCAGGCCTCGGGGTTGATGGGTTCGCCGACTGTGCCCAGGAGGCGGAGGCTCGACATATCATGCTTGTTGGGCCATTCGTTGCCCCACTTGATGAAAGTACGGATCGCCGTGGGAGCGGTGTAGAAAATATTTACTTTGTGGCGCGCGATGATCGACCAGAAACGGTCGGGCTCGGGAAAATTCGGCGCGCCCTCGTACATCAGGCTGGTGGCACCGTTCTGCAGAGGTCCGTAGACGATGTAGCTGTGGCCGGTGACCCATCCAATATCAGCGGTACACCAGTAGGTGTCTTCGTCTTTCAAGTCGAAGATCCATTTCGTAGTGAGGTAGGTGCCCACGGAATAGCCGCCGGTGGTGTGCACCACGCCTTTCGGCTTGCCGGTGGTGCCGGAGGTGTAAAGAATGTAGAGCGGATGCTCGGCATCGAGCGGCTCGGCGGGACAAACATCCGAAGCTTTCGCCATCAACTCGTGCCACCAGTGATCCCGGCCGGACTGCAGGTTGATGGGTGTTCCGGTGCGTTTGTAGACGACCACATTCTTCACGCTGGGACACGACTTGAGAGCTTCCTCGACGGCGGGAAAAAGTCTTACCTCCGCGCCGCGGCGGTATGAGCCATCCTGCGTGATGACGGCTGTGGCCTGCGAATCGTGGATGCGGTCGATGAGGGCGTTGGAGGAGAATCCTCCGAAGATGATGGTGTGGAGCGCGCCGATGCGGGCGCAGGCCAGCATGGCGATGGGCAACTCGGGCGTCATGCCCATGTAGATGGCGATGCGGTCATTCTTTTTTACCCCAAGTTCCTTTAGAACATTGGCGAATTTCTGCACTTCGCGATGCAGTTGCTGATAGGTGAGCACGCGAACCTCGCCGGGCTCACTCTCCCAGATGAGCGCGGCTTTGTTCTTCCTCCAGGTGGCGACGTGGCGGTCGAGGCAGTTGTAGGAAAGATTGATCTGGCCGCCGACGAACCATTTCGCCCACGGGCAATTCCATTCCAGAACTTTTTCCCAGGGCTTGAACCAGTGCAGCTCGCGGGCGATGCCGCTCCAGAATTTGTCGGGATCGTCGATCGATTCGCGATAG
>Ga0209006_10003911_pt1 | contig 13561 bp, 12 predicted proteins | sample JacPin_JW_Ref_O2_FD_188567 | JGI IMG/M metagenome (GOLD analysis project Ga0209006, IMG submission 188567) | Forest soil microbial communities from Algoma, Ontario, Canada - Jack Pine, Ontario site 1_JW_Ref_O2 (SPAdes) (version 2) | ecosystem: Environmental > Terrestrial > Soil > Boreal... | reverse complement strand
TTGTGCTGAACAGTATTGAAGCCACGATGCAGATGGAAGGCCTGCTCAATGTCTCGCACCGAGGCTTTGACATCCAGCAATGTGCGGTTCGGATGCGTGCGAGTGACCGTAAAACCATGCGCTTCCGCAAAACGGCGCACAGCGGCATAATCCGCCTCACTGGGGCCGAATTTGCCGGCAAATTCTTCCGGCGTCAGGAAACGCCGGTAGCGCGGGCTGCGCGGGTCGTAAAGTTGCTCGAGCAAATGGTTCAGCAAGCCGCGATTGCGCAGCGGCAGCCCCAAGGCCAGGTTCAGTTCTTGCGTTGGTGGCGGAGTGGCCAGTCGGCGTGCTTTGCCTGCAAGTGGAGGCACATGGCCTTGCAAAGTTTTGAGTGGGACTGCTCCCGCAACCAAAGGCAATAGAAGCAACCAGATGGTTGCTTGGCGGAACTGGTGCAAAAAGAAACGACGCATGCACTGCTCGCCCTCAGGCCTTCCACGCGACCTTACTGCGAGCAAATTCAGCCCTACCGTTCCACATCTCCCTCGCATTCGCCACAAAAATATCAGACCGAGGTCCTCGGAAAAAAAGCGAAAATCCATCGCCAGAAATTCTTCACATTGGGCGCGGCTTCAGGCATCTTCGGCTAAAACATGATCAAACGCTTGGCGATCATTTTCGGTTTCTTGACAGCGGGCCGGCTATTGGCCGGGGACCTGTCGGAGACTTACGCTCCGCTGGGGCGGCTGATCGTGACCAATTTCGCCTCGGCGCCTTTTCCACACCCGATGCGCGCCCAAGGCCATTCCTACCGCGATCAATTTTTCTCTGCCGCCGAACATTATCAGGACAGCCACGTCGCGCTTTTCATTCCCAAGGATTTCCGGCCTGGACGCACCATTGACTTTGTTGTCCATTTTCACGGTTGGGGCAACAACGTCTCCAACGCGCTGGTCAAGTATCAATTGCCGGAACAATTCGCCGCCAGCCACCGCAACGCAATCCTGATCGTCCCGCAAGGGCCGTTGAACGCTTCTGATTCCTTTGGCGGCAAGCTGGAGGACGCCGACGGATTCAAAAAGTTCATGGCCGAAGCGCTGGACGTCCTCAAGCAGCAGGGCATCGTGGCGAAGGGCGGAATCGGGCACATCATTCTGTCAGGCCACAGCGGCGGCTACGAAGTCATCTCTGCCATTCTCGCCCGTGGCGGTCTCACCGGCAAGATTGGCGAAGTCTGGCTCTTTGACGCTCTCTACGCCAAGACAGAGCGGTTCGCGCTTTGGTTTGATCATCACCCCGGCCGCTTCATTGATCTTTACACCGAGCACGGCGGCACCAAGGACGAATCGGAGTCGCTGATGGCGGCGTTACAGGGAAACGGCGTGCCGTATTTGAGCGCCGATGAGACCAACGCCACTGCCGTCGATTTGCGGAGTCATCATCTGATCTTTCTCTTCAGCGAATTGCCTCATGACGAAGTGGTGCAAGCGCGCGCGACTTTCCGTCAATTCCTTGAAACCAGTTTTCTGGAACCGACCGGGACGAAATCCGTTCGCAGCGTTGATGTGCGCGCCGCGCCTGAGAGCCTCGCCTTGGCCGAGCGTGCGCGGCAAATCGGGAACGATGTCTATCCGCAAATTCGTGCGCTGCTGGATGACGGCAAGTCCGACCTGCCGCGCCAATTCGACATCGTCATGCGCGAGCACTTGGGCCGGCCTCAATCTGACGCCGGTAACGAGCCGTCCGGTGTCGCTTGCCGCGAAACCGTCTTCCTCAACGCAGGCTGGTTCTGCGATCACCCAGAGGCGCTCGAGCACGTCATGATCCATGAGATGGCCCATGTGGCGCAGAATTATCCGCACTTCGCCTACCGGCATGTCTGGCAATGGTGCGCCCATTATCTCGCCTTCACCGCGGCGCACCCGTTCCGTTCTTATCCGCCCGCCGAACCGACTTACTGGACGGAGGGCATCGCCGACTACGTCTTCGCCAGAGTGGCCGAACATACCAACCCCACGAATTGTCCGGAATGCGACGAGCGTTTCCCGCACTACAACACAGGTTACGCGTGCGCGGCCTCATTGCTTCTTTACATCGACGCCGCCTACGGCTCCAATTTTACTCACCAGCTCAATGCCGCGCTACGGGGCGGGACGTTTTCGGATCGATTCTTTGCCACCGCCACCGGCAAGCCGTTGGACGCTCTTTGGGATGAATTTCAAAAGACGCGCGGTTACACTCCCGTCGCCGCGGAGTACAATGAATTCGACCAATCACTCGGTATCACCAACGGCAAGCCGCCCGTGGATTTCGATGTCCGCCTTGAAAAATATTACGCCCAACACCCCGACATCAGGGAATTTATCACCGCGCTGGATCCGTCGCATAGTTGGCCGCCCGAGGGAATCCAGGATGATATCAGAGATTTTCTTTATATTCGACACCAGCCGGGCGGTGAACAGGCGTTGCTGGCCACGGAGGCCGCCGTCCGCGAGCTGCATCAAGCCCTTGGCTACTTGGCAGGCAAACCGCCTGAGGACCTGCGTGCTCGCTTGATGGCCTACCTGGAAGCGCATCCTGACACGAAGGCATTCGTCGTCGCGAACGGCTGGCTCGAGGGCAAGCTCTCCCCGAAAATTCGGGATTGGATTGAGACCACGATTCTTGGGGGCATTCAACCCGGCGCCGACGCGACCATGGAAGCCGAGGAATACCTGCATCAGCTCAAGAAGCAACACAGGTTGCCCGGTTGGCACGAATACGACCACGGCACCGTCACGTTGAAAACGCAGGGAGGGGACGCGGAGACTTTCCCCGTTGCGAGGACCTTCACCTGCCGCAAGAACAACCGCAAAGTAATCGAAGTCTATACCGTTGTTAAGGCCTCGCCGGATGGAGATTGGGAACTTCAACGTGCCTGGGAAACAAACGTCAAGGGCAGGCTCCTCAAAGAGTTTCCCGTTGCCATTGGCCATCCGCTGCCCTAAAAGATGCGCATGAAGATTCGATCGCTCCTCGCTATTCTATGCTTGTCTCTAAGCTTGTCGGTCCTGGCGGATTCAACCATTCCCAAACCGAACAACGACCCTTATTTCGACGGCCTTTACCTTCTCCAAGGGCCTCAACCCAAGGCGCCGGTGCTGCACTCCAACGATCGCCTTGCGATTTGCGGCGATTCCATTACCGAGCAAAGAATGTATTCCCGCATCATGGAAACCTACATTACGGTCGCGCTGCCGGAACTGAATATCAGCACGCGCCAATACGGTTGGAGCGGCGAACAAGCGTCCGGCTTTCTCCATCGCATGACCAACGACGTTCTGCGCTTTGGCCCTACCGTCGCCACGACTTGTTACGGTATGAACGATCATCATTACAAACCATATGAACCGAGCATCGGCCAGGCTTACGGCTCCAACATGACGGACATTGTTCTTGGCTTCCAGGCCGCCGGCACGCGCGTGATCGCCGGCTCGCCCGGATGCATGGGCATGCAGAATCCGCCGTGGAATAATATTCAAGGCACGCCCAAGGAGCGGAATATCAACCTCTGCATGCTGCGCGATATTGACATCGAAATTGCCCACGTCCAACACGTCGGGTTCGCGGACGTTTTTTGGGATATGTATTTGACGCAATACTTCGCCGTGCAACGCTACGGCGCCGATTACACCTTGGCGGGCAAAGACTCCGTTCATCCCGGATGGGCAGGGCACCTGGTCATGGCTTACGCCTTTCTTAAAGCCCTCGACGTTCCCGGCGACATCGGCACCTTCACCGTCGATCTCGCCGCCAACAAGGCCGCCGTTTCAAAGGGGCACGAATTGGTTTCTTACCACGACGGCGAATTGACCGTCAAAAGTTCGCGCTATCCTTTTTGCGCAACCGGCCCGGCGGACAAGGCCGACAGCATCCGTTCCGGCATGACCTTGGTGCCGTTTAACGACGACCTCAACCGCCTCATGCTGGTGGTCAAAGGCGGCAAAGCCAGGAGCTACCAGATTACCTGGGGCGCGACCAACCGTGTTTATTCCGCCGAGCAATTGGCGGCCGGCGTCAACCTCGCGACGGATTTCGAGGTCAACCCATTCTCCGACGCCTTCAAGGCTGTCGATGAAGCTGTCGCCAAGAAACAAGAATTCGAGACCCGGCAAATCAAACAACTCTTTCACGGGGAGGCGGGCAAGACCGACATGGAAAAAACCGTGAAGGATTCCGAACAGGAACGCGCACCGCTGGCGGCCGCGATCCAGGCCGCGTTCGTGCCCGTCACGCACACCCTGACCATCACGCCGCAGTAGGCTCCTAACTCGCAAAACGGGTTTGACTGAGTGCGACTTCTCGGCTTTTGGTAGGGCGAGACAGCCCCCAAAGCGGGCCGCTCTTAATTTGTTCCGTCTCTGTCGATCCCTGATGTTTTCCCAGGAAATTGAGTCAGGGCTCGACGGAGTCTCGCCCTACCACGTTTGAGTAAACCATGCGGAAATATCTGAAACTATCATGGAAATCAACGACTTACGCGAGCTGATTTTCCTCTCGGCCATAAACCAGACGCGTTCGCCAAGGCTTTAGCCTTTATACTTTAGCCTTGCCCTCTTCTTCCAACCCTTCTGCAAAATGTCAAAGAACAGGCGCCGGAGCGCCTCTCTTATTCCATAATACCACGTTTAAAAGGGATTGCAACAAGAATTATTTGCCCATAGAAACGCGTCATTCAAGGAGGGTAGGGACGCCTCGCCGAGGCGTCCGCGATTGCTTCGTGCCGTGACGGTCGCCTCGGCGAGGCGCCCCTACCTCGTTGACGCCAACGGGAAGGATTGCACCAGCGCGTATTCCGCCCCGCCGGGCGAGAGCACGCTTTGCATCAAATCCACGCGCTCGGTCGTCCAGGCGCCGAAATCGGTCTCGCGCCACTTTGGCAAAGTCACGGTCAAATGCCGCCGATCGCCGCCGCTCAATAGTTTGACACGCCCGATGGTCAGATGCGGGTGAAAGGGCCGGGCATCCGCGACGTAACCGAGCGGGGCAAGGCATTCATCCAATGTTCCCTTCAATCTTTCCACCGCCGTTACGTCGCCACTCAATCCCGCCCAAATGACGCGCGCCCGGGCTGGACTCGGAAAACACCCAAGCCCGCGCGCCCGCAGAATGAGAGGCCCGCCCGGCCGGCAAGCCGCCTCCACCGCCCGTTGGAACTCTTCCACTTTGCCGCGCTCAACGTTGCCCAGGAAATTCAGTGTCAAGTGAATATGCTCCGCCCGCGTCCACGCCACCGCCCTTGGCGAAAGACCGCCCGCCAGTGCGCGCGCCGCCTCAGTCAATCGCTGCGCGACCTCCGCCGGCGGAAAGACCGCGACGAACAAACGGATAGGTGGCTGCCTCACGTCGGTTGGTCGCGCGGCACGCTTGCACTTGGTACTCTTTGACGTGCGTGATGCCTTTATCAACGCGCAACCCTTCTGGAACCGCATTTATGGGCATCATCACGCGCTCGGGCGAGTTCCTCTTTCCAAAACTCCGCCGTTCGGTTGCCGAACTGCACGCCAATCATAGGGTCATTTGGAAATGTCTGACCGCAACCGCACTCATACTCGAAATAGAGAACGGAGCCTTGGCAACCTAAGAATTCTTCGTCGGCCGTGTCGTCGGAAAACGAAACGACCTTTACTATTTCGCCAATCCTAAATGGGGCCCCTGGAACATCGTAATAGACACCGTCTTGCGCTCCCATAAATTTTAAGAAGCTACCCAAGCTTCATGAAGTGCCACAAGTGCGCTTTCCTTGGCGTGCATTTCGGAAACCAAATCGTAACTTGTGAATCGGGTTCTGGCTGCTATGCTAGAGAAGGACGGGTGAGAGATCTTCGATGCAAATTCCGACTTGCGGGGTGCCGGCGAGACGATGCGAAATGTGGCGTGAAATGCGTCGAGTACTACAAATTTCAGGAAGGCGCTGTGCATGTCGGTCGTATTTTCGACTTCAATAAACTCGGTCGGCATTTTGCGCTCGTTGAACCAGATGACGTCCACGGTGGACGCCCGTCGAACAATGTCCTCGTAGGTAAACGGGTAAATGTCGTCCACCGTCGCCATGTCACCCAGACTCTTACCGAGGAACGATCTGCCGCGATCTTGCTTCGGCACGAAAGTCCGCTGCTTTTTTAGATTTCCCAACTCGATGAGCAGTCCCTGATAGTAGCTGTGATCGCTTTCTGGTTTCGGTTTGGATCTCAAATCACCAGGCAACTTGTCCTTCGCTTCAAGCAAAGCCCACAAGCCTGGTCGGATTTTGAAGAAGAACTTTGGGTCCTGAACAATACGATTGATGGATTTGAATGGGGTCTTTGTTTTCCATTCAACGCCCGGGATTTTCAATGCTTCCTTGTAAAGATTCCCGAGCGTGGCGTAACCGCCGTTCCCTCTCATTGCTTCTACGACTGCTTCGCGCTGGTTCACGGTTGGTTTTCGTTGAGTTTCGAACTGCCTTCACGTGCGCGACGCAAGAGGTCAGGCATTTTGTGGCGGACCTTGTACAGAAGTTTGCCGTTCGCGTTATTGTGTGCGGATTCCCATGTGATTGTTGGTCTTGGTGGAGGCATCAGCTAATTGTTTTCAATAGAAGCGTATGCGCGTCGCTCTTCTCGTCACCCTTGAGTTTGGCGGCGAATTCGGCGAACTCGTGAAAGGCGCGTTCCTGCGAATTCATTGGGCGAAAGGCTAATGGATGGTCGTTGAGCTGTCAATTCGCGGACGCTCAATTGCAAGAGTGACGAATTCCCTGTGGCCGTGTCTAATGGTTAGGCGCAGCCATGAATCTGGACGAATTTGCTTTTCTCAATCAGCAGTTGGCCGGGATGCTCAAATCGGGCATCCCGCTCGAAGCGGCGCTGCGCCAGGTCTGCGCCGGGATACGGCGGCAACGCTGGCGCACGGAATTGGAACGACTCCAGACCGATCTCAGCCAGGGCGTGCCTTTGGAGAAGGCTCTGGATACGCGCAAGTTGCCCGACCTCTACAAGCAAATGCTCAAAGTCGGCGCGAAGTCCAACAACCTCTCCGGCCTGCTGACGTTGCTGGCCGATCATTACCAAAAGAACGGCTTCCTCTGGACGCGCCTCAAAAGCTTGATGATCTATCCGGCGCTCGTATTATTGACAGCGCTGGCGTTGTCCGTCCTCTTGCTCAACGCGCGCGCCCAGCTCACTGCGGCGATTTCAGCGCCACCACCGCTTTTCACAACTTTTCCGGCGAATGCCCTGGCGGTTAACTTCTTCCAGGCAGGCGCAATCATGCCTGCGGTCGTGCTCGCCGCCCTGACTGCGCTGGTTCTGCTGACGCTGGCAATTCCCTCGCTACGCAAGTCGGCGCGCTGGTGTTTGCCTGGATTCAAGGAAGCGCACCTCTCGCGGCTGGCGTCCTCGCTGAGTTTGCTGCTCAAGGGCGGCGTCGATCTGGGCGCGGCGCTGGCGCTGATGCGGCGCTTGGAGAAAGGCGGACGCATTGGCCGCGATCTGGCGTTGTGGGAAAACGAGCTTTCGCAGGGCGCGGGCAAATTCGCCGACTTGGCCAAAAAAACCCGCGCCATCCCGCCGCTGTTTTTCTGGCTGGTCGCAGGAGAAAGCGAGGATTTGGCCGCTGGCTTTGCGCGAGCGGCGGAAATTTATTACACTCGCGCCGCCTTCAAAGCCGATTTGCTGCTCAATGCTGCCTTGCCTGTCTCCGTCGTGGCGCTCGGTCTGGTCATTGTCATTCAGATTTTTTCAACAGCCAGATTGATCCAAGGCACCGGGCTGATTGATTTGCTCAACAATATATGAACCTAAACGCATCTCACTTTGTGACGAATACTTTCAAAACCGTTGGATTACGTCCCCTCGCCGCGCCAAGCGGGGAGAGGGGAACTCTATGGACTAACCTCCTCTCCCCCAGAACAGAACAACAGATGAGATGCACCGCCTGCGGTGCTGCCCTCTCCTCCACAAGTATTGTGGAGGAGAGGGAGTAGAACGAAGTCGTCCAAAAAGTGAGATGCGCTATGCAGTTGCTTTGGTCATCCATGTTTTGGTTTCTGCTCTGGTTCGCGCCGTTGATCGTTCTCTCCATTGGCCTCTTTTGGCTGTTCACGCTGCCCCTGCGGCGCCAGGAGCGGGCGCGGTTTTTTCTGGACCTCCTCGAAACTGGGTTCCGCCAAGGCCACTCGCCCGAAGCCACCATCGCCTCCATCGCGGCGACGCAAGACCGCTCCGTGGGCGTTCGCTTCCATCTTCTGGCGCTCCACCTGCAAGGCGGGCTCGTCTTTACCGACGCCCTGGCGCGCGTGCCGTCGCTGGCGTCGCCGCAAGTGGCCGCCATCTTGCGCGTCGGCGAAAAGCTCGGCGACGTGCGCAAGGTGTTTCCGGTTTGCCGCGGCATGCTCAAGGACGCCAACTCGCAGATGCGCAACGCTGTCAACTATATACTTCTGCTGGCGCTGGTGGGTACGCCCATCGTGCCGATTCTGCTGGCAACTTTGAGGGAGGTGATTGCGCCCAAGTTTCAGTCCGTGGTGGCCGAGGCGTACGGAGTGAATACTCATCCGTTCGGAATGATGGGCGTCATGCATCTGTCCGCTCTGATCGCGACGGTTCAAATTGTCCTGGCTGTATTGATTTGCCTCGGCGTCGTGGTTTACATCGGCGGCCCGAGGTTGCGTCGCTGGGTGACGACCGTTTTCCCGACCATTTGCGACCGCCTCATGTATCGCGTGCCGTGGCGACGCAAACGTCTGCGCCGCGATTTCGTCGCCATGCTCGCCATGCTGCTGGACGCGGGCGTGCCAGAGGCGACTTCGATTCAACTCGCTGCTGCGGCCACAGCAAACCGCGTTTTTATGCAGCACGGCGAACTTGCCGTGCGGGACTTGCAAGCGGGCCAGAATCTGGCAACTGCCTTGCGCCGATTTGATCGCGAGGCCGAATTCAGTTGGCGCCTCGCCAATGCCGCGCACGGGCCGGACGGCTTTGCCGCCGCCTTGTCCGGCTGGATGGAATCGCTCGACGCCAAGGCGTTTCAGCAGGAGCAAACGTTTTCCCAAATTGTCTCGACCGGCCTGGTGCTGATCAACGGCTTGTTGGTCGGGTTGGTCGTCTATGGGGTTTTCGATATCCTCATCTCTGTAACGAACGAGGCGGTTCTATGGTGATCCGCGCGAAACAAACCGGCGGCCGAGATGCGCAACTCCGATATCGGCAAATTTGTTTGCAATCGTCGGAAAAAGTCCCCTCGCCCCGCAAAGCGGGGAGAGGGTTAGGGAGAGGGGGGCCTATGGTCGAACCTCCTCTCCATGATCCCCCCATCGAACAAGGAGCCTCCTCTCCCCAACCCTCTCCTCCACAAGTCTGTGGAGGAGAGAGAGTGGACCGCCTGCGGTGCTGCCCTCTCCTCCACAAGTTTGTGGAAGAGCGGGAGAAAGACAAAGTCGCCCGAGAAAAGAGATGCGCCCGCAGCCGAGCCGGTGGCTGGATGATCGCCGAATGCGTCGTGGCGCTGGGCATTCTCATCGCGGTCATGATCCCGATCAGTTTTTCCTTCGTCGCCGAGCATCGCGCCTGCCGGGCTTCTTATTACCACGCGGTGGCGATGGAGTTGGTCGATGGTGAAATGGAAATCTTGCGCGCCGGCGAGTGGCGGCAATTTCCGCGCGGCACGCAGCCCTACACCATCAACAACACCGCCGCGAATAACCTGCCTGCCGGCCAGTTTATGTTGACAGTCGAAGAGCACCTGGTTCGCTTGGAATGGCTGCCCGGCGCGAAAGATCAAGGCGGCAAAGTCACCCGTGAAACCATCCTGCCCTAATCGAATCCATCGCGAGCGCGCCGGTTATCTCCTGCTCGAAATGCTGGTTTTCATGGCGTTGATGGCGGTGATTCTCGGCCTGGCCTATTCGGCCTATTGGCGCTGTGCTGACAATTCCAAACGCCTGCAATCGAATGCCGCCGACATCATCGCCACCGTGCAAGCCGGCGAACGCTGGCGCGACGACATCCGCCTGGCCCGCGAGGTCGCGCTCGATCCGGTTGGCGTCAAAATAATTCAGCCCGGCGACACCGTCGAGTATCGCTTTGCCGAGCAGGTGATTTGGCGGCATTCCGCGCAAACGGGCCGGACGATTTGCCTGCTGTCAAAAGTCAAAACATCCGCCATGCAACGCGAGGCTCGCCGGCAAGTCAGCGCCTGGCGGTGGGAGGTGGAATTGCAATCGCGCAAAGCACCGCCTTACTTGCGTCCACTTTTCACTTTCGAAGCCGTGCCCACCCCATGAAAATTCCAACCGCGCCTGCGCCATCAAAATCCCGCGCCTCGATCATCCTGATCTTGCTGGTGTTTCTCGGCTTGATGGCGCTCATCGTTGTCAGTAATAATCTCGCCTTGCGGCACTTGGACAGGAGTTTGCGGCTGATCGAACAGAAACAATTGCGCAAGGCCGGTGTTCCCGTCAAAGTCAGCAGGCCGTCAAAATAAAAATGGAAATCTCCGCGCCAAAGATTCTCGAAGACCTGGTCGCGCAAGCCACCCGGGCCGGCGCCAGCGACATCCATTTGCAAATGCGCGACGGCGCGGCCCAGGTCTCCTTCCGCCTTGATGGACTGGTGACGGAGGCGGAAGGCTTGAGCGCCGAAGTGGCGGAACGCGTTTTCGGGCGCATCAAATTCCTGGCGCGCCTCAAGACTTACCAGGAGTCGCTCCCGCAGGATGGCCGCATCGAGCGCGCCGAAATCAATTCCCAAAATGACATCCGCGTCGCCACTTACCCAACGGTCACGGGCGAGAAAATTGTGCTCCGCCTCTTCGCCCCGGCCGGAGCCAAGAGTCTGGAGGAACTGGAGTTTCCCGCCGCCGCCGTTGCCGAATTGAAAAGTTTTCTGCGCCAGAACGCGGGCCTTCTATTGTTGACTGGACCGGCCGGCAGCGGAAAAACCACGACCATCTACGCCTGCTTGCGCCACCTGGCCGAGGCCGGCGGACGGCACATCATCACGGTCGAAGACCCGGTCGAACAAATCATCCCGCGCGTCATGCAGACGGAGGTCAACGAGGCGCGCGGCCTGAATTTCGCCAAAGCGGCGCGGCACTTGTTGCGGCAGGACCCGCAAGTTCTCGTCATCGGCGAAATCCGCGACGACGAAACCGCCAACCTCGCCGTGCGCGCGGCGCTGACGGGCCATCAGGTTATTTCCACGCTGCACGCCGGTTCGTGCAAAGGGGTCTTTGAGCGGCTGCTCGTGATGTGCCCCGATCATTACGCGGTCGTTTCATCTGTCGCGCTCGTGTTGAACCAAAGATTGATGCGCCGCGTCTGCCGCGCTTGCGCCGGGGCCGGTTGCGGAAGTTGTCTTGACACGGGCTACCACGGCCGCGCCCCGGTGGTGGAATGGTTCCGGCCCGACGACAAGGTGCGCCACGACTTGCGCGCGCGTGGCCCGGAGGCGATCCACGTCGCGCAAACTCTGGAGGACGCGGCGCGCGCGCTGGTCCAGTCCGGCTTGAGCAATGATGCGGAAAGGCAAAGGCTCTTCGGCGCATGAATCCCACCGAGCTGGCCTTTGTCAATCAACAATTGGCCGCCATGCTGCGCTGCGGCATTCCGCTGGAGGGCGGCTTGCGCCAGTTGTGCGACACGATGACGCGCGGGCCGCTGCGCGCGGAGTTGCGCCTGCTGGAGAAGGACCTGGCCGCCGGCGTGCCGCTGGCCAAGGCGGTCGCGCTGCGGAAATTGCCCGAGTTTTACATCCGCCTGCTGGAACTGGGCGCGCGCGGCAACGACCTTCCCGGCGTCCTGACCATGCTGGCCGACTATTACGAAAACGCGGGTGCGGTCTGGACGCAGCTCAAGGGGTTGATGGTTTATCCGGGGATCGTGCTCGTGCTGTCGCTGGCATTTTCCGCGTGGGCGGCGGTGCTGGGGCATCAATTCGCATCGCTCCTCGGTCGTGATCGCAACATGCTTTTTGGAGGCCCGTCGCTCAGCACCCGCGTCTCGGGCCAGAGTCGCCCTGGGGGGTCAAACGTGTTTGTAAAAACATCGGACCCCCTCCACTACGAAGACAGCTATCTTTGGGTGCCGCCGGTTATGCTGGCTGTGGTTGCAATTCCGGCGCTGGCGGCGGTGACGCTGCCTTTTTTTCGGCGCAGAATTGTTTGGCGCTTGCCCGCTTTCCGCGAAGCCAGCCTTTGCCGAGTGGCGTCGGCGCTGGCCGTTTTGCTCAGGGCTGGCGCAGCTCTGCCGGATGCCTTGGCACTGGTGGAGCAAATGCAGCGCGGCACGCCGGCCCGGAGGGATTTGGCGCTGTGGAAAAAGCGCTGTTCGGAGGGCGCGGGAAAATTCTCAGCCGTCGCCGCCGGCAGCAAGGTCTTTCCGCCGATGTTCGTCTGGCTGGTTGCAGGCGCGGGCGAGGATTTGGCGTCCGGTTTTGATCGGGCGGCGCGCGTTTATAAGGCGCGTTCCGCCTATCGCACCAACGTGCTGCTCTACGCGGCGCTGCCGGTCTCGCTCCTATTTATCGGCTTGATGATACTGAGCCAGATCTATCCAATGGGCCGGTTGATTTTTGAATTGCCGCGACTGCTCTTTATGCGCTGACGAAGTTATGAATAGCCTCATCGCCAATATTTTCCATTGGGTTCTGCCCGTGCTGTTGCCGGTCAGTGTTCTGGCGGCGATAGCGTATTACCTGATCAGCCGGCCGCTGCGGCGGGAAGAACGCGCGCGCTTCCTGCTCGAATTGATCGAGTCGGCGCTGGAGCAAGGCCAGCCGATCGAACATTACATCGTCTCACTTGCGCAAACGCGGGATGGCTCGCTAGGTACACGTTTTTATTTGCTGGCGGCCCATCTGGAACAGGGGCGCTCCTTGTGTGAGGCCTTGGAAAAGGTTCCCGGTCTGGGTCCGCCGCAACTTGCGGCCATGCTAGGCGTCGGTGAAAGACTCGGCGATTATGCCCGCGTGCTGCCTGCGTGCCGCGAATTGCTGCACGACGGTTTGTCGGAGGCGCGCGCGGTAATTAATTACCAGGTTGGCTTTGCCTTCATCATCAATCCGATCATCGCCGTGGTGTTGCCGCATGTGGCCGCGAAAGTTTTGCCCGTTTTCCAGGACCTCAATAGTTCACTTGGCATTCCGCTGCTGCCCGGATTCGCCTTCGCCGTTCGCGTCTTGCCGTGGGTCTGTGTCGTGCAACTGCTGCTGGTGCTGGCGTTTTATTTTTTTGCGATGCTATTCCTCGGCGGCCCGCGTTTCGTCACGTGGGTGGAAGCCAGACTGCTGCCGGCGGCGGACTGGCTGTGGCTGCGCGTGCCGTGGCGGCGCAAACGATTGCAAAGCGATTTCTCGGCCATGCTGGCCCTTCTACTTGACGCTCATTTGCCGGAGGAACAGGCCGTGACGTTGGCCGCCGTGAGCACCCAGTACGCCACGGCCGCCACGGGAACGGTCGACCTCGGTACTGCATCGTCGTATGCAGTACTGGCGGGCAGCACCATCACGAATACCGGGACGTCCACCATCAGCGGCGACATTGGACTCTCTCCGGGCACCTC
>Ga0209006_10003909_pt1 | contig 13564 bp, 10 predicted proteins | sample JacPin_JW_Ref_O2_FD_188567 | JGI IMG/M metagenome (GOLD analysis project Ga0209006, IMG submission 188567) | Forest soil microbial communities from Algoma, Ontario, Canada - Jack Pine, Ontario site 1_JW_Ref_O2 (SPAdes) (version 2) | ecosystem: Environmental > Terrestrial > Soil > Boreal... | reverse complement strand
CACAGAGACCCAACAGCCCGATCAGGGCCTGTTCGATCCGGTCCCAGAACTTCACGACGCGGCGCCGGCGGTATTTGCGCTCAGCCCGTGGCGCTCGCCTCCGACGTCACCAGCTTCGCCATGTCGGGGGAGATATTGAGTTCCTTCGCAAGCGCATCCTGTTCCATCATCATTTTCCCGCGGTCGGCTTCGATCTCAGCCGGTTTCGGGTCGGTGAACCTGATGCCGTGCGACTCCAGCGTCTTGCGTGCCGTGGTTTGGGCGGCGGCCATGTTGGCGCGGTAGGCGGGCGCGTTCTGCGTCCAGATATCGGTCATCATTTTCTGCTGCGCCGGCGAAAGTTGCTGCCAGAACGTCAGACTCACCATGGGAACGTAGACGGCGAAGGATTGATGATCCTCGAGCGCATATTTCACTCCGGCGTCCCACAATTGAGCGCTCGCGAGGCTTTCGTTGGTGCTCACCAGCCCGTCGAACACGCCTTGCGACAACGCCAGCGGCACTTGCGGCCACGCCGTGGTATTGGGGATCGCGCCGACGAAACGCGCCCGCCAGGCCTGGCCGGCGCCGCCGGAATTGCGGATTTTCATGCCCTTGAGATCGGCCAGCGAATGAATCGGCTTGCCGGCGCTGTACCAGTTCTGAAAGCCGAGGTCGAGCCAGGGGCCGAGCACCTGCGATTGCAGCTTGTCGTGGATCGCGGCGTTGACCATCGCGCCGGGCTTTCCGTCGATGACGCGATGCACGGCATCGAGACGGCGGCCATAGAGCACCGGAAGCTGGAACAAGTCGGCGTCGGGCACGATGCCGGTGATCGTCCAGGCGCCGGGCGCCGCCATCTCGACCTGTCCCTGAATCAACGCCTTACCGACTTGGAGATCGGGAAAAAGCTGTCCGCTTTCAAAAAGCTGCGTCTTGATCTTGCCGCCCGACGCGGCTTCCACCTTGCCGAGGTAATCCTTGATCGCAATGTTGCGGTTGTGGGTCGGGACGGTGTCGAGCGAACAGCGCAACTGCAGCGGCTCGTCCGCGGCGCGGGCGGCGCGCCCGGCGACGGAGCCGGCCAGGATTGCGGCGGAACCGGCGGTGAAAGCGCGGCGCGAGATGCGAATGCTCATGATTTCCTCCCTGGATGGAAACTTTTTCTAAAAACTAGCGTCTCGATACTGCTTTAGGAAGCGCATCGGCTTTGCGCCTTCGGCGCTCCAGCCGTCGCGGCCTAAGTATCTGACATTGGCGGTTTAGATGCCACAATGTCGGTTGACATGCCACAATATTAAAACCTACATTTCGCGGTCCGCCGGATTCCAGGCGCGTTGCATATCCGGCTGTTGGCCGCGGCCGAGGAGGATGATCCCAACATGGCACGCATGAAAGGCGGAGAGCTCATCGCCGAGTTCCTGATCCGTGAAAAGATTCCCTATCTCTTCGGCATCTGCGGCCACGGCAATGTCGGCATTCTCGACGCTCTCTACGACGTGCGTGACAAGATAAAACTGGTCTCGCCGCGGCACGAACAGGTCGCCGGCCACATGGCGGACGGATATTTCCGCGTCAAGCATCAAGCCGTCGCAACGCTCACCTCGTGCGGTCCCGGTTCGGCCAACCTCGTCATGTCGCTGGCGTTGGCGCAGACGGACTCCTCGGCGCTGCTCGCCATCACCGCCAACGTCCCGACCTCGCAGTTCAACCGCAGCCCGTTCCAGGAGCTTAATCGCCACAATCAGGCGGATTTCCCCAACGTGATCCGGCCGGTGGTAAAACGCAGCTTCCAGCCTTCGCGGGTCGAAATGCTGCCGCTCGCCCTGCGCCAAGCCGCGCTGACCATGAACACCGGACGGCCGGGTCCGGTGAACGTCGACGTGCCGTTCAACCTCTTCCAGGAGGAGGCCGATCTCGCGCTCGAGCCGGCAACGGACGGCTTCAATGCGCGCCGCAGCGGGGCATCTCCCGAGGACATCAAGCGCGCCGCCGACATGATCTTGTCTGCGACGCGGCCGGCGATCTTCATCGGCCATGGCGTCACATTGTCCGAGGCCAGCGCCGAGTTGACCGAGCTGGTGCACTGGCTCGGGATCCCGGTATTGAGTTCGCCCAACGGCATGGGCTGCCTCGATATGCGGGATCCGCTGTCGCTGGGTTTCATCGGCCGCAACGGCACCTTTCCGGCGAACCAGGCCGGGCGTCATGCCGACCTCGTGTTGGGGATCGGCGGGCGCTTCGACGACCGGTCGTCGTCGTCCTGGCTACCGGGCTATTCGTGGAACTTCCCGAGCACGAAGCTCATCCACGTCGACGTCGATCATGCCGAGCTCGGCCGCAATTACACGCCCGATCTCGCGATCCTCGCCGATGCGCGCACCTTCCTGCAGCAGCTTTTGACGGAAATATCCCGGCGCAACGTCGCGAAAGGCGGCCGGCTCAAGGCGTGGCTCACCGAGATCGCCAAATGGAAGGGCGAGTGGGAAGCCTACATCCGTCCGAATTTCGACGTTCACGCCTCGCCCATTCGCCCTGGGCGCATCGTCACCGATTGCCGCGCCGTGTTGCCTGACGACGCCATCCTGTCGCTCGATTCGGGCGTGCACCACAACTGGTACATGCAGTTCTGGGAGGCGCGCCGGCCGCAGACCATGCTCAACACCTGGGGGTTCTCGGGCATGGGCTTCGGCCCAAGCGCCATCCTCGGCGCCAAGCTGGCCGCGCCCGATCGCCCGTGTGTCGCGGTGTGCGGCGACGGCGGTTTTGCCATGGTGCCGCACGTGCTGTGCACGGCGGTCGAATACGACATTCCCTGCGTCTGGGTGGTATGGAACAACTTCGCCTGGGGGGCGATCCGCGACATCCAATACGGTCTGTTCGGAGGCCGCGAGCTCGGCACCGCCTTTTATCAAGGACCCAACAAGACCCCCTACAATCCGGACTTCGCCGCCTGGGCGCGCGCTTGCGGGGTCGAAGGCATCACCGTCACCCAGTCCGCCGATTTCAGAGGCGCGCTCGAACACGCGATCAAGCTCAACAAGCCCTGCCTCATCGACGTCCATGTCGACGCCAATGTCCGGCCGCCGTCGGTCGGCACCTGGGCCTTGCCGCCGACGCCGCATAAGGAGCCGGTTTTCGGCAAGCCCTATGTCGTTCCCGCGCCCGCCGGCGAGGATTGAAGGAGCCAGGACGATGCAAAATCCCAAATCCGCGATGAAGCCGGCGGGTAAACCGCCCGAGCGCAGCGCCAGCATCGAAAACATCACCGAGGTGCCGTGGCGCCAATTCCCGGATCATTTCGGCGGCGCGCTGTCGAAGCCGCTGGTGATGCCGGAAAACAAGGGTTCGCTTCACATCGACCATCGCATCTCCTGCTATCAGCCAATGGCCTATGTCGCGCCTCACCGCCACAAGATCCAGGAGCAGGTCTATCACGTGCTCGAAGGCGAGGGGACGATGGAGATCGCCGGCCAGCGGCGGACCGTCCGCCGTCACGACGTGATTTTCATTCCGCCGGGGATCGAGCACGCGATCTACAATTCGGGCCTCACCGATCTGGTCTTCATCGTGGTCACGTCGCCGGTGAGCGACGTCGAGCCGGCCGTCCCATCCGATTGAATGACGGAGCTGCAAAGTGACCAACGCTGACATTCTTTCGGGCGGCGAGCCAGTCCGTGAACGGGGCGGCATCCAATCGCTCGAGCGGGCTTTCGGACTGCTCGAGGAGATCGCACGCAATCCGGAGGGCATCAGCCTCGCCGAGCTCAGCAAGCGCGTCGGGCTGCACAACAGCACGACCTTCCACCTCGTCAAGACGATGGTTTCGCTCGGCTATGTCGAGCAGGTGCGGGATTCCAAGCGCTACCGCGTCGGGCGGCATCTGTTCACGCTCGCCGCCGGCGCATTGAACGAGATCGAACTGGTGGGTTTCGCGACCCCGGCGCTCGAGAAGCTGACACGCGAGACCGGCGAATGCAGCCATTTCGCGGTGCGCTCTGGCGGCAACATCGTCGTGCTTGCGCGCACCCTCGGAGCCGGCATGTTCCAGATGGCGGATCAGGTCGGGGTCATGCGCCCGTCTCATTGCACGGCGCTCGGCAAGGTGCTGCTCGCCTCATTGTCGTCCGAGCAGCTCGACCATTATCTGGATTCGCAAGAGCTGCGCGCCTACACCTCGAAGACGATCGTCGAGCGCGCGAAGCTGCTGCGTGAGATCAAAACCGTGCGTCGCGATGGCATAGGCTACGATGACGGCGAGTTCGACGCCGAGGCGCGCTGCGTCGCGGTTCCGGTGCGCGACTTCACCGGCCGTGTTGCCGGCGCGATAGGAATTTCGGGGCCGGTTTGGCGGCTATCCATCGCGGTCCTGCAAGAGAAGGCGCATCAGGTTCGCGATGCGGCAAGCGTTTTGTCGCGCGAACTCGGTTTCCAGGCGGTCCCGCCGGACAAGGCGCCTGCCCGGGCGAAAGCGGTTCGAGCAAAGGCTTGAGCCCGGGCTTCCCATTTCACAATTCCAGCAATCGCTTGCGATTCCGACCGCTTTCGTGGATTGAACGGTCCTGATGACTGATCCGGCTGGGTCTTATGACGTGCTCGTGGTGGGCGGCGGCAACGCCGCGCTTTGCGCCGCCATCGCGGCGCGCGAGGCGGGCGCGAGCGTATTGCTGCTCGAGCATGCGCCGCGCGATTTTCGCGGCGGCAACAGCCGTCACACCCGGAACTTCCGCGCCATGCACGACGCGCCCACGGCCACGCTCACCGAGGTCTATCGCGAAGACGAATACTGGGACGATCTGCGCCGTGTGACCGGCGGCAAGACCGACGAAGCGCTCGCCCGCCTGACAATCCGCGAATCGGCCCGCACCCTGCCGTGGATGGAGATGCGCGGCGTGCGCTTTCAGCCGTCCTTGACCGGAACGCTGAGCCTGTCGCGCACCAACGCCTTCTTCCTGGGCGGCGGCAAGGCGCTGGTCAACGCGTTCTATCGGACCGCCGAACGCCTTGGCGTGGCGATCCGCTATGACACCGAGGTCGTCGCGCTAGGCCTGAAGTCGGGCATCGTGGAAAAGGTGGAGGCGAAGAGCGCCGGCTCGTCGCTCACAATTAGCGCCAAGGCGGTTGTCGTGGCCAGCGGCGGGTTCCAGGCGAACATCGAATGGCTCAAGGAATATTGGGGCCCGGCCGCGGAGAATTTCCTCATTCGCGGCACGCCCTACGCGCAAGGCCGCGTGCTGCGCAACCTGCTCGACCAGGATGTAATGCCGGTCGGTGATCCGACCCAGTGCCACGCCGTGGCGATCGACGCGCGCGCGCCGAAATATGACGGCGGCATCGTGACGCGCCTGGATTGCCTGCCGTTCGGCATCGTCGTCAACCGCGACGCGCGCCGTTTCTATGACGAAGGTGAGGATCTTTGGCCGAAGCGCTACGCCATCTGGGGAAGGCTGGTCGCGCAGCAGCCGGGTCAGATCGCGTATTGCATCGTCGATGCGAAGATGCTGCGGCTCTTCATGCCGTCGATGTATCCGGCGATCGAGGCGCCGGCCATCGGCGTGCTGGCGGCGAAGCTGGGTCTGGATCCAGGCGCGCTCGAGATGACGGTGCGCGACTTCAACGCGGCGGTGCGGCCCGGTACATTCAACGGCAAGGTGCTTGACGATTGCCGCACCGAAGGCCTGTCACCGCCCAAGACGCATTGGGCGCAGCGGCTCGATACGCCGCCGTTCTACGCCTATCCGCTTCGACCCGGCATAACCTTCACCTATCTCGGCGTGACGGTCGATGGGCAGGGGCGTGTCGTGATGAAGGACGGCAAACCGACAGGCAACCTGTTCGCGGCGGGCGAAATCATGGCCGGCAACATCCTCGGCAAGGGCTATCTGGCCGGATTCGGCATGACGATCGGCGCGGTATTCGGCCGCATCGCCGGACAGGAGGCCGCGCACCATGCGCAGCAATGAAGCCGTCGCCGAGGCGCGGCGCGTTCTCGAAATCTGCAACGCCTGCCGCTATTGCGAGGGGTATTGCGCGGTCTTTCCGGCGATGGAATTGCGCCGCGCGTTTTCCGATGGCGAGATCGATTACCTCGCCAACCTCTGCCACGATTGCCGCGGCTGCTATTACGCCTGTCAGTTTGCGCCGCCGCATGAATTCGGCATCAACCTGCCCAAGACCTTCGCCCAGATTCGCGCCGAGACCTACGAACAATACGCCTGGCCGCGCGCTCTTGCCGGGCTTTTCCGGCGCAATGGTCTGGTCGTGTCGTTAATCACCGCTGTGGCGATTGCGGCAATTCTCGCGCTGACCATGGGTTTGCAGGCGCCGGAAACGCTTTACCGGCCGCGCACGGGACCTGGCGCGTTTTATGCCGTGATCCCCCACGCGACGATGGCGCTGGTCGGCACTGCAACCTTTGCCTATGCGCTTCTCGCGCTCGCAATGGGATTCGCCCGCTTCTGGCGCGAGGCCGGCGTTTCGAACCAACCGGCCGGTTTGCGCAACATTGCGCGAGCCTTCGGCGACGTCCTTACGCTGCGGAATCTCGGTGGCGGCGGCGAGGGCTGCAACGATCGCGACGAAGCCTTCTCGCAAACGCGGCGGTGGCTGCATCACGCCATGTTCTACGGTTTTTTTGCCTGTTTCGCGGCGACCTGTGTCGCCACTATCGATCACTATCTGGGCTGGATCGCGCCCTATCCGGTGCTCAGCGCGCCGGTCATTCTAGGGACCGTCGGCGGCGTCGCATTGCTCGTGGGCACGGTTGGGTTTCTGTGGGTGAAACTGAGCGCCGATCCGGCGCCGTCCGCGCCGGAACTCTATGGCGCCGGAACCGGCCTGCTGGTCTTGCTCGGATTGGCGTCGCTCACCGGACTGGCGTTGCTCGCCTTGCGCGAGACCGGCGCCATGGGGGTTCTTCTCGCCATCCACCTGGGCACCGTCCTGGCGCTGTTCATCGTGCTGCCTTACAGCAAGTTCGTGCACGGGATTTACCGTCTCGCGGCGCTCATCCGCTATGCGATGGAACGATCGGTATCCGTCGCGACGGAACGCGAATAGGCCTGAGGCAGGCCTATACCGCCCTAGCTGGTTTTGTCATGTTTTTCAACTGTTTGCGGCGTCGGCGCCGGGCGGTTTGTGCGTTCTTCCGGCGGTTTTCATTTGCCCGAACGGCTTAAACTCTGGTCTTGTGGCGGGGTCGGATCGCGTTCCCGAAAGGTCTCGCATGGCTCAACGGCGGCTGCGGCTCATCATCGGTATCACCGGCGCTTCCGGCGTGGCGTATGGCGTCCGGCTGCTCCAGGTATTGCGCGAGGCCGAAGTCGAAACGCATCTGGTCATAAGCCGTGCCGGGCAGATGACGCTCGTGCAGGAAGAACCGCAGCTCAAGCTCGCCGACCTTCACGCCTTGGCAAGCCGCGTCTACAGCGATCAGGATATCGGCGCCGCGATCTCAAGCGGCTCGTTCAAAACCGCCGGCATGATCGTCGCGCCATGCTCGGTGCAGACGTTGTCGGCGATCGCCACCGGCGTCACCACCAATCTGGTCAGCCGCGCCGCCGACGTCATATTGAAGGAGCGCCGCAAGCTGGTGCTGATGCTGCGCGAGACGCCGCTCCATCTCGGCCATATTCGCAGCATGGCCGCGGTGACCGAAATGGGCGCCATCGTCTATCCGCCGGTGCCCGCCTTCTATCCGCGCCCGGCGGCGGTGGACGAGATGGTCGATCACACCATCGGCCGCGTGCTCGATCTTTTCGACATCGAGACCGGCCTGGTAAGCCGCTGGCAAGGCATGAAGGAAAGGTCGGCGGCGCGCCCACGCGAATCAACGGAAGACGAGGACGTCGCCGCTTTCACGCAGCCGGGCCAGCGCAATCCGCGCGGTCCGCGTATCTCCTGAGCGCCGCGATCAGCGTCTCACCGGAATCGCGCGCTTTCGCTTCCAGATAAGCCGAAAGATTCACGCAGGCCGCTTCGAGCCGCGATTGGCGATCCGCCGCGGCCGGCGCCGGGGCGAGCGCTGCCAGGCGATTTTGGCAGAGCCGCTCGGCCTCGAGTTCCGCCGCCTTGACGCGCTCGCGTAATTCCGGAGCGCCGGGATCGTTCATCGCCTTGAGCGCGCGCCGTGCGGTGCGCAAGGGCTCGATCACCGAGCGCCGCCAGTCGGCGATGGCGGCATCGGCTGCGGCAAGTCCGCGCGCATCGATCCATCCGCGGCCGCTCAGTCCCAGCCAGCAGCTGTAAAGCGCCAGATTGACGTCGAGCCCATGCCGGTCTTGCAGTTCGAGGCAGGCGGCGGCTACGCCCGGCTCGGCATAGAATGCAAGCGAGAAGCACCAGAATTGGGCCGCCGTGTCCCGGGGCTCGTTCATCGCCGTTTCGCGTCCTGAATTGCCTGCCAGACGGCGAAGGGCGTCGCCGGCATCTTGATATCGTGGACGCCCAAGGGGCCGAGCGCATCGAGAATGGCGCTGACGATCACCGCCAGGGCCGGGGTGGTGCCGCCTTCGCCGCCGGCCTTGATGCCGAGCGGATTGGTGGGCGAAAGCACCTCGACGATTTCGGTTTGGAAGGCAGGCAAGCTATCCGCGTGCGGCATGCCGTAATCCATGAACGAGCCGGCGAGCGGCTGCCCGGTGGCCGGATCGACATAGCAATCCTCCCACAGCGCCTCGCCGACCCCTTGCACAATAGCGCCGTGCGTCTGGCCTTCGACGATCAATGGGTTGATGCAGCGCCCGACGTCGTCGACCGCGGCGTAACGCGTAAGCGCGAGTGCGCCGGTATCGGGATCGATTTCGATCTCGCACGCCGCGCAACCATTGGGGAAGACCGGGTCGTGCATCTCGTTATCGGCGGCGACGGAAAGTCCTTCCGCCAATTCCTTGGGCAATGTGAGCCGCGGCACCTCATGCGCCAGTTCCAGGAAATCAAAGGTACGGTTGCGGCCCGGCGCAGCGAAGCGCCCGTCGGCAAAGGCGATATCGGCCGCCGCCGTATCGAAGACGAGGGCCGCGACCGCCTTGCCGCGCTCGATCAACGCCCGGCTTGCCATGCCGATCACGGTGGCGGCGTGGCGCATCGAGCGGCCGGAATGCGTCCCGCCGCCGACGCTGACCATATCAGTGTCGCCCATGACGATATCGATGCTGTCGACCGGCACCGATAATTCATCCGACACCACCTGGGCGAAGCTGGTCTCGTGGCCCTGGCCGGCCGGCTGCGTGCCGATCACCATGCGCACGCGGCCTTCGGGAAAAACCTTGATCTCGGCGCGTTCGTGCGGCGAGCCGATCGAGGATTCGACGTAATTGGCGAAACCGCGCCCGAGCAGCCTGCCGCGTTTGCGCGCCGCGTCGCGCCGCGCGGGAAATCCGTCCCAATCGGCGATACGCAGCGCCAGATCGGTGTTGGCCGCATAGGTACCGCTGTCGTAACGCGCGCCGACCGGGTTGGCGTAAGGCATCGCTGAAGGATTTACGAGGTTCATACGGCGCAGCACCAGACGATCAATGCCCAGTTCCTGCGCCGCGCGGTCGACCAGCCGTTCGATCGCATAGGTGACTTCGGGACGGCCAGAGCTGCGATAGGGCTGCGTCATCATCGTGTTGGTGAACACCGCGCGCGAGCGCAGGCTCGCCGCCGGTATGTCGTAGGAGCCGGTGATCAGCGCCGAACCTTTGCTGAGGGGCGACAACGATATGCAGCGTGCGCCGACATTGCTGACGTTGTCGGCGCGCATCGCCAGGAAGCGGCCGTCCTTGCACAGCGCGAGCTCGACCTTGGTCACCAGATCGCGCCCTTGGGTGTCGGTGAGGAACGCCTCGGAGCGGGTCGCGGTGAACTTGACCGGCCGGCCGAGCAGTCGGGCCGCCCACAATACCAGCCCGTATTCGACGTAGGGCCGGTTCTTGGAGCCGAAATTTCCGCCGACATCGGCGGTGACGATGCGGAGATTTTCGGGCGGGATGCCGAGCACGCTGGCGAGCTCGCGTTTCTGCCGCACCGCGCCTCCGGTGCCGGCATGGAGCGTGTAGCGCCCGGTCGCCGCGTCGTATTCGCCGAGCGCGGCGCGCGGCTCAAGCGCGGCGGCGGTGACGCGGCCGACATGGAATTTCATGCGCACGACATGGTCGGCGCGGGCGAACGCCGCGTCGGTCGCTTTCGCATCGCCAAACTGCGTGTCGACCAGGACGTTGTCCGGGATTTCGTCCCAGATCGTAGGCGCACCGGGCGCCAGCGCCGCCTCGGAGTCCACCACCCAGGGCAACTCCGCGTAATCGACCTCCACCGCCTCGGCCGCGTCGAGCGCCTGGCCGAGGCTTTCGGCAACCACCATCGCCACCGCCTCGCCGACATGGCGCACCTTGTCGGGGGCCAGAAGCCAATGCGGGCCGATGAATATCTCGCCGCCGCCCGGCGCGGTCAATTTCATGTCGTAGCGGGTCGCGGGCACCGCTTCGTGCGGGATGGGCTTCAGCCCGGCGGCGCGGCAATCTTCGCCGCTATAAGCGCCGAGCACGCCCGGCATGGCGCGCGCCCGATCGAGCGCGACGCGGCTGATGCGCGCATGCGGATAGGGCGAGCGCACCATGACGGCGTAGGCCTGGCCGGATGCCTGGAAATCGTCGCTGAAACGCCCCTTGCCGGTCAGGAAGCGTCGGTCCTCCTTGCGCCGCAGCGGTTGGCCAATGGCGTGAAAGCCTGCCGGTCCTCCTTCAGCCATCGCCGACCGCTATCCTCCGCTATTTGTCGGCCGGCGGCGCACCGCAGAGCAGCGAGTGCAGCACGACCAGCGTGAGGCCGCCGGAGATCACCGGCTGGGTGATGACCAGCTTCATCAACAGGGGCATCTGCGCCAGCACCTCGGGCGACAGGAACATGCCGCCCAGCGCCACCAGCATCGCCAGCCCGGCGACGATGAACTTGCGATCGTCCCACGCGACATTGGCAAGAATATGAACGCCATGCATGAGGACGATGCCGAAGAGCAGTGTCGCCGCGGCCGACAGCACCGGCAGCGGCACGACCACCAGCAGCAAATCGAATTTGACGCAGCCGCCGAGCACGATCAACAGCACGCCCGCCGCCAGCGTGGCGTAGCGCGAGCCGACGCGCGTGGTGCGCAACATCCCGATGTTGTCGGGGTAGACGATGGTGCTGAAGCCGCCGACCAGGCCCGCCAACACGCCGCCCAAGCCGATGGCAAAGACGCCCTGCGACATGCGCGCGGAGGTGACGTTCTGGCCGCCCCAGCCGCCCACCATCTGATAGAGCGCCATCGAGCCGATGCTCGCTGGCAACAGCACCAACAGGAAGACAACGACCAGATCGGGCTGCAGCGCGAAACCGAAGGGGAAAATCTGCGGCGTTACCAGCAGCGGCGCGTTGGTGACGGCGGCGAGCGAGACCGGCTGGAAGATGGCGTAGACGATCGTGCCGCAGGCCAGCCCGATCAGGATCGCGGCGCGGCGGAAGCGGCCGCCCCACAGGCTGACGGCGATCAGCACGGCGACGGCGACCGATCCCGCGCCGAAATTGATCAGCGGGAAACCGGGGCTGTCCGCGCGCCCGATCCAGCCGGGAAGCGCGACATTGGCGACCTGGATCATGATGAAGATGACGATCATGCCCGCGATGAGCGGCGCGCGCAGGAAGCGCGAAAACAGACCGATGACGCTGAAGCCCTTCACCGGCACGGTGAGCACGCACCAGATCAGCGCCGCGACGAAGAACGAGCCGTAGGCGGCGCCGAGGCCGCCGCCGAGATGGCCAACCGCGAGCAGGCTGGCGAAACAGCCGGCATAGGGACCCTGGATAATCGGCAGCCGCAGCAGCAACGTCGACTGCAGGATGGTGACGATGCCGCAGACGGCGAAGGTCATGCCATAGAGATAGGCGATCTGTTCCGGCGGCAGATTGAAGGAGCGGCCGAGGATTCCTGGAAACACGAACATGCCGGTCATGCCGAAGATGTTCTGCAGGCCGAGCACCAGCAATTGTGCCGGCGGCAAACGCTCGTTGACGCCGACATCGAAAATCGGTGCGGTTGCGCGTGACGTTTTGGCAGCCATGGTTTCCACCCCCTCAAATCCGGCCCGTTTTTTCAACGAAGCGGCGCTTCGCGCCGGGCTCGGTTAGGCGGTCAGTGAACAATAGAACGCCGTCCGGAGCAACGCCGCTCTGACCGCGGCTTCCTACCAATTGCGCGCCAGACCGCTTAGCATGGAGACAACGGGGGGAGCGGTCTTTCTGCATGTATTCGTCCATTGATGTGATCATGGCCTTGGTGCCGTTTGTCATGCTCTTGGCGGCCTTTCTTGTTTTCAGGATGGAAGCGCTCGAGGCGAGCCTTTCGGCGTGGCTGGTCGAATTTGTCGCGGTTCTCGTGTATTACCGGATGCCGTATCTCCGCGTGCTTCAGGCTTCGCTTTGGGGCGTACTGACGATCTGGACGGGCTTCCTGGTGCTTTATACCGGACAGATCTTCGGGCAGGCCTATCGCAGCACGGGCCTGTTGCAAATCCTGCTGAGATCGGTCGAGTCATTTCTTCCCAGCGACGATCAAAGAGTTCGCTCACTTGCGCTCGTCACCGTCGTGGGCGGCTTTATCGGCGCATTCAACGGGTTTGCGACCTATCCGGTAACAATTCCGGGCCTGGTCGAGCTAGGCTTCGATGGGTTTCAGGCGGTGACCAGCTATCTCGCTTATTTTTCGTGGACGCTGCCGTTCAACAGCTTGTTCATCGCGCCGAATATTTCGAGCGTCGCGACCCATGTACCGGTTGCCGATATCGCGCATGTCGCCGGTCTCATCAGCCTGCCGCTGGTCTTCATATCGCTTTTGGGCTTTTTAAAGCTGCTCGGATTTCGCTTTCTCGACTTGCAGACGCAGTTGCTGCTGTGGCTCGTTTGGCTCGCCAATGCCGCCGGCATTGTCCTTTGCACGCAGATCTGGCCCAACGAGTACATTCTGATGATGATTGCGGGAGCGGCCTTCTCTCTTGGAGGGCTGTACGTTTACGTGCGCATCGCCAACGGGCACGCGTCAACGCCGCCGGTCATGAGGAGCGTGTCCGCCGCCGGTAGCCCCGCCGATGCATATGCCGCGTCGCCGACATCCGGCGGAACGGCGTTCAGGGCTTATGCGCCGCTGATGCTGGGCGTCGTGCTCGTGCTGCTCAAACTGATACCGTCGGCCGGGCATGCACTCGATGAACTGAATTTCAGCGTTGCCGCCTGGGGCTACCAACCGGTTTCCATCAATATCGTCACGGCGGCTGGCTTCTATATCTTCGTGACCGCGCTGGCGTGTTACCCATTCAGTGCCAGACCGGTGAATGTCTTCGCCGATCTGGTGATCGCTAGCCGCCGCGCATGGCGAAGCATGGCGACGCTCTTCGTCGGAAGCGCGATGGTTTACCTCATGGTCGAGACCAACCAGATCGGGTTGCTGGGCGATATCCTGGCGGGTGGAGGTAAATACGTTTATGCGGCGACGTTTCCGATCGTCGCTTTCCTCGGTGCCATTGCGTTCGGCCAGGGACTTCCGGGGAATTTCCTGTTCTCGCGGATGCAGGTT
>Ga0209006_10003908_pt1 | contig 13564 bp, 13 predicted proteins | sample JacPin_JW_Ref_O2_FD_188567 | JGI IMG/M metagenome (GOLD analysis project Ga0209006, IMG submission 188567) | Forest soil microbial communities from Algoma, Ontario, Canada - Jack Pine, Ontario site 1_JW_Ref_O2 (SPAdes) (version 2) | ecosystem: Environmental > Terrestrial > Soil > Boreal... | reverse complement strand
TCGCTTCCTCGATCGCTACCCACCCTGCTTCCGGTCCCGGCAAAAAGAAAAAACAGCACTCGTAGTTGACAGGTCGTTCCATATCAGGGGCGCTGCTTGCTGCGCCCCAGCTTGCCAGGATGTAAAGTTCTGCGTCGCGACTCGATAATCTTTGTAGGCGGCGGCTTCAGCCATGACATAAACCAAGCAAGCTGCGAGCGGCTTCCGCTGCTGAAGTGCCGTCTTTGCATGTCTCGCGACGCCCAAAAAAATCGGGCCCGCCGACGGCAGGCCCGATGTGACAATTCATATTGTGAAAACGCAGCCGCAGCCTAGCTATGCCCCGCAGCCTTCGCAAAAAACGCCGCCGCCCGCTTGCCGATTTCCTCGGGAGCTACGTCCTCCACGTGCGTTGCGATTCCCCACTGGTGCCCAAACGGATCCGTTACCTTGCCGTAGCGATCCCCCCAGAATTGGTCCTCCAGCGCCATATCAATCTGCGCGCCGGCCGCCACTGCTCTGGTGAACACCTTGTCCGCGTTCTCGACGTACAGGAACAGAAAGATCCGCGGCGCTCCAGGAGTGGCGGCCGCGGCCGGTCCCATTTCGTCATTTAGAAAAATAATCGAGTCTCCGATTTTCAATTCTGCGTGAGAGATTTTGCCATCGGGAGATGGCATGCGCATCAATTCTTCGGCCCCGAACACGTCCTTGTAAAAATCAATCGCGCGCGGGGCGTCTTTACACGTTAACGATGGACTAATCGAGTGATATCCCTCGGGAATGGTTCGTACCGCATGTGCCATGCAAGCCCTCCTTGTGTTTCTGGATCGTGCCGTGCAGTTTGCAGCGTGGATTTCAGGACCATTCGCAGCCAGCTGGGACTGGCCCACCACAATCGAGTCAAAGTCTACAACGATGCAAGCCGAAGTCAAGAATCCCTGGCAGGGCGCTCTGGAAAAGTTTTCGATGACGCGGCGAATCAGGCGCTATGTCAATCCAGCCAAAACGATTATTCTGAAATGTGATTGAAATTCCAGAGATACCGCCGCAGGGCCCGCCGCAGGAGCCCCCGAAGGCCCGGGATCGGAAAGCCGCTCTTCGAGCCGCCATCCGATGGCTTCTCATCGGAATGGCACTTCTGTGGTCGTTAGCCGCGCTGATCCTTGTGGCTGCCCGGTGGATCGACCCACCGACCACCGCGGTACACATGGAGCGCCGCTTGCAGGCGTGGATACACAGCACGCCGTATCACGAACGATACGAATTCGTTGCGCTGAAGCAAATCTCGCCCGATTTCCAGCATGCCGTCATCGCCGCGGAAGACGCGCGCTTCTATCAGCATCATGGATTCGATTGGAACGCGATGGAAATCGCTGCCGAAGGCGATTTGGAAGGCGGCCGCGTTCGCGGTGGGTCCACCCTTACGCAGCAACTGGTAAAAAACCTGTTCTTCGGAACTGGCCGCTCCGTCCTTCGCAAGGGCGCCGAGTTCACACTTGTCCCCGTGGCCGAATTGGTCCTCGGCAAGCAGCGCATTTTGGAACTCTACCTCAACGTGGTCGAATGGGGCCCCGGGGTTTATGGCGCGGAGGCGGCGTGCCGTTACTATTACCGAAGCTCAGCCCGCGGCATCGACCGGCAACAAGCGGCGCAACTCGCCGCAATTTTGCCGCTGCCGCTGAAGCGGCGCCCCGAACGTATGAATCGCTACAGCGCACTCATCCAGGAGCGCATGCGTCAAATGGGTTGGTGATCGTGCCTCGTACCGCTGGTTCGCAATCTAGCCCTTGGTATCTGCAGGCTGAGGTTGCCACAATTCGATCGGATTTCCTTCAGGGTCGTGCAGGCGGCCAAACCGGCCGTAGGGATAAGACTCTGGGTCGACCTTGACCTCGATTCCCGCAGCTTTTAGCTGCGCCGCCATTTTGTCGAGATCCCGCACGCGAAAGTTCAGCATCCAAACCTTCTGAAGATCCCCGAAATACTTGCTGGTCTCGGGGAAGGGAGTGAATGCGGTTGCTCCTGCCTCTTGTTGCCACGCGGTTTCCCCGTCGCTCGCTGGTATCGTCAAAATCCCCAGGTGTTGCTGGTACCAAAGCGCCAACGCCTTCGGATCCTTGGCTCGAAAGAAGAATCCTCCGATTCCCGTCACCTTTTCCATTTCCGTTCCTCCGGCGATCCCATCACGAACTGCAGCCCCCGAAGGGGTAGGAGAGACCTTTGGCTGTATGAGTGTCTGCGCAGCGATGCCGAGTTGATTCCGGTTCCAGAGGAAGCTCGACCCGAAAGCCAATGACAGGGTTCGAAGCAGTTGGCGTCTTAGGGAAAACATCCCACCCTCCGTCCGAGAACAGCGCGGCGCGAGCTACGATACCTGCGCAGAGGGGGTTCTGTGAAGCGTAAAGATTGAAGTTCTGGTCGACTTGTCGGCAACGCGGAAGTTATCCAGAACAGGGTTATGGGAAGTTTGCGCGTTATGCCATCCGTTTGGACGACAGACGCCATAGTCGGAAAGCACGCTTCGACCTATCTCCTGCATGGCTTTCCTCACCCCACCTCAAAGGCGTACAATTCTCGCATCCATGCCATTCAAATCTGGCTTCGTTGCGATTGTCGGCCGCCCCAACGCGGGCAAATCCACGCTCGTCAATACGCTCGTCGGTCAAAAAGTCGCCATCGTCTCGCCCAAACCACAAACCACGCGCAATCGCATCCAAGGCATCCTGAATCGCGAAGACGCGCAAATCGTCCTGATAGATACGCCGGGCATCCACCAGCCCAAAAACGTCCTCAGCCGCATGATGATGGACGAACTCCAGCACGCCCTGGAAGGCATTGACATCCTCTGCCTCATCGCTGACGCTTCGGTGGACTACGGCCCCGGCGACCGTTTCTCGATTGAATGGACCAAGCGATTTCACGGCCCGGTTTATCTGTTGCTGAACAAAGTGGATCGGATCGCCAAACACTTGCTCCTTCCGCTAATCGAGCGCTACAACAAAGAATTCGACTTCGCCGAAATTTTCCCGATCTCTGCGCTCACTGGCGCCGGCTGCCTCGATCTCGTCAACTCCTGGCTCACGCGCTTGCCCGAAGCTGCGCCGCATTTTCCGCTCGACCAGTTTACCGACCAACCCGAACGCTTCCTCGCCGCCGAAGTCGTGCGCGAGAAAGCCATCCTTCAGACGCGCGACGAAGTGCCGCACGCCATCGCCGTGCTCATTGATAATTTTGAGGAGACTCCGAAACTACTGCGCATACGCGCCACCATCTACGTCGAACGCGAGGGCCAGAAAGGTATTCTGATCGGCAAGGGCGGGGAAGCCATCAAGAAAATCGGCACCGCCGCGCGCAAGGAACTCGAATTCATCCTCGGCGCAAGAATATTCCTGGAACTCTTCGTAAAAGTCCAATCCAACTGGCGCCAGAACTCTACCCTGGTCCGTCAACTAGATTGGCACCGCCAACTCGAACAACTAGCCCAATTCCAGGAAGCCGAAGAAGGTTAAGGCACCCGAAAAGCGGGGACGCGGTCTCGAACAGGTGTCGTTCACACGTAATCGAACAGTGTCATAAAACCAAAGTCCATGTGCAGCTGCTGATGGCAGTGGAACAGAGTAAGCCCGGGATTGTCCGCAGTGAAGTCCATTTCCAATTCCTGGTAGCCGCCGAGCATTACTACGTCTTTCATCACTCCTGCCGTGGCCACACCGGCGATTCGCGTGAGTTCAAAACTGTGCCGGTGCAGATGGATCGGATGGATGTCGTCGCTGGCATTGCGCATGCCAATACGATAACGCTTGCCTTGCTTCAGATGGAATGACGCTGGAGTGATTCCCTCGGTCATGGGATAAGTGGCGCCGTTAATCGTCCAACGATTAAAGCCGCCTTCCGCGGCGTTATCTTTCGCAATCATCATCTCAAACGTCTCGTCGGGTGGTGCGGCAACCGCGCCAGCTTTCGCGAAACGCAAATAATTCCAATGGAAGGCCTTCGGTGGCGTCCACACGGGCTTTCCGCTGTGTCCCGCGTACTCGACGACAATGCCCATGCCGTGACTGCGATCGTCATCCGCAAGGTCGCCCATAATCCACACCCCCGGATGATTCATCTCGACGCTCGCCGAAATCCGTTCCGCCGTTCCTAGCCACAGCACCGGGACTTCGGCGGGCGTCGGAACCGTATTCCCATCGAGCGCCACGACCTTAAACATATGCCCCGGCAGCGCCAGGCTGCGAATCTCCGTCGCGCTACCGTTCAGAACGTGAAACAGCACGCGCTCGCCCTGTTTCACCCTCACCGGCTCGCCGTGCCCCAGCATGCGGCCGTTGATGGTGAAATAGCGGTAGCCGACTTCGTAGCCGTGCGGCATGCCTTTCGCGAGCGAGGCCTTCATCGCAGACTCGCCCGCCGATTCAAGCTCTTTGACTTTCGCGGCGGGAGCCAGAAAATCCTGAGCCATGTCGCCGCCCTGGCTGAAAGTCGGCTCAAACTCCTTCAGCACAAGAAACACTTCGCGGTCGTAGTCTCCCGGCTGGTGCTGCGCCTCAATATAAACTGGACCGACCTGGCCGGCGTATTGTCCCGCGTACAGATCGGCTCCGGCGCGATTATGCGTGTGATAGAAACGAAGCCCTGCGGGCCGCGGAGTGAATTCAATTCGCCGCATCCCGTGCGCTGGAATGAATGGAGTGCCTTCCTCCGCCGCGCCGTCCACATCGGTAGAAACGAACTGCCCGTGCCAGTGGAGTTGCTCCGGTGTGCCGGTATCGTTGTGTACTTCCACGGCCACGGGTTGTCCTTCCTTGAATTTCAGCAGCGGTCCGGGGAACTGGCCATTGTAAGTAATCGTAGAGACGATGTGTTTAGGGGCGATCTCCACCGCACTCGCGGCGATGCGCAGGACGTAATCTGGCGAGCCGCCCGCGGATTGCAGTGCTTCAGTCCGCGCAGCGAAACCGCGCAAAGCGTTCGGGCACGCTGCCGCACAAGCCGCGGTTCCGGCCAGCTTCAGAAAGTCGCGGCGCGATTCATTCGCATTGCGCAATTACGGATTCCTCCAGAAAATGTCGCTCATCCGGCGACCATCCCGCAATTCGCAGCCGGCAGTTCCGACTTCGCCGCCGGTCCGCGTGCTGAGTTAGGAACCATCGTAAGTTAGATTAAACTTCGCGCGAAGTAGCGACAATCGATATCGGCATCAATTCAGGTTTAACTGTGCCTGGCGAATAACGTAACTCCCTCGGCCGTCCTACTCCCTTCCGTGTATGGCGTGGCCACTTAGCCCGGCGTAATCTCCCATCGACACAAATCGGTATAGCTGCCGAGAAAGGAGGTCAACAACCGATGCCGTTGATGACAGTAGTGATGGTTCTGATCGTCGTGGGCGTACTGCTGTGGCTGGTCAACCTGATCCCCATGCAGGGAACAATCAAATCAATCCTGAACGCCGTAGTTGTAATCGCCGTAGTTCTCTGGCTGCTGAACATTTTCGGCCTATTCAATTCCTTCGCACACATCCGCGTCGGCTCGTAGTCTCGCCCGTCGCCAGAGTTTGGATTAGGCTTACTCGTGTGGAATTTTGCGGCCCTGCGCATCTATGAGATTGCTGAGACCGCGGCAAGTAAGTGTAAGCACGCTGGTTTCATCCTCGAACAGTTGTAATGCAAGGAGCGCCTTTTTGTCGTCGTTCGTTCCGATCACTATAGCTTCCGTTCCCACAATCTTCCCCTCGGAATCGAGGCACGGTTTCGTTTCAATAATGGCGACAGCGTCCTGCATGTAATTCTGCATCCGCCTCTCGGCCTTTTCGTGAGACCGGTAATAATAGTGAGTTCTGTCCACTCCCGGCCCATCGGACGACATCCACAACTGAATGTCTGTTTCTGCTCCGTCGTCTGTGACGCCATTGGCCATCATCGTCGGAGAGAAGCGTATCTTGCTCTTCGGGTAGGCGGCTTCATTCGGCGCGTTTGAGTAAAATTCACGGAATCCTTCGTGATGCGCCGAGAGACGCTCAACTAGATTCGTAGGGCCGATCCGTAATTGCCACTTACTAATCTTCTCCGGGGCCAACTCGCGTGCGTCGTATGCATACACCTCGACCTTGTAATTCGCTTCCACTTGAACAACCTGAGGAGCGTGGCCGAGACCGGTTGGCTTCGTCGAGCCTCCTGAATTCTCCATGGCGTTCTTTGTCAAGGCATCACCGCTCTTGGACACGATGAATCGAGCGGGATCTTCAAGCCGATAGTAGGAAAGCGAGAGATAGAGCTTAGCGAGTGCCAACGCCCCCTCGGGATCGCTCGGACCTGCACCTGTTGCTCGAATTAGCCGGCTCATGACGACGGAATTGGAACTCCCAAACAATTCGTCGAAGAGGAAGAGTTGCTCTCCGAAAGTAACGCCTACCACGTTAAATCGCCGCGCTGTGTCGAACAATTTTCCAGTCTGAATTTTCTCGAGGATCGGGGACGGCGAATTTTTCCATTCCCTCGGGGAGGAATCCGGCTCAAACAATGCCTTGCCGGTCGGAAAGAGCATCTTTACGGTGGGTTTCGGGAAAGCCTGATATCGCACGACCGTCCCGTCGTCTCGACAAATCTCTAATGTCGCAGAACCGGACTCTTGGGAGGCGAACACCACGGAACTGCAGAGAGTCACGGCCATCACGGCAAACGTGAGCCTCCAGGCCACGCTCGCGTCCCGCGGTCGGCAGAGCAATTGACGAAACGATCGCATGTCGCCCATCCAACTTTTGATGCCAAGACAGCAGCAGCTGTTTCCTGTCAACGCAAACCTCTGCCGAATGCGTTCACCGGAAGGTAACCGCTTTCGGTGCATGAGCGGCTTCTCGCCTGAGGTAGTTGCGAAACACGCGATCGCGGGCCTTGGCAGGGCCTCTCAGATCCTTCGCGCGTTCACACGCGTGTCGGAGCAATCCCCAGCGAACGCATCTTCCGATATAGATGGCTGCGCTCCAAACCAAGGGCCTGAGCCGCCTTCGTCATGTTCCAGCGATTTTCCTCCAGCTTGCGCAGCACGAATTCGCGTTCGTACGCCGACCGCGCCTCCTGCAAACTCTCATAGGGCTTCTGCGGGCTCTTCGACGCGCCGCGAAAAAGTTCCGGCGGCAAATGGTGCGGCTCAATCCGCGGCGAAGGACAAACAATCACCAGCCGCTCCACCAGATTTTTCAGCTCGCGCACGTTGCCCGGCCAGGGATAATTCAACAGCACGTCCAGTGCCGTCGGGCTGAACTCCTTCGCTTTCTTCCCATATTCCTGGCAAAAAGCCGCCAGAAAATGCGCCGCCAGAATCGGAATATCTGCCACCCGCTCGCGCAACGCCGGCACGTAGAAGGGAATCACATTCAAACGGTAAAAAAGATCCTCGCGGAAAGCATTGCGCGCGATTTCTTCCTCTAGTTTTTTATTAGTCGCGGCGATCACGCGCACATCCACTGTCGCCGGCTGATTCGATCCCAGCGGCTCGACGCGCCGTTCCTCCAGGACGCGCAGCACTTTCGACTGCGTTTTCAAACTCATGTCGCCGACTTCGTCCAGAAACAGCGTCCCACCGTCCGCCTTCTGAAATTTCCCCACCTTGTCTTCGCTCGCGCCCGTAAAACTGCCCTTGCGGTGCCCGAACATTTCCGACTCGATCAATTCCTCCGGGATCGCCGCGCAGTTCACTTCCACAAATTGCATGGAGCTGCGCAAACTGCTGGCGTGCAGCGCACGAGCCACCAACTCCTTGCCCGTCCCGCTCTCGCCGTAAATCAGCACGCGCCCATTCGTCGGCGCGGTTAAAGCAATCTGTTGCCGCAGCGCCTTCATCGGAATGCTGCCGCCCAAAATCTGATGCTTTTCCTCCAGCTCCGCGCGCAATCGCCGGTTTTCCGTTTCTAGCCGCAAATATTCCAGCGCGTTGCGCACCACCAAAACGACTTTTTCCAGTGATAAGGGTTTCTCGACGAAATCAAACGCCCCCAGCTTGGTCGCGCGCACGGCCGTCTCAATATTCGCGTGCCCCGAAATCATCACCGCCATCGGCGCCCCATCGCGCGCCTGCATCCGCTCCAAAGTCTCGAGGCCGTCCATCTTCTTCAGCCACACATCCAGCAAAACCAAATCAAATGTCCGCGTCTCCAGCCGCGCCAGGCACTCCTCGCCCGACGCCACAGCCTCCACCTCATACCCCTCATCGCGCAATAATGCGCCCAAGGATTCGCGTATCCCGTTTTCGTCGTCAACAATAAATATAGTTGCAGGCATGCTATGTAATTTCCGGAATCCAGGCAGTCAATCGAAGTCCGCCGTTGAATTTGTAGCGGCCAGTTTTAGCTGGGCGCCTTTGCCTTAGGTTGTCTCTGCGCACTCTGCGTCTCTGACGATGCGATGAGCATCGGCATCCTGAGGCCGGCGCCTTTGTTTCAAGCCGGCCGAAGGATTACTCTCGCTCTCTCTCTGTTCTCCGCTTTTCTCTGTGTCCGCTGTCTTAAATCTCTTGCCTTACGCCGGCGTCACTGGGATTTCCGCCGCCGGAAAACGAATCACAAACCGCGTCCCCGTCGGTAAATTATCTTCCACGCGAATCGTCCCGTTATGCTCCGCAATAATCCGGCTCGCAATCGCGAGCCCTAGCCCCGTCCCTCTCTCCTTAGTGGAAAAATGCGGCAAGAACAATCGCTCCTTGTCCTCCGGCGAAATCCCCTGACCACTATCCGAAATCTCAATCTCCACCGCGTCGCCATCTCCATCCACCCGCGTAGCCACGCGCATCCGACGGATCGTCGCCCCCTCCATCGCCTCCGCCGCGTTATCAATCAAATTGGCCAACACGCGCCGCAAAAGCTCGCGATCCGCCTTCACCAGCGGCAAAGCAACCGCCAATTCCGTCCGCACCGTCACGCCCTCCAACCGCCCATGAAATAATTCCAGCGCACTCGCGACAATCGTATTGACATCCTCAGGCGCCAGTCGCGCCGAAGGGAAGCGCGCAAACTGCGAGAACGCATCCACCAAGGATTTCAGTGTGTGCACCTCGCGCTCGATCAAGCCGGCGCATTCCGCCACGAGCTTCTCCAACTCCGGCCGCAGCGCCAGCGCTTGCTGCGTCCCGCTGCGTTCCAGAAAACGCAACAGCCTCTGCGCCGAAAGCTGTATCGGCGTCAAAGGATTCTTGATTTCGTGCGCGATCCGCTGCGCCACCTCCTGCCAAGCGGCCGCCTTCTGCGCACGCAGCAAATCCGTCAAATCGTCAATCACGATCACATACCCAGGATTCGAAAGCCGCGGCCCCAGCGAACTCACCGTCACCGCCGCGCGCACCAGCCGACCCGCCGTAGCAATTTCAATTTCCCGCGAAGCCACGCCCATGCGCAAAGACCGCCGCATCAGATGCAACACCGCCCGCGCCGCCTCTTCGCCCACCAACTCCGGCAAAGTCCGCGCCTCCCGCGCCGCATCTCCCAGAATCGCCGGCACCGCCGAATTCACCCGCGCCACTTCGCCCGAAGAGTTCAGCGAAATCACGCCCGTCGGAATATTTTCCAGAATCGCTTCCATCAACTTGCGCCGCCGCTCGCGCTCTTCAATCGCCTGCTCCAGGCTCTGCGTGAATTCATTAATCTGCCGCCGCCCTTCGCCCAGCTGTTCCGTCATGCGATTGAACGAGCGCACCAGCATCCCCAGTTCGTCCTGGCCCTTCACATCAATCCGGTAGTCGAAATTCCCGCGCGAAATTTCCCGCGTAGCCTCCGCCAGCGCCTGAATCGGCACGGTCACCTGCTTCGACAAAAACAGCGCGACCCACGTCGTCGAGAATCCCAGGATCACCGTGAATAAAAATAACCCCAGCAGCACATCTCTCTTGTAGGCGCGCAACCCCTGCTTCTGCCGCGCGTAAGTTTCCGTTTGCGTCCGAATTTCCGAATAACGCGACAGGAAATCACTTGGCAGGATCCGTGCTACATACAATCTGCCGTCATCGAGCGGTGCGCTGCCCGCAATGTACAAATGATCGTCCGTATGCCAAATTTCCGCGCCGTTTGGCAGCGTCTGCACCAGGGTGGGAGTGATCGTCTCCATTTCCGGTACGGTTTGGTCGCTGGTGGGGTCCTCGGGCTTCACGTACGCCACTCCGTCATCTGCTTGTCCCTGCCAATGCGCGATCCAGGAAGCGTCCACCGACCACGCCAGGCCCAGCAGGGATTGGTTCTCCTTGCTCGTCGCCGCGGCCTTTTCCGCGATAGCGTTCAAATGCCCCAGGTTGGCCTGACCCATGTCCTCCAGCAGCCGCTGGCTCTGCTCATTGGCAATTTCCAGCGGTCGCGGGAACCACGCAATCAGCGTGCGATTCACGATTGCGTAACTGAAGATGAAAAAAAACGCGGTCGGCAGCAGCGACACGCCGATCGCGCCCAGCACCATCTTCACCTTGAACCGCGAGCCCATCTGCCCGCTGCGCCGCTCGATCCACAGACGCACCAGGCTGCGCGCCAGAATCACGGCGAACACCAGCAGCGCCGCCGTCAGCAATGTCGTCAGCGCAAAAAACACCGCGAACTCGCTGCCTTGCTCGGGCCGCAGCGGCACGTCCAGCGAACCCACCATGAACACGGCCGCCGTCAGCAGCGTGACGACGATTCCGCCGACCCACGGCCACAGCCGGTTCTTGCGCTTGGCTCGCTCTACCTTCAACGCCCTTCCTCCGGATATCGTCCCAGCGGCCATTCACCGCACAGCGGCTCCCGCACGCGCGCCAATCCGCGCGCTTCCGCGAAGCGGCCAGCCGAAATTCCGCGCCGTTGCGGCTCAAAACGGACAATTTTGTGCGAATTTGCCATCGAAATCCGAGAATACCGGGCCCAAACAGCCAAGTCAAGCCAACTGTTGCGTCGTTGCCACACTACTGTGGCTCTTCGGTTATGCCCGTGTGGAAGGTTTGCTTCTGCCGTTGAATATGTAGAGCCTGACCGGACCCGCTTCAGGCGACCGGGCACGCCGTCGCACCCGATGCTGCTGCTGAATTTCGTAGCGGCGGTCCCGTAAAGCTGGACCGCCATCGATCGCCAGCGCAATCGCATTGATAAGGAGTAGGGGCGCTGCTTGCTGGGCCACAGCTTGCCACTACATCAGCTATGTCGCCGACTCGCCTCTGTCCTTCTCTTCGCGCCTGCGTTAAACGCCGCTGCTTTTCTCAGATTTGTCTCTGCCTTTCTCTGCGCACCCTCTGTTAGATCCTTCGACGTTCTGAGACCGCAATTACCCATTCGCCTTCTGAAACTCTCTCATGAAATCCACCAGAGTCCCGACCGTCTTCGCCGTCACCGCGTTGTAAATCGAAGCCCGCATCCCCCCGATGGACCGGTGCCCGCCCAACCCGACCAACCGAGCCGCGGCAGCTTCCTTCGCGAATTTCTTCTCGATCTCCTCGTTTCCTCCAGCCACCCGAAACGTGACATTCATCTTTGACCGCGAATCCTTCTCAATCGGCCCCACGTAATACCCGTCGCTGGAATCAATCGCGTCGTAAAGCAGCTTGGCCTTCGCCTCGTTGCGCTTCTCGATTGCCGCGACGCCTCCCTCCGCCTCAATCCATTCCAACACCAATCCCACGATGTAAACCGCGAGCGTAGGTGGCGTGTGATAAAGCGACCGCTCCTTAATATGCGTTCGATACTGCAGCACAGTAGGCAGATTCTTGTCCGCCCGCTCCGCCAAATCGCGCCGCACGATCACGACGGTCGTGCCTGAAGGTCCCAAATTCTTCTGCGCCCCCGCGAAGATCAATCCAAATCGCCGCACGTCCACCGGCCGCGACATAATGTCCGACGACATATCCGCCACCAGCGGCACCTCTCCCGTTTCCGGCAGCCAATTCCACTGCGAACCCTCGATCGTATTATTCGTGCACATGTACACGTACGAAGCGTCCGCCCCCAAATGGATTTCGTCCTTGCGCGGCAGCCGCGTGAAACCCACCGCCTCCGTTGAGGCCGCAACCCTATAAAGCGTCCCGCGCTTCAATTCCGTGAGTGCCTTTCCAGTCCACATTCCCGTGTGCAACAAGTCCACCGGCTTTCCCGGCAAGCAAAGATTCAAAGGCGCCATCGTAAACTGCGCGCTCCCGCCACCCTGCACAAAAATCACCGCGTACTCATCAGGGATCCCCATCAACTTGCGCAGATTCTGCTCCGCCCGCGCAATAATCTCCTCAAATTCCGCCGACCGGTGGCTCATCTCCATCACGGACATCCCGGTCCCGCGAAAATCCAAGAGCTCTTCGCGAATCCGCTGTAGCACGGCCAAAGGCAAAGCCCCAGGCCCCGCATTAAAATTAGCCGCCCGCTCCGCGCCCCGCGGCGAAGCAATAGAAAGTGTCACGATGCCATCCCTTTGAGTTGATTTCGACGCTAAAGCTCAGCGTCTAGAATACGCTGAAGCCACAAGAATAGCAGATGCACCCGTTCGCAGCGCATGCAGCCAATCTGGCCCGCGATCTATCGGTGCAACGTAATCCCGCGTCCCAAAACAAAAATGAAAATCAGCGACAGGATCGCCGCCACAATGATCCACCAATAGTTCCTGTCAATTCCCTCCGACCCTCGTTCCGGAATTGTTCCTCTCGGAATGTAATTCCTCAACCACAGCAGCCCACAATCCGCGCCAGCCGTCGCAGGCAAAGCCGACTGCCACACCAATTGAATTCCAATAGGATTCGCGAGCCCACCGGCGCTTAGGAGGAGTATCGCTGAGAGGTAAGGAATGAACGTGAGCTTCCTCATCCGCCGGGTGTCGTCTCGCGGCACTGCCACATACTGAACGAGGCTCGTGCCCACCACCAACACAGCGCCGTAGTAGGCAGCGATTCCCACGACGACGAGCAATAACCGCCACGGCCAGTGGGGGTGCAAACCAGCAATCACGACCGCCCAATCCCCGAAATTGGTAACTCCCGAAAAAAAGAAATACCCAGTCCCGGTAAATAAGTTGAACGCAAGCGATGCAAGCAAGAAAAACCGCAATCGCACCGCTGCGCGCGTCGCACTGCGCAGCACAACCCAAAAAAACACCCCAGCCGCCAAATTCGCCAACGTTCCCCCTGCAGCCACAAGCCTTGAGTCAAAGTTACTGGACCAGGCCACAGTCGTCAGCACTCCCGATTGTGTCCCGGTAAGCAGAGCCGTAGAAGCATGGCCCAAACCCTCGTGCAACACGTCGGCAAGCATCGCAGCCAGCAGACTGATTGCGCAGATCGTCAGCACGTCGTCGTCGACCCGCGCCGAGCCCGAGGCAACCTTCGCCGCCATATCTCCTCCGCCGGATTCCAGCACATGCCTGCCCAGACACACGGCGCTGGTAGCCGTTGGGAAAGACTAGCAGATGCTGGCATTTCCAGCGAATGCAACCAATCTGGCCTGCAGGTCAGTGATTGCATAACAACGTCGGCTCCTTAGACCCGAGTAGACTGTGGTTTGTCGATGACCATAGGCTCGGGAGAGTCGGAGTAGGAATCATGATTGCTCATAACCCCCTCCACGGATCCGGACAAGCGGGATTCCCGCATCCGGCTCTTG
>Ga0209006_10003907_pt1 | contig 13565 bp, 12 predicted proteins | sample JacPin_JW_Ref_O2_FD_188567 | JGI IMG/M metagenome (GOLD analysis project Ga0209006, IMG submission 188567) | Forest soil microbial communities from Algoma, Ontario, Canada - Jack Pine, Ontario site 1_JW_Ref_O2 (SPAdes) (version 2) | ecosystem: Environmental > Terrestrial > Soil > Boreal... | reverse complement strand
CGCCCGCCTTGAGCACAAGTCGGACGTCGGCGCCGTGGTGCTCGACGTGCGCTCGGCGGCCGCCGCCGCCGCCGCTGCGCAGCGTCTTGCTATGCTCGCCGATGCGATTCTGGTTGAAGCCATGGTGTGCGATGGCGTCGCCGAGATCCTCATCGGTGTCACCGTCGACCCGCATTTCGGTCAGGTGCTGGTGCTGGGCGCCGGTGGCGTGCTGACCGAGCTGCTGCGCGACAGCGTGACGCTATTGCCGCCGTTTACCGCAGCGGCGATCGAGGCCGCGCTGATGCAGCTCAAGGTCGGCCGGCTGCTCGGCGGTTATCGCGGCCGGCCGCCGGCCGACGTTGCGGCACTGGTGGCAACCGCGCTGGCGTGCGCGCGCTATGCCGAGGCCAACCTCGATCGGCTGCTCGAACTCGACATGAACCCCGTGATCGTGCGGCAGCGGGGCCACGGCGCGGTCGCTGTCGACGCGCTGATCCGGCTGCAGCCTTAAGGAGCATTGCGATGTCTGACGGTATCAGAACAGCCACCGACGGGCCGATCCTGGAGGTAACCCTCGATCGCCCGAAGGCCAACGCTATCGATCTCGCGGCAAGCCGTCGGCTGAATGAAGTATTCAGCTCCTTCCGCGACGATTCGAGGCTGCGAATCGCGATCGTCACGGGTGCCGGCGAGCGCTTCTTCTGCGCCGGCTGGGATCTGAAAGGGGCGGCTGGCGGCGAGCAGTCGGATGCGGACTGGGGTGTCGCTGGCTTCGGCGGCCTGAATTACCCGCGCAATCTGGACAAACCCATCATCTCGGCGGTCAACGGCATCGCCTGCGGCGGCGGCTTCGAGCTCGTGCTCGGTACCGACATCATCGTCATGGAGGAACACGCACGCTTTGCGCTGCCCGAGATCAACGTCGGTGTGCTGGCCGATGCAGGCACCATCAAATTGCGGCGCCGGATTCCATATCATGTCGCGGTTGAGTTCCTGATGACCGGCCGCTGGATGGATGCGGTTGAAGCCAAGCACTGGGGCCTGGCCAATCACGTGGTGCCCAAGGGGCAGGCCCTGACCAAGGCGCGCGAGATCGCCCAGCAGCTCGCTGCCGGTCCGCCGCTGCTGTTCCCCGCGATCAAGCAGCTGATGCGCCACACCGAGACGGTGCCCGAGCATCAGGCTTTTGAAATTCACGACAGCCTGCACGCCGTGCAGCGGGTCATTCGATCCGAGGATCTCAAGGAAGGCGCCCGTGCCTTCACCGAAAAACGCGCGCCGGTGTGGAAGGGAAAATAACCCCGGCATGTCAGGCTGCCGCCCTTCCTGCGCGCGCCGCAATCGACGATAATTCGCGTCCCTGTTTGGCTGCAAGAATTGCGGAGCTCGCTGATGAAATCGCAACTGTTGTTGGGAATGATGGCCGCTGCCTGCATCGCCGCCGTGGCACAGGCGGGCGACTATCCGAATATCAAACAGGGCCTGTGGTCCACCACCACTGTAATCGCCGGCTCCAAGCAGCCGTCAGGCACCATGTGCAACAGCACAGAGGTCATGCAAAGCGTGATTGACGCGCACAAGAAGAGCGATGCGCCCTGCAAGATCATCAGTCTGAGCCACAACGGCTCGGTCTACACCGAGCAGACCGAATGCAACTTCGGCGGCAAGGTGAAGAAGAGCACCAGCGTGACCACTTTCACTGGAGATTCACTGGTGCACACCGAGTTGCATGAGGCAGACGGCACTGTCACGTTGACCAGCGACAGCAAGTACGTGGGCGCCTGTCCCGCCGGCATGGTACCGGGAGATTTTGTAGGCGCCGATGGCATGAAGCTCAATATCCTGCACCCGGATGACGTCAAGACACCCGACAGCGCGAAATCCCCGGATAAGAAGCCCTGAAGAACGCCCCGGCGTTACGATGCCCGGCGACGGCGACGGCGCTGAAGTCGCGGCAGGGGCGCTCTGGCGGCCGCCAGCTTCGGTGCCTGAAGCCCGGCCAGCAGCTGCTCTGACGCAACGTTGAAACGCGCCACATCCTGATAGGGGCGCGCCACCAGCATTGCGCCCTCGAGCGCACTGAGCAGCAGTTGAGCGTTTTCGCGCGCCGAGCCTCGGCGGTGAAACTGGCCGTCGCTCCTTCCCTGCTCCAATACCGCCGCGAGCCACTCTTCGTTGGCATCGAAGAACTGACGGATACCCTGCTGCATCGCCGCGGGCAGCGTGTCGTATTCCGCCGCAAGCATGCCGCACAGACACAACCGATCCCCTTCCAGCACCGCGGCATACAGGCGCGCATAGGATCGCAGTTTGTCCGCCGCATCGAGTCCCTGGGCATCGATCGCCGTCAGTGCACGCATGAACTGCCGGCGGTAGCGCTCGATCAGGGCCCGCCCAAGCGTCGCCTTGGTCTGGAAGTGGTGGTGCAGGCTGGCCTTGCTGATGCCGACCCTGGCAGCAATGTCGGCATAGCTGAAGCCGTTGTATCCACGCGACTGCGCCAACCGCTCGGCGGCATCGAGAATGCGCTTCGCTGTGTCGGGCGCGCGCGCGCGCACGGATTGCGGCGCCCGGGCGCCGGCGGTTCTGTTCATGCAGGCGATGGTAGCAGACTACTTGCCTGCCTACCTTCTAGTTGGTAGGCTCGCCGCCAGCTTAGGAGGAGCTGCAGCCATGGCTATCGACGAAGGGCGACTCAACGCGTTTCTGGGCAAGGCGGTCGGCGATCTCGGCGCGGCGATGAGCGCAGTACTGATCTCCATCGGCGATACACTCGGCTACTACCGCGCACTCGGACGAGCCCGGCTCACGCCGGCTGAACTCGCGCGCGAAACCGGCACCTACGAGCGCTATGCGCGTGAGTGGCTCGGCAATCAGGCCGCGGGCGGCTATGTCGAGTACGAGCCGCAGAGCGGACGCTACTTTCTCAACGAGGAACAAAGGCTCTGTCTCGCCGATCCGAACGGTCCGGTGGATCTGCCGGGGGCTTATGAAATCGTGCGCGACCTGTTCCACGTGCGCGACCGGGCGGTGGCAAACTTTCGTTCCGGACAAGGCATGGAATGGGGCAGCCACCACGCCTGCCTGTTCCACGGCACCGAGCGTTTCTTCCGCGCCGGCTACAACCTGAACCTGCTCAGCTCATGGCTGCCGGCGCTGGACGGGCTGGTCGACAAGCTCAGGCGCGGCGGCCGTGCCTGCGACGTTGGCTGCGGCCACGGTGCGAGCACCATACTGATGGCCAAGGCCTTTCCGAATTCCGAGTTCATCGGTGTCGACTATCACGACGAGTCGATCAAGACCGCGAGGCAGCGGGCGGCTGAGGCCGGGGCTAGCAACGCGCATTTCGAAATCGCCGATGCCGTCTCGTATAAGGAGCGCAATCTCGACTTCATCGCCTTCTTCGACTGCCTGCACGATATGGCCGATCCGTCCGGCGCTGCGCGCCATGCGCGCCAGACTCTCAAGGCCGACGGGCACTGCATGATCGTGGAGCCCATGGCCGGTAACAGCCCGCAGGAGAACCACAATGCGGTCGGCCGGGTATATTACGGCGCCTCGGCGCTGATCTGCGTGCCGGTGTCCCTGGCTCGCAACGGCCCGGCACTCGGCGCGCAGGCGGGTGAACAGCGGCTGCGCCAGGTGGTGGTCGAGGATGGCGGCTTCGCGCGCTTTCGCCGGGCCGCGGAAACGCCCTTCAACATCGTGCTGGAGGCCAGACCCTGATTCGCGCCGCTCACGAGCACTGCTGACGCTACCCGCGGCAGCCTTTGGTGCATGCGTCAGGCATTCGCGTTGTATTCTAGCGGGCATGTTCACGGCGCATCCTTGATAGTCCCTTGAAAAGCGACCCGGCGACGCGGATTCATCCGACCGCCCTCATTCAGGACGGTGCGCGACTCGGTGCCGGCTGTGTAATCCATGCCTATGCACTTGTCGCCCGGGATTGTGAACTCGGCGAGGGTGTCGTCGTGCACCCGTTCGCCGTAGTCGGTGGCGATCCGCAGGATCTGAGCTTCCAGCCGGGCACCCAGTCCGGCGTACGCATTGGCGCACGCACAGTGATTCGCGAGCACGTCACCATCAGCCGAGCCACCAAGGCCGGGACATCGACCGAGATTGGAGCGGACTGCTTTCTGATGGCCAGCTGTCACGTGGCCCACGATTGCCGGATCGGCAACAACGTGGTGATCGCCAACGCGGTACTGCTGGCAGGCCACGTTCAAATCGGGGATCGGGCCATTCTGGGCGGCGGCGCGGTCATCCACCAGTTTTGTCGTATCGGTGAGGGCGCCATGATCGGCGGCGGGGCGCGAATCTCGCGTGACATCGCGCCATTTTTCCTGGCCACCGAGCGCAATGCCGTCATCGGTCTGAATCTCGTGGGCCTGCGGCGGCGCGGCCTTTCGCGGGCAACCGTCAATGAGATCAAGCGCGCCTTCCGCGCGCTCAACACGCCAATCGGAGACCTGCGGGAAATTGCGGCCGCCAGCTTGCAGCGCGGAGAATTCACCAGTATCGAGGCGCGCCATTTCCTCGAGTTCTTCCAGGGCGGCCGGCGCGGTTTCGCGCGTAGCCGCCGAAACGGCGCGGCCGCACAGGCCAACGATGAAGCATAGGCGCCGGCCGGCTGCCTCTGCGTAGCCGTGCGGGCGGCCTGTACATTGTCGGACGTGTCCGACGCGCACTGCGCCGGTTACGCGATTCAGTCGAGGTTCAGCCGCGTGTCCTTAGCTTCGCTCCCAGCAATTCAATCTGTCGCGAGCCTGAGGTGTTGTTATGCACATGCAGACAACCGGACATTGGAAGCGGGGGACCGAGGCCATGGCATCGAACCCAGTCGACGAGGACCTGCGACTACGCGCACGGGAGCGCATCCACGACGGCCGCTTGCCGAACAGCACGCACTGTCGCACCTGGGGCGGCCGCGGCAGCGATGAGCCCTGCGCACTGTGCGACCTGATCATCCGACCGAATGAAGTGGAATACGAGATCGAAACGCTCGGCAAGGATGGCGTACGCACGTACTGCTTTCACTTTCTCTGCCATTACGCCTGGCAGAGCGAGTGCGCTGCGGAGGATTAGTTTCCGCAGTAGCGGGGGGTGCCGCGGATCAGCTACGCTCCGCTTCGCGGCACCCATTCATAAGGCTACCCATGAGCGCGGACGCGACTGAGCGCTTCCTTTGCAGTTCGCGCGCCGATTACCTGGACTCTTCGGCGCGAGCCGATCGGCTCTCCGGCGGCGTGCGAATTATCCCCATCTCCACGGCGTACGGGCAGTTCAAGGTCTGGACCAGGCGCGTCGGCAATAATCCGCGCATCAAGCTGCTGCTGCTGCACGGCGGACCGGGCGCGACCCACGAGTACTTCGAGGCTTGCGACTGCTACCTGCCGGCGGCAGGCGTGGAGTACTACTACTACGATCAGCTGGGTTCTTACTACAGCGACCAGCCGGACCTACCGCAGCTGTGGGATGTCCCGCGCTTTGTCGACGAAGTGGAACAGGTGCGCACGGCGCTGGGGCTCGATGCCGGTAATTTCTTCCTGCTCGGCCACTCCTGGGGCGGCATTCTCGCCATCGAGTACGCGCTGCGCCACCAGCAGCGGCTGAAGGGCCTGATCATCTCCAACATGATGGCGAGCATTCCGGCATACAACGAATATGCGCAACGGGTACTCATGCCGACCATGGATGCGGCGGCGCTGATGGAAATAAAACGGCTCGAAGCCGCACAGGATTACCTCAATCCGCGCTACATGCAGCTGCTGATGCAGCATCACTATGTCTACCATGTGCTGCGTATGCCGGCCGGCGAGTGGCCCGATCCGGTCGATCGTGCTTTCAAGCACCTGAATCCGAAAGTCTATATTCCAATGCAGGGACCGAGCGAGCTGGGCGCGAGCGGTAAACTGGCGCAATGGGATCGCAGCGCCGAACTGCGCCTGATCAACGTGCCGACGCTGACGATCGGCGCCCGCTACGACACCATGGATCCGAAGTACATGGAAAACATGGCGCGCAACCTGCCGCACGGAAGTTATCTGCATTGTCCGGACGGCAGTCACATGGCAATGTACGACGATCAGCAACGATACTTCGACGGCGTGATCCGCTTTCTCGCAGATATTGACGGCGGCAAGCGCTAGCCGCCCGGCGAATCTGTAGCGCCCCGCGGCCGCTTCAAAGGCACCTATCCATGTCAGGTCTCGAGCAATTCGGATACCGGGAGCAGCTGCGGCGCGTGCTCACGACCAGCGATCTGGTCATATACGGGCTGATCTTCATGGTGCCGATCGCACCGTTCTCGGTGTACGGCTTCGTCTGGGACGACGCCAAGGGCATGGTTCCCCTCGCCTATCTGGTCGGTCTGATCGGCATGCTGTTCACCGCGATGAGTTACGCGGCCATGTCGCGCGCCTTTCCAGTGGCAGGCTCGGTGTACTCGTACGCGCAGCGCGGGCTGAGCGAGATCGCCGGGTTCTTTTCCGGTTGGCTGATCCTGCTCGACTACATCCTGGTGCCGGCGCTGCTGTACCTGTTCAGCGCTATTGCGCTGCAGCCGATTTTCCCCGCGATCCCCGAATGGGCGTGGCTGCTCGGCTTCGTCTGCTTCAATGCGACCGTGAATCTGATCGGCATCGAGTTCACCGCACGCGCCAACCGCGTCATGCTGGGGATCGAGCTGCTGATCCTGGCGCTGTTTGTGGTGCTGGGGCTGGCCGCACTCTACAGTGGCCACGGCGCCGGCAGGCTCACGCTCAAACCGGTGTACGACCCGGGCGTATTTTCCATTGCCACGGTCGCCGGAGCGACTTCGATCGCGGTGTTGTCGTTTCTCGGCTTCGACGGCATTTCAACGCTGTCGGAGGAGAACCGCGGCGATCAGAATTCGGTCGGGCGCGCAACCTTGCTGTCGCTGCTGCTGGTCGGCGTGCTGTTTCTGCTGCAGACCTGGATCGCCACCGATCTGTCTCAGGGCATGCAATTCTCGTCACCTGGCACGGCGTTCTACGAAATCGTCAGGCTGGCGGGCGGCGTCTGGCTGGAGCGGATCACGCTCGGTGCCGTGGTGCTCGCGTCCGGCATCGCCAACGCGATGGCGGCGCAGGCGGCGACTTCGCGCATTCTGTTCGCGATGGCGCGCGACGGCAAACTCCCTAAGGTGCTGGCCAAGGTTCACCCGCGTTTTCAGACACCTTACATCAGCACGCTGGCAGTCGCCCTGATTTCACTGCTGGTTGGCCTGTTGTTCTCGGATCGGGTCGATGACCTGACCCGGATCGTGAATTTCGGTGCCCTCACCGCGTTCCTGCTGTTACACCTGGCGGTCATCAACTACTACCTGATTCGCCGGCGCAGCGGCGACTGGATGCGCCATCTGGTATTTCCGTTGCTCGGCTTCGTGGTGATCGCCTACGTGCTGTATGAAATGGACAGCAGCGCCAAAATCATGGGCGCATGCTGGATAGCGATCGGCATCGTCTACTATCTGGTGCTGACCTTCATTGTGCGGCGCCCGGCCGCACTGGAGCTTTAAGCGCGGCCGCGCGGTTCGCGGCTTCTAGCCGCCCAGAGGCCGCAGCAACGCCCGCGAGATGATGTGCCGCTGCACCTCGCTGGTGCCCTCCCAGATGCGCTCGATGCGCGCGTCGCGCCAGATCCGTTCCAGCGGCATCTCGGTCATCAGTCCCATGCCGCCGTGAATCTGCAGTGCCTCATCGGCGACCATCGCCAGCATCTCGGTGGCCTTGAGTTTCGCGATTGCCATGTCCATGTCGGTGGCGGTTTTGCGCTCGAGCTTCCAGGCCGCTTCCAGCGTCAGCAGTTCCGCCGCGCGCAGCTCCACCGCCATGTCCGCGAGCTTAAAGGCGACACCCTGAAACTTCCCGATCCGCTGACCGAACTGTACCCGATCGACCGCCCATTGTTTGGCGTAATCGAGCGCTCGCTCGGCCCGGCCCAGGCAATTGGCGGCGACCTGCAGACGAGTCGCACCGAGCCAGGTGTTGGCGACCTCGAAACCCTTGTGCAGCTCACCCAGTACCGCGGACTTTGGCAGGCGGCAGTCGCTGAATCGCAGGATGCTGTTGTGATAACCGCGATGCGAGACGTTCTTATAGCCTGCCGTCACCTCAAAACCGGGCGTGCCCATGTCGACCAGAAAAGCCGTGATCAGCTTGCGTTTGCCGCGGGGCGTGTCCTCATCGCCAGTGACCGCAAACAGGATGACGAAATCGGCGTGATCGGCGTGGCTGATGAAATGCTTGGTGCCGTTGATGAGGAAATCGCCGCCCTGCTGTACCGCGCTGGTCGTCATGCTGCGCATGTCCGAACCGGCACCGGGCTCGGAGATCGCGAGGCACTCGCTGCGCTCGCCACGCACGGCCGCCAGCAGATAGCGTTCGCGCTGCTCGCCGCTGCATGCCAGCAGGATATTCGATGGCCGCGCCACGCAGCTGTAGTGCAGTGCGTAGCTGGCGCGGCCGAGTTCCTTCTCGTACAGAATCCAGGTCACCGCATCCAGGCCGGCGCCGCCCACTTCGGTGGGCATGTTGGCCGCATACAGGCCGGCGTCGATCGCCTTGGCCTTGAGCTCACGCAGCAGCTCCGGGCGCAGTTCATCGCTCTGCTCGACCTCCTGCTCATGCGGATAGAGTTCGCGTTCCACGAACTCGCGCGTGGACTTGACGATCAGCTGTTGTTCTTCGGTGAGCGTGAAATCCATGGCTGCCCTCCCCGGCGTGACATCGAAATCCGATCGGCTTATGAGGCCGAGGCTCCGGACCCTGGTGTCTTGCGGGTCCGCCTGGCCGTCTCGGGGCCCACCGCCGCGCCGCTGCCCGCCCAGGCGTGCAGCAACTGCAACTGCAGCCGCAGCTGTTCGATCTGCTTCTCGGCCGGCCAATCCCCCAGACTCACCACGGCGCTGGCCGTGAGGCCGTTGATGAAGGTCACGATCGAGCGCAGCACCTGATCGCGGGTCGGCGTCGGCCACTGCGCCCACTCCGGCCAGGCACTCGCGAGGCAGCGTTCGAACAGGCGCATGTACTCGCGATGCACCCAGGCATTGATGCGCTTGAGGCGCTTGTCGGCCGAAACCTGTCCCCAGAACGCCATGTAAAACGCGCATTCCGTATAGCGCTGCTCATCCACCGGCAACGCCTCGGTGAGCAGCTGCAGCAGATCCGGCCGTGCCTGTCCGGCCGCAAGGGTCAGGCGCTCCTCGATACGCCGCAGGATCAGACGCAGTGCAGCGATGACGATGTCCTGCTTGGTGTCGAAGTAGTGCGCCACCATGCCGGTGGTGTAGCCGGCCTCGCGCGCGATGCGTACCACCGTGGCCTGATCGAAGCCGTAATCGGCCACCACCCGGCAGGTCACCAGCGCAATTTCATCGCGACGCTGATCGTGATCGACGATCTTGGGCATGGCTGCGCTTCAGTTCCTCGACAGGCTCAGGTGACGAGCAGAGTGGGCAGGCTCGGCGATGCCGGTCTGCGCCGCGCGGATTGTTTCGAGTCTGGCGCGCACCGCGGCGTCCATCGGCGAAGCCCTGGCAGCGCTGCGGTTCACGTGCAGGTAGAGCTGCTCACCGGTCGCGACCAGCCGCTCATCGCGCCGCCGAAACAGGCTGTGAAACAGGTGCACGCGCTTGTCGTCCAGGCCGAGAATCTGCGTCGTCACGTACAACGGCTCGAGCGCGGCTGCTTCGGCCTTGTGGGTGACGTGGGTTTCCACCGTGTAGAGCGCGCTCCCGGACAGGCGATAGGCGTCATCGACGCCGACCGCGCGAAACAGCGCGTCGGTGGCATCACCGAACACCTGCAGGTAGCGCGAATCGGTCATATGGCCGTTGTAGTCGATCCATTCCGGACGCACGTAGGTCTCGAGCAGCCGCAGCGGTTGGCCGCGTTCGAGCGCCCCGGGCTGCTCCAGCAGGTCTCGCGCCGTCGAGCCGTTCTGTCGGTAGAGGCGCTCCTCCAGCGCGCGCAAGGTGGATCCGGCACCGATATTGAACTGCCGCAGCACCTGCTGAATCGCCACCAGGTAGTCATCGCGCAGCCGTTCCAGCTCGCGTATCGAGCGGCCACCGGCCTGCGCCTGCGTGCCATCAACCATGCGGTCGATCAGTTGCTCGGTGAGCTCGGGCGCCTCGAGCTTGGTCCACGGCCATTTAAGGCAGGGACCGAACTGCTTGAGCATATGGCGCATTCCGCTCTCACCGCCGGCCAGATGGTAGATCAGGTTGGTGCCCATTGCCGCCCAGCGCAGACCCGGTCCGTACACGATCGAGTCGTCGAGCTCACCGGTGGTGGCGATGCCATCGTTGACCAGGTGCAGAATCTCGCGCCACAGCGCCTCCTGCAGCCGGTCGGTGAGGTGGCCAGGAACCTCGCGCCGCACCCGCAGCGCATGCATGCCGATGTAGCGGTAGAAATCAGCGGCCGCATCCAACGCCTCGCTCGAGGTGCGCTCGCCGCCCACCAGCTCGACCAACGGCAGCAGGTACACCGGATTGAACGGATGCGCGACCAGGAAGCGCTCGGGCGCCTGCATGTCGCGTTGCAGATCCGATGGCATGAGTCCGGAGGTGCTCGAGGCGATCAGCACATCGGGCGCCGCCCAGCGGCTGACATCGGCCAGCACGCGCTGCTTCAGCTCAAGCTGCTCGGGGATGTTTTCCTGAATGAAATCCACCTGCCGCGCCATCGAACGCAGGTCGGTGGTGAAGGACAGCGTTCCCTTCGGCGGCAGCGGCGCGAAGGTCAGGCGCGACAACGCGCCCTCGGCATTGTCGACCGCGCCGCGGATCCAGGCCTGCATTTCGGGCTTCACATCTGCGGCCAGCACGTCGATGCCGAAGTGCAGCGCACGCGCCGCCCAGCCGCCGCCGATCACCCCTGTGCCCAGCAAACCCAGCGTTTTCACCTGCCTCATAGTCGCCATCCTCGCCCCCGACCCGGCTCGCTTTTATAATGTCACCATAATAATATAACAAACGGGCGGCGCCACTAAGGGGCTGTGTGCGCAACAGCAGGTTCATCGAAAAGCGCTCGATCGACTACGTGCCGCTGGCCGAACGGCACGGCAAGGTCTGGCAACTGTGGCCGGTGTGGTTCTCGGGCGACGCGCATCTGGCGACGCTGGCCGTGGGCGTGCTCGGTATCACGCTGGGCGGCAATCTGTTGTGGACGGCGATCGCCGTGCTCGCCGGTTGCGCGCTCGGCACCTTCTTCATGGCGTTTCACTCCACCCAGGGACCGCAGCTCGGATTGCCGCAGATGATCCAGTCGCGGCCGCAGTTCGGCTATGCCGGCGCGCTGTTGGTGTGGGCCGTGGCGCTGTGCGCGTACATCGGCTACAACGCCTTCAATCAGGTACTCGCGGTGCAGGCGCTGCACCAGTTGTGGCCCACGATTCCCGCCGCCTCGCCGTTTGCAATCGTCGCGTTTGCGCTGGCAGCCTTGGCGCTGGCCGCACTCGGCTACGACACGATTCACCTGGCGCAGCGCAGTTTTGCCTACCTGATGATCGCCATCCTGTCGATATTTTCGGTGGGCGCCGCAGTGCTGCTGAGATTTCCCGCGACGCAATGGGATCCGGCGCTGTTTCGAGCCGTGCCCTTCATCGCGCAATTATTTGCCGCCGCCTCCTACCAGCTCAGTTGGTCGATCTACGTTTCCGATTACTCGAGGTATTTGCCGCGCGACGTCAGCGTTCGCTCCTCGTTCTGGTGGACCTACCTCGGCGCGTTTGTCGGTGGCGCCTGGATGATGCTGGTGGGCACCGTTGCCGCCGCGGCCAGTCCGGCGCTCGACGTGGCGGCGGCAATGCAGCGCGCCGCCGATGCGGTCGCGCCCGGATTTGGACTGGTATTGCTGCTCGGCGCGCTGCTCGGTCTGGTGACGATCTCGGCGCTCAATTTCTATGGCGCTTCCCTGACGCTGCTGAGCGTCGCCGATACCTTCAGGCCGCTGAAGTCGACGGTCGGCAAGCGCATCGCGAGCTTGCTGGCAGCCGCGCTGCTTGCCAGCGTGATTGCCCTGCGCTCTTCGAGCGATTTCGTCACCCGCTTCGGCGATCTGCTGGCGATCCTGCTGTATCTGTTCACGCCCTGGACCGCGATCAATCTGGTGGACTTCTATCTGGTCCGGCGTGCTCACTATTCGATCCGCGAGATCTTCAATGCCCACGGCATGTACGGGCGCTGGAACTGGCGCGGCCTGAGCGCCTACGGGCTGGGATTCATCGTCATGGTGCCGTTCTTCAGCACCGGGCTGTATGTCGGACCGGTGGCGCGCGCACTCGGAGGTGCGGACCTGAGCATGCTGGTCGGCTTGCCGGTGGCGGCGGCTGCCTACTACCTCGCCTGTCGCAGCATGGACATCGATCAGGACCGGGCGCGCGCTGCAGCTGCGGACCTGGGGCTGGAAGCGCAGGACGATCCGGCGCCTCCACTCAAGGTCTGAACAGGCGTTCAATGACGGCCAGCGCTCGAGCGTATCGAATCAACATTGCAACATGACTCTATATTGTTGTTTTATAAATATACGGAATCCGAGCTGCTCTAATCCTTGCACGGCCATATTCGTTCGTGGATTATAGTTGCGTCGGGGGGTCAATAATATTGAGCGGCTATTCAATGCCCCAACCGGCGGCAGCTTGGAAATCAGATGGCGCGTCTCGCGGCGTTCGCGTGCCGCTGCGTGTGGGCGTGATCCTGGCGGATCATTTCACGCTCTCGGCTTTCGCCGTGTTCATCGATCACCTGCGCCTGGCGGCGGATGAAGGCGATCGCAGCCGGCCGATGCACGTTCAATGGTCGATCATGGCCAGCGCCAGTCAGCCGGTGCGTGCCAGCTGCGGCGTGATGATCGAACCGACCAGCGAATTCCTCGCGCCCGAATCACTCGACTACCTGGTCGTGATCGGCGGCATCCTGCACGCCGGCCCACAGATCGATGAGGTCACGACGCGTTACCTGCGCGAGGTCGCCGCGGCGCGGGTACCGCTGATCGGCGTGTGCACCGGCAGCTTCGTGTTGTGCCGCGCGGGCCTGATGAAAGGCCGGCGCAGCTGCGTGAGCTGGTATCACTATCAGGACTTTCTGGAAGCCTTCCCCGATCACCAGGTGGTCGCCGATCGGCTGTTTCTCGCCGACGGGCCGCGCATCACCTGCGCCGGCGGCGCCGGCGCCGCCGCGCTCGCGACCTTTCTGATCGAGCGCCATCTGGGGCGCGCAGTCGCACAGAAGGCCAGCCAGGTGCTGCTGTTCGACCGGCCCCGCGCCGGCAGCGAAGCCCAGCCGCATCCGCCGCTGCCGGAAACCGTGCGTGAACCGCGCGTGCGCCGCGCGTTGCTGCTGATGGAGCAGAATCTCGCGCGCCCGGTCGCAATCGCTACCATCGCGCAGGAACTGGGCGTCTCGGTACGACAGCTCGAGCGGCTGTGCCGCGAACAGGTCGGTCTGGCACCCGCTTCGCTCTATCGTCAGCTGCGGATGCGTTACGCGCACTGGCTGATCGAGAATACCGATCGCTCGGTCACCGAGATCGCGATCGAGGCCGGGTTTGCCGACT
>Ga0209006_10003906_pt1 | contig 13566 bp, 10 predicted proteins | sample JacPin_JW_Ref_O2_FD_188567 | JGI IMG/M metagenome (GOLD analysis project Ga0209006, IMG submission 188567) | Forest soil microbial communities from Algoma, Ontario, Canada - Jack Pine, Ontario site 1_JW_Ref_O2 (SPAdes) (version 2) | ecosystem: Environmental > Terrestrial > Soil > Boreal... | reverse complement strand
TCGGCGCGTTTAGCGATGCCCGATACGACGTTTCCACCGATTACCGCGAAGGAATGAAGGCTGTCCCTAGGTTCAGTCCCGATGCAGCTGTATTGGGAGCTAATCCGCCTCAGTTGGGTAGTGAGAACAGCCAATGGCCAGAGACTGAGTTGGATGCCAGTCGACGCCCGCGGTATCAGAGCAATCTATGCACCGCGAAGCCACAGGATACCTCTCGATTCGCTTATTCCTGAACCGGAACGACGGAAGGATCGCCGCTGGGGGACCAAGATCATGGCCGTGGCAGACCGCCACGGCCTACCGCTAGCGATCCGTTGAAAGTGCTACGGCCTACGGGGTGAAGTTGGCCGTTTCACCCTGTGTCAGATGGAGGTGCCAGAGGCACCCCACGACCTGGTAGGCGACAACGCATATGATTCCGATAAACTGAATTCAGAACTTTAGCACCTTCGGCATAGAACTAATTCCCCCACACCGCAGCCATAGGAAAAACAGAACACAAGATCTGCGGCGCTTGAGACGATATCGGCGCCGCTGGAAGATTGAACGGCTGTTTGCCGGGTTGCAGAAGTTCCGACGTCTAGTTGTCCGGTACGAACGATACGTGAGAGCTTTATCGGAATGCTCCATCTCGGCTGTTGCGTAATCCTGCGGAGGCATTTGTGAGATGGCTTCTAGTGTCCGAGAAAGGACGGGCCCATTCCTCGACATCCACGATTTCTGCCAGAAATCCATTCTGATCCGGCAGGTAAACGTCCTTGATTGCGAATCAGGATGATTTCTTGGTTCGATGATTACACGCGAGTAATCGCGGCCTGATGGTCACAGCGGCTGCAATTCATCTGTAAAGGCATCGCACGAAAGAAAAAACCTAAATACGCTCAATGAGAACAGTTCAGAAAAGCTCGAAGAAATCACCCAGACGGCTTACCGAAACCCCTGCGCGTAAATCGGCTGCAACTGGGCGGTTACGTTCGCTTGGGGATCGCGCGAATACTGGAGCAACACAATTTCTCGAGATCGCTTCCGAATTGCCACATTATTCAAATCGGTCTTCGAACGATGGGACGGCAGGCTATGGCTGGCAAGACCTTCTCTGCTGCGGGCAAAAACACTCACGCTGTAGGCTGTTGTTTGCAGGGCAATTACTTCGAGCCTATAGGTCCCACTGATCGGTCCGCATATCTGGACAATTCCTTGGCAGCTATTCGTACGGCCCAGATCATCGCAATTGATATCACCTTGCGCGATAGGTAATGCCTGCCAGGCGTGTTGGATAACAGGATCAAAGCCAATCCGGCGCCCACGAGGATCCGTCAGTACGACGCCTACATTAGGTGGACCATTGTTATCCGTGCGGAACACAATGTCGAGTTCGCCCAGTGAAAGACAGTCACCAGTATCGTCGGGATCGAGTTCCCCAACTACGTTGCGAGGGCTCGTATTTCCGACGCTAACATTCACAAGATTAGCGTCGCTGAGAACAGGACTCGGGATGATCAGCATAAAAAATGTGAGTGCCTTCACAACTTTTGAATTGAGGACAATGGCTCGCATGCGCGTTCTCTTATGCAGCCGCGTTTGACCGGCTACATTGTGTTCGGTGCAAGTTTTCGTGTTCGACCAATTCTTCAATTGAGAGCGCCAGAATCGAAAACCCACAGAAATCACACCTCGATTCCAGGAAGAAGACCTCATTCTGCACGACCGGGTTCCGGATGAAATCGAACTCTTTAAATCTCATACATTCCTTTCACCAGACCACCTAATGAAGCGGGGACGCAGTCGCTTTGTGCCCGCTACTCCCTGCGCCTCAGTCGAACGGATGCAACAGCCTTGCCAAAAAACCATGGGCGAAATTCGTCCCACCTTTGCGCTTTTCTCAAGTGATCAGCTTTCGACAGCCATTTCTCATTGGCGAGTTCGGCTGTCGACTATCGACACTTTCGACCCCTTCGACAGTCCCTGTGTCGAACCGTCCCAAGAAAAACCATGATTCGGCGCCGTTTAGCTCCGTGTCGACTTTGGTATGCGATTTGCCTTTACGAGGTAGGGGATGTTGAGCAGTTCACCCGGTCAGCTCACTTTTTCTGAGGAAAGACGCGCTCAAAGTGCAGTCGCGTGACTGACGCGCCTGAATCGACAGACGACTCTTGGGCCACATTTTCCCCCCAACCGAGCAGCGTCTCGATTCAGGCGCGCCAGTGACGCGATTGCAGCGGAACTCCGATAACCACGATTGAGGGGGAAAGAAATGATGAAGCAAATATCCACAGGATTAGCCAGTGCGGCGCTCCTGCTAAATGCACTTGGCTGCAACGGTAAAGTACGGGCTGCGGCTCCGGCTCCTCCACCGCTTGTCGAAGTCGCGCCGGTCATTCAAAAGAATGTGCCAGTTCAGGGCGAGTGGATAGGAACGCTCGAAGGCTACGTCAACGCACAGATTCAGCCTCAGGTGAGCGGCTACCTGATCCGCCAGGATTATCACGAAGGCGCATTCGTCAAAAAGGATCAGCTCCTCTTTGAGATCGATCCGCGTCCCTTTCAGGCCGTGCTTGATCAGGCTAAAGGACAATTGGCACAGGCCGAGGCGCAGATGGCAAATGCCGAGCTAAACGTGAAGCGTGACATTCCCGAAGCGGAAGCGCACGCCATTCCCCAGAGCCAGATGGATACCGACACGCAGTTGCTCCGTGGGGCGAAGGCAGCAGTTGAGGCTGGCGAGGCGTCGGTCGAACAGGCCGAGCTGAACCTGGGATACACCAGAGTTGTCTCCTTAGTCGACGGAATCGCCGGCATCAACACGGTGCAGGTGGGCAACCTGGTGGGACCGTCTACGGTACTCACTGCAGTTTCGCAGGTGAGTCCGATCAAGGTTTATTTCCCCATCAGCGAACAGGAATACCTGCGCATTGCGGACGGCGGCGGTCCGGGGAGTGTGGATTGGCTGACTCACGTTTCTCCAATCCCGTTGCACTTGACCCTGGCCGACGGGAGCGCCTACCCGCATCCTGGCAGAATCAGCTTCGCGGATCGCCAAGTAAACACGCAGACCGGAACCATTCAGATGGTGGGTGAGTTCCCCAACTCCAAAAATCTGTTGCGACCCGGCCAATACGCGCGGGTTCAGGCGCCAACCGGAAGCATCATGGGAGCGCTGCTAGTGCCGCAGGCCGCGGTGAGTCAGCAGCAAGGAACTTACCAAGCGACAGTCATCGGCGCCGATAACCGAGCGCAGCTCCGCACGGTCCAAGTCGGGCCGAGAGTGGGCACGCTCTGGGTGATCACGGCGGGTCTGAAGCCGGGAGAACGCGTCGTGGCGGTTGGCGCAGAGAAGGCAAAAGAGGGCGAACTGGTGAATCCCGCACCCTACAAAGAAATAGAGGAGCGCTAATCATGGCGAACTTTTTCATTCGACGGCCCATCGTCGCGATCGTGATTTCGATCCTCACGGTCATAGTCGGCGTGATCACAATCGTGACCTTGCCGGTAGCGCTGTTCCCAAGTATCGCCCCTCCTGAGATCCGGTTGCAAGCCACCTACCCCGGTGCGGACGCGCAAACTCTCGAGCAAGCTGTCGCCACACCCATCGAGCAGCAAGTCAGCGGCGTCGACAACATGACCTACATGTACTCGCTGAACGCAACGGCGAACCAGCAAACGACGTTGCTTGTCGACTTCGATCTCAAGACCGATCCAAACATGGACCTGATCCTGACCCAGTCGCGCCAGCAACTGGCCAACGGTCAATTGCCGCCCCAGGTGAACAACTACGGAATCACCCTCAAGAAGTCGACCAGTGCTCCTCTAATGTTGATCGCCCTGTACTCGCCGCACGGCACTCGCGATTCGAACTATCTGGCGAACTACGCCTACATCAACCTCAATGATCCGGTCTCGCGCTTGTACGGCGTCGGCCAGACGCAAGTCTTCGGAGCTGGACAGTACGCCATGAGGCTATGGGTGAAGCCTGATCAGATGGCCAAGCTTGGCATCACCGTCACGGACATAGCTAACGCGCTTCAGGCCCAGAACACGGTGAATCCGGCCGGTCAGATTGGCGGCGAGCCAGCTCTGAGCAATCAGCAGTTCACCTACGCCGTGCTGGCTCAAGGCCGCCTGACTTCACCGGAACAGTTCGGCGATGTTGTCGTGCGCGAAGCGCCAAACGGGGGGATCGTTCGAGTTAGAGACGTGGCTCGAGTCGAACTGGGCACGCAGGACTACAGCCTGATTGGTCGCCTGAATGGCAAGCCCAGCGCCATCATTGCCGTCTACCAGTTGCCCGGAACCAATGCTGTTCAAACCGTGCAGGGTGCCCGGAAGCTCATGGCGCAGATGAAGCAACGGTTCCCGCAGGACATTGAGTACGCGGTTTCACTCGACCAGACGCTCCCGGTCACAGAAGGCATGAAAGAGATCCTCGAGACCCTGGTGATTGCGATTGTGCTCGTCATTCTTGTGGTCTACCTCTTCTTGCAAGACTGGCGCGCCACCCTGATTCCAATGTTGGCTGTGCCGGTCTCTTTGGTGGGGACGTTCGCCATCTTCCCGCTGTTCGGTTTCTCGATCAACACGCTTTCGATGTTCGGCTTGGTGCTGGCTATAGGGCTGGTGGTTGATGATGCCATCGTAGTCGTGGAAGGGGTGCAGCACCACATCGAGGAAGGCTTGGCTCCCGAGGATGCGGCCCGAAAAGCTATGCAAGAGCTTTCCGGTCCAGTCGTGGGTATTGCTCTAGTCTTAGCCTCCGTGTTCGTGCCAACAGCCTTCATTCCGGGCATCACCGGCAGACTGTATCAGCAATTTGCCATCACCATCGCAATCTCGGTGATGCTTTCAGCGTTTAACGCCCTGACGCTCAGCCCGGCGCTCGCGGCACTACTCCTCAAGCCCAAGAAGCAGACCCGCGGACCGCTCGGAACATTCTTTGGCTGGTTCAACGCATACTGGGAGCGTTCTACTGATAGTTTTGTCCACCTGTCGGGAACCCTGATTCGGAAGGCCGGCGTGGTGATGGTGCTGCTTGTAGTCGCCGGGGTTGCAGCGTGGTTCTTTAGCAGCCACCTGCCTACGAGTTTCCTGCCCGATGAAGACCAGGGCTACCTCTACATCAACATGCAGCTTCCCAACTCCGCGTCCATGGAGCGTACAAGCGCGGCTGCGAAACAGGTGGAGAACGTTCTCGCAAACACCCCGGGAATCCAGTACACCACCAGCGTCGTAGGTTTCAGTCTGCTCAGCTACGTCAGGACTTCGTACAACGGATTCTTCTTCGTAACTCTGAAGCCCTGGGATGAGCGCGGAAGCCGGAGCGAACAATATCAAGCCATTAAGGCGCGTTTGAACCAGGAACTCAAAAAGCTGCCGGATGGGACGGTCTTCAGTTTCTCGCCACCGGCGATACCGGGAGTCGGCACTGCTGGTGGCGTTACCTTTGTCCTTGAGGACCGCGCCGGCAAGGATGTCAAGTTTCTTGGTGATAACCTGACCAAGTTCTTAGCGGCTGCCCGCAAGCGCCCTGAGCTCGGCCAGGTCAGCACTACGTTTATCCCGAGCGTGCCGCAAGAGTTCATCAATGTGGACCGCGACAAGGTGTTGAAGCAAGGCGTGAATTTGACCGATGTCTACAACACCATTCAAGCCTACATGGGCGGCTTGTTCGTCAACTACTACAACGATTTCGGCCGCACCTGGCAGGTGTATTTGGAGGCCGAAGCACGTTACCGGTCGACAACCAATGATCTCGGGCAGTTCTATGTGCGCAACGGCCAGGGGCAGACGGTGCCGCTCTCCGCGCTGGCAAAATTCGAGAACCGTTCCGGCCCTGAGTTCACCATGCGCTACAACGAATACCGGTCCGCGCAAATCAATGCGAGCGCTGCGCCCGGTTACAGCTCCGATCAGGCAACGGCGGCCCTGGAAGATGTTTTCAAGCAGACCATGCCTGGCGAAATGGGCTTCGACTACATAGGCATGTCGTACCAGGAGCAAAAGACGCGAGAAGGAGTTCCGTCTTCCGTCATCTTCGGATTTTCGCTGTTGTTCGTTTTTCTGATTTTGGCAGCCCTCTATGAAAGCTGGACAGTGCCTTTTAGCGTGCTGCTCAGCACTCCAGTCGCAGTATTCGGCGCTCTCGCCGCGCTCTGGTTGCGTCGTGTCGTGCTCAGTTTATTTCTGCCTGCGTACATGGTTCAAATCGAGAACGATGTCTACGCCCAGATCGGTCTGGTGATGCTGATCGGCCTGGCTGCAAAAAACTCGATTCTGATCGTCGCTTTTGCCAAGGAGGACTACGAACGAGGTATGTCCATCACTGATGCGGCACTTTCGGCGGCGAGACTTCGCTTCCGGCCTCTTATGATGACCGCGCTCGCGTTCATTCTGGGATGCGTGCCTCTCTGGACCGCTTCCGGAGCAGGTTCTGTAGCACGCCAGATCATGGGAACGGCGGTGATCGGAGGAATGGTCGCGGAAACCTTCATCGGCAGATTCTTTGTTCCCGCGATCTTCTATGTGGTTGAGCGCTTCTCTGGGGCAGAGGGGCGAAGAGCACTGCCACTCGCGCCCGCCGAGGCGCCCGGTCAGGGGGACTAAATTATGAAGAAAACTGCTCTCTTAGGGATTCTGGCTGTGCTGGTTCTCGAAGCCGGCTGCATGATGGGGCCAAAATACAAACGGCCCGCGGTGAATGTCCCGCAAGATTACCGTACGCCGGCCCCGCAACAAACTGCTGCGGCCTCGTCGTTGGGCAACGAGCAATGGTGGCAGGTTTACCAGGATCCGGTACTCACGCAGCTGATCCACACCGCCATCGCACAAAATTATGATGTGCGCATCGCCGCCGCCCGCGTTCTTGAAGCGCAGGCGCAAGTCGGCATCACCCGCTCCTACCAGCTGCCCTCGGCGAGCGTGGGTGCGGACGTTTTCAGCGAGCAAAATCCGAAGGACACAAGGCTATTTCCCGCTTATCAGGTGAATGGGGGCGAACTGAGCCTATCGGTGATCTGGAATCTGGACTTCTGGGGAAAATGGCGCCGGCAAACCGAGGCTGCCCGCGCCCAGTTACTCGCAACCGAGTGGGGGCAGCGAGCGGTAATTTCTTCGCTGGTTGCTAACGTAGCCACCGATTATTTCCAGCTTCGTGCGCTCGACAGCGAACTTGACATCTCGAAGCGCACGCTGGCATCACGGCAACAATCGCTGCAATTGACTCAGGTGCTTGAGACTCATGGCTCAGGCTCCGGACTAGATGTCAGTCAAGCCGAGCAACTCGTCTACACCGCCTCGGAGACGATCCCGGATATCGAGCGGCAAATTCAGCAGCAGGAGAACATGCTGAGCATTCTGCTCGGCGAAAATCCCCAATCCATTCCCCGCGGCCGGGCGCTTACGGAACAGCCCGTACCGGAGAACGTTCCCGCCGGCCTTCCCTCGCAATTGTTGGAGCGACGGCCGGACGTCCGCCAGGTGGAAGAGAACATAGTCGCTGCGAACGCGCAAATCGGCGTCGCCAAAGCCTCATTCTTCCCCAGCCTGTCGCTCACCGGACTGGGAGGGCTGGAAAGCAACGCCTTGCACCAGTTCATCACCCAGCCCTCGGAGACCTGGTACGGGGCCTTCAGCGTGAGTCAGCCCGTCTTCGAGGGCGGGGCGCTCCGCTCTCAACTCAGGTTCGCGCGCGCAAACTGGCAAGAAACAGTGCTCTCTTACCAGCAAACCGTTCAGAACGCCCTTGAACAGGTTTCCAATTCACTTGTCGCTTCTCAAAAAGACCGCGAGTTCCGCGAGCAACAGGAATTGCTCACCCAGGCAGCGCAGCACACTGACCAACTGTCCGAGGTACTTTATAAGAACGGTGGCGCGAGTTACCTCCAGGTGCTGACCAGCGAAACAAATTACTTCTCCGCAGAACTCAACTTGGTGCAAGCCCAGCTCAACGAGCGTTTGGCTCTCGTGCAGCTTTATCAGGCGCTGGGAGGCGGGTGGCAGCAATAAGAGAAGGGACAAAGATGCTTAAGAAAATTCTGGTTGCTTACGACGCATTTCCTAAGTCTGGACCTGGGTCATGAAACGGATCGCGTCTCTTTCGATCCTCTTCGCTGCGCTCATCGAGTTCGCGATCGAGCGCGCAAGGTTTGACCTGTGGATCATGACTATTGCGATCGTGACCCTATTGTGGAATGTCGCGGGCCGGGCGCTCCGCTCTCATGTGGACTCGCAGAAGCACGGCCACAACGTCTCGGCTTCCAGGCGGTAGCTTGTGTTCGCTGACGTGTCTGAGCACCAGATCGTCGCGGAACCGCTTGGTTGGGTCCGGTTTGGATGGGCTGTTCGGGGAAAGGTAGTTTGAAAATGAAAACGAAGTTGTTCTTCTCGCTCCTGCTGTTGGCTGCTGTGGCTTCTCATGCGCTAGCGGCTTCCGACGAGGGCGAAGTGAATTCTCATACTGGAAGGGGGCAATCGCTCGTCACTCCCGTTGAAGATCCGGCAACTACGAGTGTGCCAACAGCTCCTGCGGTTGAGGCGAACGATCCGAAACAAGCGTTGCAGGATTATGACTCACTAATGATTGCTCTCACAAAGAAGTTCTCTGCCACACTCGCAAAGATTGCCGAAGCTACCGAGCGTGGCGAGCTGAGCAGCGAGCAGGCAAGAGAAATGAGTGCCCAGCAATATCAACTCACCCACATGCAGTTCGAACTGCTCAGCTTGTGGCGTGGAATCGAGGAACAGGACTTGGCGAAAACTCCGGATCTTCAAGCAGACCCGGTTCCAAGGCCGGAAAACGAAGCCGTAACGGTGGCGTTGCCGTTCTCATCCCTTCAACTCAACCCCTCGTTGGCTAAGTACCTTAATTTGACGCCCACTCAAGTTGAAGCTATCCAGCAAATCAAGACGCGGGGACAGCGCAGTTTCGACCCTTTGATAACAGAGCTTCGAGTTACACGAGAGAAGCTGGTTGCAATCGGCAGTGAACACATCAATGAGAAACAGGTCAGAGCTCTGGCTGACACGGAAGCAAGTCTGCTGGCAAGACTGATCGTCGCGAACGCTCGCATGCAATCCAAAATCTACAAAATTCTCAGCCCCGAGCAGCAAAAAAAGCTCAGCGATCTCGACCGAACGCAGGGCGCAGTCACCTCCGATGGAAGGTGATGGAGCAATTCCTGTGAAATTTGGAGAAGCAGCAGTGACCCAGGAAGAAATTCATCTCGGAATCGTCGGTGCAAACGCGAAAAAAGCTGCTCGGCAAGCGGCTGAAGCCTTCGGTGCAGATCGCTGGCGCCAGGCTGAATTTGGAAATCGGCGTACCATTTGGCGAATACTTGACCTCGGGATCTTTGCCGACATTTCCGACAGGAATGACTTGGTTTACGCTTTTTGGCATTTTCTTTGATCCTCCGATTGTTTTGTTCAGGACGGGGTGTAAGTGGATGGAAGCGTGCAAGGGCTAGCGGCGCCGGCGTGGATGATGAAGCACTCATGCCAGCTGCTGCGCGCGGCCAGGGCGAGCGGCCGAACAGGATACAAAACGGAACCAGAAAACGAGGGAGTAACGCGAGAAAGCTCAAGTACGGAAACCCCTGCAGCTTCGGCAGCCTGCGAGAGGCGTTGATCGGCGGACACGAAGGGTCTCTTGGCAGCGCCGGTCACGAATCTGCGGGGGGAACGCCTTAGACGACCTCAAGTCCACCAGCGTCTCAAGAAAAGCGGCGAGAAGATATTTCTGCGGCCGCCGCCATGCATACTCGGACCTTTCTACCGGCAATTGAATCGGGGAGAAGCGGTATGTTACCTGGTCGCGTTGACCACAGCTACCTTGTTCACTCCGCTACATGCCAGATACAGACGACGATCTGGCGTGGCAACCATGTTGCGTACCACACCGCCGCCGGATGGGATCTGCATAGTGCTGAAGCTCTCAGATTTGAGATCGAACCTGACCAGCGTATTCGGCTTCAAGCCCGACTCGCTGTACCAAACTTTACCGTCTTCGGTGATTGCGATTCCGTACGGTTCTGACTCCGCCCCTCCGGGGGACGCCCATTCTTTTAGTAACTTCCCGCCTGCAGGATCGAAGTGCCCCAAATAGCCGCGCGCATAGTCCGTGTAAAAGATGGTGCCGTCGGACGCCAGAGCGAGCCGCCGCGGACGCGCGCCCGCTGCCGGCAGCCGGTACTCTTGGATGGTCATCGTCTTCGAGTCAATCGTGGCCAGTTTGTTGGCGCCAAACTCGCAGAAGAACGGCGTGTTGTTCTGCAAGATGACGATACCGTACGGCACAGCATGCGGCGTCGGCAATTTCGTCAAACTCATCTTGCCGGTCTTGGGATCGAGCCGCCCAATGTAGTTGGTTTCTTCGTTGGTGAACCACAGAATGCCATCGTGATCGAATACGGGTGTGTGCGGATCGATCTTGCTGCCGCCGGATGGGCGATACTCAGTAATCTCACCCGTCTTTGGATCCAGTTTGCCAACGTAACCTCCGGAGATCGCGGTGAACCAGATGTCGCCGTCTTTGTCAGCGACCAAACCGTGTGGTCCGGAGTTGCGCGTCTTCAGCGGGTATTCCTTGAACTCTCCAGTTTTCGGATCTAGCCGTCCGAGCTTGTTCGCTCCCTGTCCCGTGTACCAGAGCGAGCCGTCAGGCGCAAAAGCCGGATCGTGAGGTCGCGACTCTGGCGTCGGCACCTCGTACTCCTTGATCTGCACGGTCAGCGTTCCTACCGCCCCGAATGCGGCTATCGCGGCGGCCAGCGTAAACAAAAAAAGCTTGCGCAGAGACATAGCGAACTCTCCTTTCTCGAAAATTGTAATGCTCCGTTCAGGCCTTTTCCAGACGCCGAAGAGTACTGCTCCTACGAGCCATCGCTTGCAAGAGTCTCGTGACCCATTGTGACTTTCTGAACCCATTGCCAACTGCGTCCTGATAAACGCGCAAGTGTTGTCCAATCCGATCAACTCCCGCAGCGAGGAGCGGCAACCGACGACAAGATCCCCAGACTCCGCTTCAGTGCCGGAGTTTGAGAGACGCTGACGAGACGGCTCCGCGTGAATCGGCAGCCAAAGATGGAACACCAGCCGGCGACTACTTTTTCAGTGTACGGATATAAGCCACCAGGCCCTTAATGTCCTCTGCTTTCAAAGACTTTCCGTACGCGGGCATCTTGTTCTTGCCGCTGGTGACGACAGTGGCGAGCTCCGTGTCCGACATCCCCTGCACGTCGGCCGTTGTGAAATCGTGGGCGCCCATTTTCTTCCCCGTCGCCGAACCGGTTCCGTCGGCGCCATGGCACCCAGCACATTTCGACTTGTAGAGCGCCTCCGCCGCGTTCTGCGCGTGCGCCGATAACGAAAACACACACATGACGGCGATGGCCGTTACGGTGACGAATACTTGCATACTGATTCTCTTCATCTTCTGGCTCCATTCGATCGGGGGTTTATGTTCGTGTTTCTCTGTTTCAACAACTCTGAATCATGTTTCACGTTAGGATTTCTGTCGTTGCTCCTGCACACTGTCCACGAAAACTAGAGGATCAGAACGCGTAACATAGGGACTCGGTCAGTGAGTTGGCGTGAAAATAGCGTGGCGCTGTCGGGCCGACAAACGAACCTTCACCGTACTGGTAATAATTCCAGCCCATGTTGAAGGCCAGCTTGTGGCCAATATCCACGCTCAGGTTCGCCACCGGTTGCTGGTAGTCGTACTGCAATGAGCCGAGAGGCTGCAGAACATTGAATTGCGGGACGCTGCCGTCAACACTGGTGATGCTGTAGCCGACGTTGGCCATAACCCGCTTCGTCGGCTTGAACCTGATGGCGGCCATTCCAAAATTAGTGTGGTTGCTGTAGTACGAGTTGGCCAGCTGAGGATTGGCCGAATCGTTCAACGCACAAAATGAAGTGGTGCCATTGGCGTTGGTCACGAAGGGAATGATCACCCCGGCTGGCGGCGTGTCGTTGAAGCAGATCAGGGCATTCTGGATCACGCTGTTGAAGTTGTACGCCAGATCTAGTCCGAAGCGTTCGCGGGGCGCAAGCGACGCGGTCAACCCGTAGTTTTGGTTGTGGCCCACGTACTGGGTCTGGGCGTCGGCGTTGGATTGTTGCAGGATGTTGACGGATCCGCCCAGGGTGGCCCACGAGCGCGGTGTGTAGGTCGTCTGGAAGCGGTAGCGCGCTTCCTTGCGTGGCGACATACGGACGAATACGGCGTTGAAGTTCGTGTGTTCCAGATCGAAGTTCAATCGCATGGCATGGGTGGGCCGTGCCCAGAATCCGAGGAGCGCCGTCTTTTCCAGGCCCACGAAATGGTCCACGTCCCCGGGGAGATAATCAAGAAAGTGGTTGAACGCCCGGTCGCCATAGCGGTAACCGATGCGTGCACCCGCTTTTGCAGAAAAGTCCCAGGCGAGTTCGGTCTGATTTCTCGTCCAGGTCTGGTTGAAAGACGACTGGGATATGGTGGGCGTCCCTCCCGGAGTTGTGGGCGTAGTGAGCGCGGTACTCAGCAGCGTGCACGGGGGCAGTGCGCAGCTATAGTCGAGCTCGTTGAAATTGCCATTCTGCGGAATGCGGTAGGCCCAGAAATTGAATTTTTCGATCAGGCGCAGATGCTGGGTTAAGTGCATGGTGGCTTCGAGATCTACCACGTCGGAAATGCGGTTTGCAGCGGCTGTCCCAGTGCCGGTGAAGGCGAGCGTGTTGGTGCGCGGGATCAAACCTGCGAAAGACTCGTCCACCGGCGTGCTTGAAGTGGCGGAACTATAGGAAAAAGAGCCGAGCACTTCTAACTTCCGGAAGTAACTGCTGCGCAGGCTGATCCTCTCGGTGGGTGTGGAAGTACGAATACGCTGGTTGCGCAAGTAGCTGGTGTACGCGCTACAGGCAACATTGGTCAGGGTCCCATTGACTATCAGACTGGTTGCCGGCGGCACCACGGCGCAGGGTTCCTTGTTTGCCGTGTCGATGGACAAGCCCAACGAAACGGAACCGACTGGCGTCGTGGGCAAGAGCGCCTCGTTGATTGGATTCAGCTGGTAGTCCGTGTCCCCCTTGTAGTAATCGAGGAATTGGTCATAGCTGACGACAGTTCGCGGCGCGATTCTGAACTCCACTCCCAGGCGGTAGGAGTTCATGGTTGTATTCCAATCCTGCAGGAGCGAACCCTCCGTACCCTCGTGGATGCTGCTGTAGGAAGGCCCGGTCATGTTGTTATGCGAATATCCCAAACGGAAGCTGACCGTGGATTGCGGAAGCAGTGTGAGATCGACGTCGCTCATGCGTCGCGTCGTAGCGAACGAGTGAGGCGAGTTCAGCACGGGAATCGATGGAGCAGAGGTCGGGGGATTCAGCGGATTTGCCAGCAAGTCGTAGTCGAAGAAACTTTGATCCCGACGGAAGCTGCTTTGGAAGTTGTACCATTTGTTCTTATCGGCACGAAGGCGTGCGTAGTTGTTGGGATCGCCTCCCCACCCCACGCTGTTGAGGTAGAGATTGTCGAACAGCAGGCCCTGGTGATCGATCGACTGCATCGTAAGCGTCTGGTCAAGGATTCGC
>Ga0209006_10003905_pt1 | contig 13566 bp, 14 predicted proteins | sample JacPin_JW_Ref_O2_FD_188567 | JGI IMG/M metagenome (GOLD analysis project Ga0209006, IMG submission 188567) | Forest soil microbial communities from Algoma, Ontario, Canada - Jack Pine, Ontario site 1_JW_Ref_O2 (SPAdes) (version 2) | ecosystem: Environmental > Terrestrial > Soil > Boreal... | reverse complement strand
ATCACTGTTCCCTGCGGCAAACCGGTGATCTGCGCGATTTCTTTGTAAGACATTCCCTCAAGCTCCCGCAGGACCAGCACCTCGCGGAAATTCGGCGGCAGGCCTTCCATCGCTCGCCGCACCAATACCGCGGTATCGTTCTGCAACAAGAACCGCTCTGGATCGGGCAAGCGAGAAGTCTGCGGTAGCGTCTCTTCGTCCAGTTCGACCCACTTCTGCATCTGGCGGCCAGCTTCGAGCCATGTGTAGAACGTGTTGCGGACAATTTTCAGCAGCCATCCCTTCGCGCCGGCGCCGCTACCGTGAAACGTCGGGAAGTATCGAAAGGCACGGAGATACGCTTCTTGAACCACGTCCTGCGCATCATCTTCGTTGCGCGTCAGCCATCGCGCGAGGTTGTAGGCGCAATCCAGGTGCGGCAGCACAATCTCCTCGAATGTCGGTGCCAGTGTGTTTCCGTCCATCGAAGTCTTTCCTCGAATCCGCCGGCGACTTTCTTCCCGGCGCGTCGAGGCTCAACTATCGACCTGCGCCCGCAGCGTGACGATGGACCGCGACGCACCTCGCAGTGGAACGTGCCTCCCCACCTATCTCTCAGTATCCACACGGTTTGCACCTCGCTCTCCCCTGCATCCAGCGCGTCACACGACGTCACCCGGTGATATACTTCGAGGCCAATCGGTCCCAGGTCTCCATGGCTGACGGCTCTCAACTCGGCTCGCAGCTCCGTTTCTCTGTTTTTGAGCTAAACGCTAAGGCGGGTGAACTTCGCAAGAACGGCCTGCGCATTCGCCTGCAGGAGCAGCCAATCCGCGTTCTGACGATGCTGGTTGAGCGGCCCGGCGATGTCGTAACCCGCGAGGAACTCCAGCAACGTCTTTGGCCCGCGGACACATTCGTCGACTTCGACCACGGCCTCAATAAAGCGATCAACAAGATTCGCGACGCTTTGGGTGATTCCGCCGAAAGCCCGCGCTTCATCGAAACCGTCCCACGCCGCGGCTACCGCTTTCTGGCCGAAGTAAAACCCGTCAACGGAACCGCAGTCACCTCGTCGGGCGTTCCGAGCCAGCCGGTTACCGCAACTCCGGACCTGGCTACTCGCTCCGACTCTCCTACTCAGGCCATCAACCGCCCTACTCGCTGGAAAATTCCATTCGCCGCGTTCCTCGTAGTCGTTGCCCTTCTCATTGCTTGGAAGTACCACGCCTTCACGAGCACTCGTTCTCCCGTGATTCGCTCTCTCGCCGTGCTCCCGATCGAAAGCCTCTCCAACGAACCTTCTCAGGACTACTTCGCCGACGGCATCACTGACCAGTTGATCTCCGACCTCGGGCAGATCAGCGCGCTCCGGGTCATCTCGCGTACTTCCGCGATGACCTACAAGAACGCCCATAAGCCTCTCCCGCAAATCGCACGCGAGCTCAAAGTCGACGCTGTGATCGAAGGCACGGTCTTTCACTCGGGCGACCAGGTTCGCATCACCGCCCAACTGATCGACGCCTCTTCGGACAAGCATCTCTGGTCACAGAGCTACGAAGGCGCGGTGAAAGACACGCTCGCATTGCAGAGCAAGGTTGCCCAGGCGATCGCCGACCAGATCCGCATCAACCTGAATGAGCAAGAGCAAGCGGCGTTAAAAAACGCCAAGGTTGTGAATCCGCAAGCGTATGAGTCCTACCTCAAGGGCCGCTACTTCTGGAACAAGCGCACTGCCGACGGATTGAAAGTCGCTCTCGCATACTTCAACCAAGCAATCGACGAAGATCCAACGTACGCGCCCGCATACTCTGGCCTGTCCGACACGTACGCCCTGCTCGGCGATTGGCAGTACGCCGTGATGACTCCAAAAGAGGCGCTCCCTAAAGCCAAAGCAGCGGCAGTCAAGGCGATCGAACTCGACAGCTCGCTTGGCGAAGCACACAACTCCCTCGCATTTTGCCTCGACGGTTACGATTGGGATTTCAGAGCCGGCGAAAAGGAATTCCAGCAAGCTCTCAAACTCAATCCCGGCTACGCCACCGCGCACCACTGGTACGCCCAGCATCTCGCGCTGGTGAATCGCTACGAAGAAGCCATCGCCGAGATGAAGAAAGCCGAAAGTCTCGATCCGCTCTCCCTGATCATCAAATCCGACCTCGCCGAGCTTCTCGTCCTCGCGCACGCTTACGACGAAGCCATCGCGCAGAGCCAAAAAGCGATCGAGATGGATCCCAATTTCGCGATGGCCCACAATCAGCTCGCGCAGGCCTATTTGCAAAAACACATGCTCGAGCCTGCCGTCGCACAACTCCAGGCCGCCGTGCAGCTGAGCAACGGCAGTCCCACCTGCGTAGCGAATCTCGGCCGCGCATACGCCGCTTCGGGCAAAAAATCCGAAGCGCTGCAACAACTCAACGAACTGAAATCACATTCCAATGCGACGTATTCCCACGGCTCTGAGATCGCAACGGTCTACGCAGCTCTGGGCGATTCCAATCAAGCAATCTTGTGGTTGGAGAAGGCTTACGAAGAGCGCTTCAATCCAGGAGTCCTGCTGCGACCCGGCTTCGATCCTCTGCGTCCCGATCCGCGCTTCCAGGACATCGTTCGCCGCGTTGGGCTTCCGCAGTAACACTGTGCGTAGCCGCTCCCCCGAAAACAAAACGACGCGAGAAACCTGCGTTCCCCGCGTCGTTCACAGCCTTGATCAAGCTGCCGCTCTATCGTGCGACGTCTCTAGACACGCGTCGCGACTTCATCCCGCCGCCGCGCTGGTCTTCCCCGCAACGAATTCGAGCAAATCAGCATTGACCTGCTCCGCATGCGTCGTCGGCATCCCGTGCGGGAACCCCGCATACGTCTTCAACGTCCCCTGCTTCACCAGCTTGATCGCGATGGCTCCGCTTGCCTCAAACGGGCAGATCTGATCGTCCAAGCCATGCTGAATTAGCACCGGCACCTCGACGCTCTTCAGATCCTCAAAAAAGTCCGTCTCCGACAACACTCGGACGCACTCATAGTGCGCCTGCGCGCTGCCCATCATTCCCTGGCGCCACCAATTGTCCCGGATGCCTTGCGACACCTTTGCGCCGGGCCGATTGAACCCGTAAAACGGAATCGTGATGTCTTGATAAAACTGCGAACGCTGATACGCAGTCCCGTTACGCAGCCCATCGAAGACCTCCAGCGGGAGCCCGGCTGGATTCTCTTTCGATTTCAGCAGCTTCGGCGGAATCGAGCTGATGAGTACGGCCTTTGCCACGCGCCCTTTTCCAAACTTAGCCACATAACGAATCACCTCGCCGCCGCCCGTCGAATGCCCGATGTGCACCGCATCTTTCAGGTCGAGCGCCTGCACTACTGCGTCCGCATCCGCCGCATACGTGTCCATGTCATGCCCATTCGCCGTCTGCGTCGACCGCCCGTGCCCGCGCCGGTCATGCGCAATCACGCGGTACCCGTGCTGCAGAAAAAACATCATCTGCGTGTCCCAGTCGTCCGCCGACAGCGGCCAGCCATGATGAAAAAACAGCGGCTGCCCCTTGCCCCAATCCTTATAATAAATCTCGGTTCCGTCTTTCGTTGTAACAAACGCCATTGTGTTCTCCTCCGTATTTGTAAACCTTCCGCCTGGTGGGTCAGCTCAGCCTGGGAATTCCTCGCAATCCCCGTCAGGTTTGCAGTACTCGTGGTCTGAGATGCCATTATCCTCAAGAGTGATACCTGTTTTCGGCAGCCTGATTTGCGCCAACCGCTAAATACGGAATAACGCGCACATGGTTGGTGCTACTATCAACCCAGGAGGTGCCCCCAGATGACCACTCCCAATATTCTTGCCATTTCGCTCACAGCTCTGTGCGTCGTTGGCATCATTCTCTACCGCCTTGCCTGGGCCGGCTCCTCCATAGCCGCGGCCGCCGGCCAAGGACGCCTTCCAATCCTGCCCAAACGCTTTCGTAACTGGCTCTTCGGCGAACGCAACAAGTAGTCCGCTAGGTGCGGCGTCTATCTGCCAGAAACGGCTCGCACCGACAAGCCTCATCTCCAACACAGCTAGGCATCCGCTGCGTCCAGTACTTTTCAGGTACTTCTACCCGCGAGACACTGGCGCCTCAACCGCTCATCAACGATCATTGATCAAGTCCGCTTCCGTCTCTCTATATGAAAGCCTCAATCGTCACATTGGCGCTGCTGCTGTGTCTGCCTCTCGGCTATTCAGCTCAGCAAAAGGCTGCATCTCCGTTGCCACAGGTCGTACAACACGCAGACCCAACGTATCCACCCCTCGCGCGTCAAACCCGCATCTCAGGCGACGTGCACATCGAAATCACGACGGATGGAGAGTCCGTGATATCCGCGGCGGCAATCGACGGCCATCCCATTCTTCGTCCATCGGCCGAAGAAAACGTTCGCACATGGAAGTTCGCTCATCACAGTCCCTCAACCTTTTTCGTCACCTTCCGCTACGTACTCGGTATGGGGAACGTCGACGTCGGATTTCTAGAAGCACCCGGAGTCGTTCGCATCGTCGCCGCTCCCCCACAACTCATCGCCGAATACTTAAACGTGGGTCTCGGCGTATGGAGCCTTCAGGGGAATAGCCGTTCGGGAAGCTTTCGACGAATCATGGAGCTGTCCTACTGGGGCGGGGATGAAGATTCACTCGACGGAAGGCTCTTTCGCAACATGAGCGCGCTCCGTAAAGCGTACGACTTCAACGGCGACAGCGATGACGAAGACGAAATCGAAACAATTGGCTTCGGTCACAGAGAAGATGTCTTCGTTTCCTTCGTGGTCAAACTTCGCCGCCCGAACGGCCGCCGAGTGCCCACCCTCTTCTCAGGCATCGTCAAAGGAAATCAAATCACCGGCACATTCACAGACCGGTCCGGCGAAACCGGCACCTGGACAGCCACTCGCCTGGCTGACGATTTCAGGTCAATGAAACACGAATAAATCGAATTCACTCCGCCCACGGCCACATCAACCTTCTCTAGGTGATCTATCTTGTCGCTCTCCGATACGCCGTCGCCGGGGGAACATTTCGGCTCACGGCCGCGTAAGAGAGATATGGATCAAACCCAGCCGGTCAACGGGTCTGCCTGGCTTCGCGTGTCAATTCTCGTTGGCGTCGGGCTCTTTCTCCTAGCTCTCGCAGTTTCAGCCGCCATTATTCCGCAGCTTCGCCTCTTACATCTGCTCCAAGCGCTGATTTACGTAGCCGTGCTCATCCTGACGCGTCGAAACAGCCCCTGGGGCTTCGGCGCCGGCACCATCATCGCGATCGCCTGGAATAGCCTCAACTTATTCATCACTCATCTCTTCCAAGCCGGCGCTGGCCAGCTCTGGTCTCTTCTGCAAACAGCTCACGTCGTCGATCCCGTGCCCATGATGGTCGCGGTTGGCGGTATCGGACACTTCATCTTGATCGTCGCCTGCATCGCAGGCTTCCTCGAACAAAGACCTAGAGGGAAAGCCTGGGCCAAATTCTTCGGCGGCGGTTTCCTGGCCTTGGCCTACATGGCGCTCCTCATCGCCACCAGCGCCCCACACTAAGTCACCGAATATCAACCGGGAATGGCTCTGCTTCTGCCATACTGGAGGAAGCTGGGCTGTTCGCTTTTTCCGCGCGTCGTCGCCGACAGACCCGAGCCAACTTATGACAACAACCTTCCAAAAACGCCAAAAGGAACACAAGCGGCTGGAAAAGCAAAAAGCCAAAGCCGAAGTGAGACGCAACAAAGCAATCGCACGCCGCGAGCAGGAGCAAAACGGCCGAGCCATCGCCGATGCAAACACCCACGCCGCAACCGTCACCGACGACAACGGCCACGACATCGAAAACGTGTCTTGATAGAAGTCGATCGAACGCTAGAGCCGTTCGCGGCTAACGCCTTACTTCATCTCCGCGGCGGTTCGAGGTTGTAGTAGAACGTAAAACGCAGCTCGATGTAGGGCCCAGCAAAGTCCGCAGGCAGCTTGGCGAATGGCGCCGCCGTCCGAATCCCTGCCAAACTGGCTTCGTCGAGGTCGGCCTTCCCCGATGCATTCCTGATCTTCAGAAATTCCTCCGGCACAGTTCCATCCTGCAAAATCCGAAACTCAACTACATCGATTCCCTTATTTCCTTTGGCCGCGGAAGCAGGCATTTTCGCAAACCACCGTTCCTTGATCGTCCGATACACTTTGGCAAGGTAACTGTTAAAATTGACGCCCTGCGTGGGGGTAAGCATTTCGATTCCAGTTGTTCCCCGCGCTGTCTGTGCCGACACCTCATCTTGCAGCGCGCCACCAGACGCCCCGCCCATCGCATCCGCATGAAACGGCACCACCTGAAACGTCATCGCCATCAACAGAACGAAAATCAATAATCGGCTCACGGTTTTAAGAATCATCGGTTCACCCCAGGCTTGGGATCCGTTCCAAATGTACACCCAGGAGCTGGGCAATGTCGCCAGTGCCATCCCTCCTCGGTCGTTGGGTGCCGCACCCTTTTCGTTTTTGAAAGGGTGCGGGTTTAGACCAAGCCGCGCCCACACCAAAACCTATCGCGCAACTCGCTCCTTCTGTATCCTAGTCACCAGTCACCGATCTCCAGCCACTTCTTCCCGCATCGCCCCCGCCGCCATCAGTATCGTCCCCGCAAACAGCGTGGTGTCCCCAATATAATTCAGCGCCTCCACCAGCCCCGCCGGAGGAGCCGCCAGAATCGGAAAATACATCAGCACCACCATCAGCATCAGCACGATGCTCAGCGCCGTCGCCGCCAAGCGAGCATATCGATCGATCACCAAACTCACCCCGCCCACCAGCAACGCCAACCCCGTCACATATCCCCAAACCGCGCGCACCGGAATCCACGCAGGCGTCAGTCTGGCCAGCGGAACTCCAGGGACAACATCCGGATGAAGGAAAGTTTCTACCGCGAAGAACACCAGAATCACTCCCAGAACCACGCGGCACACCGAGGGAAAACGTTTGGCGAAAAGCCACAGCCCACACGCAAACGCGATTTCCCGGCAAACGACCGTCCAGAAAATACGATTTCCTGGATTGCTCACCGCATTCGGCGCATGGATCATCGCAACAAACAGCAGGAACATCAGCCCCGCCAGCGAGGCCGCCAGCCGCGCATACCTGTTCACCGCAATACTAGTCGCGGCAGCAAACAGCGCGAACCCCACGAAGTACGCCCAAAACAAACGCCCCGGCATCCACGCCGGCACGCCCAGAGCCAATGTCCGGGGCGCCGCAAGATGCTCCGCCCCAAACATCGCCAACCCTGCCGCGACGAACACTCGCCCCAACACCGGCAACCCGACAAATTTCGCGGTGAGTTCCTTTCGCACCGCAACCAGCGCCAACAGCAGATAGCCAAGTGCCGCAAACCACATCCAAAACACAAGTCCCGTCGTCATAGGCCCAAATTCTCTGAGCCGCGCAGCCCTCGGTCAATATCCACTTACCACCAAAAACCAAGACCACTCACGAAGCACTCCATGAGATTTGAACTCGACGCTGTTTCCACAACGAATCCGTCCCCCGCTGACGGCAATCGATTCGTTTGCGCGGGTCGCATTTCACACTGGCGGGATCTGGAAGTGTCGGCCGATTTGCGCCGTCCGACCAGCTCCAAAATTCGGCAGGACGCTATCGCGACTTCAGCTTCTCCTGCGCGAGTTTCTCCGCCGTCGCGAGCGCGTCGGCAGCCGGAACCTTCACATCGGGTTCGACTCCAGTCCCTTCCCAGTTGGTCTTGGTTATCGGATTTATAGCTCTCGCAAACGGCACGCCGATCATAAAGTGGTCGTCGATCCGATGCCCTGAGACCGGGTGCGCGCCACCCCCGGTTGTTTCGCCGACGATGGTTGCGCGTTTTAGATTCTTCAGGTTGTAAGTAAACTCCTCGGCCCCTGAAAACGTCCGCGCAGACGTGAGAACAAACGCGGGCTTGCCATCCAGTTTCTTACCGGGCACATCGGGTGACGTCCAAAACTCCTCGGTGTGATTCGTCTTCCGCGTCCACAAGTCATTGAGGTGCGTCCGTTTCGCGAACAGATAGCTCGACACGAACGCCACCATTTTAGGATCGCCGCCACCATTCGCCCGAAGATCGAAGATGACCGCGTCCACATTGGCTAGAAAATTCATCGCCGCTGTCGCGGTTGGACCACAAATCGATGGGTCGGCAAACCCGTCAAATTTCACATAGCCGACATTTCCCGACAAAATTTCTACCTTGTCGAAGCCGCAATTCATGCGCTCCATTTCCTTGCGAAATTGGGCGACTTCATCGGCACTCGGGGCGCCTTCCGGTCTGTCCGGCATGACCACCGGACTGAAATCGACGCGCAAGTGCTTGTCGTGACTAACCGCCCTGAAATTGTCGGTCAGTAATTTTGCGAATGCGCCGCCGTCAGTCACCGAACCGTATTCGCCGCGCTTTTGTCGCGCTCGAACGTCGTCCGCCATCTTTTTTGCGACGTCCGGAAATACGTAAGATTCATCCAGTTGCGCGATAGCCCCGTCGATGACTCGAGCCCGCGTCGCGCCATCCACTGTTGATGCCAAATCCGACACTGATGTGCCGGGAGGAAGTCCCTGCAGGCCGAAGTCATCGACTTGAGCGGGATCTCCCTCTTTAACGCTCAAATTTCCGATTGCACGAGTCTCGCTGTTACGCTCTTTCACAAGGACTTCGATGCGATCTTTTTCGCTTTTCACGACCTGGATAAGGTCAAATCCACCGGTCATGCCGCGGAATTGCATTTCGTTGTCGACGGATTTGCTCGGCTCATATTTCCGGCAGTACGCCTCGATCACTGCTCGGTCGCCGCCGTTAAAAGCGTCCAACCAGGCTTTGAACGTACGGCCGGCAGGCGTGTCGGGAATATTGGATTTGTCAGCGACCTTGGTGTCGGGCGCCTTCGGTTGCTGACCGCATGCACTCGCCATCAAAGCCAAAGCTAAACAGAGTCGACAGAGCATAGATGGACCTCATTTCCGAATCAGGGCCGAACCGTCCGTCGTGCCGCTAAGGTACGTCATTTTGAACAAGCTCGCCGTCAAATCGCACTTCCACTCGACTCACGACTTGGCAGCGTCGATCCTCGAATTCCAGCGGCCGGTAGGTCCACTGCTCAATCGCCCGTCGCGCGGCTTTCGTGAACGACGTGGGGCCGGCACTTCGCAACACCTTTACAGTTCCATCGCGTCGAATCAGGTATTCGACGAATACGGACGTGGCGCCTGTCGTCGCCGTGTCGCGCGGATATTCAGGCAACACGCGCCGAACGATAAAGCGTTCCAACGCCTGACCTGGCCACACGCGCCATTCGGAGTTCCCCCATCGGTATAACGTCCCGATATCCGGGAGTGCGATGAAGTTGATTCCCACGCCTTCAGCGACGTGCATCGGAGGCGCGTCCTTCTCCGTCGGGACAAGCGGCAGAGTGGAATATAGCGTCCAGGCGTTCGGAAAGACGCGAGCGTCTGTCACAAGCGGCGGTGGCTCCGGTGCGGGCGGAGGGAGCGGTGCACTATAGGAGGGCGGAAGTATCGGAGTCGCGTAGTGTACTGCCGCCGTTAAGACGACAACGATCAAGAAGGCATGAGCCGTCAGGGAAACGACAACCGGCCCGCGCAAAATCAGCGATGAACTCGCGACAACTGCCTGCGCCGGATGTACGGGTGGGCTTAGGCGAGCGCGGAGCACACCTCGAAGCACATCGCACAGGTCGCCAAAGGAAGGTGAAATGTCCTCGAGAAGCGCGTCGAATTCGCCAGCGAACCGCTCGCGCCAGGCTTGCGGGTACAGCTGAGCCGCCCAACGAATCAGCGTTCTCATGCTTCCTTCAATCGCCGGTTTCCGGTCCGCACCACTTGTCCGAACAGCGCCAGCTGTCTCTTCAACTCCGCGCTGCCTTCCGCTGTGATTCGATAGGGCTGCCGGCGAGCTTCCGATTTGACAGCCCGAATCCATCCACGCTCTTCCATCCGGGCGATCGCGCCATACAGCGTCCCCGGGCCGAGCCGAATTCCGGCGAACGCCAGAATATCTTCCATGATCGCGTAGCCGTGCTTATCGCCTTCAGCCAAGCTCGCAAGTATAAGTATCGTCGGATCTGACATAACTATTACGCCTCGCGTACTAACGTACTGCGTAGTAGTGCGAGCTGTCAAGCTTCGGATCGTAAGGTCAGCGTTGTGGTCGACGTACAAGAGAAAGGCGCAGCCACATCAGGCTGCGCCCACGCAACTGTCGAAGTTGGCGAAATTCCCTATCCCTTTGCCCCCTGCTTCGCCTCTACTGCATCCAGCACCCGCGTAGAGTAAATCAGCGCCGCGCCGGCGTTCATGCTGACGGCGACGCCGAGCGCCTCGGCAATCTCTTCCTTCGTCGCGCCGGCTTTCAACGCCAAATCCGTGTGCACCACGATGCAGCCGTCGCACCGCGTCGTCACCGCGCACGCCAGCGAAATCAGTTGCCGCGTCTTCTCGCCAAGCTTCGACGTCTGCGCATTCGCTGCGCCGAGCGTCATGTAGCCGCGCACCGTGTCCGGGCTCAGCTTCTTCAGCTCGCCGAGCGTCGTGCCGATCTGTTTCTGATATTCATTCCAATCGAGCATCATTCGTTTGTCTCCGTTTTATGGGTTCGACCGTGTGGCAGCTTGATTCGAAGTATATCAATCCACAGCACCCGCATCCTCAAATCGGCAACGAACTGGCTCCACGACACCTTTGGTCAGATGAGTCCCTTTCCGTACTTGAGTTTAGTCTTGTGCGGCGTAACCGAAGCAACGGCCTGGTAAGCAGCGGTGCTTGAAACGGACGAGATAAAGTCACCCAATTCCTCGGTGGACGAGCACACACGGTTTCCGTGTCTTAGAGCCGTGAGGACGGGAGTCGGCGGGTAATAGAAAGTGAGATGAAGCATGCTCAGAATGCCGTCTTCGGGGGCTCCCACAGCTTCCATTGCGAACTGCCGCGCAATCTTGAGCTGGAAATACATGCCCTCGCCCCGATCGTATGTCCCCCACAGAAAAGCCAAAATGTCTCGATCTAAAGGAGCAATGCATCCGTCTGCTCGAACTTCTTTATAGAAATCGAACATCAGCGGAAGTCCTTGTTCAGGCTTCAAATCGTCCAGCGACAAGTTTCGAAGTTGGGCTCTCGCGCACAATTCTTCAGGAGAAGAAGATGGTGTCATAGTGTCGATACCTCTTTCTGAAGCGAGACTTGGCCAATCATAAACAAGAAATTCAATCACACCGACGAGAATCATCGCACCGAGCACCCGAGTAGCGTTCACCTCCCTGCATTGGACGGCTTTAGCTCGATTCCCCTCTATGGTATGTTTTCAAGTTCGCGCTCATCGCGTGAAACCGCTGAGCAGCGGCAGGCGTCAGTTTCGCCAGGTGGACTCATCCCGGAGGATGCAAAAACTCATGAAGAACGCGTACAACGGCCAGACCGTTCCGGCCGACGGCAAGGCCATCGGCTACAGCGGCGGCACACTGCAAGTTCCCGACTCGCCCATCATTCCTTATATCGAAGGCGACGGAACCGGCCGCGACATCTGGAAAGCTTCGCGTCGCGTCTTTGACGCTGCCGTCGAGCATGCGTATGGCGGCAAGAAGAAAATCGCCTGGTTCGAGGTCTTCGCCGGCGAAAAAGCCTTCAACACCTTCAAGGAATGGCTGCCGAACGACACCGTCGAAGCCATCCGCGACTTCCGCGTCGCCATCAAGGGCCCGCTCACCACTCCGGTCGGCGGCGGCATCCGCTCCCTCAACGTCGCACTGCGCCAGCTTCTCGACCTCTATTCCTGCGAACGCCCGGTGCGCTACTTCCAGGGAGTTCCCTCTCCCGTGCGCGAGCCCGAGAAGATGGACGTCTTCATCTTCCGCGAAAACACGGAAGACGTTTACATCGGCATCGAGTGGCAGTCCGGTACGCCCGAAGCGAAGAAGTTGCTCGAGTTTCTCAACAACGACATGCTCAAGGGCGGCAAAAAGCAGATTCGCTGGGACTCCGGCGTCGGCATCAAGCCGATCTCGCCGACCGGCACAAAGCGCCTAGTGCGTCGCGCCATCAAGTACGCGCTGGCCAACAAGCGCAAGAGCGTCACGCTCGTCCACAAAGGCAACATTCAGAAGTTCACCGAGGGCGGATTCCGCGATTGGGGCTACGAGCTGGCGCAACAGGAATTTCGCGCCGACACTGTCACCGAGCGCGAAAGCTGGATCATCGACAATCTCGACAAGAACCCGCAGCTCAGCGTCGAGCAAAACGCCGCGTTGATCGAGCCCGGCATCGAGCAAGCCACCGATGCGTTCAAGAAATCACTCTACGACGAAGTGAAACAGACACTCGACTCGATTTACGCGACGCACGGCAAAGGTCAGTGGAAGAAAAAGCTGATGATCAACGACCGGATTGCCGATTCCGTGTTCCAGCAGGTGTTGATGCGCGCCGATGAATATAGCGTCCTCGCCACCTCGAACCTCAACGGCGATTATCTCTCCGACGCGTGCGCGGCGCAGGTCGGCGGTCTTGGCATGGCGCCGGGATCGAACATCGGCGATGGATTCGGCGTGTTTGAAGCTACGCACGGCACCGCTCCGAAGTACGCGGACAAAGACGTGATCAATCCGAGCTCGGTCATGCTCTCGGGTGCGATGATGCTCGAGTTCCTCGGGTGGAAAGAAGCAGCGCAACTCATCGAAGATGGCATCGCGCGCACGATCCAGCAGAAGAAAGTTACCTACGACCTCGAACGCCTCATGCCGGGTGCAACGAAAGTCGGCACCTCGGCGTTCGCAACCGCGATCATCGAAAACATGAAGGGCATGGCCGCCGCGAAGTAGTTTCGTAGGTAAGAAGAAGACAAAGAATTTAACCGCAGAGAGCACAGAGTTCACGGAGAAGAACGGATGAGCCGAAAGAAAGTAACCGTAGTGGGTGGTGGATTTGTGGGTTCGACGACCGCGCAGCGCATCGTCGATCTCGAACTGGCGGATGTAGTGCTGACGGATATTCTCGATGGCCCTCCGGCGGGTAAAGCGCTCGACATGGTCGAGTCCGGACCGATCACGCGGACGGATTCGCACGCGACGGGCGTTTCGACAGCGGCTGGCGATTACAGCGGAACCGCTGGCAGCGACGTTGTCGTGATCACCGCAGGCTTCCCGCGCAAGCCGGGAATGTCGCGCGACGATCTCCTGAAAGCGAACTACGACGTCGTAAAGGCGGTCGTCGAGCAGATCGTGAAGCACTCACCGAACTGCATCATTATCGTCGTTACCAATCCGCTCGATGCGATGGCGCAGGCTGCGTTCAAGGTCAGCGGCTTCCCGAAGAATCGCGTGCTGGGAATGGCCGGCGTGCTTGACTCCGCGCGTATGAGTTCCTTCGTCGCAATGGAGTGCAAAGTGAGCGTGGAAAACGTTCACTCGTTCGTTCTCGGCGGTCACGGCGACGATATGGTGCCTTTGCCGCGCTATTCCACCGTGGCTGGAATTCCCCTGCCGGATCTTCTGCCCGCCGACAAAATTGAAGCGATCGTGCAGCGCACGCGCAAAG